>Ga0136617_10004375_pt1 | contig 12642 bp, 15 predicted proteins | sample AntDrymUQ3222106_2_FD_129672 | JGI IMG/M metagenome (GOLD analysis project Ga0136617, IMG submission 129672) | Polar desert sand microbial communities from Dry Valleys, Antarctica - metaG UQ322 (21.06) | ecosystem: Environmental > Terrestrial > Soil > Desert | place: Antarctica: Dry Valley...
CTAGGGGCCGGGGTCCGCTCCAGCAGGAGCCTCAGAACGTTGGAGTCGATGCTCGCGGCGTCCGCCCCGCCGTCAGCCACGAGCCGGACTGAGGCTGGGTGGGACCCCGACTGGATCATCCGCCCGAAGAACGGCCCGGTCCGTTCCGGCGAACCCAGCCTCGCTGCGAGCCCGCCGTAGCCGCTCAGGGAGCACGGATCGTTGTAGGCCCAGGCGCCGTCCTTCAGGTCCCAAAACGACTTTGCGGAGGAGCCGCGGCGCACGATCACATCGCAGAAATAGACCGGCCTGCCACGGGTTCTCTCGTCCGCGAACACCGGTGCTACACCCAGAAGCTCTGCGGGAGGATGCTCGCGCTCTCGCAGTTGGAGATAAGTCGGGGCGCACAGGTGAATAAGAGCGAGGGCAAGGTCCGGAGACCCAAATTGGTCGCTCAGCGCGGGACATCGTCGGCTCTCGCAAGACGAAGCAGTCTGAGTGCGAGAACGACCGTACAGGGGAACCACACTGCAATCGTCACCCTCTGCACCAACCCTCCCAACGAGTGCAGTGGCGTGCCGGGCCAGCGATGCCTGCGACGGCCAATGCGGCAATCACCGAGCGGCGTTCTAGGCCATGGGCGGTTCCTATCCCTGCCCCCAGATTAGGCTGCTTGCTCATCTGCTGCTCCTTTTCCCACGCTCCCCACCGGGACGTTTGCAATCATAATAGCAAGAGATGCGAGGAGACGGGTATCCTCCAATTGCGTGATATCTGGTGCTTTAGTAGCCCCCTTCGGAGAAAACACCAGCGTGTTGAAAAAATCGGCCCCGGACAGATCAGTAATCCCAAACCAGGCTCAACGGTACTCAGAATGTCCACTAACGGCGCTCTCAGCGCCCGAACGGGACTCAGAGAAGGGTGCGAGGGAGTTTTCAACAGGCTGACACCGTCCATGTACTCCGGTGAATAATCCACCCGCGCATCTCGAGCGCCGCCTATAACCTACTTGTAAACATGATATGCAACAAAGAATCACTCATTTGGGGGATGTGCTGGCTGCCTATGTTTGCTACCGTTTGCACAAACGCTCCGCTGTGGGCGTGCGGGAAAAGAGTATTGAATGGAAACGGTTCTAATCGCGAGTGTGACACTGTTGGTGGCGCTAACGTACCCTCAAAGACGGCTGCTCAAGTAGACCTGCCAAACACCTTCTTCTTCACTCACTACGAGCTGCTTGGTGATCCGAACAACCCCGAAGGGGTTAGGTATCACTCCAATGGCAAACCCTCTGCCAAAGCGCCGGATGGGTCCAAGATCACCCTCTCGGGGCAGGGCGGGTGGGACCCGGGCAGCCAAAGCACCCAAGGCGGTGGTAGAAATACCATCGAGGATGCCTCCGGAGAGGTCACAGCGAAGGGATCGTGACAAGTGACTGACTTTACCTCCTTTGAGCAGTTAGACGGTTGGTGGGGGATGGGACCGGAGTTCAAGGAGAAAGGGTGGCAGGGACCCCCTGGATCAGCTTCCTTCTCAGGGTTTCTGAAGCTCAAGGTGAACCTGGCGAACCAGGGATATGGTGTCCTAGTCGCCTGGTGTCTGATGCCCGAAGTCCTTGAGCGACACCCACGTCTTTCTAAGGAGGACGATCATCAGGGAGATGGTATCTCGCTGACGGGTGCTAACTTCGACTTCACGGACTTTAGCGAAAGTGAGATGAGTTATGAGGGCATAATGTTTTATTCGACCGACCCAGCGAGCAAAGGGTATGTCTTGACTTCTGATGGGCATACCGTTCGCAAGACGGCGACTACTTCCTCCACGACTAGCGCCACCGCTAGTCCGACCGCCAGTACCAGCGCGACGGCCACTGCCAGCCCGCTGCCCACCGCCGGAGGTCCTTCGCTGGTCAGGCCGCTCATCTTGGTGGCAGCCCTGGTGCTGGTGGGTTCTGGCGCTGCGACGTTGGCGCTTTTGCGGCGGGGCTTTGGGTAGTTCAGTGCCGCGTTCTAGATCAGGGGCGATGCGGCGATGCAGGTTGGGCAAGGAGGTGACGAGATGAGCGACGCATCGTTGCGCCAAGGGGTAGTGGTTTACGTGTTGGCAGCCCTCCTATTGACATTCATTGTGGTAGCAACCGCTGGGGTGTCTTGCCCCATACGCGGGGAAGCTACCTTCAGAGAATTGCTAATTCGAGACTGCCTTATAGAACAGGCAAAGGGCGCGTGTTTCTCACAAAGTAGCGCTCATACCCTGCAGAAGAGCCCCTAGCCAAAGTCGGCAAAGTCGGCGGGGCAATGCATCCGACCTTCGGAGAACACCTACACCCGATGTTCGGAGAAAACACCTTCTACGAGCTTCGGTGAACCAGGGGAAGCGGGACGAAAGGAGGATGGCAAGCGATGGCAGAAGATCGAGAGCACGAGCAGACGCTGCGTCGGCATGTAGCGGAGACTGTTGCCCTAGAGAGCGACATCGAAAGGGCTCTCGAGCACCAGCTGGAGGAGGTGCACGCTCACCCCGAGACGGCGGCGGTGGTGCGGCACTTCCGCGAGACAGCCAGAAGCCAGCGAGAGGCGCTCGAGGCTTACCTGGAGAGGCAAGGAGACGAGATCGTCGAGGCGACCGGGACCGCAGTTGCTGCCTTGTTTGGTGCGAGCGCGGGTGAGGCGGATGGTGTACAGACGCCAACGGTGTCCGATGTGCTACGAGCTGACTATGCGGCCTTCAACTTTGCCGCGATCAGCTACGCCACGCTGTGCGAGATGGGGCTTCGCCTCTACGATCCACCCCTGCGCGAGATCGCTTAGCTGCATCTGCGCGCGTACGCTGAGGCAACGCAACAGATCGACCAGCTCATCGCCAGCGTGGTCGCATGGGAGCTGCAGCAGCAAGGCTTGGAGTGCCGCTGCATATGCCCCATGTGCAGCATGGGGGCGTGCGGCTGCGTGGCGGCCGGCACCTACTATGTGAACGAGGCATGGCGCGAGACGGCGCCCAGTAGTGGAGAGACAGCGCGAGGGTTCCTGCTGCTTCCGCCGCGATCCGGCAGCCCGCTGTCCCTCACCGACGCTCAAGGGGGAGATCGCCTCTTGGAGGTAGACGATCAGCCTGTGGAAAGCATCGCTGAGATCCAAACTGCGATCCGCAAGCACTCGCTCGGAGAAGAGGTGAGAGTGCTCGTGCAGCGTGGCTCTGACTCTCCGCGGGTGATCCGCGCCAGGCACGTCAGCGACCTCCCAAGTACCTGAGACGCAGAAGATCCGACGTTCGCAGAACACGCCTTTCCCCGACGTTGGATGAATAGGGTAAGAGGAAGGGCAGGAATCCTGTAGGACTCCGGCCGATGACTAGCTCCCAGCTTACTCCTGTTCAGGGACAAGCCCAAGTTGCTGCAGCACACTCAGGTTATCGTAGCTCTCCCACTCCTCAACTATCTTGCCGTCCTCAAAGCGGTGTATGGTGATGCCTCCAAGCTCCATCTGCTTGCCAGTGGGAGGGCCAAACTCCTCCGTCTCTCCTTGGTGAGTGCCGCGTATGGTGTAGCGGCTTACCACCTGATCACCCTCGGCTATCGTATCCTCGACGCTGATGTTGATGTCGGGGAAGCCCTTGAGGAACGAAGAGACGAACTGCTTGGCTTGCTCGTAGCCTTGGACGTCTCGATCGGGTTCGTGCCAGACGAAGTCGGAGGGGTAGAACTCTTCTATGAGGTCGGGGTTCCTCTGGTTCACGATCTCCCAAGAACGCTGTGCTAGGGCCTTGTTCTCTTCAGTGGACATGCCTCTGCTCCTTTCCCTAACTAATGTAATAACGGTAGCAATAGTCCGGTGTTACGCGCATCCCCCAAATGAGCTATCTTTGGTGTGGCTTGGGCGTTGCTAGCTCGTTGCTAGTGGACGAACTACCGAGAACACCCCCCACAGCATCACTTGACTCCGATTTACTCAGCGGCCTTGACTTTGGGTACGTTTCGCCCAGCTCTTTGGGCATTTTTCTGACATTTTCGCTCCCTAATACACGCGCCGAGCAGTGGTTGGCAGGTCTTTGCGCGTAAGTGATGCTGTAGGGAGGAGTCAGCCTGTTGAAAAAGTCGGCATTGAGCTGATTGTGACCACAAATCAGGCCGCGAAAGTCCCGAAACCGGTGTGTTTGGTGCCCGATCTGGGGTGAAAGCGGGCACCAAATGAGGTTCTCAACAGCCTTACCCCTTCCACGCACGCGGGCAAATAGGGTATTCTGGGCACATACGCAGTATGGTATGTGTGCCAAGGTTTTTCAGCTCAAGGAGCGCATCTATGCGGGTAGAGGTGCTGTACTTCGACGGGTGCCCGACCTACCTACAGGCGGAGAAGACCTTGCGAGGGGTGCTTGCCCGTGAGGCCGCCGAGGCCGTGGTCGAGTTGGTGGTGGTCAACACCGACGAGGAGGCCCATAGGCTCCGGTTCCCCGGCAGCCCCACGATCAGGGTTGACGGCGAGGACCTGTTCCCCGTGCCGGACCGGACAAGGTACGCGCTCGGTTGCAGGATGTACGCTACCCCGGAGGGGCTGAGGCGTTCGCCCACGGCAAAGATGGTGCGGGCGTCGTTGGCCGAACGCAACCTTGTGACGGGTGTGTCGTAGTATCGGGCAAGACCGCAGGCACCGAGGAAGGCGAACCAGCATGATGGAAGAGAACAAGGCCATAGCCAGGCGGGTCTACGAGATCGTCTCGACGGGGGACTTCGGGCGGGCGGAAGAGATCGTGGACCAAGACGCACCCGACAACGAGCTACTCCCAGACGACCCGCCCGCCAAGCTCATCGACACCTTCAAGGACACCTTTGCAGAGGCCCGCGCGGGCTTCCCCGACCTCAGCATCACCGTCGAGGACGTGATGGCCGAAGGGGATCGGGTGGCTGCCCGTGTCGTCATGCGCGGCACCCACCAGGGAGAGTTCCAGGGGATCGCTCCCACCGGCAAGCGGGTAGAGGTGAGAGCGATCGACATGTTCCGCATATCGGACGGCAAGATAGTTGAGCACTGGGGGCACGCCGACGACCCCACCGGCTTCCTGCGGGCACCGAAGTGCTCCTGAACTTCTGAGAATCGATCTTCGACGCAATCGAGTGACCACGCACTCGGGTGAATACTCGGATGAACAGGTCTGTCTTGACGCCCAGATGCTATTCAACTAATCTGTTGAATATATGAACGCTGCCACCCACAGGGAGTTCAAGGACCGCCTCTTCGAGCAGTTCGCCAGGGTGGGCAAGGCCCTATCTAGCCCCAAGCGCCTGGAGATAGTGGATCTCCTAGCCCAAGGGGAGCGCACGGTCGAGGAGATCGCCAGGGAGACGGCCATGTCCGTGGCCAGCGCCTCACAGCACCTCCAGGCGCTCAAGGCCGCGCGGATGGTCGAGGCGCGCCGCGAGGGGCTCTACGCGCACTACCGGCTGGCTGACGAAGACGTGTTCAGGACCTGGCAGGCCGTCCGCTCCCTCGCGGAGTCGCGGCTGTCTGAGGTCGACAGCGTGGTCGAGGCCTACCTGGTGGACCGGGATGCTTTGGAGGCTGTGGACGCTACGGAGTTGATGGAGCGCCTGAGCGACGGGAACGTGGTCGTCCTCGACGTCCGCCCGGAGGAGGAGTATCGGGCCGGGCACATACCCGGTGCACTCTCCGTGCCCGTGGACGCCCTAGAAGCTGTGCTACAGACGCTCCCAAGAGACCGGGAGATTATCGCCTACTGCCGCGGTCCCTACTGCGTGTTCTCCGACGAGGCGGTCGCGCTCCTCAGGTCGCGTGGCTACCGGGCACACAGGCTACGGCAAGGGCTGCCCGACTGGCGGGCGGCCGGGATGCCCGTAGAGGGCTAGAACGGGGGTCGAACGTGACGGAAGGCAACATAGAGGCGATGACTTTAAGGGACATGCTGGAGCGTGGGGAGCGGGTCACGGTCGTGGACGTTCGCAAGGAAGAGGACCACGCAGAGTGGTCGATACCCGGCAGCGTGCACGTCGACGCCTACGATGCCCTGAACTCCGGCGACGATGGGGCCATGGAGGGTATGGAGTTGCCGGAGGGCGCGCTAGTGGTCACAGTCTGCGGCCGCGGCCGTTCGAGTGCGGTGGCCGCAGAGCAGTTGCGGGGTCAGGGATACGAGGCGCTCTCCTTGGAGGGTGGGATGAAGGCCTGGAGCCTCGTCTGGAACACGGCCGAGGTGCCCCTGCCCGGCGTGAGCGCCGAGGTAATGCAGATGCGTCGCACCGGGAAGGGTTGACTCTCCTACGTCGTCGGGTCCGACGGCGAGGCCGTAGTCGTAGACGCCGCCCTGGAACCGGAGGTGTACCTCTGGTTGGCCGAAGGACGCGGCTGGCGGATAACCCACGTGCTCGATACCCACGTCCACGCCGACCACCTCTCCCGCTCCAGGAGGCTGGGCGAGCTAGTCGATGCGACCCTCCACATGCCCGAGGGGGCTCCAGTCTCCTATTCGTTCTCTGGTCTCGGGGACGGGGACACGCTCGAGGTCGGCTCGGCGACGCTGGAAGCCGTCCGGACTCCCGGGCATACGCCCGAGAGCACGAGCTACCTGCTGGACAGGCGGGCTCTCTTCACCGGCGACACGCTCTTCCTCTTGGCCGTCGGCCGTCCCGACCTGGAGGCGACGCCGGAGGGGGCAAGAGAGAAGGCGCACGCCCTCTTCGGTTCCGTGCGCTACTTGCTAGACCTTCCGTGTCAGACCCTTGTGCTGCCCGGGCACACGAGCGAGCCGGTGCCCTTCGACGGGGAGCCGATCTCCGCGCCGGTCTCCGAGGTGCGAAACAGGGTAGGGCCGCTGCTGGAAGACGAGGACCGCTTCTTGCAGAAAGTCGCCGGAGGCCTCTCCCCCACGCCAGAGAACTACGAGCGCATCGTCGAGCTCAACCGCTCCGGGGAACAGCCAGAGGACGACCCAACGGAGGTCGAGGCCGGCGCCAACCGTTGCGCCGCCGGCTAGCTGAGGCTAGCGCGCTTTCGTGGCATCGGGGAACCGTTCGGGCAGCCGAACCTCGCAGGGCGTCCGACTCGGGCTGAGGGAGAACCTGGGGCAGTTCTCGCTGCTGGCGCTGGTGAACGCCTTCGTGGGCGGGATGGTAGGGCTGGAGCGTACCGTAGTCCCGTTGATAGGTTCGGAGCAGTTCGGGCTGGTCTTGAGAACGTCCATCTTCTCGTTCATCGTCACCTTTGGGCTGATCAAGGCTCTCTCCAACCTCTTCGCCGGAGGCCTCGCCGACCGCTTCGGCAGGAAGAAGGTGCTTGTGGCGGGCTGGGTAGTGGGGGTGCCGGTGCCGTTCATGATCATGTACGCCCCTTCGTGGGAGTGGATCGTCGCCGCCAACGCCCTGCTGGGCATCAACCAGGGCCTCGCGTGGTCCATGACTGTCATCATGAAGATAGACCTCGTGGGACCGCGCGGGCGGGGCCTAGCGGTGGGCCTCAACGAATTCGCCGGCTACCTCGCCGTGGGCCTCACCGCTCTCGCAACCGGCTACCTTGCGGCGGCCTACGGCCTGAGACCCGAGCCCTTCTACCTCGGGGCCGGCTACGCCGTGCTAGGACTCCTGGTCTCGGTCTTCCTCGTCCGGGACACGCGGGAGCACGTAAAGCTGGAGATGGAGGAGCACCCGCCGGAGCAGAACCCATTGAGTTTCCGGGAGGTGTTCGCGAAGACCACCTACGGGGAACGCAACCTCTTCGCCTGCTCGCAGGCGGGACTCGTCAACAACCTCAATGACGGCATGAGCTGGGGGGTGTTCCCCCTGTTTTTCGCGAGCTACGGCCTCGGCGTTGGACGCATAGGCATCCTCAAAGCCGTCTACCCAGCAGTCTGGGGGATTCTGCAGGTCGCGACCGGACCCTTGAGCGACCGATGGGGGCGCAAGGGTCTAATCGTGGCGGGTATGTGGGTCCAGGCGGCTGGGATCTTCATCACCTTGGCTACCAGGAGCTTCGACTGGTGGCTGCTCGGGAGCGTCCTACTGGGCCTTGGCACGGCGATGGTCTACCCGTCCCTCATCGCAGCCGTGTCGGACGCTTCCCATCCCTCGTGGCGGGCACGCTCGTTGAGCGTCTACCGCTTCTGGCGGGACTTGGGCTACGCTGTGGGCGCCCTCTCGGCTGGGGTCATCGCCGACACTTTGGGGATCTCGTGGGCCATAGGCTCCGTGGGTGCATTGACGTTTATCTCTGGAGCAGTCGTGGCACTCGCCATGCGGGAGCCGAAGAAGGAGTAGCGAGAGGGTGCGCGGACCGTGAAGGATCTGAAATCGAAGGACGTGCAGGCGTTCTTCGAGCGGGTGGCGGGCGACTGGGACACGATGCGCCTCGCCTACTATGACGAGCGTGTAATCGAGAGGATGGCTGCTGTCTCGGGCGCGGTCGGCGATATGGCCGTGGCCGACATCGGCACCGGCACGGGTTTCGTCGCCGCCGGGATCGCCCCCAAGGTGGGGCGGGTGCTAGCCGTGGACAACTCGCCAGCCATGCTGGAGGTGGCGAGGAAGAATCTCGCCGAGTTGGGCATCGCTAACGTCGAGCTGCTGGAGGGCGACATTGTGGCGCTGCCCCTGAAGAGCGCCTCCGTGGACGCCGCGTTTGCCAACATGGTCCTCCATCACGCAGAGGACCCTGGGGTGATGTTGCAGGAGATGGTCCGCGTTGTGAAGCCCGGCGGCACGGTCGCCATAGTGGACGAGGTCGATCACCCCTACGGTTGGATGCGCGAAGAGCACGCTGATGTGTGGCTGGGCTTCGAAGCGGAGCAGGTCGAAGGGTTCTTCCGCGAGGCAGGCCTGACCAGTTACGGTTATGAGTCCTTGGGGATGCAGTGATGCATAGAGTCCACGACCTCGGGCGAGGTCGCCGACATAAAGATCTTCGCCGCCTGGGGAACCAGGGGAAGAGACAAGGCATAAGCCGATAGGACGCGTCAGAGCGAGGCGTTCGTGGAGAGCAAGTACCACACAGGAGGAGGACGACCGATGACCGGGGAATCAGCGCAACAACCTGACTCTATTGGAGCTTCCGTTCGGCTTGGCGAATCTCGTGGCGTCTCCCGATCGCATGGGTGAGGCCGCTATGTGGCAGCGGCGCGTCGAGGGGTTCGTCCTCGACCGAATCGGTGACCCTCCCGCCCGGGTGTTGGAGGTGGGATGCGGACGAGCTTCTGCTACGTGGGCGCAGTCGCTTCGGAACGGGGCGCTATCGCGCGCTCAGCGGGTGCCGGACGTCCTTCGTATTCCTGACGAGGCGGACAGGTAGGAGCTTCCGCGTATCATGGGCTAACGCGCAGCAGAAGGCGAGCGTCCTCGAAAGTACCATCGGAATGGCTTCCTCTGCCGAAGCGGGCTTGGCAAGGGCTTTGGCTGACGGGTTGCAGTACGTTTGCAGTAAGTCGATTCGAGCATTCGGGTAACGGTCGGAGATGTCGACGCCCACCTCTTCCATCGCCTCCAGGGCGCAGGAGTGAACCGTATCTGTGGACGAGGTGCCAGCGCTGTAGGGGCCCCGAAGCAGTCCCCGGCGAGGCTCCGGCGGAAGCTTTCTGCCATCTGAGTCCAACCACCTTGACATTCTTGTTTTCTCTGTATAGGGTAGGAGGGTATGGTACAAAGAAATGAAAGAAGAGGCTCGGTCGTGGAGAAGCGGGGTTTGGCTACGATCACGATTCCGGTTACGGGGATGACATGCGCGAGCTGCGCGGGGCGTGTGGAGCGAGCGCTGAAGAAGGTGCCTGGCGTGCTCGACGCGAGCGCGAACATGGCGAGCGAGAGGGTCACTGTCAGGCACCCGGCGGGCGAGGTTGCGCCGAGTGACCTGGAACGCGCTGTCGAGGGTGTGGGCTACGCGGTAGTCCGTCACGAAGGAAGGGCTTCGGTCCAGGATGCGCACGAGCGCGAATACGGGAAGCTCAAGCGCGACGTCTTTGTGGCAGCGACGCTCACGGCGCTCATCCTGGCCGGGAGCCTTCCCATGATGCTCGGCTTCATGCTCCCCGTGCCGGTGGCGTGGCTGAACCTGGGGCTCCTGGTACTGGCGACGCCGGTGCAGTTCTGGGCGGGCTGGCGCTTTTACAGGGGTGCCTGGGGGGCCTTGAGGCATGGACAGGCCAACATGAACACGCTGGTGGCTTTAGGCACCAGTGCGGCTTACCTGTACAGCGCGGTGGCTGCGGTGGCGCCAGGGCTGTTCGTGGGGGCTGGGGCGGACGTGTACTTCGACACCTCGGCGCTCATCGTCACGCTCATACTGCTCGGTCGGCTCCTCGAGGCGCGGGCAAGGGGGCGCACCAACGAGGCCGTCAAGAAGCTTGCGGTGCTAGGGACGAAGACGGCACGCGTGGTCCGGGGTGGCGAGGAGCTGGACGTCCCGGTTGAGGACGTGCGTGTTGGCGACGTGGTGGTCGTGCGGCCTGGGGAGAAGATCCCTGTGGACGGGGTTGTCGCCTCTGGTGCTTCGGCGGTGGACGAGGCCATGATCACGGGCGAGTCCGTCCCGGTCGCCAAGCGGGTGGGCGACGAGGTCATCGGCGCCACGGTCAACAAGTCCGGCTCCTTCCGCTTCGAGGCTACGAAGGTCGGCAAGGACACGGCACTCGCGCAGATCTCGCGCATGGTCGAGGAGGCCCAGGGGGCGAAGGCGCCCATACAAAGGCTCGCGGACAGGGTCAGCGGCGTCTTCGTGCCCGTCGTCATGGCGTTCGCCGCCATTACGTTTGTAGTATGGCTTCTGTTTGGACCTGGGCCCGCTTTCACGCTGGCGCTCTCGAACTTCGTCGCTGTGCTAATCATCGCCTGCCCGTGCGCGATGGGGCTGGCGACGCCGACCTCGATCATGGTCGGCACCGGTCGCGGCGCTGAGGAGGGGATCCTTATCAAGGGTGGCGAGGCCCTCGAAGGTGCCCACGCGCTTCACGCGGTAGTCCTCGACAAGACCGGCACCCTCACCAAGGGAGAGCCGGAGTTGACTGACGTGGTCGTCACGAACGGCATCCCCGAAGAGGAGCTCCTGCGGCTCGTCGCTTCGACGGAACGCGGCAGCGAACATCCGCTCGGCGAGGCCATCGTTCGGGGCGCGAGAGAACGGGGTCTCGTGCTGGCGGACGCCGAAGGTTTCGAGGCGACGAGTGGTGGCGGTGTGAGGGCTTCGGTGGAGGGACGCACGGTACTGATCGGCAACCGGCGGTTCCTCGAGGAGTCGGGCGTCGACGAGGATGGCCTGCTTCCGCGCGGCGAAGAGCTCGCGGAGGCGGGCAAGACGCCGATGTTCGTCGTCGTGGACGGCAGCCCAGCTGGGCTGGTTGCGGTCGCCGACGTAGTGCGGGACGAGTCGAGGGAGGCCGTGCGGCGGCTGCACTCTCTGGGGCTGGACGTAGCCATGCTCACCGGCGACAACCGGCGCACTGCGGCCGCCATCGCGAGGGAGCTCGGCATAGACAGGGTTCTCGCCGAGGTGCGGCCCGAGGACAAGGCCGAGGAGATCGCGAGGTTGCGGTCGGAAGGTAGGAGGGTTGCGATGGTCGGAGACGGCATCAACGACGCCCCGGCACTGGCCGGGGCGGACGTCGGGATCTCCATCGGCACGGGCACGGACGTGGCCATAGAGGCCTCGGACCTGACGCTGATCGGCGGCGACGTACGTGGTGTGGCGCGCGCCATCGCCCTCAGCAAGGCCACGGTGAGGAACATCAAGCAGAACCTGTTCTGGGCCTTCGCATATAACGTGCTCCTCATCCCGGTGGCCGCCGGCGCCCTCTACCCGGTCTTCGCCGGCGATGCCGGCGGCGTACCGGCAACGTTGCAACCGTTTCTGGGAGAGTACGGGTTCCTGAACCCTGTCCTCGCGGCGGCGGCGATGGCGCTCTCCAGCGTCACGGTGCTGGCGAACGCCCTGAGGTTGCGGCGAGTAAGGGTCCGTTAGAGAAGAACGTGAGAGGAGGCGACTGATTTGACGCAGCAGCAAGGATCCGGAGGGGTCCCGACGGATGAGGTTCGTGAGATCCAGCACGGCTACATAAGAGCCAGCGACAAGGAGAAGGTGCAGAACCGCTTGAGACGCATCGAGGGGCAGGTGCGGGGCCTGCAGCGGATGGTGGACGAAGAGGTCTACTGCGTGGACGTCCTCACCCAGATCTCCAGCGCCATCTCGGCGCTGGAGAAGGTCGGGACCATCCTGCTCAAAGACCACGTCGAGCACTGCGTCCGCGAATCCATAGAGAAGGGCGAGGGCGCGGACGAGAAGATAGAAGAGCTGACCGCAGCCGTCGAGCGGTTCCTCAGGGTCTAGCAGATGGGAGCATCGTGATGACGGAGACCAAGAAGTTGAACGTCCCGGACATGACCTGCGGCCACTGCGAGTCGAGCGTCCAGGAGGCGCTCACCGAGCTCGACGGGGTTCGGGACTCGAAGGCCGACCACAAGGAGGGCACCGTCGAGGTGACTTACGAGACCAACAGGGTCACGGACGAGCAGTTCAAGGAGGTCATTGCGGAGGCCGGCTACACCCTCCGGTACTAGCGATCGAGTCCTGGCTTCTCTCTTCTCTGCCATGGCGTCCTGGGCTTCACGCACGAGATGTCCCGCGGGTGCGATGGGCCGCATCCCATGCATATCGCGGCTCCGACTGGCGGGCACGCTGC
>Ga0136617_10004376_pt1 | contig 12641 bp, 12 predicted proteins | sample AntDrymUQ3222106_2_FD_129672 | JGI IMG/M metagenome (GOLD analysis project Ga0136617, IMG submission 129672) | Polar desert sand microbial communities from Dry Valleys, Antarctica - metaG UQ322 (21.06) | ecosystem: Environmental > Terrestrial > Soil > Desert | place: Antarctica: Dry Valley...
GAGAGCATCGGCGGAGTCCATCTTTCCTGGCGCGTGGACGCCGTAGGCGTGGCCCATCCACGAGGCGACCCAGGGCTCGTTCAGCGTGATCCAATACGGCACGGAGCCAGACAGAGCCTCGTACAGAATTTCCGCGTACTCAGCGTAACGCTCGCTCGTCTCGCGGTTCGTCCAGCCGCCCCGATCTTCGAGCGCCTGCGGAAGATCCCAGTGATACAGCGTGAGCATCGGTTCGATGGACCGCTCCCGCAACCCGTCCACGAGCCGGCGGTAGAAGTCCAGACCCTTCTGGTTGGCCGGGCCACTTCCCTCCGGTTGGATGCGGGGCCAGGCCACGGAGAAGCGGTATGCTTTCAGGCCGAGTTCCGCCATGAGATCGAGGTCCTCTTCGAGCCGGTGGTAGTGATCGCATGCCCGGTCGCCGGTGTCGCCCCGGTAGACCTTGCCTGGGGTATGGGAGAACGTGTCCCAGATGGACGCGCCCCGCCCATCCTCGTCCACAGCGCCCTCTATCTGGTACGAGGCCGTCGCCGTACCCCACAGGAAATCTTCAGGAAATTGCATCGTCAAGCCCCCTCCCGGCCGCTTTGCCGGACCAGTTTACACGCCTCCGCCCCGAAATCCGTCCTCACCCGTGGATCACGCGGAACCGCTCGCATACCAGCGGCATGTCGAGGCTCGGCTGTCTTCCGATCTCCGGCAAGGTGCGGGAGAAGAACCTCCAGTGCGCCTCCCGCCAGTACTCCAACGAAAGATCTCCTTCGCCCTCATCCGCCGCGAAGCGGGCGTCCACCGCATCGTATGGCTGGATCTCCACCTCCGTCGTCTCGATGATGCACAATGGCTCATCGCTTCCGTCGAGGATGACGGCCTTCTGCCCGGATTCCGGGATCCGCTCTCCCTCGGCTTCATACTCCCACAGCGCCGAACACGTGGCCGTCTTCGTACCGCCCACGACCAGAGCGCCGAGGCGATCCGCCATCCCGGAATCGTCGCCGAACCGCTCCGCCACGCACTCCTCTCCGCGCACGGGAGAATCTTCCGGGAGGGTAGCCAGGTACGCCAGCCAGTACCTCTCGACTCTATTTTCAGCCATCGGCCATGCTTTCGAGGTTGCGAAGGCTCGTCCCCACATCCTCCAGGGCGTCGCGAGGATGGTCTTGCTCCACGACGTACCACTCCACTCCGGCGGCGCGGGCGGCGGCGAGCAAATCGTCCCACGGCATGATTCCCTCCCCAACCGGGAGATCGGAACGTGTCTCGTCCGGGGACATGTCTTTGAGGTGGACGAGCGAGACGCGGTCCCCGAGTTCCCGCAGCAGGGTTTCGGGGTCGGCCCCGCCATATTCGGCCCAGTAGAGATCCAACTCCAGGTGGACCAGTTCCGGGTCGGTCTCGCGGACCAGCCTGTCCCACATCGTCGTCACCCCGAGAGGAGCGAACTCGAAGTCGTGGTTGTGGTACGAGAACGTGATGCCTTCGGCGCGGCACAGCTCTCCCCAGCGGTTGAAGCTCCCGGCCATGCTGGAGACGGCCTCCGCATCTTGCCTGCGTTCAGGGGGGATGATCGGGACGATGGCGTGGGTGGAGCCGAGGGCGCGCATGTCGGCGAGCACCGCATCGGGGTCCGTCTCCCAGGAATCGAGCGGGACGTGGGCGCCGGAGACCCTCATCCCCAGGCCATCGAGATCAGGGCGAAGGTCTAGCGGGGAGAAGCCACCATAGCCCGCGAACTCGACGGCGGTGTAGCCGATCTCCGCCAGCCTCCGCAGCGTGCCTGGCATGTCCTGCGCGGTGAGATCCCGCACGGTGTAGAGCTGGAGGGAGATCTCCCCCCGCCTCATACCGAACCCCCGAAGACTTCCGCCGGAGATTCTGCCGGGAGAGGCTCCGGGCGGTCGAAGGCGCTCGTCACCTCGACGTGCCGGCCGCTCTCCGAGGAGTCCAGGAAAGCGTGGATGGCTTCCAGAACATGCAAGCCGAGCTCGCCGCTCGCGCGGTGTTTTCTGCCGGATCGCAGGGCCTGGGCCATCTCCGCCAGACCGATCCCCCGGCTGTTCCCGGTATAGGGGTGGGTCAGGGGTATATCCGTCCAGGCGTTCTCATTTGACCTCCAGACGCGCACGGGGCCGCCGAAGGTGTTGGGGTCGGGCAGGCTCAGTGTGCCCTCCGTGCCGTATACGTCTATCCGGGAATGCTGCTCGGACCAAACGTCGAAGCTGGTGACGAGGGTACCGACGGCGCCGCTCTCGAAGTCCATGACGCCGGCAACGTGGGTCGGGGTGTTCACCGTGATCTGGGTCCCGGAGAGAGGCTGGCTCGTGATGGTGCGCTCCGGAAACGTGACGCGGGCAGACCCGGTGACGCGCCGGATCGGGCCTATAAGGGTTGCCATCGCGGTCAGATAATAGGGGCCCATGTCGAACATCGGGCCAGCGCCCGGCTGGTAGAAGAAGTCCGGGTTCGGGTGCCAGTCCTCGGGTCCGTGGGTCATCATGATCGCCGTGAGGGCGACCGGCTCGCCGATCACACCCTCGTCCAGCGCCTTGCGGCATATCTGCAATCCACCGCCGAGAAAAGTGTCAGGGGCGCAACCGATGAGGAGCCCCTTCTCCGCCGCCACCTCCATCATCCTCTGTCCGTCCTCCCGGCTGACCGCCAGCGGCTTCTCCGTGTAGACGTGCTTCCCGGCTTCGAGCGCCGCGAGCGAGACCTCGGCGTGGACCGCCGGAACCGTCAGGTTCAGGACGACCTCGACCTCGGGGTCTGCCAGCAAATCCTCCGGGGAGCAGGCTTTCGGCACGCCGTAGGTTTTGGCCTGCTCTTTGGCGCGCTCGACCACGAGATCCGCGCAGGCAACGATCTCAAGGTCGTCGAACATCGCGCCGTTTTCCAGGTAGATGCCGCTGATCTTCCCGGCTCCCATCACCCCGACCTTGATCGGCGTCTTTTCGATAACGTTACCTCCTTTGTAGGTTTCAGGTATCAGGTTTCAGGTGTTTTCCTGATGCCTATGGCCTGAAACCTGAAGCCTTCTTATCTGCTCGCCCACAACATGCCGCGTTCGACCAGCGTTCTCGCTTCAGGCACGTCGAAGTCCGTGGCTACGTGACCCAAAGATGAGTAGAAAACTCTTCCTTCGCCCCATTTTCTCTTCCAGACTACGGGGATGACGTTGCCCGAGATCCAGGGTACATGCTCGCCAGAGAAAGTGGTGGTGGCGAGCACTTCGTTGGATGGGTCAACGTGCATGTAGTATTGCTCGGAGCGCATCTCGAAGTCTTCGAGGCCGGCTGTTATGGGGTCATCGTGGTCTGTGATGTTTACCGTGTAGCCGATGATGTTGCCGGGATGTGCTACCCATTGTCCCCCGACCATGAACTGATAGTTGATGCTCTCGCGGAAGGAATCGGCCATGCCACCGTGCCAGCCCGCGAGCCCGGCCCCGCTCTCGACCGCGCCGATCAAACCCCGCTCCTGCCCGGAAGTAATGGTCCCCATCGTCCAGACCGGGATGATCAGGTCAAGGGATCTCATCTTCTCTTCGTCGAGATACGAGTCGAGCGTCGTGGAGATCTCAGTTTCGTATCCATTCTCCCGGAGGAACTGCGCGAAGATCCAGGCGCACTTCTCGGGCTCGTGTCCCTCCCAACCACCGCGGACGAACAGCGCGGACTTCATACGGCCTCCTCCCGGATCAACTCTTGCAGCGAGACCTCCCGGTTTTCGAGAGCGGAGGCGTAGCAGGCGTCTATGATACGGGCCCGGCTCAGGCCATCCTCCCCGTCGTGCCCCTTCCAGTCGCCGCCGCGGATGGTCTCGACGAAGCGCCGCACGACGCCGAGGTGTCCCTCGCGCGGTTTTATCTCAGGCGCGACCACGGCCGGGACGCCCGCCACGTCCGTGTAGATGCGCACGGTGTCGCTCGTGCCGTAGTCTTTGACCTTCATCTCCGCGCCACCGTTCGTGCCGTAGAGCGTGACGCCGAAGTCGTCGCTCGACTCGCGGTAGGCGGCCCATCCGGCCTCCAGGTTCAGTGTCGCGCCGCCTGAGAGACGGATAAAGGCGGTCGCGAGATCCTCGACCTCGTAGGCGTCACCGACTATCGTCTTGGTATCGTCGTCATCGGAGGCGCGGCTGCCGCGCCCCTGGGGACCGAGTTCGGCGTAGGTGGCGCAGCTCACGCTCTCGGCCTCGGGCTCGTCCATCAGGAAGAGGGCCATGTCGATCATATGCACCCCCAGGTCTATGAGCGGGCCGCCGCCGGCCATCTCCTTGCTGGTGAACCAGCTCCCCATGCCGGGGATGCCGTTGCGGCGCATCCAGGTCGCTTTGGCATGGTAGACCTTTCCCAGATTCCCCTCCTCGACGTGCCGCCGGAGAACCTGCACGTCCCCGCGCTCGCGCTGGGTGAAGGCGATGTCGAGCACGCGCCCGGCCTTCTTTGCGGCATCCACGATCCCCACTGCCTCCGCTCCCGTCCGCGCGAGCGGCTTCTCGCACAAGACGTGCCTGCCACCCTGGAGGGCGGCGATGGCGACCGGGGCGTGCAGGTGATTCGGTACGGCGACGCTCACGATATCCAGGTCGTCGCGGGATACGAGATCCTCCCACCTCTCGTGCAACCCGGAGACACCGTATCTGCTCCCGAGCTCACGCAGCCGGTCCTTCTCCAGCCCGGCAAGCGCCGTCACCTCGACGTTCGGCATCCTGAGGTAGTTCTTGATGTGCTGCTCTCCAGCCCAGCCGAGGCCGACGACACCGGCGCGCAAGGGCTCTAAATTCTGTCTCTCAGCTTGCAATCGGTTCCCTTCCAGTCTCGCGGCCTACTCTAGCGGTTCCGTGTTGCCGTATGTGGGTTGATCGCCGGGGGTCGGGGCGGCCCAGCGGACGGCGTTGGATATGACGCGCAGCACGCCGGGGTTGTGGTACGAGGGATTCTCCTCGTGGCCGGGACGGAAGTAGAAGATCCTGCCGCGCCCCCTCCGGTAGCAGAGCCCGCTGCGAAAGACCTCCCCTCCCCCGAACCAACTCACGAAGACCAGCTCGTCCGGCTCCGGCACGTCGAAGGGCTCCCCGTACATCTCCTCTTCCAGCTCGATGTACTCGCCCAAACCTTCGGCGATGGGATGTCCCGGCGCGACGACCCAGATCCGCTCCCTGTCGCCGTGGCGCCATTTCAGGTCGCAGGTCGTGCCCATTAGTTTCTTGAAGACCTTCGAGAAGTGCCCTGAGTGGAGCACGATGAGCCCCATGCCGCCGAGCACCCGTTCGTGTACCCGCTCGACGATTTCGTCCTCGACTTCATCGTGCGCCATGTGGCCCCACCAGACGAGGACATCCGTCGAGTTCAAGACCTCTTCGGCGAGACCGTGTTCCGGCTCGTCGAGGGTAGCTGTCTGGACTTCCAAACTTTTTTCTCGCAGGTCCGCGGCCAGCGCGCCGTGGATGCCATCGGGGTAGATCCGGGCCACCTCCTCTTCGGCTCTCTCGTGCCTGTACTCGTTCCAGATCGTGACGCGCGGCGTGTCCGCCATACCTATGCTCCTTCTATCCTCGCGCGAGCCGCGCCCGCTACCGCCCCACACCGTACGCTAGAGTCCGCTCTCCTGCTCGTTTGGGTAACTGAGGCTCCATTGCCCACGTAACTCGTCCATTGTACGGGCGATCTCCAGTGTTTCCCCAAGCGGCATCACGCCGCTCTGGAGCGCGCCCGAGCGCAGGCAGCGCATGACTTCCAGGGCTTCGTGGGCGAATCCGTTGCCGATGTACGGAGCTTCGATGGTCTCGTCCTCCTCGCCGGGGCGGGAGATCGTCATCGTGCGCGGCATCCACCATGGCGAGTGTATTCTGATCCGGCCCCCGGTCCCGGCTATCGTGGCCTCCTGCGGGGTCTCGGTCCGGGTTGCCGCCGATAAGACGGACAACCGGCCTTCGCCATGCTCGAAGACGGCGACCGACTGCTCATCCACGCCGGTCTCCCCGAGATGCGCCAGACCCGTCACCCTGGATGGCGGGCCGAAGACCATCGAGGTGAGCGCCACGCAATAGACGCCGACGTCCAGCAACGCGCCTCCACCGAGCGCGGGATCGAAGAGCCGGTGAGCCGGATCATGGTCCGCACGGAATCCGAAGTCCACGAAGAGCATCCGCGCCTCCCCTATCGCGCCGGCTGAGATCAAACCCCGCACCCGCTCCATCAGAGGAAAGAACCGGGTCCACATCCCCTCCATGAGGAAAAGTCCTCTGTCCCTGGCAAGCTCGATGAGCCGCCCGGTCTGCCGGGCGTTGATCGTCATCGGCTTCTCGCAGAGCACGGCCTTGCCGCTATTCAGGCAGAGCGTGACGTTCTCCTCGTGGAAGACGTGGGGCGTGGCGACGTAGATCACATCCACATCCGGGTCCGTCGCGAGTGCCTCGTAGCTCGGGTAATGGCGCGGGATGTCGAACGCGCCCGCAAACCTCCGGGCCGAGTCCTCGGAACGGGAGCCGGCCGCCAGGATCTCCGCGTCCGGCGCGTCGTTGAGGCCAGCCGCGAACTGCCGGGCGATCCCACCGGTGCCCAGGATGCCCCACCTGATTCTATCCACGCATCAGCCCTTGACCGCCCCTGAGGTGAGGGCTTCGATGAAGCGGCGTTGCGCGATCAGGAAGACGATGATAATAGGCAGCGTGCTAAGGAAAGATCCGGCCATCACCGCGCCGTACTCCTGGCTGTACGGGCCGAGGAGGGTCGGCAGCCCGAGGGCGACCGGGAACTTGTTGTCCTCGGTCATCACCACGAGCGGCCAGATGAAGTCGTTCCAGGCGGTCGTAAAGAACAGGATGCCGAGAACCGCCATCACGGGCGTTGAGAGGGGAAGCACCACCCTCCAGAAGACGCCCCACTCCGTCGCCCCATCCACCCTGGCGGCGTCCAGAATCTCATCGGGGATGGAGAGGAGGTACTGGCGCGCCAGGAAGACGCCTATGGCCTGGGCCGCGAACGGCAGTATCAGGGCGACGTACCTGTCCGTCCAGCCCAAAGTGACCATCATGTCGTAGAGCGGCACGATGAGGATGTAGATCGGCAATGTCAGCGTTGCGATGACGAAGAGAAAGAGTGCATTCTTGAAGCGGAAGTCGAACTTGGCGAAGGCGTAGCCCGCCATGATGGAGACCACGACTGCCAGGGCAGTGCGCGACAGGCCGACGAAGACGCTGTTGGCGAACCAGCGCGCGAAGTTGGTCTGGTTGAACAGGATCTCGTAGTTCCCCAGGTAGAGTCCCTGCGGCAGGATCTCTATGGGGATCGAGAAGATCTCGCCCCCCTCCTTGAAGGAAGCGCTGATCATGTACAGGTACGGCATGACGAGCAGGAGGACCGCCACGAGCAACAGGGCGTTGACCAATATCTGCCAGAATCGTATCCAGAACCTGTTCCCTACCATCTCTCCCCTTATCGGTCGAACCTGCGGGCCGCGAGCAGTTGCGCCGCCGCCAACACGACGGCGATGATCGCCATCGAGTACCCGATGGCCGAGGCGTAGCCCCTGTCGAACTCCCTGAAACCGACCTCGTACAGATAGATAGCGAGCGTCAGCGTCGCGTCAGAAGGTCCGCCCGCCGTGAGCAGGAACGGTATCTCGAAGATCTGGTACGAAAAGATCGTCGCCTGCACCACGACGAACAGGATGACGGGCCTCAGAAGCGGCAGCGTCACCCGCCAGAAGGTCTGCAGCCTGTTCGCCCCGTCCACCGCCGCCGCCTCGATGACCTCCTCGGGGATGTTTTGCAACCCCGCCAGGAAGTACAGAGCGTTGATCCCCAGGAACGTCCAGATCCCGACGAGTATGATCGCCAGTAGCGCCACCCGCTCGTCGCGCAGCCAGTCCAGCGTCGGCAGCCCGAGCGCCGAGAGGGCGTTGTTCAGGAGGCCGAAGTCGTTGTTGAAGACCAGGTTGAACATCAGGGCGATCACCACGAACGATGTGATAAACGGCAGGAAGAACACGATCCGGTAGAAGCTCTTGAAGGCCGCCGTGGGCACGACGAACGACCGTATCGCCACGGCGACCAGCAACGCCAGCGGACTCAGGATGAAGACGCTCGCCAGCGCGTACAGGGTGGTGTTCTTCAGGGCCTCCAGGTAACGCGAATCCTGCGCCAGCCTCGCGTAGTTGGCGAGGCCGGTGAAGGTGTCCCCGCCGAAGCCCGAAGATTCGTAGAAGCTCAGGCGAAGCGCGGCGAGGACCGGGTAGATCAGGAACGCCGCGTAGATGAGGAAGAACGGCAACAGAAACAGGTAAGGCGCGATGGTGCTCCTGCCACCCGGCCGGCCGCCGCGGAGCTTGCGGGATAATCTCCCTCGCCTCTGCCTCTCCGTCGTATTCGCCACGAACCGGTCCCCGGTCCTAGCCCTGCTTCATGCCTTCGATGGTTGCGCGCAGGTCGGTGAGCGCCGTCTGGGCGTCCATCTTGTCCTGCATGACGGGCGTAATGACCTCCCGGTTCAGCGCCTCGGTGGCCTGCCCCCACACAGGAGACTGGTTGAACTGCGGCAGCCCGGTGGCGAGGCTGGAGTAGATCTGCCCGAGCTTCTGCCCCCCGAAGTACTCCTGGGACTGCTGGAGCGCCGGGTCCTCGTAGGCCGGTTTGTACGCCGGATAAGCCGTGCGGGCCTCGAAGTCCGCGACGACGCCCTCGGTCGTGAGGTTGGCTATGCGGACGAGATCGTACGCCGCATCCGCGTTCTCGCTCTGCGTGGTTATGCACTGGCCGGTCCCGCCGAAGTTCGCGGTCGGCAGGCCATCGCCCAGACCGGATGGGAGTTTCTGCACCGTCCACTTGCCCAACTGGTCCGGCACGTCACTCAGGAGGAAGCTAAGGTGCCACGGCGGTCCGAAGAGGGCGGCGAACCTCCCGGCCTTGAACGCCGCCCGGTACTGTGGCGGGTACCAGTTGTCGCTGGCGACCACGGGCGCGATATCCGCTATGTCTAGCTCATAGACCATATCGTGGAGGTACTGCATGGCTTCGACGCTCTGCTCGTTGTCCCCGATGTAGTTGCCCCCGTCGTCGAAGTAGGCTGTGCCCGCGCTCTGGGAGAGCATGTAATGGTCGCCGAAAGCGAGGTCGTGGAGGGCGAACATCTTGCGGTCGGCGGTCGAGATCTCCTGCCCCGCCGCCACCACATCGTCCCAAGTCTCGAACGGCGTGGTGACGCCCGCGTCTTCCATGAGGTCTTTGCGGTAAGCGAGGACGCAGGTGTTCAGCTCGTTACCGACGCCGTAGATCTTACCCTGCCAGGTCCACGGGTCCGTCGCCGCCGGCTTGTACACGTCGTCTATGTCGCCACCGATCCGGTCGGTCAGGTCCAGGAACGGCAGCTCGTCGCCCTTGATGAAGTTGGAGAAACGGGAGATCTCCACGTCCGCGATATCGGGCGCTCCCTTCCCAGAGACGAGCGATGTGAGCAGCTTGTCGTGCATCTGCTCGTAAGGGAAGATCCTGAAGTTGACCTTCACATCCCCGTGAGCCTCTTTCCAGGCGTCGGTCTTCAGCGCGGCCCGTCCCAGGTTGGCCCGCCCTTCATCGAAAGCCCAGAACTCCAGCGTGTTGCCGCCGGAACCACCGCCCTGCTCGCCGCCGCACCCCGCCAGCCCGAGCGCGTAAGCTCCCACCAACGCGCCTCCGCCGGCGCGCAGAAAATCGCGCCGTGACAGACCTCGTCCCATCTCTCCTCCTCACTCTCCCGACCGGCTTTTCGTTCCCGATTGAACCGGTCTCCACAACCCTGGAAGGCACGTTAGCACAATGCACGACGCCGCGTCATTGCCGAGGATGATGAGAATGGCCTGGCGCGGAATGGATCGGGTTGTCATGGTCCTGCCCGGCGAGCATTCGCGCCGATCTCACAACATCAGTCGTAATGCGTGAATCCTCTGCTCCCAAGAGTGTCTGATCCGGCGCCGGATCGTGGAGACCGTCCCGGGAACCAGTCACGCGCCGCGGCGGCTCGCCTTGATCACACGTATGCCCTCGGGGAGCGCGTCACCGTGGGCGGAGATCAAATCGTCCACCAGAGCCTGTATCTCCTCCAAAGAGAGCACACTCGAAGCGTGCCGGTCGAGCATGGCGGCGTGATAGACGTGGTCCTGGCGCCCTTCGAGGGCGGCCCGAACCGTCAGATCCTGCACCGCCACGTGCGGCTCGCAATGCGCAGCGAGCTGCGGTGGCAATTCGCCGTAATGGCAAGGCTTGAGGCCGGACCCGTCCACGGCGGCCTGCACCTCCACACAGCAGCCGTCCGGGAGGTTGGTTACGAGCCCGGTATTCTCGACGTTGGCGTAGACCACGCGTGGCTCGCCGGTGAGGAGCGAGTGGATGATGAGCGAACCGTACTCCACGCTGCGCTCCAGCGGGAAGGACTCGCCTGAGAGGAGTTTGCGCCGGATCTCAGCGTACTCGGCGAGGTTCTCCTCGCTGCGGCGCACGTACTCGTCCACCGGCACGTCGTAGCGTGAGATCAACTCATCGTCTCGCAGGAAGTACGGCGTGTACTCGGCGTTGTGCTCGCTCGATTCGGTCACGAAGTAGCCGAAGCGCCGCATCAACTCGAAACGCACCCGGTCCTTCGCGTAGACCTCCGGCTCCTCCATCGCGGCGAACAAGCGCGGGTAAGCGTCCTCGCCATCATGCTCCAGCCGGGTCAGCCAGACGATGTGGTTGATGCCCGCGCCCTCGTACACCAGTTCCTCGTGCGGCGCGCCGATATAGGAGGCGACCTCGCGCACCGTGTACGGCACGTTGTGGCAGAGTCCGACGACCCGAAGGTTCGGGAAAGCCCGGTACACCGCCCACGTCAAAATGCTCATGGGGTTCGTGTAGTTGAGGAGAAGGGCATCCGGGCAGAGATCCTCCATGTCACGGGCCAGATCCATCATGAAAGGGATGGTGCGCAGGCCCCGGAAGATGCCGCCAATGCCCATCGAGTCCGCTATCGTCTGTTTCAGGCCGTACTTTTTCGGGATGTCAAAGTCCAGGAGCGTCGCCTCGTGCATCCCGATCTGGACCATGTTCACCACGAAGTCCGCGCCGTCCAGCGCCGCCCTCCTGTCGAGATGCTCCTCGACGACGGCTTGGCCGCCGAGTTGATCCGAGGTCCAGCGGGCCATCATCCCGGCGGTCTCCAGGCGCTCGGGGTCTATATCGTGCAGGGCGATGGTGGCTCCGCGAAGCTCCGGGAACTTCAAGATATCGGTGAGCAGGTTCCTGGTGAAGACGACGCTCCCGGCGCCGACGAAAGCTATCCTGGTTATGTTGGGCCTTCCTCTCTTCTCAATGCGTCTCGGAGGTTTCGTACAGGATCTCGCAAACGGACTTTCGAGAACCCACGTTCTTGGCGGTTCATGTCAGGTTCTCTTGAAGAGGGTTTTGCCAAGTGCAAGGTTCCGTTCGGCCAACGAGAAATAGAGTAGCGCCAGAACCCCTGCATTTTTCCCTGCCGAAGAAGGGGTTCTGGCTATGGCGCCTGGCATCTTTTCGATCAATACCCGATCACACCGGTGATCGAAGTCGCCACGGAGACGGTAGCACAGATCATGCTCCCGGCAGACCGCATCGACCGCGTCTATCGGCGGCGTCTTCCCGGTCGGATCGCCATGTCCCATTCCACAGTAATTGCCGTAAACCGGAAAACTCAATTGCTGCGGCGTAGTCTGATCATCGGGCGACCCGATCTTGGCTAGCTCGGAGGCTACGGGGGCGGAGATTTCTCCCACCGGACGGAGGGCACCTATTGTGGGGGCTCCACCGCTGCGCTTTGGAGCTTTGGCTGACTTCCTGCTCTTGGCGACGCCCCTTCCCGAACCCGTGGGACGCTCGCCCTTCTTGCCGCTGGATTCCTTCCTCCTCGAACGCTTCTCTGCGATCCGTTTGGCTTTTTTCTTCGGCTTGGCCACGTGTACTTACCTCCTTCCAGAGAAGGCTTTGCTGTAATTATTATCGTGTCTCGGCGAAGCGCGTTCTAAACCCTCGCCAGGAAGAGGTATGACTGAGGCAAGGGGAAGCCAAGAATCAGAATTCGATACAAGCACATGTTGTGATCGCCTCTTGCTCCCGATCCGCGCCGACGTGGTCTCGGCTCTGGCTTGGCCTCGGTTCATGCAAAATCCTGCAAACGAACTTCCGAGAAACGCCCTCTCGGAAGGCGGGTGAATAAGGGCAACAAGAAAGGCCGGGGCTATGCGCAGACTTCCGAGAGGGCTTCTCGGAAGTCTGCGCATACGGGCACACAAAGAGGGCCGGGGTGTTATCAGTCCCGGCCCTCGCCTCTTCTTGCGTCAGTTCTGGGTGCCCGCTCTTTCCTAGCGCTGCTTCTCTCCGCCTCCCAAGAGGTTGTCCGTGACCCCCCTTACGGAGTCCGTGGTCCCGCCTACCGTATCCGTGACTCCACCGGCCGTATCCGTGACTGCGCTTACCGGTCCCGACGACGGTGCTTCGAAGACGACGACTTCGTACTCATCCACCCCGGCTACCGATCCGTCGGCGGCCTCCGCCGCCCCGCTACGCACGCTAGACACCGCTTCCTCTGTAGCCCGCAAGGCTTCTTCGCTCTCCCAGAAGGCCACGCCAAGCAGCTTGCCGCTCTGCCGATCGCC
>Ga0136617_10004377_pt1 | contig 12639 bp, 12 predicted proteins | sample AntDrymUQ3222106_2_FD_129672 | JGI IMG/M metagenome (GOLD analysis project Ga0136617, IMG submission 129672) | Polar desert sand microbial communities from Dry Valleys, Antarctica - metaG UQ322 (21.06) | ecosystem: Environmental > Terrestrial > Soil > Desert | place: Antarctica: Dry Valley...
CGCGCTCCTGGCCCTGCGCGACGGCGGGCGGGCCGGCTGGCTCGCCGTCCAGCGCGTGGACGGACACCCGGGCGGCTACCTGCGTGTGACGCGCACGGGCCTGATGGAGGGCCAGGCGGGCATCGCCCTGTTCCTGGCCGCGTGCGCCGCCGCAACGCACGACGCGCGGACGGAGAGCCTCGCGCGCGCCGCGCTCGAGCAGCTGCTCACGGTCGCGAACAATGAGCCGGGCACGCCGGACTGGGACGAGCGCGGCGCCGTGGCCTGGGCCTTGCACGCCGCCGCACGGGCGCTCGCCGACGCGCCGCTCGCGCGGCGGGCGCAGGATCTCGCCGCGCGCACGGAGATCGAGCCCGCACCACCGGACACGCTCGAGCCGGACGCGGCCCTCGCGCTCGCCGTCGTGGCTGCCGCCTGCGGCGACGACGACATGACCGTTGCAGCCGCGCGCGCCCGACCGCGCGCGCTCACCGTTGCGCTCGCACCCGAGACGCTCGCCGCGACGGCGCGGGCCCGCGCCACCGCCGCGCTGGACGCCGTGTCCGCCGCCGCCGACGACTCGCTCGCACACGGCACCCTCGGCCTGGTCACGACCGGCGCGCTGCTCGCCGAGCGGGCCGGCGACGCCGACGTCGCGCGGCGGGCTGCCGCCCTCGCAGCCGGGTGCCTCGAGCGCGCCGAGCGCGAGCCGCTGCGCTGCGCCGGGCCAGGCGCCGTCGAGCTGCCCGGGCTCGAGCGCGGCCTGGCGGGCTTGGGCGCGGCGTGGCTCACGCTCGCCCGCCTCGCTGCCTCCTGCCCCTGAACGCTTCGCCCGTAGTGGCGTGCAGTGGCCGGGGTTGGCTCGCGGGTCGGGCTTGGGGCACTCAGCAGGTCCTTCTCGGTGATTGCGGCTCGGCAGGTCGATGGGACGACCGACCCGCATCATGATCGAGCAGCCGGAGGCCGCGGCGGCTGCGGAACGGGCTGAGCGCTCGACGACCAGCAGGCCGCCCGGCGCTTCAAGGACGCCCGCTGGGCGCTACTGAAGTACCCCGAGAGCCTCGCCGACTCGCCAGGCCGACAGCTGGCGCAAGCTGCGCCGCGCCGGCGGCGACTATCGCGCGCCCCCGAGAGCCGCGCCTGGCTGCACGCGCTCAGTCGCGGAGCCGCCGGTCTGCGGAGTCGAGCTGCGGCACATGCTCGTGGCCGTGGAGGCGGCCGTTCGTCGCCCGAGCCGACCTTCGACTGCGTGCCGCAACGTGGTCGCGCTTCTCCCAGCCGCCACCCCGGCGAGCGGCGCCGACGGCTAAGCGCTGCCAGCGGCAGGGCATCGCAGGGCATTGGATCGCGCGCGGACTGGACCGCTCTTGGGCGAGCAGCTTGACGATGCCGCCGCGGGCGGCGTAGCGCTTGCCGGCGCGGGCGGTCGTCGTCGCGTTCAGTGAGACGCCTTGCGGGAGCCCGCGGCGCTCCTGCCGTGCCGGGCGGGAGCTCGCCGTCGGCGGGCACCGCGTTCCGCGACGAGGAGCTCGAGCTCCCCGGTGGGGCGGCCCGACGGCTCCGGACTCGCGGCGTGCCTGGCGTCGGGCACGGGCACGGCGGCGTCCGCCGGCGTCGGGCACCGCGACGTCGTGTCCACGAGCGCGGCGCCGACTCGCTCGACGCCTTGAGTCGCCCGAGACAACTCGCTGGTCGTCGGCGGATCTCGGCGTGCTTGCCGCGGGTCGTGACGAACCGGGTTTGCCGAGGTGGGCGTTCTAGCCAGCCGCCGGGTTGCTCGCCGCAACGGGTGCCGGATGCGGAGCGGGTGCCGGATGCGGAGCTGCGGCTTCTGGCCGCCGTGGCCGCCGGCTTCGGACGCGCGAGCAGTGCGGGTGACGTGAGGACCGGCCGTGGCCGGTCCTCAGGTCCAGTCCGTCAGTCGTCCGTCGCAACTGCGTGGACGGCCCCCTCAATGGCGAATGCTCCCCAGCCGACTCCGGCAACCGCCATGATGGCCAGCGCGGGGGAGGCGGCGCCGGCGACCTGCTCGAGCTGCTCGTCGGAGAGCTTCTCGTAGCCCTCAGGTCGGTTCGGTAGCGCATCGCGGACGGCATCCGGGAGCTGCTTCCGATACTGCTCGTCCTTCCATGCGCGCAGCACCACGTTCTTCTCGGGCTCCATCTGCATTCTCCTCTCGTGTTTGATTTGTCGTGGTCCCGATCAGCCGGGTCCGTTGGGGTCGTCGGTGTACTTGTCGTAGACCAGCGCCCCCGCGCCGGCCAGTCCGGCCGCGTTGATGGCGGTGGCGACCACATAGAGCGTGGGCGTCACACCTCCCGCGGCCTCCTCCAGCTGCGCCTCGGAGAGCCGCTCCATGTTCTCCGGCGCCTGTGGGAGCGCTGCGCGCTCCTGCTCGGTCAGGCTCTCGCGGAACGCCTCGTCCCGCCACGCCTTCAGTACGGTGGATCGATCCATGTCGTGCGTCTCCTTACCGTCTTCCTCGGGTTGGCTTCAGTCGCCCTGAACGCCCGCGTCGTCCGTGAGCGCATCGACTGCCTGGATGCCGATGCCAAGGCCGAACGCCGCGGAGCCGACGGCAGCGACCACGGGCAGGGCAGGCGTGATGCCGCCCGCGGCCTGCTCGAGCTGCTCGTCGCCGAGCTCCTCGAAGTTGTTGGGCCTCGGCGGGATGCGCTCGCGCACCTCGGGGGGCAGGGCCTCGCGGTACTGCTCGTCCTTCCACGCGCGCAGCACGACGGTGCTCGCGTCTGACATCGCCCATCGCCTCCTTCCGGCCCGGCTGTGCCGGGCTCTCGGTTCCCGGTACCGGTCGGCCCGGGCTGTCTCACCGACCATGCTGCACCCGGAGAGCGGCGGCGCCGCGGAGTCCGTCAGTCGTGCGCCGGGCGTGTCGCAACCGTGCCCGGCGGCGGCAGAGGTGCGCGAGCCGCGCGCCGTCGCCGTATCCTGAGGCCGCATGCGACCCTTGAGCGCTCTACTCGCCGCCGCGGTGCTCCTCGCCTCCGCCTGCGGTGAGGATGATCGGTCCGCCGGCGCAAGTCGCGGCAACAGCGTCGACCGCGCCTTCATCGCCGGGATGGTTCCTCACCACGAGATGGGTGTGGAGATGGCTCGCATGGCGGCCGCGGACGCCTCGAGCCAAGCGATCGTCGCACTGGCGCGGGACATGGTCCGTGTGCAGTCCCGCGAGATCGACGACATGCGGTGGCTCGACGGCGAGCTCGAGCGCGACGGCGTGCGCCGCGGCGACCTCGGCCTGTCTCACGACGAGATGGGCATGGGCCACGACATGGACGCGCTCGGGCGTGCTCGCCGCTTCGACCGCGAGTGGATCGCGGCGATGGTCCCTCACCACCAGGGCGCGCTGCGCATGGTGCGGGCCGAGCTGCGCTCGGGCGCCGACGAGCGCGTGAAGGCGCTCGCCCGGGCGATACTCGCGACGCAGGCGCACGAGATCCGATGGATGCGCGCCCACCGCACGGACGTTCACGGTGGTCGGGTCGCTGGGAGAAGGGCTGATGGTCGGGTCGCTGGGAGAAGGGCTGAACTTCCTCAGACTCGCTGAGCGGCGGGGGCGATCGGCATCGTGCACCCGGCACTGCCGGCGAGCTCCGCCGGCGCGGATTGGCGATTACGCTGTAACCATCACGCTACACTCTGTGCGTGCCGCGGAAGTCCGAGCCGTTCAGCATGCGCCTGTCGCAGCGGACCGACGAGCTCGTGACGCACGAGGCACGGCGCACACGCCGCAGCAAGGGTGCCGTCGTCGAGTCGTTGGCCGACGAGGCGCTGCGGGCACGACGGTTCCCCGGGATCGCATTCCGCGGCGCGGATTGGAACCGGCGGCCGTGGGTGATCGGGACCGCGCTCGACGTCTGGGAGATCGTCGCGGCATCGCGCGGGTTCGAATCTCCACTGGACGCGGTGGCCGAGAGCGAGCTCACCGAAGGCCAGGTACGGCTGGCGCTCGCCTACCACCAGGAGTTCCCCGACGAAATCGATGATGCGATCGCCGAGAACGAGCGCCCGCTCGATCGGCTCCAGCGCGAGTTCCCGACGATCGACACGCTCACGGTCGAGTAACGACGGTGAGGCTGTTCCTCGACGCCCACGTCTCCGGGCGCAGGATTGCTGACGCCTTGCGCGAGCGCGGCCATGACGTGCGCGCTGCCGACGAGGAACGCCGGCTCGACGGGTCCGAAGACGAGCGGCTGCTCGAGCTCGCGACAGCCGAAGGGCGGATCGTGGTGACCTTCAACGTCAAGGACTTCGCGCGGATCGTCAACGAGTGGTCCGCGGCCGGAACGCAACACGCCGGCTGCCTGATGATCGTCGGCATCGACCACGGAGAGTTCGGACTGATCCTCCGCGTGGTCGAGGCCGCAGTCGAGGCTCGCCCGGAGCAGGAAGCCTGGAAAGGCTACGCAGCATGGGGACGCAGATGAGCGGCGCGCGGTGAAGCCCCCGACCGTTGATCGCGACCATGTCGTCGTCACCGGGGTCGCTGACGGGGACGGTCGGCTTCATCCGCGCACGAAGGGCTTGCCGTCGGCGGCGGGCGGCTTGACCTGGCCGACGAGGCCGGCGACCGCGAGGATCGTCACGAGGTAGGGGAACATCTGCAGCAGCTCGGTCGGGATCGGCGTTCCGACGATCGAGAGCGTGTTCTGCACTGCGTCGGCGAAGCCGAACACGAGCGCCGCCACGAGCGCCGGGATCGGCATCCAGCGACCGAAGATCAGCGCGGCCAGCGCGATGAAGCCCTTGCCCGACGAGATGTTCGGCCCGAACGCGCCGACCGAGCCGATCGTGAGATACACGCCGCCGAGCCCGGCGATCATCCCGCCTGCGATCACGTTGCGGTAGCGGACGCGCCGCACGTTCACGCCCGCGCTCTCCGCCGCGTCGGGATTCTCGCCGACCGCGAGCGTGCGCAGGCCCCAGCGCGTCCTGCGCAGCGTCACCTGCACGCCGATCACGAGCACGACGGCGACCGCGAGCATCACACTCTGGTCGAACAGCGCCGGACCGATCACGGGCAGCTCGGAGAGCCCGGGGAGCTCCAGGGAGGGCAGCCCGGGCGGCGATCCCAGCGTCGCCTGGTCGGGCACGACGATGCGGCTGAACAGGAATCCGGTCAGCCCGAGGATCACGAGGTTCAGCACGACGCCGACGATCAGCTGGTCGGCGAGGTAGCGAATCGCCATCAGCGCGAGCAGCGCGCCGACCACGCCGCCGGCGAGCGAACCGGCCAGGAGGCCGGCCCAGGCGCCCGCGAGGCTCGCGGCGACCGATGCGGTGAAGGCGCCGAGCAGGAACTGACCCTCGATGGCCACGTTGATGACGCCCGAACGCTCGCACAGCACGCCCGCGAGGGCGCCCAGCACCAGCGGCAGTGCACCCGTCACGGTCGCCGTCGTCATTCCGGCGAGGTTCAGCGTCTTCCCGGCCGCCGCCCAGCACAGGAAGGCGACGGTCGCCGCGACGATCGCGAGTGCGACGGCGGCGGGCCGGATCCGGCGCCCGCCGCGCGCGGTGAGCGCGCGGACGCCGACGATGGCCACGACCACCGCGCACGTCCATGCGCACAGCCCGACCGGCACGGCGATCTCGCCGAGCTGCAGGTCGGCTGCGACGGCCGAGAACCGGAAGCGGGTCTCCTCGCCCGCACCGTCGCTGAGGCCGAACCCCGCTCCCACCAGCAGCGCGACGGCGCACAGCGCGACCCCCGCGCGGTCTAGCGACCGCGGTGCCGCGATGGCCTGTGCGGGCGCGCTCATGACCAGCCCCGCGCGGTCGAGGCCGCGACCGGCGAGGCATCCGCGGCCCGCAGCCGGAACACGCTGCGAACCAGCAGCGGCGCCGCGATGAACAGCACGATCAAGCCCTGGATGATCGTGACGAGGTCGACCGGCGTCCCGGTGGACGCCTGCATCTGGATCCCCCCGGCCTGGAGGCCGCCGAACAGCAGGCTCGCCGCGACCGTGCCCTTGACGGTGGCCCGGCCGAGCAGCGCGACGCTGATGCCCGTGAAGCCGATGCCGGTCGCGACCCCCGGCGTGAGGGTGAAGTCCGTGCCCAGCATCTGCGTCGCGCCGGCGAGGCCGGCCAGGCCGCCCGCCACCGCCATCGCTACGAGATAGACTCGGGCCGGCCGCATCCCGGCGGTCTCCGCGGCGCGCAGGTTGAGCCCGGTGGCGCGCAGCTCGAATCCGGCGGTCGTGCGAGCGAGCAGCCAGCCGACCGCGGCGGCCGCGGCGAGGGCGACGAGCAGCCCGGCGTGCAGGCGCAGGTCGCCGCCCAGCAGGTGCGGCAGGCGCGCATCCGGTCGGACGAGCGGGCTGATCGCGTCGGCGCGCCCCTCCCGCCGGAACGTTTCGTGCGCGAGCAGGTAGACGATCAGGATGGTCGCGACGTAGTTGAGCATGATCGTCGTGATCACCTCGTGAGCGCCCGTCCGCCCCTTCAGCCACCCCGGCACGCCGCCCCAGACCGCTCCGGCCAGGATGCCGGCGGCGAGCGCAGCGGCCAGGTGGATCCCGGGGGCGAGGTTGAAGTGGAAGCCGACGAACGCGGCGGCGGCCGCGCCCACGACGGCCTGGCCCTGACCGCCGATGTTGAAGAGCCCGGCCCGGAAGGCGAGCGTGACCGCGAGTCCGCTGAGCATCAGCGGCGTCGCCGTCACGACGGTCTCGGACAGCGGGGAGAGGACCGCCTCGAGCGACGCCCCTTGCGGATCCAGGATCGCGCCCCTGATCAGCGCCCAGTAGGCGTCGGCGACGGTCGCGACCGTCTCCTCGATCGCGCCGAGCGGGTCCGTGGCCACGTCGCCCCAGCTCTCCAGCACGGCATCGTCGGAGACGGCGATGACGAACGCGCCGGCGGCGAATGCCAGCACGACGGCGAGCAGCGTCACGGTGCCGTCGCCCGCCGACCGCAGGCCCGTCGCCGCCGTGCGCAGCCGGCGCGCGGCGGCTCCGTTCATGCCGCGGCGTCCACGGACGTCCCGGCGCTCGCGCCGGCCATCATGAGCCCGAGCTGCGCGCGCGGGACGTCGGGCCCCACGATGCCGACGACGTCGCCGCGGTACAGCACGGCGATGCGGTCGGCGAGCGCCACGATCTCGTCGAGGTCCGAGGACACGAGCACGATCGCGGTTCCGCCGGCGCGCGCCTCCAGGATGCGCCGGCGCACGAACTCGACCGAGCCGATGTCGAGCCCGCGCGTGGGCTCGACGGCGACCAGCAGACCGAGTGCGCGCGAGAGCTCGCGCGCGAGCACGAGCTTCTGCGCGTTGCCGCCCGAGAGCGTGCCGGCGGCGCTCGCCGCGCTCGCGGCCCGGATGTCGAACTGGCGCATGAGCGTGTCGGCGTGGTCCGCGATCCGGCCGAGCCTCAGATGCGCGCGGCGCGAGAACGGCGGCGCGTGGTAGGTGTCGAGGATCAGGTTCTCGGTCACCGACAGGTCGCCGACGAGGCCGTCGCGGTCCCGGTCCTCGGGAATGTAGCCGACGCCTTTGGCGAGGATCTCGCGAGTCGAGCGGCCGGCGATGTCGTCGCTGCGAAGCTCGATCGCGCCGGCGGCGGGGCGGCGACGGCCGGTCAGGAGGTCGACGAGCTCCGCCTGCCCGTTGCCCTGGACGCCGGCGAGCGCCACGATCTCGCCCGCGCGCACGTCGAGGTCGATGCCGCCGGCGCCGGGGCGGAGCACAACGCGGCCGAGACGGAGCACCGTGGCGCCCGGCGCCGCGCCGGGCTTGGCGGCGAGCAGCTCGACCGGGCGGCCGACCATCATCGCCGCGAGCTCGGACTCGCTCGCGTCGCGCGCCGGCGTGCCGACCACGCGCCCGCGCCGGATCACGATGATCCGGTCGGCGACCGAGCGCACCTCGCGCAGCTTGTGGCTGATGAAGATCACCGACCGACCGCTGTCGCGCAGCCGCCGCATCACGCCGAACAGCCGCTCGGACTCCTGCGGGGTCAGCACCGCCGTCGGCTCGTCGAGGATCAGCAGCTGCGCGTCGCGGCGCAGCGCCTTGATGATCTCCACGCGCTGTTGCAACCCGACCGAGAGGTCGCCCACCAGCGCCTCCGGCGGGACCGCCAGCCCGTACTCGTCCGACAGCCGGCGCACGTCGTCGGCGGCCGCTCGGCGGTCCAGCCAACCCAGCCGGCCGGCCGGCTCGTCACCCAGCGCGACGTTCTCGGCGACCGTCAGGGTCGGCACCAGCGCGAAGTGCTGGTGCACCATCCCGATGCCGGCGCGGATCGCGTCCTGCGGGCTGTCGAACACCGCGGCGCGGCCGTCGATCGCCAGCGCGCCGGCGTCCGGGCGCGTCACGCCGAACAGGAGGTTCATCAGCGTCGACTTGCCGGCGCCGTTCTCCCCCAGCAGGCAGAGGATCTCGCCCGCCTGAACGGTGAGCGAGATCCCGTCGTTGGCGACGACCGTGCCGAAGCGCTTGGTGATGTGGCGCAGCTCGAGCTTCATTGCGCCTTCGGCGTGGCCGCCGAGGAGACGGTCAGCGACCCGGAGACGATCTGCTCCTCGACGTCCTCCAGCTCCTGCGCGAGCTCGGCCGGGACTTCGTCGTCGAGCTCGTGGAACGGCGCGAGGCCGACGCCGCCGTTCGCGAGCGTCCCGACGTAGACGCCGCTCTCGAACTTGCCCGCCTCGGCCTCCTCGACGACCTCCTTGGTCGCCACCGCGATGTTCTTGAGCACGCTAGTCAGCATCACGCCGCACGCGTCCGGCAGCGACTCGCAGCCGTCCGTGTTCGGCCAGATCATCTTGACCTTGCCGCCGCCGCTCTCCTGGATCGCCGCAATGGCGCCGACGTCCGGCAGCCCGCCCAGGCCGAAGATGACGTCCGCGCCCTGGTCCATGAAGCCGCGCGCGATCTGCTTGCCCTTCGCCTGGTCGGTGAAGTTGCCGACGAACGTGCCGTCCTGGCCTGCCTTGCTCCAGCCGAGGAGCTCGACGTCGGCGTCGTGGGTCTCGTTGTAGTGCGCGATCCCGTCGGCGTAGCCGTCCATGAACAGGGTGACGGGCGGGATCTTCTGGCCGCCGTAGGTCGCGACCACGCCGGACTCCGACACCCCGGCCGCCAGGTAGCCACCGAGGAACGCCGCCTGGCCGGCGTCGAAGACGAGCCCGCGCACGTTGTCGATCGGCGGGTCATACGCCACGTCGACGATCGCGAACTGCTGATCGGGCGTGCGCTCGGCGACCGCCTTGGTCGCATCCGTCATCGCGAAGCTCGTGGTGACGATCAGGCGGCAGGGCTGCTTGGTGAACGCGGCGGTGGCCGACGTGTAGTCGGACTCCTGGTCGGCCTGCACGTACTGCGCCTCGAGCCCCGCCGTCTCGGCCCCCTGCTGGACGCCTTCCCAGGCGGACTGGTTGAAGCCACGGTCGTTCACTCCCGCCCCGGTGGTCACGAGACACGCCTTCTTCCCGCCCGCCGAGGAGCCTGAGGCCCCGGACGCCGGGGCCTCCGTGGCCGTGCCGCCGTCCTCCTCCTCCACGGCGCCCGACCCGTCGCCGCATCCGGCCGCGAGGGCCGAGATCAAGGCCATCGCCACCAGCCCACGCCATGCCGTCATCCTCATCGCCCTCCTCCTCGGGGATCTGGGAGCGAGACTACGAGCGGCCGGCGGCGCGGCCGCCCTGCGCCCGTAGCATCCGTGCCAGACTTGCTCCTCCGCACGTCGGTATGCCATGGTGGAAGCGCTGTGCGAGAGATCCTGCGCGTCGCCAGGGATCGCGACGCGGACGTCGCCGCCTGGCTCGAGGTCATCGACCAGTTCGACCACGCGATCGCCGCGCGCTCGTCGCTGCAGGAGCTCGTGCGGCTCGCCGGCGACATCACCGGCCTCACCGCGGGCGTGCGCGACGAGTGGAACCGCGTGCGCGCGGAAGCCGTCGACGGCGTGCTCGACATCACCGACGCGGCGGGGCTCGACGTCGCGCGCGCGGCATCGGCGCAGCGGCTGCGCGGCCGGACCGCGACGGAGCTCGAGACCACGCGCGGCCCCGCGCTCGTGAGCTGTATCGAGGTCGCCGCCGGCCGCGTCGGCGTCGCGTGGCTGCTCGAGCCCGCCGGACGGTCGTGGGAGCCCACCGACCACCTGGTGGTCGAGCGGCTCGGCGGCGCCGTGGCCAGCCGTGCGCTCGACGCGCGCAAGCGGCGCGCACGGACGGCGGCGTTCGATGCCGCGGCGGTCGAGCGGCTGCTCTCGGGCGCCCTGTCGGAGGAGGAGCTGGCGCAGGCGACGCGGCACGCGCGCCTCAGCGCGAGCGACCGCTACGTCGCGCTCGCGCTCGCGCAGGAGCCGGCGGGGGCGATCGACGTCGAGGCCCTGGCCGCGCTCGTCGCGCAGGCGATCGCCGACCGCGGCCTTGCCGCCCGTGGCGCCGTGATCGGCGCCCGTGCGGCCGTGGTCGCCCGTGCGGGCGCGGCGCTCGGCGCGGCGCTCGACGAGCTGGTCGGGGATGACGGCCGGCTCGGCGTCGCCGTCCGCATCGGCGTCGGCAACACGTCGGACCTGGGCGGCCTGAGCGCCTCGTGGCGGCACGCCCAGGAGGCGCTCGAGCTGCGCTCGCTGGTCGCGCCCGACGGCGCGCCGGCGTACTTCGACGCGCTCGGCGTGCTGCACCTGCTCAAGCAGGTCCCGCGCGAGGCGGTCCGGGGGTCGGCGCTGTTCCAGCGGCTGTGCGACCCGTCCGGCCGGCGCGGCAGCCCGACCGACGTCGAGGTGCTCGAGGCCTACCTGGAAGCAGGCACGCTGCGCCGCGCCGGCGAGCGCGTGTTCCTGCACCACACGACGGTGCAGCACCGGCTCAAGAGCATCGAGCAGCGCCTCGACGTCGATCTCCGTGAGCCGGTGTCGCGCTTCCGCGTGCAGCTGGCGATCAAGCTGCTGGCCATCGACCGCCTACGTGCGGAGGAGTGCCCGCCGGCCTGATGCTACGGGCGCAGGTACCTCGCACCGGCCGACCACTGAATGCTCCGACGATGCCGACGAACGCCGCGCCCGATCTCGTTCGCCCCTACGAGCCCTCGTTCACCACGCGGGTCGGCATGGCGGACGGAACGGAGCTCGCGACCGACGTGTACCTCCCGCGCGGCGGAGGCCGGCGGGGCCATCCCACCGCCCTGATCCGCACGCCGTACGGGCGCCGCCGCGAGATCGACGCCGTGCCGGAGACCGGGAGCCTGCTCAACGGCGCCGGGATCGCGGTCGTCGCCCAGGACGTCCGCGGCAAGTTCGACTCCGGCGGCGAGCGGCTGCCGTTCGTCCACGAGCTGGCCGACGGCCATGCGACGCTTGACTGGATCGCCGAGCAGCCGTGGTCCGGCGCCGCCGTCGTGCCGCTCGGCGCCTCCTACACCGGCTTCACCGCGTGGGCGGCGGCCGCCACGCGACACCCGTCGCTGCGCGGCGTCGTGGCGCGCGCGACCACGTGCCACATCGCGACCGAGTGGCTCTACCGGCAAGGACTGTTCCGCCTGCAGATGAACGGCCAGTGGGCGCTCTTCGCGTGGGGCGGCCCGGAGCTCGAGCCGTTCGAGCCGGCCTGGCGCGAGGGGCCGCTCGCCGACGTCGCGCGGGAGGCGGGCGACGACCGCCACCTGCGCCACTGGCTGCGCAACCCGCCGGAGTCCCCCTGGTGGGCGGAGCACGGGCTGGGCGGGCCGGCGATCCTCAGCCGCCGCGTCGAGGTGCCCGTGCTGCACTGGAGCGGCTGGTGGGACCTGCTGGCGCGCGGGCAGGTGCGCGACTTCGTGGGACTCGCGGCCACCCCCGGGGCCTCCGATCAGCGCCTGATCATCGGCGCCACCGACCATGACTTCCACCCCTACGCCGACGTGCCCGGACGCTCCATGCAGCGGCCCGGCGTCGACGTGGACTTCGAGCCGGCGCTCGAGTTCCTCCACACGGTCCTCCGCGGCGACCGGCCCGGCAGCGGCGTCCGCTGGGAGCTGACGCACGACGGCTGGCACACCAGCCCGACGTGGCCGCCGCCGGCGCGCCACACCGTGCGGCTCTTCCTCGCCGACGGCGCCCACGCCGGCTACGGACCGGAGGGCGGCGCGCTCGCGCATCGTCCCGACAGCGTGCCGATGACCGTGACCTGGACGCACGACCCGGCGGATCCGGTCCCGAGCCTCGAACGCTTCGTCTGGGGGACGCTCGCGCACGACTACCCGGACGAGCGCGACGCCCAGATCCGCGACGACGTGCGGACCTTCTCCGGCCAGCCGGCGATCGAGCCGCTCGACATCGCCGGACCGGTCCGCCTCCTGCTCCATGCGCACGCCTCGGCGCCGGAGGCCCACCTCGCCGTCACCCTGTCCGACGTGCATCCCGACGGCCGGACGCTTCGGATCGTGGAGGGCGGGTGCCTCGTGCGCGACGCCGCGGACTGGCAGGAGGTGGAGATCGACCTGGGGCCGACGGGATTCCGCCTGTTGCCCGACCACCGCTTGCGCCTGTCGATCGCGGGCAGCGCCTTCCCGCGCTATCTGAGTGGGCCGGGCCACGGCCGGGATCCGTGGTCCGACGTGCCCGGCCCGCCGAGCGAGCAGCGGATCGGGCTCCGGGGGTCCTTCCTGGAGCTTTCGGTCCTCGACTGACGCGTGTCAGAATCGGC
>Ga0136617_10004379_pt1 | contig 12638 bp, 9 predicted proteins | sample AntDrymUQ3222106_2_FD_129672 | JGI IMG/M metagenome (GOLD analysis project Ga0136617, IMG submission 129672) | Polar desert sand microbial communities from Dry Valleys, Antarctica - metaG UQ322 (21.06) | ecosystem: Environmental > Terrestrial > Soil > Desert | place: Antarctica: Dry Valley...
AGGTGCCGCCGACGTCGACGCCGACGCGGGCCTCAGGCACGGGCGCCCTCCGCCACCAGCTTGGGTAGCGGCTTCGCGGCCGTCTCGCGCACGCGGATCGCCGCCCGGACGGCTGCTCCCGTTGCGATCATCAGTCACTTGTTGAGCAATTTGACAAGTGATGAAACCTCCTATGATCCGTTCCATGACGCCGGAGGCCATCGGAAGCGGCCGGGGACTGGCCGCGGTGCAGCTGCCGCTGGACCGCTCCACGACGGCAGAGCGCGTCGGCGACGGGCTGCGCGACCTGATCCTGCGTGGTGAGCTGCTGCCCGGCGAGCCGCTGCGCGAGGCCGCCGTCGCCACGGCCTTCGGCGTCTCGCGCAACACCGCCCGGGAGGCGTTCCGGCTGCTGGCGCGCGAGCGCCTCACCGCGCACGAGATGCACCGCGGCGTGGTGGTCAAGGTGCTCAGCGCCGCCGACGTCGCCGACATCTTCGCCACCCGGCGCGCGCTCGAGCTGCCGGCGCTGGCCGGCCGCGACGCCGTGCCGGCGGCCACCGCGGCCGGCCTGGCCGCCGCGGTGGACGAGGGCGAGGCCGGCGTGCGCGCCCGCGACTGGGGCGGCGTGGCGACCGCGAACCTGCGCTTCCACGGGCGGCTCGTCGAGCTGCTCGGCAGCCGCCGGATCGACGAGCTGTTCCGCGTGACGCTGGCGGAGCTGCGGCTCGGCTTCGCCCTGGCCGGCGACCAGGCCGCGCTGCTGGCGCCCTTCGTGCCGCGCAACCGCGCGATCCTCGAGCGCATCGCGGCGGCCGAGCTGGACGCGGCGGTCGCCGCCCTCGGCGCCTACCTGGACGACTCGGAGGCCGCGCTGAGCGCCGCGGTCGCGTAGCGCCGCTCAAGCGCACCCTTCCACTGGCCGATCACCGGGAGCGTCCCTCGTCCGTCAGGAGTCCCGCATTTCCGCACGACTGCTCACGCCGGCCGCCGCCCTCATGGGGCGGCTGACGTACGCGCGCAAGTTCCTCGTGATCGGGCTCGTGCTGGCCGTCCCGTGCCTGATCGCGCTGCATGCGTACTGGTCCCAGCAGGGCGCGCAGATCGACTTCTCGGCGAGCGAGCGCGACGGGATGCGCTACATCGAGCCGGCCAACCGGCTGCTGGCCGACCTCACGGCTGCGCGCAGCGCCGCGGTGGCCACCGCGGTGGGCGAGGCCCAGGCGCCCGCCGCCGAGGCCCGCGCGATCGCACGGGTGCGGCGGTCCTACGCGGCGGTCGGCCGGATGGAGGCGGAGCTCGGCCGCGATTTCAGCACGCCGCGGAGCTGGCGCCGGGTCAAGACGGCGGTGCCGGCTGCCCTGGAGGGCCGGTCGACCACGATCCGCGACGCCCTGGTCCGCTACGACGCGCCGGTCGCGGCCGCCACCGCGCTGATCACCCAGGTGGCCAACGGCTCCAACCTCATCCTCGACCCGGACCTCGACTCCTACTACCTGATGGACGCGGTGGCGACGAAGCTGCCGGCGCTGGTCGAGCGCTCGGGGCGGGCCGTGATCCTCCAGCGGATCGTCGAGACCCGCGGCACGGTGGGCGACCGGATCGCCCTCGCCGAGGCCCAGGGCATCCTGCGCACCACCGACGCCGCGATGCGCAGCGGGTTCCTCACCGCGTACGACGCCACCGCGGACCGCGCTCTGCGACCCGCGCTGGCCCCCGCCGCCGCGGCCGGCGGGACCGCGCTGGACACCCTGGCCGACGGCCTTGACCCGCTGGGCTCGGGCTACCTGGCCGACGACTTCTCCGAGCTCGGTGCCGACGCGCTGGCCGCACTCGCCCGCACCGAAGCCGTCGCGACCCGCCGGCTCGACGCACTGCTGGCGGCACGCATCGAACGGATGAGCGGCGCACGCAACCGCGTCGCCGCCGTCGTGGTGGCTGCCCTCCTGCTCGCCGCCTACCTGTTCGCCGGCTTCTCGCTCTCGGTGCGGCGCGCAATCGCGCAGATCGGCGGCGGCCTGCAGACCCTGCGCGATGAGTGCACGCGCGACCTGCGCGACGCGCTGCAGGCCCTCGGCGACGGCGACCTCACCCGCCCCGTCACGGTCAGGAGCGCCCCGATCGACCGCTCCGGCCGCGACGAGCTGGGCGACGTCGCCGCGGCGGCCGAGACGATCCGCACCAGCACGCTGGCCTCCATCGACGCCTACAACCACGCCCGCGCACGCCTGGCGGGCATGCTCGGCGAGGTGGCCGACGGCGCGGGCAGCGTGGCGTCGGCCTCCCGCCAGGTGGCCTCCGCCTCGGAGGAGTCCGGCCGGGCCACGGGCGAGATCGCCGGGGCCATGGGCGAGGTGACCCGAGGGGCCGAGCGCCAGGCGCGGATGATCGACTCGGCGCAGACCGCCGTCCAGCGTGCCGCGCAGGCGGCGGCGGAATCGGCCAGTACCGCGCTGGAGACGTCCAGGGCGGCGGCGCGGGCGCACGAGTCGGGCCGCCGCGGCGCGCTGGCCGCCCACACGGCCGGCGAGGCGATCGAGCACGTGGCCGCCTCCTCCCAGCGCGTCGGGACGGCGATCGACGGGCTCGCCGAGCACTCGCGCCGCATCGGCGGGATCGTGTTGACCATCAGCACGATCGCCGAGCAGACCAACCTGTTGGCCCTCAACGCCGCGATCGAGGCGGCCCGCGCCGGCGAGCACGGCCGCGGCTTCGCGGTCGTCGCGGAGGAGGTGCGCCGGCTCGCCGAGCTCTCCAACGAGGCGGCGCGCCAGATCGCCTCGCTCGTCCAGGAGATCCAGGCCGAGACCACCCGTGTGGTCGACGTCGTGGCCGACAACGCCGCGCGCACCACGGAGGGCGTCGCGACCGTCGGAGAGGCGCAGGTCGCGTTCGTCAGCATCGACGACGCGGTGCGAGACGTGAGCGGCCGCGTGGCCGAGATCGCCGCGGCCGTGCAGCAGATCGCGGACGACGCCCGGCGCGCCGAGCTCGACGTCTCCGACGTCGCCGCCGTGGCCGAGGAGTCCTCCGCCTCGGCCAGCCAGGTGTCCTCCGCCAGCCAGCACTCCTCGGCGGCCACCCAGGAGATCGCCTCGTCGGCGCGGGACATGGCCGCCACCGCCACGCACCTGGACCGGCTGGTCGGCGCCTTCACCCTGCGCGACCAGTAGGACTTCGTTAGGCACCACCGGCGGTTTGCGTGATCGCGGGCTACCGCTCCCGCCACGGCCGACGTCGCTCCCAGGCAGCGCCAGCCCGCAGCACCAGCACGTCCTGGAAGCGCCGGCCCATGATCTGCATGCCGAGCGGCAGGCCCTCGCGCGAGAAGCCGATCGGCACGGTGAGCGAAGGCTGGTTCGTAAGGTTCGCGACGTAGGCGAGCGAGCACCAGTCCTCGAACAGCGGATCGCACGGCCGTCCCTCGACCTCGGCCGGCGCGCCGGCGCCGGCAGGGAATGCGGGGACCTGCATCGCGGGGGTGAGCAGGAGGTCGTACCACCTAAGAGCGTTCCCAGGAGCAGCGCCTGCTTGGCCTGCGCGATCGCGAGCGTCAGCTCGTCCGCCCGCGAGCGCTCGCTCGCACCAATATGGATGCTCCAACCCTGCCCGTCGGCGTCACGGGCCACCCGCTCGAGCGTTGGGCGCCAGGCGGTCGTTCCGTCGGTCACGACGACCACCTCCCCATCGACCAGCGCCGCTCGCGCGGGCACGCTCGCCGCGGCCATGCGCCGAAGCACTGTCGCGAGGAGCGTCTCAGGGCTGTGCGTGCCGCGCGGACGGTCGCACACCACGGCGACCACCAGGCTCGCGAGCGGGTCCAGACCGGCTTGGCGCGCGAGCCGCCGCGCCGGCTCGAGCGCGCACGGCTCGGAGAGCAGCACTTGCAGGGGAGCGCTCGCCGGCTCGCGTGCGCTCGCGCGGTCGTGCTCTTCCAGCGCACGCGTCGAGACGGCGAGCGCGAGCCGCTCGACCGCGATCTGGTCCGCGATGCTCCACGCTTCCACGCCGGCCCCGTCTGCCCAGGCGACTCCAGAGCGCCCGGCGGCCTGCTCCACGCTCGCGGCCAGGACCGTCCGTCCGTCGCCGAGCTCCAGCGAGGTGGCGAGCCGGCCGCGCAGCCGGGCGGAGATCGCCGCCGCGTGAACCGCACGGACATGCCGGGCGGCGTCGTCCACGTGCGCGCCCGAGACGCCGTGGACGAGCTGCGCCCCTGTGAGCCACTCGTCCACGCCCACAGAGCGCCCAGTCACCTCGGCGGCGTGCGCGCACAGCACGTCGATGCTGGCGCGATCGGCCACAAGGCGGTCGAAGCGGTCGATGATCCGCAGCGACAGCTCGGTCTCCGCGTCGACGGTCGACGCTCGCTGCATGAGACGCCGCATGTCAGAAGCATCCCAAGCCGAAGGTCTCGGGGTCGACCGGCGCGCTCACCACGCGTGCCCGACGAACACGGGCTCGGGCTCCAGCGCCACGCCGAACGCCTCCTCCACCCCCGCGGCGATCTCGCGCGCAAGCGCCACCAGCTGCGCGGTCGTGCCCGCCCCGCGGTTGGTCAGCGCCAGGGTGTGCTTGGCCGAGACGGCGATCGCCGCCGGGTCCCCGTGGCCGCGGGTGAAGCCGGCGCGCTCGATCAGCCAGGCCGCCGACGTCTTGACCTCCCCGCCGGGCGCCGGGAAGCGCGGCACGCGCACGTCGCCGCCCAGCCGCGCCCGAGCGCGCGCCTCCAGCGCCGCGAAGTCCGCCGCGGCGAGCACGGGATTGGTGAAGAAGGAGCCGGCAGAGACCGAGTCGGTATCGGCCGCGTCGATCACCATCCCCTTGCCGCGGCGCAGCGCGAGCACGGCACCGCGCACGTCGGCCAGCGGGGCCGTCGCGCCCTCCTCGATCCCGAGCGCCCGCGCGAGCTCGGCGTAGCGGATCGGCGCGGACACCGCCCGCTCGGCCAGCACGAAGCGGACCGCCAGCACGACCCACCGCCCCGGCGTGCGCTTGAACGCGCTCGAGCGGTAGGCGAAGCCGCACTCGGCGGCGGCCAGCTCGCGCACCTCGCCGTCCGCACGGTCGAGCACGCGGACCGCGACGATCGTCTCGGCCACCTCCTGGCCGTAAGCGCCGACGTTCTGGATCGGGGTGGCGCCGACCGAGCCGGGGATACCCGACAGGCACTCGACGCCGGCCAGACCCGATCGGACGCAGCGGGCCACCAACTCGTCCCAGTCCTCGCCCGCCGCCACCTCCAGCGCACCGCCCGTCGCCGCCACGCCCCGCGTGCGCACCCGCACCACCAGGCCCGGGAAGCCGGCGTCGGCCACCACCACGTTGGAGCCGCCGGCCAGGACCAGCAGCGGCACGCCGGCCGCGTCGGCCTCCCGCACTGCGGCGACCAGCTCGGCCTCCCCGAAGGCGTCGGCTAGCCGCTCGGCGGGCCCGCCGAGCCGCAGGGTGGTCAGCTCGGCGAGCCCGCGCATGCGAGGGCCCAGCCTAGGCGTCAGTCCACCGGCCAGGTGTGCACGGGCTCGTTGCCGTGCATGTGCTCGCGGTAGCGCACGGTCATCTCGCGCAGGGCGTCGGCCCGGTCGAGGCCGCGGTCCTCGTAGAGCGAGCGGAACGTGCGCGACTGCCACGTCGCGCCGTTGGCGTTCTCCACGCAGCGGCGCTCGACGATCCCCAGCAGGCGGTCGCGGGCGTGCGGGTCGACCCCGAACGCCTCGAGGCCCTCGTGGGCGAGCGGGAGCAGGCGGCGCAGCACCAGCTCGGAGACCGGCACGTCACCGACGCCCGGCCAGTACACGCGCGCGTCCAGCCCGTCGCGCGCGCCCGCGTGGAGGTTGTCCTCGGCGGCGGAGAAGGACATCTGCGACCAGATCGGCCGCTCGGACTCCACCAGCGTGCGCACCAGCCCGTAGTAGAAGGCGGCGTTGGCGAGGATGTCGACCACGGTCGGGCCCGACGGCAGCACGCGGTTCTCCACACGCACGTGCGGGCGCCCGCGCACGACCTCGTAGACCGGCCGGTTCCAGCGGTACACGGTGCCGTTGTGCAGTCGCAGCTCGCCCAGCCGCGGGGTGTCGCCGCGCTCGAGCACCGCCACGGGATCCTCCTCCTCCAGCAGCGGCAGCAGCGCGGGGAAGTAGCGGACGTTCTCCTCGAACAGGTCGAAGATCGAGGTGATCCAGCGCTCGCCGAACCACACCCGCGGGCGCACGCCCTGGTGCTTGAGCTCCTCCGGGCGCGTGTCGGTGGCCTGCTCGAACAGCGCGATGCGCGTCTCGCGCCACAGCTCCTTGCCGAAGAAGAACGGCGAGTTGGCTCCCACCGCGAGCTGAACGCCGGCGATCGCCTGCGCCGCGTTCCAATGCCGCGCGAACTCCTCGGGATGCACGAGCTGGTGCAGCTGGACAGAGGTGCAGGCCGCCTCGGGCGCGATCGAGTCCGCCGTCGCGGACAGCCGCTCGACGCCGGCGATCGACAGCTGCAGGTCCTCGCCGCGGGCGGCGAAGATCTGCTCGTTGAGCAACGCGTAGCGCGGGTTGGCGCTGAGCGCCCGCGCGTGCAGGTGGCGCTCGTCGAGCGTCGGCAGGATGCCCACGATCATCATGTGCGCGCCGACCCCGGCGGCCTTGTCCTCCGCCGCGTTGAGCGAGGCGCGCACCGCGTCCTCGAGCTCGGAGAAGACCTCGCCGTCCAGCAGGCGCGGCGGGATGTTGATCTCCAGGTTGAACTGGGCCAGCTCGGTCACGAAGGCCGGATCGGCCACGCGCTCGAGCACCGCGGCGTTGGCGAGCGCCGGGTCGCCCGCCTCGTCGGTCAGGTTGAGCTCGATCTCCAGGCCGATCGAGCGCTTCTCGGCGTCGAAGCGCGACTCACGCAGCATCCGCGCGAAGACGTCGAGGTTGCGCTTGACCTTCTCCCGGTAGCGCTGGCGGTCCTCGCGGCTGAAGACCGTCTGTATGACCTCCTCGCCCATGGCTCAGGCCCCGGCGACCTCGCGCAGCACGCGCTCGATCCAGTCGGTGCCCTGCTCGAGGCCGCGGACCGGGACGCGCTCGTCGTTGCCGTGCATGCGCTCGAGGTCGGCGCGCGAGATCGGGTACGGGTAGACGCCGTAGACCGGGATGCCGCGCGAGCGCCACGGATAGGCGTCCGTGCCGGCCTCGAACAGCGCCGGCGTGACCCGCACGCCCGACCACTGCGCGCGAGCCTGGCGGACGAGGCTGCGGTAGAGATCGGTGCCCAGCGGGGAGGGCGCCAGCGCGGCTCGCTCGTCGAAGCCGTCGAGCGTCTCCTCCACCGTGTTGTCGCCCGACACGATCGGGGTGACGGTAACCCGGGGGTCGGCGATCGCCCGGCGCAGCTCGCGGATCAGCGGGCGCGGCTCCTGGCCGGGCAGCATGCGCATGTTCACCGTCGCCTCGGCGGTGCCCGGCAGCACGTTGGCCCGGAAGCCGCCCTCGAGGATGGTGGGGACGAAGATGCTGCGCACCAGCGGCTCGAACAGCTCGCCCCACGGCCGGCGCGCGGCGCGGTCGGCCAGGCGGTCGCGCTCGGCCGCGCGGCGTGTCGCGGTCAGGCGGCGCAGCAGCCGGCCGGTGCGCCCGCCGTACGCCCGCGCCCAGGTGCGCAGGTAGCGCCGCGCGGTCGGCGTGATGCGCGCGCGTGTGCTGTAGCGCTCGATCCGGTCCAGGGCGCGCACGAGCCGGCGCAGCGCGCTGTCGGGCAGCGGGCGCGAGGAGTGCGTCGAGGTCCCGCGGGTGCGGAAGGTGACCGACAGCGAGTTCTTGTCGATCGTGGTGATGCCCATGAAGCGGGCACCCCCGTCCCCGTCGCCGAAGACCCACCCGCCCTCGTTGAGCGAGACGCCGGCGTCGATCTTCTCCCAGAAGTTCTCGGCCAGCCACGACGTGCCGTACAGCCCGCCCTCCTCGTCGGCCTCGGCGAGCAGGATGATGTCGCGCTTGAGCGCGACCTGCTCGCGCGCGAGCCGCGACGCGGCGACCGTGAAGGCGGCCAGGCCGCCCTTGAAGTCCATCGCGCCGCGGCCGTAGACGTAGCCCCCCGACACGATCCCACCGAACGGGTCGCGCTGCCACAGCTCCGGCTCCACCCCGACGACATCGGCGTGCCCGGCCAGCAGCAGCGGCTTCTCGGTCGGATTCGCCGCCCGCAGGCGCGCGATCAGGTGGGCCTTGCCGGCCGTCGGGGTCGGGATCACCTCGACCTCGAAGCCCAGCGGCGCCAGCCGCGCCTGCAGCAGCGCGGCCACCGCCGCCTCGTTGCCGGGCGGATTGGAGGTGTTGAGGCGGATCAGCTCGCGCAGGAGGGAGACGACCTCGGAGTCCTCCTGCGCGCGGGCGGGCGCGGCGGCGCCGGCCAGCAGCACGGCGGCGGCCGCCGCGATCAGGGCGACACGGCGAACGATGTTGGGCATGGGCGCTGCCTACCCGCCCACGTGGCGCGCAAGCCACAGCTCCAGCAGCCCGAGCTGCCACAGCGTGGAGCCGTCCAGTTTGGTGCGGTGGCGGTTGGGATCCGCCACCAGCGCGTCGACCGCCCCGGGCGCGAACAGGCCGCGTGCGCGCGCCGCCTCCGAGGTCAGCGCATCGCAGACCAGGTCGAGCACCGGCCCGTCCAGGTGCGAGAGGGCGGGCACCGGGAAGTAGCCCTTGGGCCGGTCGATCACCGCGTCGGGCACCAGCCCGCGCGCGGCGCGCTTGAGCACGCCCTTGCCGCCGTCGGCCAGCTTCAGCCCGGGCGGGCAGCGGGCGGCGAGCTCGACCAGGTCGTGGTCGAGGAACGGCGTGCGCGCCTCCAGGCCGTGGGCCATGGTCATGTTGTCCACGCGCTTGACCGGGTCGTCGACGAGCATCACCTGAGCGTCGAGCCGCAGCGCCCGGTCCACCGGCGTGTCGGCCTCGCCGGTGGCGAACCAGCGCGCCACCAGCTCCCGGCTGGGGTCGCCGTCCGCACGGTGCGCGGGCGCCACGAGCGCGTCCACGGCGGCGCCGTCGCGGTCGAAGAAGGCGCCGGCGTAGGTGGAGAGCCCGTCGTCGCCGGCGTCCAGCAGCGGCGGGTACCAGTGGTAGCCGCCCAGCACCTCGTCGGCCCCCTGGCCCGACTGCACCACCTTGCGCTCGCGGGCCACCTCCTCGGAGAGCAGGAAGAAGGCGACGGCGTCGTGGGAGATCATCGGCTCGCTCATGGCCCCGATCGCCGCGGGCAGCGCGGCGACCAGCCGCTCGGGCTCGACCCGGATCTGACGGTGCTCGGTGCCGAACTCCCGCGCCACCAGGTCGGAGAAGGCGAACTCGTCGCCCACGCGGTCGCCCGCGTCGCGGAAGCCGACCGAGAAGGTGGCCAGCCCGCGCTGGCCGGCGTCGGCCAGCAGCGCCACGATCAGGCTGGAGTCCAGCCCGCCCGAGAGCAGGACCCCGACCGGCACGTCGGCCACCATCCGGCGCTCGACCGCCACGCGCAGGGCACCCAGCAGCGCGGCCTCCCACTCGGGCTCGGTCCAGCGCACCCGCGCCGGGTCGCGGGTGAACGGCGGGTCCCACCAGCGCCGCTCGCGCCGGCGCCCGTCGGGCTCGACCACCAGCAGCGAGCCGGGCGCCAGCTTGCGCGCGCCGGCCAGCAGCGTCCGCGGGGCGGGCACGACCGAATGGAAGGAGAGGTAGTGGTGCAGGGCGACCGGGTCGATCGCCGTGTCGACGTCGCCGGCGGCCAGCAGGGCGGGCAGCGTGGACGCGAAGCGCAGGCCGCCGCCCGGGGCCTCGGCGAGGTAGAGCGGCTTGATCCCGAGGCGGTCGCGGACCAGGACCAGGCGGCCCGTCTCGCGCTCCCACAGCGCGAAGGCGAACATCCCGGCGAGCCGGTCGAGCATGCCCTCGCGCCACTGCGCCCAGCCCTTCAGCAGCACCTCGGTGTCACTGGTCGAGCGGAAGCGGTGGCCGTGGCGCTCGAGCTCGGAGCGCAGCGCGCGGTGGTTGTAGACGCAGCCGTTGAACACGACGGCGAGGCCGAGCTCCTCGTCGACCATCGGCTGGCCTCCGGTCGGGGAGGGGTCGATCACGGCCAGCCGCCGGTGGGCGAGTCCGCAGCGGCCGTCCACCCACATCCCATGCCCGTCGGGCCCGCGCGGCGCCAGCGTGGCCTGCATGCGCTCCAGCGCGCCGCGGTCCGGCGCCCCGGCGCGCCGGACCTCCCCGGCGAAGCCACACATCAGTGGGACGCCGCGGGACGGCCCACTAGGCGGCCTGGAGCTCGCGCGCGCGGCCGGCCTCGTCGACCAGCGTCTCGAACAGCGCGAGCTGCTCGGGCCGGCCCACGAGGCCCTCGGCGTGCCACTGCACCCCGAGCACGAGCCGCTCGGCGTCCACCTCGACCGCCTCGATCATGCCGTCGGGCGCCCAGGCCACGGCGCGCAGGCCGGTCCCGAGCCGGTCGATGGCCTGGTGGTGGAAGGAGTTCACGCGCGTCTCGGTGGTGCCGAGGATGCCGGCCAGGCGCGAGTCGGGCGCGATCCGCACGTCGTGGGTCTCCACGTGGCCCGCCGCGGTCTGGCGGTGGTCGATCGTGTGGTCGGTGAGGTCGGGCAGGTGCTGGTGCAGCGTCCCGCCGCGCGCGACGTTGAGCGCCTGCAGGCCGCGGCAGATGCCGAGCACGGGCAGGCCGAGGCGGTCGGCCTGGCGCACGAGCGCGGTCTCGAACGCGTCCAGCTCGGGCTCGGTCGGGCCCAGGTGCGGGTCGGGCGCGGCGCCGTAGCCCTCCGGCGCCAGGTCGGGACCGCCCGAGAGGCAGATGCCGGCCAGCTGCTCGACCAGCGGCGCGATCCGCTCGGTGGCGAGCGGCGGCAGCACCACCGGCAGCCCGCCGGCCAGCTCGACCGCCCGCATGTAGACCATGCCGAGCGCCATCTCCACCTGGGCCGGGTCACCCTCGGGCTGTGGCTTGGCGTAGGCGGCCGGGCGCATCTCCGACGTGGTCACCCCGATCAGCGGCAGGCGGCTCACGCCAGCACCCACGTGTCCTTGCCGCCGCCGTTCTGGGACGTGTTGACCACCAGCGCACCGGCGTCGAAGGCCACGCGCGTGAGCGCGGTGGGCAGCACCTCGGGCCCGTCCGCCGTCTGCACCACGAAGGGGCGCAGGTCGACGTGGCGCGGCGCCAGCCGGCCGTCGACCACGGTGGGGTGGGTCGAAAGGGAGACCAGCGGCTGCGCCACCCACGCGCCAGGGTCGGCGATCACCTGGCGGCGCGTGGCCTCGACGTCCTCGGGCTTGGCGTGCGGGCAGACCACCACGCCGCGCCCGCCGTGGCCGGCGCGCGGCTTGACAACCAGCGTCCCGAAGCGCTCGAGCGCCTCCTTCAGCGCCAGCGGCCGCGCGAGGTCGTAGGTCGGGACGGACCGGATGGCCGGCTCCTCGCCCAGGTAGAAGCGGACCATGTCCTCCACGTAGGCCTGGGCCAGCTTGTCGTCGGCCACCCCGGTGCCGAACGCGTTGACCACCCCGAGCGTGCCCGCACGCAGCGGCCCGACCAGCAGCGCGCCGATCGGGGAGTCGGCACGGTCGTGGTCGGTGCGCCGGTACACGACGTCGACGGTGCGGTGCGACTCGCGCAGGAGCAGGCGGTCGCCGCGCGTCACCAGGTCGTCGGGCGTGACGAGCGCCAGCGCGAGCGCGCGCGCGAGCCAGGCGTGCTCCCACCAGGCGCTGTTGGCCGGCCCGTCGGAGAGCAGCACGATCGTCGGATCGGCGGCGTCGCGGGCGGCCGGCGGCACTGCAGCCAGGAGTGCCCGGCCGAGCAGCGCGACGGCACCATCGGTGGGGCGGAGTTCCGTCGCGGCGATGGCCGGGAGCGTAGCGGCCACCGCGGCGCGAGTGGCGAGGGCGAAGGCGATGCCGCTGGGCGTGCGCAGGTTGTCCTCCAGCACCTGCAGCTCGCCCGCGGCGGTGCGGACCACGTCGAAGCCGGCGACGCCGATCCAGCGCCGCCCGGGCGGTCGCACCCCGGTCAGCTCCGGCTCGTAGTGCTCGGCGCCGCCGAGCACCCTTCCAGGCATCACTCCGTCGGCGATGATGCGCTGCGGCCCGTGGACGTCCGCCACGAAGGCGTCCAACGCGCGCAGGCGCTGGGAGAGGCTCGCGGCGAGCGCGTCCCACTCGTCCCCCGCGAGCACCCGCGGGACCGGATCGACCTCGAACTCGGCCGGGCCGCTGGCGGTGTTGAAGGCCATGTCGGTCGCCCGCGTCGCCTCGCGCACCAGCGCGCGCAGGGCCCGCAGGTCGTGGGCGGCGACCGCGTCCATGGCCGCCCGCGCCGCCGGCCGGATCTTTCCGTCGGGCGCGACCACCTCGTCCCACGCCCCGGCGGCGTCGAGCGCGTAGCCGGCGAGGCGCTCGGGGCGCCGCGGCAGGGCGGTTCCGGTCACCACCGACAAGATCGCTCGTCGCGCGGACCCGCCGTACCGCCTCGGGGCCAAGGTTCTCGGCGTGTCGTTCGCCCGCCGGTCCAGGTGAATCGGGCCGGGCTCAAGCGGCCACGGAGGCGATCGCCGCCACCGCGCGCTCGTAGTGCTCGGGCCGCAGGCGGATGTGCGACTGCTGGCTCATCGAGCGGGCCGCGACGCCGATCGCCTCCACCGGCGGCGCCGCGTC
>Ga0136617_10004380_pt1 | contig 12637 bp, 10 predicted proteins | sample AntDrymUQ3222106_2_FD_129672 | JGI IMG/M metagenome (GOLD analysis project Ga0136617, IMG submission 129672) | Polar desert sand microbial communities from Dry Valleys, Antarctica - metaG UQ322 (21.06) | ecosystem: Environmental > Terrestrial > Soil > Desert | place: Antarctica: Dry Valley...
GCGTCGAGCTCTGGCGGCCGCTCGCCCGCCACGAGCGCGGCGAGCAGGCGCCCGCGCGCCCAGCGGTCGGTGGTCTCGAACGGCTGCACGCGCGGCCTCGCCGCGGGCGCGACCGCATCCGGCCCCGCGCAGCCGGCCTGCAGCGGGCACTCGCCGCAGCGCGGGCGCCGCGGCCGGCAGAGCGTCGCGCCGAGCTCCATCATCGCCTGGTTCCACATCGCCGCCCGGCCCTCCGGCACGAGCTCCGCCGCGCGCCGCGCCAGCGCGCGCGGCGTCCTGCGCAGCCCGTCGCGGCGCTCGATCACGCGCCGGACGTTGGTGTCGACCGCCGCCATCGGCGCGCCCCACGCGAACGAGCCCAGCGCGGCGGCGGTGTAGGGCCCGACGCCGGGCAGCTCCTCGAGCCGCTCGGGCGCCGGCCAGCCCTGATCCGCCACCACGCGCGCGGTGGCCCGCAGCGCGAGCACGCGGCGGTTGTAGCCGAGCCCGCTCCAGGCGCCGATCGCCTCGGCGACGGGCGCCTCGGCCAGCGCGCGCGGCGCGGGGAAGCGGGCCAGGAAGCGCTCGTAGTGCGGGACGACCCGCGCCGCCTGAGTCTGCTGCAGCATCACCTCGGAGACGAGGATCGCCCAGGGGTCGCGCGTGAAGCGCCACGGCAGCGGCCGCCGCACCGCCTCGTACCAGTCGAGGAGCGCCTCACCGCGCATGAGTGCGACCCTACCTCGATGTCCGAGCCCGCGATCGCCGCCCATGGCCTCTCCAAGTCCTACGGCGACGTGCGCGCGCTGGATGGGATCGATCTCGAGGCGCGCGAGGGCACCGTCCTGGGCGTCCTGGGACCGAACGGCGCCGGCAAGACGACCGCCGTGCGCATCCTCGCCACGCTGCTCAAGCCCGACGCCGGCACGGCGCGCGTGGCCGGCTTCGACGTCGTGCGCGAGGCGGGCGCGCTGCGCGCGAGCATCGGCCTCGCCGGGCAGAACGCCGCGGTCGACGAGAGCCTCACCGGCTTCGAGAACCTCGAGATGGTCGGCCGCCTGTACCACCTCGGGCGCCCCGTCGCCCGCGAGCGCGCGACCGAGCTACTCGAGCGCTTCGAGACTCGACGACGCGGGCGCCCGCGTCGTCAAGACCTACTCCGGCGGCATGCGGCGGCGGCTCGACCTGGCGGCCGCCTTGGTCGCGCGGCCGCCGGTGCTGTTCCTCGACGAGCCCACCACCGGCCTCGACCCGCGCAGCCGCCGCGGGCTGTGGGACACGATCGAGGGTCGCGTCTCCGAGGGCACGACCGTGCTGCTGACGACCCAGTACCTCGAGGAGGCCGACCGCCTCGCCGAGCGCATCGCCGTCCTCGACCACGGCCGCGTGATCGCCGAGGGCACCTCCGACGAGCTCAAGGACCGCGTCGGCGGCGAGCGCCTCGAGGTCACGCTGCTCAATCCCGCCGACGCCGATCGCGCCATCGACGCCCTCGCCCCGCTCGGCGACGGCAACCGCCCCGTCGCCGAGGGCGCCCGTGTCCGCCTCGCGATCACGCGCCGCGCGGGCGTGATCGCCGCCGCCGTCCGCCACCTCGACGAAGCCGGAGTGGACGTCGAGGACCTCACCGTCCGCCGCCCCACGCTCGACGACGTCTTCCTCACCCTCACCGGCAAGCGCGCGGAGGAGCCTGCCGCGGAGGAGGACGACGGCGGCGAGCCGCCCCGCTGAGCTGCGCGACGAACGGCAACTGCGCTGGGTAGGGATCGGGTGCGGGGCGGAATCGGCGTTTCGTTCCTTTCGAGGGCCCGCGCAGGTACTCGGGGAACGAAATGCCGCTCCTACCGGCAGAACGTTCCCCGACCCGCTCTGGGCGAGGTCGAGAGGAACGTTATGCCGGTCGATTGTCCGAATCGAGACGGCAGTTCGTGCCGGTCGGTCGGCCCCCTCACTCCCTACCCAAGCGCAGTTGCCGTTCGCCCCGCAACCGCAACCGCTACCCAGCGGGCTTCGCCGCCTCGTCGAGCTCGCGCCGCAGCTCGCGGATCTCGTCACGCAGGCGGGCGGCGTATTCGAAGCGCAGCTCCTCGGCCGCGGCGAGCATCTCCTCCTCGAGCTCGACGATCGTCGTCTCGATCTCGGCGGGCTCCATGTCCGTGCGCTTCTCGCGCCGGCGGCGGCCCTTGGTGGGGACCTTGGAGTCCGACATCAGGAACTCCGTGATGTCGGAGATGCCCTTGACGATCGTCTCCGGGGTGATGCCGTGCTCGGCGTTGTAGGCGACCTGGATCGCGCGGCGGCGGTCGGTCTCGCCGATCGCGGTGCGCATCGCCGCCGTCTCCTTGTCGGCGTACATCAGCACGGTGCCGCCGATGTTCCGCGCTGCGCGCCCGATCGTCTGGATCAGCGAGGTCTCGCCGCGGAGGAAGCCCTCCTTGTCGGCGTCGAGGATCGCCACCAGGGAGACCTCGGGAAGGTCGAGGCCCTCGCGCAGGAGGTTGACGCCGACGAGCACGTCGTACTCGCCGAGCCGCAGCTCGCGGATGATCTGGATGCGCTCGAGCGTGTCGATCTCGGAGTGCAGGTAGCGCACCTTGAAGCCGACCTCGAGCAGGTAGTCCGTGAGGTCCTCGCTCATCTTCTTGGTCAGCGTCGTCACCAGCACGCGCTCGTTCTTGTCCACCCGCTGGCGGATCTCGTTCATCAGGTCGTCGATCTGGTTGCGCGTCTCGCGCACGATCACGTCCGGGTCGACGATCCCCGTCGGGCGGACGATCTGCTCGACGATGTGCTTGGAGTGCTCACGCTCGTACGCGCCGGGCGTCGCGGACACGAACACCATCTGCGGCGTGATGGAGAGGAACTCGGCGAACGTCTGCGGGCGGTTGTCCATCGCGCTCGGCAGCCGGAAGCCGTACTCGACCAGCGTCGACTTGCGCGACCGGTCGCCCTCGTACATGCCGCCGATCTGCGGCACGGTCTGGTGCGACTCGTCGAGGAAGCAGACGAAGTCCTTGGGGAAGTAGTCGATCAGGCAGAACGGGCGCGCGCCGGGCGCGCGGCCGTCGAGGATGCGCGAGTAGTTCTCGATGCCGGAGCAGAACCCGACCTCGCGCAGCATCTCCATGTCGTACTGCGTGCGCTGGCGCAGGCGGTGGGCCTCGAGCAGCTTGCCCTCGGCCTCGAGCTCGGCGGTGCGATGGTTGAGCTCGCGGCCGATCTCGGCCACCGAGCGCTCCATCGTCCCCTCCTTGACGTTGTAGTGCGTCGCCGGCCAGATCGCGACGTGCTCGAGATCGTCGACGATCAGCTCGCCAGTCAGCGGGTCGAAGTGCTGGAGGCGCTCGACCTCGTCGCCGAACAGGATCGCTCGGAACGCCGTCTCGGCGTAGGCGGGGAAGATCTCCAGCGTGTCGCCGCGGACCCGGAAGGTGCCGCGGCCGAGCGCGGTGTCGTTGCGGTTGTACTGGAGGTAGACGAGCTTGCGCAGCAGCTCGTCGCGGTCGACGTAGGCGCCCTTGATCAGCGTCTGCAGGTTGTCGTTGTAGGTGTCCGGCGAGCCGAGGCCGAAGATCGCGGACACGGAGGCGACGATCAGCACGTCGCGGCGCGCGAACAGCGCAGCGGTGGCGGCGTGGCGCAGCCGGTCGATCTCCTGGTTGATCGCCGAGTCCTTCTCGATGTAGAGGTCCCGCGAGGGGACGTAGGCCTCGGGCTGGTAGTAGTCGTAGTAGGAGACGAAGTACTCGACCGCGTTCTGCGGGAAGTAGGTACGGAACTCGTTGCAGAGCTGCGCGGCGAGCGTCTTGTTGTGGACGAGGATCAAGGACGGCTTCTGCAGCCGCTCGATCGTCGCCGCCATCGTCATCGTCTTGCCGGTGCCGGTGGCGCCGAGCAGCGTCGTGTAGCGGTTGCCCTCGTCGACGCTCTTGGCGATCCCGTCGATCGCCGCGGGCTGATCGGCGGTCGGGCTGTAGACGCTGTCGAGCTTGAAGGGGGGCATGAACCGATCAACAGTATGGAAGGTGCCGGACGGAACCCGATCCGCCCGGCACCTCCGCACTCGGCTACGCCCCTTCTGCGACCACGGTGGCCCGGCCGAGCACGAGCCCGGCGCTGAACGCGGTCGTGGCGAACGCGGCATTGAGCGCGTCAGCCGCGCCCTGCCCCAGCCGCGCCGTGACGCCGGCCAGCGTGACCGTGCGCCCGTCGACCGCCGGCGTGACCCCGGTGAGGTCGAGGTCCAGGATCGCCGCCTTCTGGACGCCGCCGTTGATCGCCGCGAACAGCTGCGGGCTCGCGCCGAGCCGGATGTCGAACGACTCCAGGTTCACCACGGTCGCGCCCTTGGTGAGCGAGATGCCGCCGCGGTGGCGGATCGTGCCCGACGAGAGGTCGAGCTTGACCCGGCCGCCCGCGATCGGGAACGCCGCGGTCGTGCCGGCGAGCGTCGCGGGCGCGATCACGCCGGGAGCGACGCCGAGGCTCGTGAGCGCGGCGAGCGCGCCCGGATCGATCTCGAGCGAGGTGGCGCTGCGAGCCAGGATGTCCGCCTCGTCCGTGCGCGAGCGCACCGACGCGGTGCCGAGCCGCAGGCCCTTCTTGAACGCGGTCACGCCGAACGTCGCGTTGAGCGCGGTGGCGGCCTTCTGGGTCAGGCGCGCCCGCAAACCGCTCACGTTCGTGTTGAAGCCCGACCGGCTCACCCGCGCGCCGGAAAGCTCGAGCAGGTGCACGCGAGCGCCGCCGACGCGCGCGCTCAGCATGATCTTGCGCCCGACCGCCACGCGCGGCTGGCGCAGCGTCAGCGAGCGCCGGCCCGCCGAGAAGCGCAGCCCGCCGGCGTGACGGATGGTCCCGGCCGCGGTCCGGGCGTCGATGCGCCCGCCGGTGATCGGGAAGCGGACACCGGCCGCTCCGGCGCGGGCCCGCCCGACGGGAGCGACGGAGACCCCGAGGCCGTCGAGTGCCGCGGCCGTGCCGCGGTTGAGCTTGAGCGTCGTCGAGCCGCCGGTCAGACCGACCGCGGCCGATGCGCCCGGCGCAGCGGCGAGCGCGGCGAGAGCGGTCGCAGTGGCGGTGGCCATCAGGGTTCGCTTCACGAACTTCCTCCTTGGAGTGGTTGCGTTCGCAGCGGGCTACGAGACGAGCGGCTCGAACGGTTGGTCAACCGCCGGCACGCCGGCACACGTACGGTGTGCAGTGAGTGTCGGAGTCCAACTGCTGACCGCGCAGGTCCCGATCAGGTCCTCGGCGCGCGCGCCGAGCCGCGCCGACCGCCGCGTCGCGGCCCGGCTGCGGCGGCGCGATCCGCAGGCGCTGCGCGACCTTCACGCCGAGCTCGGCGCGTCGGTGTTCGGCTTCCTGCGGCACGCGCTCGGCGACCGCGGGGCGGCCGAGGACGTGATGCAGCAGGTGTTCCTCGAGCTCTGGCAGCGCGGCCCCGACTACGACCCGCGCCGCGGATCGCCGCTCACGTGGGCCATGACGATCGCGCGCTCACGTGCGATCGACCACCTGCGCCGCCGCATCCCCGAGCCCCGCGACCCCGCCGCGGCGGCAGCGGACGAGGAGCACCACAGCGATTCGGAGCTCGACGAGCTGCTCGAGCGCTGGCGGCTGGCCGCGCTGCTGCGCCGCCTCCCCGCCCAGGAGGCCGACGTGCTGCGCCGCCGCTTCTACGAAGGCCGCTCCCAGGCGGAGATCGCGGAGGACACCGGCGTGCCGCTCGGCACCGTCAAGTCACGCATGGTGGCCGGGCTCGGGCGGCTGCGGGAAGCGCTCGACGAGGAGGAGCAGGTCGCATGACCGAACGCGATCCGCTCATCACCCGCCTCGAGCGCCTCGGCCCGGACGAGTGGAATCCCGAGCCGCCCCCCGCGCTCGACATGCCTCCGGGGACCGAAGCGGCTCCCAGGCGCCGCCGCTCGCTGACCCTGCGGCCGGTCCCGGCGATCGCGATGGCGCTGCTCCTGCTGGCCGTCGGAGCGGGCGGTGCGGTCATCGTCGGCAACCGCGACGCCGATCCGGGCCGCACGCTGGCACTCGCTCCGCTGGCAAAGGGCGGCGCCGCCGAGGGGAAGCTGCGCCTCGCGCGGGCCGGCGGGCAGGCGACGCTCGCCGTCTCAGAGCTCGCGCCCAGCCGGCGCGGCGAGTTCTACGAGCTGTGGCTGCTCAGCCCGCCGGGCGAGCTCGTGTCGCTCGGGTCCTTCCGCGTCGGCGCGGGCGGTGGCGCGACGCTCAAGCTGCCGCTGCCGGTCGACCCGTCCCGGTACCGCTTCCTCGACGTCTCGGTCGAGCGGGACGACGGCGATCCGTCGCACTCCTCGCGCTCCATCCTGCGAGGCCGCACCTGAGTTGGTTTGGCGCGTGGCCACTTCGGACATGCGGCAGGCATGCGGCAGAGCATGGAGCGGATCGTCGTGGCGGCGAAGGCAGGTGCGGACCAGCCGTGGCTCGCGGATGCCGCCGCCGAGCTGGCCCAGCAGACCGGCGCCGCGGTCTCCGTGGTCTCGCTCGACGGGCTCGACGTCGAGGCGCTCTCCCCCACGCCGCGCTCGGAGTTCAAGCAGCTGGCCGAGGCGACCGTCAACGGCTTCCTGGAGCGCCTGGCGGCTGCCGGGTCGCAGGTCGAGGGCGACGTCCGCGCCGGGCTCGTGGTCCCCGGCGTCCTCCTCTACGCCGAGGAGAAGGACGCGGACGTGATCGTCTGCGGCGGCTCGACCAAGGGTCGCGTCGCCCGCCGCGTGCTCGGCAGCGTGCCGGTCGAGCTGATCGCCCGCTCCCGCCGCCCCGTCCTCGTGATCACGCCGCCGTAGAAAGGGGAGCCGATGGCGAGTTCCGCAGGGGAGAAGAAGAAGGGCATCTTCGCCACGAAGCCGATCGACGTCCTCGTCGCCGAGACGGAGGAGAAGGAAACGCAGCTCAAGCGCGCGGTCGGCGCGCTCGACCTGACCGCGCTCGGCCTCGGCGCGATCATCGGCACCGGCATCTTCGTGATCATCGGCGAGGCGATCACGACCTCGGGCCCGTCGATCGTCCTCGCCTTCGTGCTCGCCGGCGTGACCTGCGTGTTCTCCGCGCTCGCGTTCGCGGAGCTCGCGTCGTCGATCCCGGTCTCGGGCAGCGCCTACACGTACTCCTATGCGACGCTCGGCGAGCTCGCGGCCTGGATCATCGGCTGGGACCTGATCCTCGAATACGGCGTCTCGATCGCGGCCGTCGCGGTCGGCTGGGGCGCCTATCTCAACGAGCTGCTCGACTCGCTGTTCGGGCTGGAGCTGCCCGCCTCGATCGCCAACCCGCCCGGCGAGGAGGGTGGCAAGGTCAACATCCCGGCCGCGTTCCTGGTGCTCGCGGTGGCCGGCGTGCTGATGATCGGCGTGCGCGAGTCGGCCCGCACGAACACGATCATGGTGTTCTTCAAGCTCGCCGTCCTGCTGCTGTTCCTGGTGCTCGGCATCACCGCCTTCAGCGCCGACAACTTCTCGCCGTTCTTCGTCGAGGGCGAGGGCATCGGCGGCACCGTGACGGCCGCCACGCTGATCTTCTTCGCCTACATCGGCTTCGACGCCGTGTCGACCTCCAGCGAGGAGGTCAAGGAGCCCAAGCGCGACCTGCCCCGGGCGATCATCGGCTCGCTGGTGATCGCGACCACGCTCTACATCCTCGTCGCGATCGTGGCGAGCGGCGCCCTGCCGTTCGACAAGCTCAAGGGCCAGGACGCGCCGCTGGCCGAGGCCCTGAGCGAGGGCGCCGGCCTGGACTGGGCCGCGAACATCATCTCCTTCGGCGCGCTCGTCGCCATCACGAGCGTGGTCCTCACCCTGCTCTACGGACAGTCGCGCATCCTCTTCGCGATGAGCCGCGACGGGCTCATGCCGAAGGCCATCTCGAAGGTGAACCCGAAGTCGCGAGCCCCCGTGCGGATCATCGGCATCTGCGGCGTCCTGTTCGCGGCGCTGGCCGCGTTCGTGCCGCTCAAGGAGATCGTCCAGCTGGTCAACATCGGCACGCTGTTCGCATTCGTCGTGGTCAACCTCGGCGTGATCATCCTGCGCCGGACGAACCCCGACCTGCCGCGCGGCTACAGGGTCCCGTTCGTGCCGTGGTTCCCGATCATCGGCACCCTGCTGTGCGTCTATCTGATGGCCGACCTGCCCGGGACCACCTGGGTGCGGTTCTTCATCTGGATGGCGATCGGCATCGCGATCTACTTCCTCTACGGGCGCACCCACTCGCGCCTGCGCAAGGGCGAGGTCGTCGCGCCAGACTCCGAGCTCCCCGGCAGCACGTAGTTTCCGCGCCCGCCGCGGCGGGCAGGCCCCCCGGAGGGTTGTCCGAGGAGGGGGAAACCATGTCCAGGTCCGCCGTGGTCGTCGCGCTCGTCGCGCTCGGCCTGTTCGTGCCATCGCTCGCCGGGGCGGCCGACGAGCTGTCGACCTCGAACCGGCTCGACGACCGCCGCTTCGTGACATCCGGCCCGCGGGCCTACGAGGTCGGGACCGAGGCCGGCCGCTACCCCGCCATGGGCTTCCACACGCGTGGCGAGATGGGTGGCGTGTGGACCCCGCCGATCAAGCTCGTCGACGGCCTCTGGTTCGGCGTCGGCAAGCGCTGGATCGGCCCGGCGACGCGCTTCACGAGCGGCTACGGCCACGTGCGCATGCGGCTGCCCGGCAGCGGCGGCCTGAGCATCGAGCGCACCGACTTCGTGCCCGGCGAGGCGCGCGGCGTGCTGGTCGGCCTGCGCCTGCAGGGCAGGGGCCGGCGCACGGTCAAGCTGCGCATGCAGACGCACTCCGAGCTGATGTCGATCTACCCCTGGGGCGAGACCCCGTCCGGCACCCAGACGACGTTCAACCTGCCCGACCGGGCGCGCGCCGCGGGGCGCTCGCTCGTGTTCACCGAGCAGGGCACACCGCCCCAGCCCAACGCCGAGCCGCACAACTGGGCCGCGGCCGTCGGCAGCCGGCTGCGCCCGCGGCGAGCGCGCACCGGCGCCGCCTTCCGCGGCCCGCAGGGCGCGGTCATCTGCGGCCCCTCCGGCCCCGACACGCCGGAGACACCGGATCGCTGTGACGACACCGCGTACGGCAAGGGCAGAGGCGGCGAGCTGACCTACAAGCTCAAGCTGCCGCGCTCCGGCCGCACCACCGTGTGGTTCGGCGTCGCCGGCTCCGAGGCGGGCGCCGGCGGCGCGCGGCGCGAGCTCGCGCGCATGCTCGACCGTCCCGGCGCGGCGCTGCGGGCGAAGCTGCGCGAACGCGAGCGGTTGCAACGGCACACGCAGCTCGACCTTCCGGGCGATCCGCTGCTCGCACGCGGCATCGACTGGAGCAAGCAGAACCTCGCCGATTCGGTCCAAGAGGCGCGCGACCTCGAGCTCCGCGAGACCAACGCGGGCGCGAACTACCCGCCCGCCAAGGGCACGCTCGACCGCGCGCGCTTCGTCGGCGCCGGCTTCCCCGACTACCCGTGGCTGTTCGCCACCGACGGCGAGTTCACCGCCTTTGCCTCGGTCGCGCTCGGCCAGTTCGAGCCGATCAAGGAGCACCTGCGGGCGCTGCGGCGGGCGTCGCTGATCACCAACGGCGACAGCGGCAAGGTCGTCCACGAGGTGATCACCGACGGCTCGGTCTACTTCGGCGCCAACGCCGACGCCGGCAACACCGACGAGACCGCGAAGTTCCCGAGCGCCGTCGCGCTGCTGTGGCGCTGGACGGGCGACAACGCCTTCCGCGACGAGATGTACGCCTTCGCGAAGTCGAACCTGGAGTACATCTACCGCGAGCTCGACGACGACGATGACGGCTGGCCCGAGGGCCTGGGCAACGTCGAGCGCGAAGGGATGGGCGAGGAGAAGCTCGACAACACGACCGCGACGATGCGCGGGCTACGCGACCTCGAGGACCTCGCGAAGTCCAAGGGCGACACCGCCACCGCGACCTGGGCCGGCGACAAGGCCGCCGACCTCGAGGCGCGGTTCGAGAGCGACTGGTGGATGCCCGAGATCCCGCAGCACGCCGACTCGCTCGGGGACGCCAACGCCAAGATCCAGCAGCGCCATTGGATCGGCGTCACGCCGATGGAGATCGAGACCGTGCGCGACGGCCAGGTCGTGCCAGGGCTTACCACCCGCGCGAACGGCAACGCCGCCCTGGACCTACGGGAGACCGACTGCTACGGCGACTCGTACGGGCTCTTCCACACCGGCGCCCCGGGCTGCGACCCGGCGCAGTCCGACCGCCCGGCGGAGAAGTCGACCTTCACGCTCAACACCTCGATCATGGCCGTCGGCGAGGGCAACTACGGCCGCCTCGGCCCGGCCCAGCAGCAGCGCTTCACGACCGCCAACCGCCGGCTGCAGCTGCCCACCTTCGACGAGCAGCCGGGCGCGATGCCGGAGATCGCGCCCTCGCCGGACTACTCCCCGACCGGCTCGATCGACAAGAAGTTCACCGAGCGGGCGATGGTGCTGCAGGCGTGGGGCAACTACGGCACCGCGTGGCCTGTCGTGCACCAGCAGCTCGGCGTGCGCCCCGACGCCGGTCGCGGCCTCCTCGAGGTCGTGCCGCAGGTCCCGGGCGATCACCCCATCGAAGGCTCCAGGATCCGGCTCGGCGAGTCGGGCAAGGCGACGGTCCGGGCCTCACGGTCGGGGAAGGCCTACACCACGCGCGTGCAGGTCGGCGCGCCGATCGCCAAGCTCGCGATCGGGCATACGCTGCCGGCCGGCTCGACGGTCCGGCAGGCCGTGCTCGACGGCAACGTCGTGACGCCGAGGACGCGGGTGACGAACCGCGGGCTGGAGGTGACGGTCGACACCGGCGCGGGCACGCACACGCTGGTGGTCACGGCGGGCTGAGCATCGGCACGCGGTGGCGCAGGAAGCGGTCGGTGCAGAGCACGCGGTCGCCGGCGAGGATCGTCATCGCGCCGCAGCCCCGCAGCCGCGCCGTCCAGGCCGGCCCGCGCTCGCCCATCGCGTAAGCCGCCGTCGCGTAGGCGTCAGCGGTGGCGAGGTCGCGGCCGAGCACGGTGACGGCGAGGGTGCCCGCGGGCGGCCGGCCGCGGAACGGGTCGACGATGTGCTCCCCGCGCTCGTAGGCGCCGGACGTGGCCACGGCGGCGTCGGTCAGCTCGACGACCGCCGCAACGCGGTCGCGCTGCCGCGGGTGCTGGACGCCGACCCGCCACGGCCCGCCGCGCACGACCACGTCGCCGCCGGCGTTGACGCAGAACCGCCGCGCTCCTGCTTCTGAGAGGAGCGTCGCCGCGCGGTCGACCGCCCAGCCCTTGACGAGGCCCGACGGGTCGAGCCGCCCCGCCGCGCGGGCGTCGAAGTAGCCGCCCGTCTTGCCACGCAGGCGCTCGCAGTGGGCGAGCACCTCGCGCACCAGAGGATGCGCGTCCGCCAGGGCGAGCTCGCCGCGGTCGAGGCGGCAGACCTCGCTGTCGGGCCGGTGGGTGCTGAAGGTCGTGTCGACGAAGCGGAGCCACGCGAAGACCGTGTCGACGGCGTCCGGCCAGGCGCCGTCGTCGCGGACGTCGACGACCACCGGCATCCCCATCACGTGCTGGAGGCGCCGCTCGGTCAACGCGCCCGCTCCATCGCGGATTGCAGCGCCTCGATCCAGCTCAGGCTCGTGGTGGTCGCGCCCGTCACGAGGTCGATGTCGGCGCTGCCGGCCTTCAGCGCCTCCTCGCGGAGGATCGGCTCCGCGCGGGCGTTCAGCGCGTTGGTGTGCGTGTCGCTGCCGCCGAGCAGGGTGGTGCGGACGTCGACGAGCCGCCCGCGGTAGAGCGTCGCCTCGACCTGGATCCTCGTATAGGGCGTGGTGAACAGGCGCCCCTCGGCCGTCCGCGAGCCGGGCGGGTGGGGCCGCGGCGTCGGCGTCGCGCGCGGGGCGGCGCTGCGCGGCGCCGCGGGGGTCCGCAGGGCCGACTCCGGGTTCAAGCGCATCGGCACCCGCGTGTCGTAGGAGACGAGCAGCACCACCACGACGACGGTCACGACGAGGGCGGCAAGGACGGAGCGCATCGGCTAGAGCGCGAACCGCTCGGTGATCACCTGGCGGCGCGGGACGCCGGCGCGCCGCAGGCTCGCGCCCGTCGCCGCCGTCATCTCCGGCGGCCCGCAGACGTAGACGTCGCGGAGCGCGATGTCGGGCACGAGCCGCTCGAGGTGCCCGGCGGACAGCAGGTCGGCCGCCCCGGGCCCGCGGTGGTCGCCGAGCACGTAGTGGACCTCGATCCCGCGTCGCAGCGCGAGCTCCTCGAGCTCCACGCGCAGGATCACGTCGTCCTCGCGCGCGGCCCGGTAGACGAGCGTGATGTCGCCGGGGTCGCCGGGCAAGTCCTCCAGCAGCGCGCGGATCGGCGTGATCCCGACCCCGCCGGCGATCAGCGCGACCCGCGGGCGCCGCCGTGCGGCGGCGGTGAACGCGCCGTGCGGCCCGTCGAAGATCACGCGCGTGCCGGGCCGGATCGCGCTCAGCCCGAAGTCGCCTACCTGCTTGACCGTGATCCGCAGCCGCCGGCCGTCGGGCGCCGCGGACAGCGAGTACGGGTGCGACTGCCACCAGTGCTCCCGGGTCAGGAAGCGCCAGGAGAAGAACTGGCCGGACCGCGCCTTCAGCTGCTCGAGCCGCGCCCC
>Ga0136617_10004381_pt1 | contig 12637 bp, 2 predicted proteins | sample AntDrymUQ3222106_2_FD_129672 | JGI IMG/M metagenome (GOLD analysis project Ga0136617, IMG submission 129672) | Polar desert sand microbial communities from Dry Valleys, Antarctica - metaG UQ322 (21.06) | ecosystem: Environmental > Terrestrial > Soil > Desert | place: Antarctica: Dry Valley...
CTCTGAATTTGAGCGATTGGCCCTGGCCATTTGTCCTGAGTTGTTCGGTGAGTATGGCGACCTGCCTCGTGAGGATGAGGGCGGTAAAGTCTATGGCTCGACGCCTTACCCCGCCAACCAGGCCATCCTATTTCACAACGAGAGTTCGCACATGCATCGGTGGCCGATGAAAATATGGTTTCACTGCGTGACTGCCGCGCAGCAGGGAGGAGAAACACCAATTGTTGACTGTCGCAAGGTGTACCAGCGCCTCGGCTCACAAGTCAGGGAGAGATTCGAGCAGCATGGGGTGATGTATGTTCGTAACTACACCAATGGGTTGGACGTCGATTGGCAGGAATTCTTTCAAACGACAGACAAGGCAGTAGTGGAAAACTACTGCCGTAAGGCTTTTATAGATTTTGAGTGGAAAAATGACAACGGCTTGAAAACCCGTCAAGTTTGCCGCGCCGTAGCCCCACATCCGAAAACGGGTGAGACGGTATTCTTCAATCAGGTCCAGTTGCACCATATTTCTTGTTTGGAGCCAACGGTGCGAGGTTCGCTGCTGGCGATGTTCCGTGAAGAAGATTTGCCACGAAACTGCTATTACGGCGAAGGTTCGCCAATTGAAGACTCGGTGATGCAAGAATTATTGGAAGTATATCGCCAGTCAGCGGTGAGCTTTCCTTGGCAGGAAGGCGACATCTTGATGCTTGACAATATGCTGACCGCGCACGGCCGCAATCCTTTCACAGGTCAGCGAAAAATCGTCGTGGCGATGGGAGAAATGATTAACAATAAAGATGTCTAGCATCGTTCGGGGCTTTTAATAAAGATGGCAAGTCAAACGCGAGACCAAGTGATTGAGGGTTATCGGCTTTCCCCCCATCAGAAACATTTGTGGCTGCTGCAACAAGACGGCACGCCATACCGCTCCGTCTGCACTATTACGCTCGCCGGCCCGCTGGACGCGGCGCGGCTGCACTCCGCCATCGGCGAAGTGGTCAAGCGTCATGAAATCCTGCGCACTAGCTTTCATGGTATGGCCGGCATGAAGGTGCCAGTACAGGTAGTCCACGAGAGCAACAGCTTTGACTGGCAGCAAATCGATCTCAGGGCTGACGGTGCTCAAGAGGATTCACTCACGAAGCTCTACGACCAGGAGCGGGTGCACAGTAGTGACGCCGAGGGGGGATCGGTTTTGCGGGCTACCCTGGTAGCGCTTTCGCCCGACAAGCATGTATTGATAGCCGGGGTTCCGGCGTTGTGCGCGGATGCGCAGACGCTGCGAAACTTGTTTGGTGAAATAAGTCGATGCTACAGCACATCCCCCGATCATTCCGCCGAAGATCCATTCCAGTACGCTGATTTCTCGGAGTGGCGAAACGAGATGGTGGAAGCCGCGGACGAAGAGGCAGAGCGAGGCCGTGCTTACTGGCGTAAAGAAGGAACGGGCGCGCAAGCATCTGTGACCTTGCCATTCGAGGTGCGTCGGGGCAAGGAGGCCTCAGCACGCGTCGCAGTGCCTGAGCGGGTCGAGATGCGGATCGATGCGACGTTTGCACAGAGCGTCGAAAGGCTGGCGGCGCAATGTGAGGCTACGACGGAAACCGTACTTTTATCGTGCTGGCAGACGCTTTTATGGCGGCTAAGCGGGCAAGCTGAGGTAGTTGTTGGTTATATCTCTGATGGGCGCAAGTACGAAGAACTGCACGGCGCGGCAGGGTTGTTTGCCAAAGCGGTGCCAGTGCGCATTGAGATCGAGGGAAGCTCGCGCTTTGGCGATACCGTCCAGCGTGTGTTTGAGAAGGTAAGTGAAGCGAGAGAGTGGGAAGCTTACTACGACGCCTCGGAAGCAGTGACCATTAGCGAATTGGAAGCAGCAATCGGCGGGGTCGGTTATCAATACCAGCAACGCGAGCCGGAACAATATGAAGCGCGTGGTGTGCGGTTCGCCATTGAGCTACTGTACAGTCGGATTCAGAGCTTCAAGCTGAAGCTGAATTGCGTGCAAGCGGGTGACTCGTTGTGGGCGGAGATTGAATATGACGGGCGCGTGTTTGAACGCGCCGACGTGGAGCGGATCGGAGGCTACTATCAGCAGTTGCTTTCGAGCGCCGTCGCGCAGCCGGAAGCGCAACTGGGCCGTTTGCGTTTGTTAAGCGAGCATGAACGACAACGACTCATCTTGGAATCGAACGTGACGACTGCGGAGTACCCTCACGACCGTTGCATTCATCAATTGTTCGAAGAGCAGGTGGAACGTACCCCGGATGCCCCGGCTATAGTCTTTGCTGATCAACAAATTAGCTACAGCGAGTTGAACGAAAGGGCCAACAGTTTAGCAAACCACTTACGTCGGCTCGGTGTCGGGTCGTCTGCCGTAGTCGGTCTGCTGATGGATCGCTCAATCCAGATGATGGTAGGCGTGCTCGGCATCCTCAAAGCCGGCGCAGCTTACCTCCCGCTGAACACTGACCATCCGGCGGCGCGCCTCTCGCATCAGCTCAACGATGCCGCGGCATCGTTCCTAGTGACGGAAACGAAACTGGCCGCAGAGTTGCCGAAATACGAGGGCCGCGTGCTGTGTCTGGATCGCGATTGGGATCAATTCGAGAGTGCGCCGGTAAGCAATCCGGAGTCGGTCGCGACCCCTGAAGACTTCGTCTATATAATCTACACGTCGGGATCGACCGGAGTGCCGAAGGGCGTGGCTGTCCGTCACCGCAACCTGGTCAACTATACGCATGCTATCTCTAGTCAGCTGCAACTCGGAGCCGCGGCGGGGAATAACGGGGAGGCAATAAATGGCGCGGAATCGGCCTCGCCGCAGTGCCAGTATGCGACGGTGACGACGATCAGTGCGGACCTGGGTAATACGAGCATTTACCCGGCACTGACATCCGGCGGGTGTTTGCATCTCGTAAGGTACGACGTGGCGACTGATGCGACGCGCTTTGCACAATACATTGAAGAGCACCCCATAGATGTGCTGAAAATTGTGCCGTCGCATTTGAGTGCGTTGCTGGCTTCAAGCGGCGGGCGGCGAGTGTTGCCACGAAGGTACCTGATCCTTGGAGGAGAGGCGCTGACCTGGGAATTGGTAGGGCGGGTCAGGGAGGCCGTTGGTGGAAGTACGTGCCAGGTGATCAACCACTACGGGCCGACGGAGACTACGGTGGGGTCGCTAACCTACCGCTTGGGCGACAAGGATGCGGAGCAGCAGGCGGCGGCACAATCGGCAACAGTCCCCATCGGCAGACCCCTGGCGAACACTAGAGCCTACATTTTGGACGAGCACTTAGAGGTAGTTCCGGCCGGGGTTGTGGGTGAACTTTACGTTGGCGGCGAAGGAGTGGCAGCCGGGTACTTGCATCAGGAGGACCAGACTAAAGAGCGATTCATCACCGACCCCTTCAGCGAACAGGACGGCGCGCGGGTGTACAAAACAGGCGACCTGGCGCGGTACTTGCGGGAAGGAAGCATCGAGTTTCTCGGGCGGCGTGACCATCAAGTAAAAATCAGAGGTTACCGCGTCGAGTTGGCGGAAGTTGAAGCGGTGCTCCGAGAGCACGATACGGTTAGGGAAGCGGTGGTCGTTGCCAGAGAGGATCAACCCGGTCATAAACGCCTCGTGGCGTACCTCATCCCAGCCAACGAGCAGGCGTTAAAGACTGATAAGCTACGCGCTTTTCTGCACGAGAAACTACCGGATTACATGGTGCCACAGACGTTCGTGCTGCTGAAGGCCCTGCCGTTAACACGCAATGGCAAAGTTGACCGAAGTGCATTGCCCGCCGCTGAACAAGAGCAAGCCGAGTTACGGAGGAATTTTGTGCCGCCTCAAACCCCGGCGGAGAAAGTGCTCGCTGGCATCTGGACCGAAGTACTCGGTCTCGATCAAGTGAGCATCCACGATAACTTCTTTGAATTAGGTGGACATTCCCTACTGGTCACGCAGGTCATCTCTCGCGCGCGCGCAGCGTTCGAAGTAGAGATCCCTCTGCGCAGCATCTTTGAATCGCCGACCGTGGCCGGACTGTCTGAAAGCATCGAAGTAGCTCGTGAAGCTGAGAAGAACCAGCAGTCTCTGCCTATATTGCCGGCCTCACGGCAGGGACATATTCCTCTTTCATTTGCTCAACAGCGACTATGGTTTCTGGATCAACTGGAGCCTGGTAGTTTCCTGTACAACGCGCCGCGCGCATTCCGGATCGGCGGCGAGCTCAATGTGACAGCGTTGCGGCAGACGTTAAATGCCATCGTTGCTCGCCATGAAGCGCTGCGCACCACATTTGCCACCGAAGATGGGAATCCGGTGCAAGTCGTCGCACCGAGCCTCAACGTGGTATTGCCGATCGTAGACTTGAGTCAGTTGGCAGACGGTGATCGCGAAGCGGAGGCCCGGCGACTCGCAACGGAAGAGGCGCGGCGACCGTTCGACCTGGCGCAGGGTCCGCTGGTGCGCACCGCTTTACTACGGCTGAGCGCAGAAGAACACGTCTTAATGTTGACGATGCACCACATTGTCAGCGACGGGTGGTCAGGCGGCGTGCTTTTTCGTGAACTGGGAACCCTTTACAAGGACTTCTCTGAGGGTAAGCCTGCAAGGCTGCCGGAACTTCCCATTCAGTATGCGGATTATGCGATCTGGCAGAGACAGTGGTTGCAGGGCGAGGTGTTGGAGGAGCAGCTTTCATACTGGCGAGAACAGCTGGGTGGCGAACTGCCGCAGTTGGAATTGCCTACCGACAGGCCGCGCTCTGCAGTGCCGAGCGATGGCGGCGCGTATCGCTTCGTTAAATTCCCGGAGAGAATAACGGAGGGACTTGAGGCGCTCAGCAAGCGGGAAGGCGCGACGCTTTTTATGACGTTGCTCGCCGCGTTCCAGACGCTGTTGATGCGCTACAGTGGTCAGGAAGACATCATCGTGGGCGCAACTGTTGCCGGTCGCAACCGGGCCGAGATCGAGGGACTCATCGGCTTCTTCACCAATACGCTGATGCTGCGCACAAACTTATCCGGCGATCCGACGTTTCGCCAATTGTTGGGCCAGGTGCGAGAAGTGACCATCGGAGCATATGCTCATGAGGACGTGCCCTTTGAGAAGCTGGTAGAGGAGTTAGACCCTGAACGGGCTCTGAGTCGCAGGCTACTATCGCGGGTGAGATTTGCTCTCCACAACGCGCAGCCGTCTCTGGAGTTGCCGGGCCTCAGGCTGAGTCAGTTCGAGTTCGATAGTGGCATAGTGAGGTATGATTTGGCTCTGTTCATGGAGAAGACGGAGCAAGGCCTTAGAGCTTCCTGGACCTACAAGACCGATCTCTTCGATGCCGCCACCATCACCCGGATGTCAAATAGTTTCGAAACTCTATTAAGCAGCATTGTGGCCCAGCCCGACGCGTGGCTAAATGACCTCGTAAGTGCGCTGATCGAAGCCGACAAGCAACAACAAGCTGCAGAAAAAGGCGAACGCAAAGAATCCAAGCTCAAGAAGTTAAGGAGCGTTACGCCCAGGGCTGTCAGCTTAGTGCCGGAAAAATTGGTGAAGACGGATTACCTGCAACCGGGGAAAAGCTCTCCTTTAGTCATACGGCCTGATACAGAGAGCATCAATTTGATCACTTGGGCCAAGAGTAATCGGGAATTTATTGAGACGAAGTTGCAAAAGCACGGCGCGCTGCTTTTTCGTGGTTTCAAGGTGAATTCAGAAACGGAGTTTGAGCAATTCATTGCAGCTATTTCCGGAGAACTGTTGGAATACTCCTACCGTTCAACGCCGCGCACTCAAGTGAACGGCAGAATCTACACATCAACTGAATACCCGGCCGATCAATCTATTCCGCTGCATAATGAGATGTCTTATTCCTCGAACTGGCCGATGAAGATTTGGTTTTCCTGTTTCAAATCTGCCGAGCAGGGAGGCGAAACACCGATCGCCGATAGTCGAAAAGTCTTTGAACGCATTAGCCCCAGGATCAGGGAGCAATTCATACAAAAGGGAGTGAGGTACGTCAGAAACTATGGCGATGGACTAGACCTGTCCTGGCAAAATGTTTTTCAGACCGTTAACAAATCAGAGGTGGAGGAGTATTGCCGTAAGGCCGGGATTGACTTCGAGTGGACGAGCAACAATCGTTTAAAGACCCGCCAGTTGTGTCAAGCTATCGCCACCCATCCTAAAGTCGGTGGGACGGTGTGGTTCAACCAGGCTCACTTGTTCCACATATCTAGTCTGGAACCGGATGTGCGCGAATCATTACTGTCATCGTTTGGGGAGGAAGACCTGCCGCGCAATGCCTATTACGGTGATGGCTCTCGGATTGAGGATGATGTGCTGGATGAAGTTCGTGAGGCATACCAGCAGGAAAAAGTGGTTTTCTCCTGGGAGAAGGGTGACATATTGATGCTGGACAATATGCTGATGGCACACGGACGAACACCATTTATCGGTCATCGGAAGATTTTGGTGGGAATGGCTGACCCATTCAACTCGATAATGTTATAGTATAAAGGTCCGATCCCTCCCTAGAGGTTCCCTGGTTTGGTAATTTGTAAGTATATCAGTTACCCGCTGGTGTAATTCTTAACGGCAAATCACGCCGCTTCACATAATCAAGCAGACTAGAAGAGTTATGGTAGTTGGAAGTCCATTTTAAATAGCGACAAGGGTTGCGCTCAGCCGACGAATTGTTAAGCAGCAAAACATTTGGCTCGAACGAATTGGAGACATGAAACATGCTGAGGGAAGCTATTGAGGGTTTCCGTCTCTCTCCGCAACAAAAGCATCTCTGGCAGTTGCAGCAGGGAAGTGCGGCGTACCGCGCGCAATGCGCAGTTGTGTTCAAAGGCGTTCTGCGTCCGGAAAACTTGAAAAAGGCTTTATCCAAGGTAGTCGAGCGACATGAAATCTTTCGTACGACCTATCGCTGCCTGCCAGGAATGGCGATTCCTCTTCAGATCGTGGTCGAAACCAGCACACCAGTTTGGAGCGACGTAGAACTCCGCGAGTACGAGGCCCAGAAACAAGAAAATAAGATCGAAGAGCTTTTCATGAAAGAGAGCAGCCGTCCGTTCAACTTCGAGCAGGGGCCGTTGATGCACGCATCTCTCCTCACGCTGTCGGCGGACGAGCATGTGTTGCTCCTCAGCGTGCCCACTTTATGCGCGGACGCCTGGACGCTGAGGAATATCGTTCAGGAAATAAATCGGTTTTATTCTGAGAGCGCGAAGGATGATGAAGCATCTGACGAGCTCCTGCAATACGTCCGATTCTCCGCGTGGCAAAACGAGTTGCTAGAGGCTGATGATGAGACTGCCCAGCAGGGTAAAGCCTACTGGCGCAAACTGAGTATTTCTTCTCTGCCTGCCGTGACGCTTCCCTTCGAGGCCAAACCAGCCTTCGAGGCCAAACCCGGCATACCTGATGCATATGCCCCTGAGACTGACGCGTTCGAGATTGCTACGGAGGTTACCGCACAGATCGAAGCGATTGCTGCAAAGTATGACACCTCAGTTCCGATCATCCTGCTGGCTTGCTGGCAGACGTTGTTATGGCGTCTGACCGGGCAATCGGAGATCGTTGTGAGCAACGTCAGTGATGGTAGAGAGTACAAAGAGTTGCAGGAAGCGATGGGGCCGTTTGCTAAATCGCTGCCGATTGTTTGCCGGTTTGAAGGCGGGCTGCGATTCAGCGACATCATTGAGGTCGTTGCCCGGGCAGTTCGCGAAGCTCGCGAGTGGCAGGACTATTTTATACCGGAGCAGAATGGAAGCGGGGCTGGATCTGGCCTTGATCTCCCGATGGGCTTCGAGTTCGAGGAAAGAGACGAGCACCGCAATGTCGGTACAGAGAGATTTTCAATCTACAAACAATACATCTGTTCCGACCCTTTCAAAGTCAAGATGACGTGCATTCGTACCTGCGAGGCTCTCAAAGCGAAGATTGATTACGATCTGAGGCTGTTCCGGCGAGAGGACGTTGAGCGGATAGCAGAGCAGTATGTGGAGCTGCTCGCGAGCGCCGCGTGCGAGCCGGAGGCAAAGGTCAGCCACTTGAATCTGCACAGTTCGCGCGCGCGTCAACAAATGGTGTCGGACTGGAACGCGACGACCGTTCCGTTTGCGCGTCACTTGTGCATCCACGAACTGGTTGAAGCACAGGCGGAGCGCACGCCGGAGGCGTCGGCGGTCGTGTCCGAAGATGAGCGGATCACGTATCGAGAGTTGAACGAACGCGCTAATCAACTGGCCCACCATCTGCGGCGGCTAAATGTCGGCGCGTCATCCATCGTCGGATTGTTGGTCGAACGGTCGATCGAGATGATGGTCGGTCTACTGGGGATTCTGAAGGCCGGGGCGGCTTATCTGCCGTTGAATACGGAGCATCCCGGAGCGCGTCTGCTCCATCAGTTGACTGACGCCGGTGCGGCCGTGCTTGTAACGAACGAGGGGGTGGCGGCAAACGTGCCGGAGTACGGTGGCCGTGTGTTGAGGTTGGATCGAGACTGGGAGCAAGTGGCTATGCAGTCGAAGCGTAACCCGCAACCGTTGGCAACGGCGGAAGATTTGGCTTACGTAATCTACACGTCTGGATCGACGGGATTGCCGAAGGGGGTGGCGGTCAGGCATCGCAATTTGGTGAACTACACGCAGGCGATTTGTCGACAGTTGGAAGCAGATGGCAAGGGAGTCGGGAGCGCTGCGCAGTGGCAGTATGCCAGTGTTACAACCGTCAGCGCCGATCTGGGGAACACAAGTATTTATGCGGCGCTCGGATCGGGTGGTTGCCTACATCTGGTGAGCTATGAGGTGGCGACCGATGCCGAGCACTTCGGGCGCTACATGTCGGAGCAACGCGTGGACGTGCTGAAAATCGTGCCGTCGCACCTAAGCGCTTTGCTGGCGTCGAGCACTGACGGGAGCCAGGTGCTACCGCGGCGGTATCTGATCCTGGGCGGAGAGGCGCTGACGTGGGAGTTGGTCAGGCGTGTGAGAGCGAGCATGGGGCGCCAGCAGTGCCGTTTGATCAACCACTATGGCCCGACGGAGACAACCGTTGGCGTGCTGACCAATCACCTGGATGAGATGGATGAGCAGAAGGTAGCAGGGCAGACGGCGACGGTGCCGGTGGGCAGACCGATTTCGAACACGCAGGCCTATATTTTGGATGAGCGTTTGGAGCCGGTATCGGTGGGTGTGCCGGGCGAGTTATTCATCGGCGGCGAGGGTGTGGCGGCTGGATACTTGAATCAGGCCGAACAGACGCGAGAGCGCTTCATCAATGATCCGTTTAGCGCGGAGGGCGGCCCAGGTACCGGGGCGCGTCTGTACAAGACGGGCGACCTGGCGCGGTACCTTCCCGATGGAAAAATCGAGTATCTAGGCCGGCGCGATCAGCAGGTGAAGGTGAGAGGGCACCGCGTGGAGTTGGGTGAGGTGGAGGCGGTATTAAGAGAGCATGGTGGGGTGCGCCAAGCGGTCGTCGTTGCCAGAGAGGATCAGCCGGGCGACTTACGCCTCGTCGCTTACATCGTTGCCAGCCGTAAGTATTCCTCCAACACGATTGAAGGTCGGTCGCGTTACAGCCTGCCTAACGGTCTCGCGATAGTCCATCAGAACAAAATTGAGACGGACTATATGTACGAGGAGATCTTTGAAAAACAGAGCTATTTAAGGCACGGAATCAAGCTTCCGGAAAACGCCTGTGTATTTGATGTTGGTGCAAATATCGGTTTATTCACACTATTTATTAGACAGCACTATGCGGATGCCCGTGTTTATGCGTTTGAGCCGCTTGCTCCGACCTTCGAAACCCTGCGCATTAACACAGGTTTATACGGATCGAACGTAAGGCTTTTCCAGGTTGGCCTGTCCGAGGTGGAGAAAACTGACACCTTCAATTTCTATCCTCGATCTTCGATGATGTCGGGACTCAGCGCCTACGCCGACACTGAAGAAGAAATTGAAGTCGTTAAAAAGTATTTACGCCAAGAGCAACAGAAAAGCGGCGCCGCTGAGTTGAATGAGATTTTCGACCAAGCGGACGAATTACTGGAGGGCCGGTTCACCAGCGAAACACATCAATGTCGCATGCGGAGACTTTCAGATATCATTAGGGAAGAGGGCATCGAGCGAATTGATTTGCTGAAAGTCGATGTGCAAAGAGCCGAACTGGATGTGCTCAAGGGTATTGAAGAGAATGACTGGGAGAAGATTCAGCAGCTCGTCATGGAGGTGCACGACCGGCGAGGAGAAAAGAGCGAAGGGCGTCTGGCCGAAATCGTGGCTCTGCTGGAGGGCCACGGCTATGAATTGGTAACGGAACAAGAGGAGTTATTAAAGGGAACAGACCGCTACAACCTGTACGCCGTGCGGCGGGGCTTCGACGTAGAGTCGGGTGGCGGGAAGCCACTAGCGGTGGTTGAGCGACAGGAGCCGTTTATTCAAGACGGGCAGGCTGTATCGAGCAGCGAGTTGCGTAACTTTGCGCAGCGGAAGTTACCGGAATACATGGTGCCGTCGGCGTTCGTCTTGCTGGACGAGTTGCCTCTAACGGCGAACGGTAAGGTGGACCGCAAAGCGCTGCCGGCGCCGGAGCGTGTACGGGCGGAGAAGACATCAGTTCCGCTGACGCCGGTTGAGGAGATATTGGCGGGAATTTGGGGCGAGGTGCTCGGAGTCGAACAGGTAGGCGTCCAGGACAACTTTTTTGAGTTAGGTGGACACTCCTTACTGCTCACGCGCGTTGTCTCGCGTGTGCGCGCGGCATTTCAAGTGGAGCTGCCGTTGCGCAGTCTCTTTGAAGAGCCGACAGTCGCTAAACTGGCGGTGATGATCGAAGACATCCTGACGAAAGAGATTGAGCAATTAACTGAAGACGAGGCCGGTCATTTTGCAGAGTGAGCCTTGGAGTTTAGCGGTGGCTAATATGTCTACGGAATCTACCAAAGATAATGCTTCGGCACGACGCTCTAAACTTTCGCCGGCGAAGCAAGCGCTGCTTGAAAAGCGGCTGCGCGGGGAATTTAAAGAAGACGCTAAATTGCATTTCATTCCCCGGCGTGCGCAGCAAAATTTGGTTCCTCTATCCTTTGCACAGCAACGGCTGTGGTTTCTCGATCAACTGAAGCCGGGCAGTCCTTTCTACAATGTGCCGAAGGCCGTTCGAATGAGCGGTGCGCTCAATGTGGAGGCCCTGCAACGAACTCTCGAAACTCTGGTCGCTCGCCACGAGTCACTCCGCACCACGTTTGCCAGTGTCGAGTCGAGGACGGTGCAAGTAGTCACTCCATCCTTGTCTCTGGGACTGCCGGTTGTTGACTTAAGCGATCTGCCGGTGAGCGAACGTGAAACTGAGGCACTGCGGCTTGCCGCAGAGGAGGCCTTCCGTCCGTTTGACCTCGCACGTGGACCCCTTGTGCGCGCTACGCTTTTGCGGCTGGGTCGAGAGGATCACGTGTTGCTTTTGACGCTGCACCACATCATCAGCGACGGGTGGTCGATGGGCGTTCTGTTCCGTGAGCTGGGGGCGCTTTACGAAGCATTTTCTCAAGGAAGGCCATCGCCACTTGGTGAGTTGCCGATCCAGTATGCGGATTATGCCGTGTGGCAGCGCGAGTGGTTGCGGGATGAAGTTTTAGAAAAACAACTTTCGTACTGGAAGCGACAGTTAGGCGATAACCTGCCGGTGCTCGATCTGCCAACTGACCACCCGCGGCCGCCCGTGCAAAGCTTCCGCGGCACGTACCGGCACTTAGCGCTCCCAAAGAAGCTATCAGCTGATATCAAGGCGCTCTCGCAGCGCGAAGGCGCGACCCTGTTCATGACGCTGCTGGCGGCCTTCCAGACCTTACTCGCCCGCTATACCGGACAGGACGATGTTGTGGTCGGCTCTCCGATTGCGAACCGCACGCGGATCGAAACTGAGGGTCTGATCGGATTCTTCGTCAATACGTTGGTGATGCGTAGCGACCTCTCCGGCGACCCGACGTTCCGAGAGTTGCTGAGTCGTGTGAAGGAAGTGGCACTAGGAGCGTATGCGCATCAAGACTTACCGTTTGAGCAGCTGGTTGAGGAGTTACAACCGGAGCGGGATTTGGGCAACAACCCACTGTTCCAAGTTATTTTCGCGTTGCAGAATGCGCGATCTTCGGCGCTTCAACTGGCGGGTCTAACTTTGAGTCAACTCGAAGTTAAGCGGGTGACGTCGAAATTTGATTTGGCTCTCTTCATGTGGGAAGAGTCAGAAGAATTGAAAACGACACTCGAGTACAGCACGGATTTGTTTGAGGCAGAGACGATCACGCGCATGCTCGGCCACTTTGAGAATCTGCTGGGTGGCATCGTCGCTGATCCGGATCAGCGTTTGTCCCAGTTGTCGATCTTGAGCGAAGCAGAACAAAACCAGCTAGTGGTGGAGTGGAACAACACCGGCACTGAATACCCCAGAGAGAAGACCGTCCATCAACTGTTCGAGGAGCAGGTCGCGCTGCGTCCCGACACCGTGGCCGTGGTCTTCGAAGACGAGCATCTGACCTATCGAGAGTTGAATCGTCGTGCCAATCAGGTGGCGCACTATCTTCAAGGGCGCGGTGTCGGCCCCGAAGTGCGGGTCGGGATGATGATCGAGCGCTCCGTGGAGATGGTCGTCGGA
>Ga0136617_10004383_pt1 | contig 12634 bp, 11 predicted proteins | sample AntDrymUQ3222106_2_FD_129672 | JGI IMG/M metagenome (GOLD analysis project Ga0136617, IMG submission 129672) | Polar desert sand microbial communities from Dry Valleys, Antarctica - metaG UQ322 (21.06) | ecosystem: Environmental > Terrestrial > Soil > Desert | place: Antarctica: Dry Valley...
AACACGGGTCGGTAACAACCGTCACGAGCGGAATTTGCTCGGCTAAATTCAGTTCCTTTAAGATTCGCGCAAAGATATGCTGCGTCAAAGGATGAACGCTAACGACGATGTGCGGACACCATTTTTCAAAAATCTCTGTGCAAAAACCGATACATCGCCTATGAAAAAACTCGCGCGTTTCCGGGCGGAATCGATTCATCGCCCAGTAAAGATATTTCATCCAATGCTGCTTGTTTTGCAAAATCCAATTATAAACGCCGACTAATTTTCCGGTAACGTGATGGGATTCTTCGACCGCTTTGACGACTCGCACGGCAACCGATTTTCCTTTCCAAAACCGATTTGCCCCTTCAAGAATCGCTTGTGCCGCAGAACGATGACCGCCGCCGGTGTCGGACGAAATAATTAGGATCTTGGGTGTATTTTGCGGCATATAAAATGAGGAGAAAGAATGAATCGAATCTTACTTCTCTCGTTTCAGAAGTAACTATGCTCTCACAGCAATTTCCTCAGTTTGCGATTGATGTTTTTCCATCTCCTTACTCGCCTTTTTCATCTCGCGTTCGAGTTTTTTAATCTGAATCAAATGTTTCGGATTAAACGGTAAACTCGGATAGTAGGAATTCGATTCGTGCGTGCAGAAGCAGCCCGATTTGGCTTTCTGACGGCGCGCTTTCATTTGCGGCGAATTCCACGCTCCTTGAAAATTCCAATCATAATCACGCAGATTGCCGGTTGCTTCGAGGTTTTCGCACGAAGAAATTGTGCCTTCGTCAAAAATTACCGCACCGGCAGTTCCGGCGTAACAAGTCATTTGCGGCTCGCCGGTTTCTTTGGTTTTGGCAATCAAATCGTGCATATAAAGGTCAATCGCCGCTTTGAAAAATCCGGCATCGCCGCCGTAATTATTTTTTATCGCCGCGTTGCGTGTGTCGTCCAGAATCATTTGCGAAAGCTGCGCGTAACGATTGTGGTCAAAGTTTAATTCGGTCGGGTCGGCTGACGGCGGACGAATGTAGTTGATATTGACTTTGTCCGGTTTCAAATCGTATTTCAGAAAATCATACCAATCAAAAATCGTATCTTCGTTCGAGCGCATCACGCAGGTGCAGGTTTGCACGTCGAGTTTCGGAAATTGTTTTTTCATCTCCTGCAAAGTACGAGCCGTGTGAATCGCTTTGTCCCAACTTCCCTCTTTGCGGCGAATTTTTTCGTGTGCGTCCTTCATTCCGTCAATTCCCAGAGCAATCGTGACATTCAGATTCGGATTTTCCTGTAGAACTCTGGTTACATCAGGGAAAATACGCGGATGAATCTGTCCGTTCGACATTATGTATACCGAATCGAGTTTGTTGTTTCGATAAAATGAATTGCAGATTTCCGGCAAATCCTTGCGCGTGAACGGTTCGCCTCCGGCTAAAATCAAAACGCCGAGATTGCCGCCGAGGGTTTCGGAAATTTTCTCAATTTCCTCGGTCTTCATTTGCAATTTTTTACGCGGACGGTCATCGAGTTCGTCGGTAAAAAAACAATGCGTGCAGCGCATATCACAAACGCTCGTTACCAAAATGTTCAACAAAATCGGCGCAAAGGGTTGTCCGATTGCCAATTTCGCGTATCTTTTTAATAATTCTTTGGTTGTAAAATCCATATTATTCCTCTGACAATAATGTCGCAGTCTTTGATGCAGTGCGACAAATCAAAGTTTTACTTTATCTTATCGCAAGCCGTTCAAGCAATACATTTGATTATAGAAAGCCGGAAGATATTGTAATTATTTTGTAATTTTAGACGAGTCTGAAGTTTCCCGCAAATTATTCTTACAAAATACTGAAATAGAAAAACTTATCTCTGTTTGAAATTCAATTACAATTATTTCCCGCCGTGCGTTAAAATGTATTTTATGTTTCGCAGAATTTATTTAGACAACAGTGCAACGACACCGATTGACCGCGAAGTTGTCGAAGCGATGCTTCCATTTCTGACCGAAAAATTCGGCAATGCTTCGAGCATTCATTTTTTTGGGCAGGAAGCGCGTGCGGCAATTGATAAAGCGCGCCATCAAGTTGCTGAAATTATTAATGCTCGCCCGAACGAAATCGTTTTTACATCCGGCGGCACGGAAGCAAATAATTTGGCGATTCGAGGTCTTGTCGAGGCGAATGAAAAACACGGAAAGCATATTATCACTTCGCAAATCGAACATTCGGCGGTCAAGGAAGTTTGCCAGGATTTGGAAAAGCGGGGGTTTGAAGTCGCTTATCTCCCTGTCTATGAAGACGGCGTTGTAAAAATTGAAGATGTAAAAAGCGCGATTCGTGAAGATACGGTTTTGATTTCGATAATGACGGGGAATAATGAAATCGGAACGATTCAGCCGGTTCAAGAAATCGGGCAATTAGTTAAAAAGGAACGCGAAAAGGGTAATAAAATTTGGTTTCATACCGATGCGGTGCAAGCACTCGGCAAAATAAAAGTTGATGTCGAAGAAATCGGCTGTGATTTGCTTTCCGTCTCGGCGCACAAACTTTATGCGCCGAAAGGTATCGGTGCGCTTTATATTAGGCGCGGCGTGCGCCTTCACGCGCAAAATATCGGCGGGCATCAGGAACGCGAACGGCGCGGCGGCACCGAATCAGTGCCGCACATCGTCGCGTTTGGAAAGGCTTGCGAGATGGCGAAAAATAATCTGAATCAAACAGCCGAACATCTAAAAAGTTTGCGCGATAAATTTGAACAAAATATCGGCGAGGCAGTTTCGGATTCTGTCTTTAACGGCAATCATGAAAATCGTCTGCCGCATATCTCGAACATTTCCTTTGGCTCGATTGAAGGAGAAGGTTTGTTAATAAATTTAGATTTACAAGGCGTTGCAGTTTCGACCGGCTCGGCGTGTTCTTCCGGCTCGCTCGAACCGTCGCCGGTGATTCGAGCTTTAGGAAGAACGGATGAGTTGGCTCGCGGCGCAATACGTTTTAGTTTCGGAAAGGACAATACGATGGAGGATGTTGAATATGTTTTGGAAGTTCTTCCCAAAGCGATTGATAATCTGCGTCGTCTTTCGCCAAATTATTTGAGGCAAGCTGCAAAATAAACGACTGCAGCACAAGCAAAACTTCAATTGATCAAGCCGTCGCTAACCAAAATTATTATATGTCAATTTATAAATATCAACAGACGGCTCGAAATCACGACGGGAAATTACATACGTAATAGTGTCAATTCCATAATGTGCGTTTCTTTTCTCAAACGTCATCCCGATTTTCTCCAAAACGGAGCGCGAAGCCGTGTTTTTGGGATGAGTTACGGCAAACACTTTCTCAAGCTGCAATTCTTCAAATGCGAATTTTAGAGAGGCTTTTGCTGCTTCCGTGGCAAATCCCTTTCCCCAATAATCCTTGAAAAATGCAAACAAAACTTCTACATCGGGTGTTTTGTCCAAATACTGAAAGCCGCAATAGCCGAACATTTTATCACTACCCTTTTCGCTGACACACCATAATCCAAATCCGCGCTCCTGCCACCGCTTGACGAGGTTTCGCAATGTGAATTTCATTTGCTCACAAGTTCGTCTGTTTTCAGACGAAAGATATTTTTGCACTTCTTCGTCGTTGAAAAGCCGTAACGCCGAATCCAAATCGCCGGCTTCAAACATTCTCAGCAAAAGCCGGTTGGTTTCGACAAGCGGTAAATCAAGTTTCGTAATATTTACGGGCGATTCCATTTGCTTTCCCAATTAAAATTTAACAATGAAAAACAGCCTCGATGAATACTCATCGAAACTGTTTTTGCGGGCTTCATTCCTTCTCCGGTGTCCCGGCAAACTTTAGCTTTGCTCTTTAGTCGCTGATGAGCATTCCGTCCGAGATAAGCATTCCGTCCGAGATAAGCATTCCGTCTTTGCAAGGTGTGTCGCTGACTAACAATCCGTCGCTGATAAGCATTCCGTCCGAGATAAGCATTCCGTCGCTGATAAGCATTCCGGCTTTGCCGATGATGATGATGCCGGCGGCGAAGATGGACTTAACGGTTTTGCTCGAGCACGACTTTGTATCTTTGGTAGCTTTATCACTAATCAACATTCCTGCGTTGGCGACCGTTGAGGTCAAGGCTAAGGTGGCGGTTAAGGTTAAGGTGGCGACGATATTTTTCAAGTTTTTCATTTTTTTGTTCTCCTGTAATTTTTTAATTTTTTTTATTGTTTGAAGCCTTTCGCTTCGTCTGCCCTTTACTATTACAAGCGGTGTGCCACAACCGATTATTGCTTTTTGATAACCTATAACTCGCTTTCCTGCAACAGTTTATAGCTTTTTCTCTGGTAAAAAAATATTCTGTCCGATACTTAATCAATCTGCATACTAAGTGTCCAATTTCGTACTGTTACCAACGCAACTGATTATAATTAAAGATGTTTAGCAGATCGTATAGTTGCTATCCATAATCTAAGTGAGAAGAAGGTATCCACTAATTTTTCTTTCCATAGAGAATTGTCTTGTTCTGAGTTAATTCGATTCCTACTTTGCCTTTCACCAAACAAAAATTATAATCCATTTATAATCTTTAATTCTTGATGAGGTAAATATGCGCGATATAATGTTCAAGTTAGGTTTTACTCTTACAATCTTTATGTTTGTTGTCGTCAGTATTGTTGCTCAGACCAAATTCGATTATCCGAAAACGAGAAAGGTTGAACAAACTGACGATTATCACGGAACGAAAATTTCCGACCCGTTTCGTTGGTTGGAAGATGACAATTCAGCCGAAACGAAGGCTTGGGTTGAAGCCCAAAACAAAGTTACTTTTGCTTATCTAAATGAAATTCCCGAGCGCGCCAAAATCAAAGCACGCTTAACCGAGCTTTGGAATTATGAAAGGTTCTCTGCGCCATTTGAGCAGGGCGGAAAATATTTTTATACGAAAAATGACGGATTGCAGAATCAATCGGTTTGGTATGTTGCCGAATCCGTCAACGACAAAGGTCGCGTTCTTCTCAACCCGAATAGACTTTCGACTGACGGCACAGTTGCCTTGAACGGTCTCCGAATTTCCGATGATGGCAAACTGCTGGCTTACGGCTTGTCATCTTCAGGTTCGGATTGGGTTGAATGGCGTTTCCGCGAAATCGAAACTGGAAAGGATTTGACCGATGCTTTAAAAGACATCAAATTCTCCGGCGCGTCTTTCTCAAAAGACGGCAAGGGTGTCTTTTATTCACGCTTCCCTGCAACCGATGAAAAAGCAAAACTGACCAGCCTGAACTACAATCAAAAAATTTATTATCACAAACTCGGCACCCCGCAATCAGAAGATGTTTTGGTTTACGAGCGTGCTGACGATAAGGAAATGAGCGTCGGCGGCAGCGTGAGTGAAGATGGAAAGTATTTGATTGTCTATGTTTCAAAAGGAACTTCGCCGAAGAATATGATTTACTTCAAAGATTTGAGTAAAGCCGATTCGATTGTGATGCCGCTAGTTGACAAACTTGAGTCGAGCTACAGTTTTATCGGCAACGACGGTTCGATGTTTTATTTTGAGACTGACAAAGACGCGCCGCGCGGTCGTGTGGTAGCGGTTGACGTGTCCAAAGCCAACAAGGAGTGGAAGGAAATCATCCCCGAAGGTAAAGAAACACTCGGCGGAATCAGTTTTATCAATAACCAGTTCGTTGCCAATTACCTGAAAGACGCTTACACGCAAATTCGTATTTATGATATGAAAGGCAAATTCGTCCGCAATGTTGACCTTCCGGGCATCGGCACAGCAGGCGGCTTCGCGGGCGAGCGTGATGATACGGAAACCTTCTACACTTTTTCAAGCTACGCGACACCGCCGACGACTTTTCGCTACGATATGAAAACGGGCAAATCGGAAGTTTTCCGCACAGCCAACGTTAAATTCAATTCCGCTGATTACGAAGTCAAACAAGTCAAATATAAAAGCAAAGACGGGACGGAAATCCCAATGTTTATCGTCCACAAAAAAGGTATAAAAATGGACGGCACGAACCCGACTTTGCTTTACGGTTATGGCGGTTTCAACAATTCTTTGACACCCGGATTTTCCGTTTCGCGCCTGGCGTGGATGGAAATGGGCGGCATTTACGCAGTGGCGAATTTGCGCGGTGGCGGCGAATATGGCAAAGCGTGGCACGAAGCGGCAATCAAAACGAAACGTCAAAACGCCTTTGACGATTTTATTGCGGCGGCTGAATATCTGATTGCGGCGAAGTATACTTCGCCGAAAAAACTCGCCATTCAAGGCGGTTCAAACGGCGGATTGCTCGTCGGCGCGGTTCTAAATCAGCGTCCCGAACTTTTCGGCGCGGCACTTCCCGCCGTCGGCGTGATGGATATGCTCCGTTTTCACAAATTCACCGCCGGACGTTATTGGACTTCCGATTACGGCTCGCCCGACAACGCGGAAGAATTCGCGGCGATTTATAAATATTCGCCATTGCACAATCTCAAAAAAGGCACGAAATATCCGGCGGTTTTAGTCACGACAGCCGACCACGACGACCGCGTTGTTCCCGCGCACAGCTTTAAATACGCAGCGACTTTGCAGGAAGCACAAAGCGGCGATGCGCCCGTTTTGATTCGCATCGAAACCAAAGCCGGACACGGCGCGGGCAAACCGACGGCGAAAGTCATCGAAGAGCAAGCCGATATTTTTGGATTTTTGGTTAGAAACTTGGGAATGTAGGAAAATGGAAAATGGAAAATGGAAAACGGAAAATATTAAATACTAAAATATCTTCCTTGATTTTTCATTTTCCGTTTTCCATTTTCCATTTTCCGTTTGTTCCGTTTCTTTGACGAAAAGTTCTTCGAGAGATTGGCGGACAGGCTGGACGGAAACTAAACTTCCGCCAAGGCTTCGAGTGATTTGCAAAACCTTTTCAACGTCTTTTTCGTCGAAAATATTTATATTTGCGCCGTTTGGTTTTGCGGAAAAGGTTGCGCCCGCAATTTCGTGGATTGAATCCTTCAAGCTCTCCACCGAAACTCCTTTGACGGTAATTTCAAACGATTGTTTTTCGCCGCCGCTCGACAACAAATCGTCTAACTTTCCGGTTGCCGCGAGTTTTCCATTTCGCAAAATCGCCACGTTATCACAAAGTGCTTCAATGTCCGACAAAATATGCGTGGACATAAAAACGGTCGTGCCTTTTTCTCTGAGTTCGGCAATCAGTTCGCGGACTTCGCGCCGCCCAATCGGGTCGAGTCCGCTCATCGGCTCGTCGAGAAAAACAATTTCCGGCTCGTTGATTAAAGCTTGTGCCAAGCCGACGCGCTGCAGCATTCCTTTGGAAAATTTGCGAAGCTGCTTGTTCCAATCCTTTTCGTCCAGACCGACTTTGGTTAAAAGTTCTTCGGTTTTTTGTTTTCTTTTTGCCGCGTCAAGCCCGAAAAGCTCGCCGAAATAATTCATCAATTCAGAGGCTTTGAGATAATCGTAAAAGTATGGATTTTCGGGACAATAACCGATTTTTTGGTGCATTTTTACATCGGAAATATCTTTTCCCAAAATCCGCGCCGTGCCGGTCGTCGGGAACATCAAACTCATCAAAATTTTTATCGTAGTAGTTTTCCCCGCGCCGTTTCCGCCGAGAAAACCGAAAATTTGTCCGCCTTCGACTTTTAAATTCAAACCGTCGAGCGCACGAACTTTTTTCTTTTTCCAGAAGCCGACTTCGTAGTCTTTTGATAAGTTTTCAATTTCAATAATATTACTCATAAAATTATCTCAAAGGAATTTTCGTCTTTACAAAATCAAGTTTGACATCGCAGTTATCACGGTCTAAGACATATGGAACATCGCTTGGGTCAATCAAATCGTTTGATTTGTCAATGCGAAAATCTTTACCGTTCGGCAATTTAACCGTTTGCAAGAGCGGCAAAATCTCACGCCAATTATTTGCGCAGCGATTGTTTTTTGTATGATATTCCTGCAAAGCTTTTCGTATCGCATCGCGTTCTTCCAAAGAATCCAGTTCCAAAAGCCGCAGTTCGGCATTTTCCTTTACTTGCGTGTCCTCGGCTTCGTCAAACATTTGCCGGTAAATGGCGCGGGCGGTTTCGCGGCTGCCGCCATCGCTTTTTGTTTTTGCCGCCATCATCAGCATAAACTTCGGGGCATTTGGAATTTTCGCCCCTGTCGCGTAAACTTCCGATGCCTTTTCAAAATTGCCGAGCCGCCAATGGATATAACCCAGATGCTGGTAAAGTCTCCACTCATTCGGATTATCATTGATTCCCTTTTCGAGTAATTTTACCGCCTGGTCCTTATCAATCGCGGGCAAAACAGTTGCACCGAATTCATAAACGCTGACAAATTGCGGGTCTAAAGTTGTTGCATTGTCTAAATACGGATAAAGCAGACGCGGATTTAATGGAATAAGATTATCGAGATTGATTTTCGCATCGGGATTTTTGACGATCTTATCGCCGAGATACTGCAGCGACTGCATCCAATACCAATCGGCAATCAAGCCTTCAAACCCCAATGAATAACCTTTTAGACGCGCGCCTTGCAAACCCAAATCTTCGTCCGCATAATTTTCCGGCAGCAGCGGTTTGTTTTTTTCGATAAAGCCGCTCAAGAGAAAAACCGTTACGAAGCCAAAAATTATTATGCCGAGAGAAAGAAACGTTTGTTTTGCTTGGTTGGATTTCATATTCGCTTGTAGGGGCAGGTCTTGTGCCTGCCCCTACAAATTTTTTCAAACTATTTAAAGTTGCGTCGGCTGAATATTAAAACGGTTGCCGCCAGCAAAATACCGACATAAATTAAGGCGTAGACAAGTGCGCCGCCGAGCATCGAAACCGGCGGAATGTCGCCGTGTGATGCGTTGGTGACAAAACTGTAAAATGAGAGATTGGGCAAAACGTAATAAAGGAAACTGAAAAACAGTTTGGCTGCGTTCGAGCCCATATTTTCAGCAAAATCCCGCAGAGAAGAACTAAAATGCCCGATGATAAATATGAAAAATGTTAAAAGCGCGGAAAGCGCGGGCGAAGAAAATGAGGAAAATAGAATGGCAACCGCCGTCAGAATCGTCAGTTCGAGAAAAATCAAAAAAATCGTCGCCCAAATCGAAAGAGCCAGATTGCCGCCGCCGACATAAAGAAGCGCAAGCGATACGCCGACACCCATCACCAAAACATTGACCAGCAGCGTCAGACACAACCCCAAATATTTCCCGACGATGAATTCGCCGCGTCCGATTGGTTTTGAAAAAATCGCAAAAACCGTGCGCTTTTCGATTTCTTTGGACACGAGACTGACACCGACGAAAATTGAAATAAACGCGCCGAAGACGAGCATCGCGCTGAGTCCGAGATTGATAATTGTCCGTGCTTCTTGTCCGGCGGTGAGTTCGCCCAGAAAAATCGCGCTTGCCGTAATCAGCAAAACAAACAGCACCAGATTATACAAAACGCGGTCGCGGACAGCTTCACGAAAAGTATTTCGGGCAATAACCGGAATTCGACGCATATTTTATTAGGGAAAAATGAAAGAATGAAATTTGAAAGCCGGAAAGCGGGCTTTGTTAATTATAAAACTTTTATTTTTTTATGCAATAAAAAATGTTGATTGTATTTGGGAAATAACAAGATGGCTTTATTTGGCTGACTTTCCAAATTCTGGTAAGATTTAGCAGTCAACGGTTAAATGAAATGAATATCATCGGCAGAGAAATCTTACAAAAATACTGGGAAGAAAAAAGAGAAACGGAAAATTCTTTGAAAACATGGATTCAGACAATTGAGCAAAATAATTGGAAACACATTTTCGACCTGAAACAAACTTTTCGCTCTGCCGACGCAGTTGGAAACTGCACGGCGTTTAATATCAAAGGCAATCATTATCGTTTAATCACTCAAACCAATTTTCAGACACAAACCATTCGTGTGCTGTATGTTTTGACGCATAAGCAATATGACGAAAAGAGTTGGAAAAGAAACGACTGTGATTGTCGGGAATAACAATCGCTATTTTGAGCGAGTAACAATATGCACAATACAATAAATTTACAAAAATACGCGAATCTTTTGGTTGAAACTTTGCCGGTTGCGATTGAAACCGACGAAGAGCGTCAAAAATCTTTGGCTGTGATTGACCGTTTGATGAAAAAAGGCGAGGCAAATCTTTCGCCGGAAGAGGTGAAAATTCTCGGACTTTTGACCGTTTTAGCGGCAGATTATGAAAAAAGAACTTTTCCGACGCATCCGCTTGCGCCGCACCTCGTCTTGCAGTCACTTTTGGAAGACAACGGTTTGCGACAGAAAGACCTTGTGCCGATTTTCAAAACCGAGGCGGCAATTTCGGAAATCTTAAACGGAAAACGTCCTATCAGCAAAAGTAAAGCCGTAGAATTAGGCGAATTTTTCCACGTTTCCTACAAACTGTTTTTTTGACATTCTCTTTATTCAATTGTTTAAGAGTTAGTTACACGGATTTCATTTAATTATCGGAGAATTTGTTTAGTGAAAAATAATTTTTTAACAAAGATAAATACAAAAACCATACTTAAAAATAACCAAGTTATAAGTGATAAAATAGAAGCAATCCTAACCATCAACGGCTCTTGAAAATAAAGTTCAACCGTAGATTTTTCGCTTCCGACTGGAATTAATATCGCGCCGTTTTCATCCATTCCGACTTCAACAGAATTGCCATTGACGGTTGCTTGCCAATGCGGATAATAAAAAGTGGCTACTCTGGCTATTGCATCATTTCCTGCGGAAACCTCGAAAATTCTTTTTTCCGCTTCCCAGGAAATAACTTTCGTCTGCCGCGTTTCGAGAACAATTTTCTGCGTAGTTTTTAAAGCATCGGCTTTTGACCAAACCGACCACCAGGCATTAAAACTTTGCGCTTCGGGTAGCTCCTGCATTTGGTTCTCAAATTTTTCGCGGGCAATCGGGACAAAAGAAGTCGGATGAAAGATATAAACAAAATTATATAACGCTACGGTTGACAAAAAAATCAAACAACCGTAAGCCCAAACTCTTCGTTTGAGAAAATTTCCCTTTAACAAATAATGAACCGATGCCGCCGCGACGACCGCGCCGCACATTGAAACAATCGTCAACCAACGCGCCGGAAATTGGACTTTTTGCAACGGTGTGATAATTTCCCAAATCGGACGACTCAAAGGCGTAACCATAAAAAATGCAAACAATCCAAGCGGCACGACGGTTTGAAAAACGCTTTTGGGTTGTTCTACTTTTTCCCAATTATTCTTTCGATAAATCAGATAAATAACCGCCGACAATATGAATAACAAATTCAAGATAATTGCAAAATCAGAGAGAATGATGCTGAATTTGTTATCTGTTTCGAGAGCGTGAAAATAAAACGGAAAAAAACTTTGGGCAAAACCATAATGCCCGGTGCTATATCGGTCTGAAGCGTGATTGAGCCATTTCATTTCGCCGACCATTCCAACCCAATAGAAAGCACTTGCTGCCAATCCAATGACTGCGCCAATTGCCGATTTGACCACGGGTTTTAGAAAGTTTTTCTTCTGCAAAAGCGTCAGAGCATAGACAAACAGGCTTATCGAACCAATTAAACCCAAAGGCAAATGAGTAATTAGCAAAAGCCCGAAAGAAATTGACAAACCCAAAACGTCCGAGGTTTTTCCGCGCTGAAAGACTCTCGTGAGAAAAGCAAAACAGAACGGCAAAATTGCGGACGCGGCAAACTCCGCATAATTAAACGCGATGTAAAGTTGGCTCAAATGATAAGGGATAATCGCGTAAAAACAGGCGGCAATTGCCGCTTCTTTGGCGGAAAACCACCATCGAATCCAAAAATAAACTCCCAAACAACCCAAAACCATCCAAAATGTGAATGTCAGCCAAGCCGCATTATACCAATCGCCAACCAGCATTCGTGCAAAAGCAAGAGCGTAATAAGCCAGCGGCGGATAAAATCTGATGCCGACACCGCCGTAACCAAAATTTTCTTTGTCCGACCAACTTGGAAAACCGTCGCCATTAGTCAATGAATCGTAATATGTTTGAGCAAATTGAAAATGTTGCGGCAAATCATATCCGTCGGGAATGCCGAAAAAAGCTATCGGCAGAATTGCGACCACCGCAACCAAACATGCGACAGCTAAATAGAATCGTTCGTTTGATGTTTTTATCTGAAACATAATCTTGGGCTTCGAGTTAGGTTGAGGTTAGGTGAAGTTTTCGATTTAAACAAGCGAATTTTGCAAAAAAACAAGTAGAACAAGACTTCTCTCATTTTACTTGCGTCTGAAACTAAGTTTAAATTATCAAAATATTAGTTATTGATTGGCTGCGAGGCTAATGAAACACCGGTCGCAGCGGAACGAATAACGCCTGACCCATCAACAAAGAATTCGCGCGTTCCGGTAGCAGTTAGCGGATTATTAGACATGGAAGATGCCGGTGTTGCAATTATATTGTAATTTGAAGGAACCGAATCAACATCAAAGCTGTCATAAGTATAGAAATAACCGCTTTTAGAAGCAGCCGAGGTTGTCGCGGTTGCAACATTGCTGTCAATCAAGCCGCTACTATTTAGTGCCGCTAAATTAAGAGCAAATTTACCGTTTCCAACGCTGGTTTGATAAGTAGCATTCGCACCGTGT
>Ga0136617_10004384_pt1 | contig 12632 bp, 12 predicted proteins | sample AntDrymUQ3222106_2_FD_129672 | JGI IMG/M metagenome (GOLD analysis project Ga0136617, IMG submission 129672) | Polar desert sand microbial communities from Dry Valleys, Antarctica - metaG UQ322 (21.06) | ecosystem: Environmental > Terrestrial > Soil > Desert | place: Antarctica: Dry Valley...
GCGGCGCCACCGAACTTGAGATCCGGAAACGCTTCGCGAAACCCGGTCATGAATGCCTTGATGTCTTCCCGTCCCCGGCGCGGCGCATGCAGGGAATACTGTAGGAGCATGTTGGTCGCGGCGAGTTCGTCGACAATTTTGGCCTGCCACGGGTTGCCCCAGAATCCATCGAACCATCTGCCGACGATGGCTTTGTTTTCTTGTTCCTTCGACATGGTGAAACTCCTTCTCTCAACGCCGTGGGCGAAAACTGCGGGATGCAGCGTGTCGCGCGGTGCGTGCACACCAGATAGGTCGTGAGAGTGCGAGGGAAACTCCGTTTGTTGTTCCAAAATCCAAATGCCGATTCAATGCGGCATGTCCACCACCTCTTCCTAACTTGATTTGAAAGCAAGAGCCGGAGTGTGTGCCGCGCCGGCCGCTCCTACATGGTGCGGGACAAGGAGAAGAATGATCGTGATGAACACTATTTCACAAGACGTTGGCGAGGAACTCCGTTTCGCCTTCGGCGCATGCTCACTGGGACTGGTGCTAGTCGCCGCGAGTGCCAAGGGCATCGCCGCCATCTTTATGGGCGAAGCGGAGGAAAAACTTCGCCGCGAGCTGGCGGCGGCTTTTTCCTATGCCCGTCTTATTGCAGATGAAAGCGGGCTTGCTGACAAAGTTGCCAAGGTCGCCTCCTTCCTCGATGCGCCGCATCAAAATCTGGAACTGCCCCTCGACATCCGCGGTTCGGCGCTGGAGCAGGCCGTCTGGCAAGCGCTCCGCAAAATCCCTGCAAGCCAAACCACGACTTATGGCAAGATCGCTAAATCATTGCCGCTTCCCGGCACCGCGCAGGATGTGGGTGCGGCCTGCGCCGCCAACGTGCTCGCGGTCGCCATCCCCTGCCACCGCGTGGTCAAGGCCAATGGCTCGATCGCAGGCTACCGCTGGGGCGTTCAGCGCAAGCGCAAGCTCATCAACCTGGAGGCCGTGGCATGAGCGCCCTCATGTCAATCGATTGGACCACCGTGTCTTCCGACCTCGACGCGCAAGGCTGGGCGGTGATGCCGAAGCTCCTGGCCGCGAAGGAATGCAACACGGTTGTCGCCCTCTATCAAAAAGACGAAGGCTTCCGCAGCAAGATCGTCATGGCGCGCCATGGCTTCGGCCGCGGCGAATACAAGTATTTCGCCTATCCCCTGCCGCCATTGATTGAAGACCTGCGCACCGCGCTTTATCCGCAACTGGCGCCCATTGCCAACCGCTGGCACGAGGCCATGGGCATGAAGGTCCGTTTTCCCGAAACTCATTCCGAGTTCATCAAGCGCTGCCATGCCGCGGGCCAGAACCGCCCGACGCCGTTGCTCCTGCAATACGGCAAGGATGATTACAACTGCCTCCACCAGGATCTCTATGGCGAGCACGTCTTCCCGTTACAGGTGGCAATCCTCCTCAGCGAACCGGATGCGGATTTCGAAGGCGGCGAGTTCGTGCTGACCGAACAGCGCCCCCGCATGCAATCGCGCGCCGCCGTCGTGCCGCTAAAAAAAGGCGACGCCGTGGTGTTCGCCGTCAACAGCCGCCCCGTCCAAGGCACCAAGGGCTTCTACCGCGTCAACCTCCGCCACGGCGTCAGCAAGCTCCGCTCCGGCCACCGCCACACCCTCGGCATCATCTTCCACGACGCCGCCTGACGAAAACTAGATTTCACGACAGCAAACGGAGTGTCTCCGCAATCGCGGCTTCCTACGTGTGTGCCACACAACCAACGAGGAAATAAGATGAACGTACTTGCAAACAAGGTCGCCATCGTCACGGGAGCCAGCTCCGGCATTGGCCGGGCCGCCGCGTTATTGTTCGCCAGCGAAGGAGCGAGCCTCGTTGTCACCGCCCGCCGCCAATCGGAATTGGATAAGCTGGTAGCCGAAATAAAAACAGCCGGCGGCAGCGCCGTCGCGATCTCTGGCGACGTGAAAGACGAAGCACTGGCGAAGAAACTGGTCGACACCGCCACCAAACACTTTGGCGGCCTCGACATCGCCTTCAACAATGCCGGCGTGGTGGGCGAAATGAAACCGCTCCCAGAAGTATCGCTGGCCGAATGGCGCGACACGCTCGACATCAATCTCACCAGCGCATTTCTCGGCGCCAAATATCAAATTCCCGCGATGCTCAAGCGCGGCGGCGGCTCCTTGATTTTCACATCGTCCTTCGTGGGCTACACCGTCGGCATGCCTGGCATGGCCGTCTATGCCGCCAGCAAGGCGGGCCAGATCGGCCTGGTCAAGGCGCTCGCCGCCGAGTTCGGCGCCAAGGGCATCCGCGCCAACGCCATCCTCCCCGGCGGCACCGATACTCCCGCCAGCATGACCAATGCTCCTGGCGCCGGCCCCGAGGTTCTGGCTTTCGTCGGGAACCTCCACGCCCTCAAGCGCATGGCCAAACCCGAAGAGATCGCGCGAACCGTGCTCCACCTCGCTTCCGATGCCTCGAGCTTCATCACCGGCACAGCACTCCTCGTAGATGGCGGCGTGTCGATCACCCGGACTTGAGCAGGCAGCCCTCCCTCACAACCACAACAAGCAAAGGAATTATCATGTCGAAGGAAACAGAAAACAAAGCCATCGTCGGCCGCTGGTTCGAAGGCTTCTGGGGCAATCCCTGGAATCCCAAAATCGTCGACGACCTCGCCGCGCCCAATATGCTTTTGCAATACTCGCTGCATGCGCCCCGCCGCGGCCGCGACGACATCAAGGCGTTCATGACCGGCTTCCGCGAAGCCTTTCCCGATCTCAAATTTGGCGGTGCCGCGGATCTGATCGCCGAAGGCGACTATGTCGTCGGCCGCTGGGAAGGCGGCGGCACGCACACCGGCCCCGCTTTCAGCGATTTTCTCATTGGCTCACTTTCCGCGAAATCCGGCCGCAAGATGCACTTCACCGGAACGACGGTGCTGCGGGTGGAAAACGGCAAGATCGCCGAAGAAATCGGTCTGGACGACGGCGTGACCGCGCTCCAGCAGCTAGGCCTTATACGGGCCGTCTAACGGATTCTAACGGCATTCACCGACACCTCGCATTGGAGAAAAACTCATGGGAATTCTTGATAAACAGCCCAAACACAACCCGTATCGATCGGCATCGATCGCGGCTGCAATCGCCCTGTTGTGCGCCATGGCTTCGCCGCAATGGGCATATGCCCAGGACACGTCATCCCAAACGGAAGCAGTCGCCCGCAAATCGGAAGCCAAGGATGTTCTCGCTCGTTTTTTCGATGCCGAGGGCAAATATTCTAAAGACTCCAGTGAGGAGAACTGGCAGGCGGTAGCCGCATTCATCGATCCGGAATTCGTGCTCTACCAGGCGGACTCTCTGCCCTTCGGCGGCGTATGGCGCGGCCCGGACGGTTTCAAGGCCTGGATGAAAGTCATGGCCGATAACTTCACAAGCTTTGGCGGCCGCGATCCCAGAATTATTGTGGGAGGCGACACGGTTATCATCGTTTTGACTTTGGTGGGCGAAGCGCGGAAGACCGGTCAACATTTCGAAATGCCCCTCGCGCAAGTCATCAAGATACGCAACGGACGGCTGTTGGAGGTTAGACCGTTTTATTGGGATACCGCTGCTGCAAGTAAAGCGCTTGGACACGATCCCAAGTAGCGCATGCCCCCATGCAGGATTATTGGCTTTCTCCATCCGGAACTCTCGCTACAATGCGGGCTGTATGGACGAAGCAATGGAACTCACGGCCGGGCAGATTTTCCAGTTTAACGATGATGGCTTTCTCATCATCGATAACCTAATAGCCCCAGGCGAAGCCGAACGCGTGGCGTCCCGTTTCGAGCCGCTTTTTCGGGGCAAGTTCGAAACAGGTCTTTACCCGGACGAATGGAACTGGCGCGAAGGCGAGAGCCCTCCCGATCGCACCCGGCAAATCTGCAATGCCTGGAAGTCCGACCGAACGGTCGCAAGCCTGGTCTTGCACCCCGAAATCGGACGGCTGGCCGCAACGCTTGCCGGCTGGCCGGGCGCCCGCATCGGCCAGGACAATGTGTTGTGGAAGCCGCCGGGCGCCAAATCGCTCGGCTACCATCAGGACAATAGCTATGTCGAGTGGGTCGTGCCGGCGGAATACATAACGGTGTGGATCGCCCTCGACAAAACCACCGCAAGCGGCGGCACCCTCGAGTATGCGAAGGGCTCACACCGCTGGGGCCGCTTTCCGCCCATGGGCAAATTCCATGCGCCGGAAGATTATCGCGAGTCTCTTAGAATAGCGGCGGAGAAGGTCGGACAAAAATTGGAGATCGTCCAGGTGGAAGTGCCCGCGGGCGGCTGCGCCATACACGCGGGAGGAACATGGCACGGCTCCGGTCCAAATCGCGGAGATGCGCCCCGCCGCGCTGCCGTAGCCCATTGCATTTCCTCGAAGGCTAAATTTCACCCAACCGAGGTGAGCTACATCTACAACCGTTACAAACGCGTCGGTGAAACAACGATGGACGAAAGCTTCTTTCCGATCCTCTGGACGAAAGACGGCTACCGCACGTCATTCCTGGACAACTATTGCAAGTGATGGCACGAGAAGTAACGTATATTTCTCATCATGCGCGGGCTTGACCCGCGCATCTTCTTTGGTGTCGGAAAGGATGCCCGCATCGCGTGCGGGCATGATGAGATTTAAAAACGAGACAAGCGTTAAAACTTCACATTCGCCCCGCCCTTGGTCTCCAGCATGGCGCGCGCTTCATCAGCCGTCGCGACCTCGATCGATAGCTCTTCGAGGATGTGGCGCATCTTGGCGACAAGTGCTGCATTCGATGGCGCGAGCTTGCCCTTGCCGAGATAAAGATTGTCTTCAAGGCCAACTCGCACATTGGCGCCCATGGTCGCGGCCATGGTACAGAACGGCAACTGAAAACGCCCCGCCGCCAGCACCGACCAGTGATACTGCTCGCCGAACAGCCGCTCCGCCGTCTCGCGCATCATCAGCACATTCTGCGGGTCCGGCCCGATGCCGCCGAGAATGCCGAAAATCGTCTGCACGAACAGCGGCGGCTTCACCAGCTTCCGGTCGAGGAAATGCGCCAGCGTATAGAGATGGCCAACATCGTAGCATTCGAACTCGAAGCGCACCCCGTGGCCCTCGCCCAGTCTCTGCAAGATTCCTTCGATATCCTTGAAGGTGTTCCGGAATATGAAATCCCTCGAATCCTCCAGATGTTTTCGCTCCCACTCGTGCTTGAACTCGCTGTAGCGCGCCAGCATGGGATAGAGGCCGAAATTCATCGAGCCCATATTGAGCGATGTCATCTCCGGCGAAAAATGCATGGCCGCCGCGATCCGCTCTTCGATGGTCATGCCATGGCCGCCGCCCGTGGTGATGTTGACGATGGCATCGCACCCCTGCTTGATGCGCGGCAGGAAACGTTCGTAGGCGGGAGGAGCGCCGGCGGGCTTGCCCGTCTCCGGATCGCGGGCATGCAAATGCAGGATTGCCGCCCCTGCTTCCGCCGCTTCCACCGCCTGCGTTGCGATCTCATCCGGCGTCACCGGCAAATGCGGCGACATGGACGGCGTATGGATCGAACCCGTGATAGCGCAGGTTATGATGGTTTTCGATCTTTTGCGCATAGAATCTCCTGATTTCTCTCCATGGCCGGGCTTGACCCGGCCATCCAGTCTGGATCACCGGCTCAAGGCCGGTGATGGAGAGTCAATGAACAATCCCGTCTTCTCGAACCGCACCGTGTCGATCAATCCCTCATCTGAAATCCTCAGCTCCGGTATGACCACCAGCGCCAGCAGCGAATGCTGCATGAAGGCATTGTTCAGCTTGCAGCCGCAGCCCCGCATCGCCTCGACCATTTTCGCCGTCTTCTTCGCCACCACTTCCGCCCGCTCATCCGACATGAGACCGGCGATCGGCAATTCAACCAGCGCCACGACCTTGCCGTCGCGCACCACGGCAATTCCCCCCTGCGCCTCGCCAAGCTTGTTCGCGGCCAGCGCCATGGCTTCCTTGTCGGTCCCCACCACGATCATGTGGTGGCTGTCATGGGCCACTGTGCTCGCCACCGCGCACGGGACATTGTAGCCGAATCCCGATACAAAGCCGTTGCTCACCGCTCCTGTGCCGCGATGGCGCTCCACCAGCGCAATCTGGCAGACATCGCCGTCACTATCGACAAACCCATCGCTGACCTTGAGCCGCCTCTCCAGCGCCCGCGTCGGCGCCTGGTTTTCTATGATGCCGATCACCCGCGCCGTCACTTCATTCGCACCCTCGGGTGCTGCAACATCGAAATCGGACGGTTTTAGCTTACGCCCCAACTTGACCGTGTTGCGCGCGGTCCTGGGATAAACGTAGGCGGGAATATCGGCGGTGAGTTTCCCAGCCTCCGCCAACACGCGTCCCCGCGCCATCACCATGTCGATGGGAAGTGTCGCAAGGTTCGGTGTCAGCAGCAGATCGGCGCGCCGGCCCGGGGTGATCGAGCCCAACTCCTTTTCCATGCCGAAATGCTCCGCAGTGTTCAACGTCGCCATCTGTATCGCGGTCACGGGTTTCAAACCTTGCGCAATGGCATGTCGCACCACCCGGTTCATATGGCCCTCATCGACCAGCGTGCCGGAGTGGCTGTCATCCGTACACAGAATGAAATTGCGCGAGTCAAGCCCAAGCTCCGTCACCGCCTTGATCTGCGCCGCCACGTCATGCCAGGCCGAGCCCAGCCGCAGCATGGCCTTCATGCCCTGGCGCACCCGCGCCACCGCATCTTCTAGGCGCGTTCCTTCATGATCGTCGGCTGGCCCTCCCGCCGCATAGGCGTGGAACGGCCGGCCAAGATCGGGCGAGGCGTAGTGCCCGCCCACCGTCTTGCGAGCAGCTTGTGCCGCCGCGATCTCGCCCAGCATGGTGGCGTCGCCCCGGGTGACGCCGGGAAAATTCATCATTTCCCCAAGCCCGATGATATTGGGCCAGGCCATCGCCTCTTTCACCTCCTCAATGCCGAGCGAAGCCCCGGCATTCTCCAGCCCCGGCGCGCTCGGCACGCAGGACGGCATCTGCACCAGCACATTGATCGGCAATCCCGCGGCTTCGTCATGCATGAGCTTCACGCCCGGAAGCCCCAGCACATTCGCGATCTCGTGCGGATCGATGAACATGGTGGTCGTGCCATGCGGGATCACGGCGCGGGCGAATTCAGTGACAGTCACCATGCCGCTTTCCACATGCATGTGCCCATCGCACAGGCCCGGCACCAGATATCGCCCGCCCGCATCGATCACCTTCGTGGCGGGGCCCATGGCATGGGCGGCATCGGGTCCCAAATAGGCAAAGCGCCCGCCCACGATCGCCACGTCCGTGCCAGCGATGATCTCACCCGAGTGCACATTCACCCAGCGCCCGTTGCGGATCACCGTATCGGCGGGCGACCGCCCCATCGCCACATCGATCAACTGCAGCGCCGTTTCAGCCCACGTCTTCAGCATATTTGTGGTCTAAGGCCTCAGCGGCGGATCTGCAACCCGCGCAGAAACTGGATCAAATCGTCGCGCTCGCCCGTGTTTGTCACGTAGAACGGATGCGGCGCGCCGGCGCCACGGCTCGCATCAAGCAGGGAACCGAAGCCGCTCACCGAGACGTCGTGCAAGAGGACCGTGCGTCGATCGAGGTCGAGCAGCATCGGGATGGCATTGCCCCGCCTCGCCCCGCGATCGCTCGCATCGACCACGATCATCTTGTCGTCGAAGGTCCCGGGAGAATTCTGTATGGGGCTAAGCGGCGGGTCGCGTTTAGCGAGCACCATTGGCTTGTATCCCGGAAAAATCGTCTTCATTCGAACCAGGGTGCGCGCCACCGGCTTGCCCTGGTCAACATTGTGGCAGGCGGTGCACTTCTCCGCGGCAAACACTTTACGTCCCCGCGCCGCTGCCTTCGCATCGATCTCGCCGCCCTTGGGCGCGTCAAGCGCTTCGACATAAGCCTTCATGTCGGCGAGCTTCTGCTCATCGACCCGCCGGCCCACCGGTGTTGCCGGATGGCCAACTTTGCCGGCCACCGCTGCGTCGACGAACGGATATCCCACCACTCCGGTGTCCGCGAGTATTTTGGCGTAGTCGTTCGCTAGCTGCTCACCAGCGGCACCCGCCTTGATCTTCAGGAATTTGCGCCCTTCGGGCGTGACCAATGTCGTCGGGTCGAGGTTGGTCGTGTAGGAGCCGTTGCTGATATCGACGAACTTCGCGAACTCCCCGGCACTTCCGTAAGGCGCGGCCAGATCTTGCCGGAACAGCGGCGTATTGATCACCGGATTGCCGTGCCCGTCCTGGGTCTCGTCGAAGGTCCCAACCGGATAGAATTGCGGGTTGCCGAGATAGGCGTCGACCTCCGCCTCCGTCGAGTCCGGCGTCAGGCCGGTAGGTGCCCGCCCAATGGTCTTGCCGCCGAGGGTGATTTGCAGGTTCGGGTAGACGGCGCGGGAGTTCGCCGCAGTGGCGAGCAGCTTGCCCATGTTGAGCTGCAGGGCAGCGGGGCCATCGATGCGGCGTCCGATCGATCCAGCACCCGGCACCTCATGGACGGACTTGTCGGTGATGGTGTGGCAGATCGCGCAGGACACGCCCACCTTGTCGCCCTTGGCGATCTCGATCCGGCCATCGCCGTTGCTATCCTTCGGCACGATGCCGATCACGGCATTGGCTTCGATGAGCTTCGCCGTCGCCATCGGATCGTTGAGCGTGGGCGCATTCTGCGGCGACAGATCGGTCTTCAGCTCCGCCGCCATCGTCTCACGCATGGCCTCCGGCACGGCGTCGATGTCGATGAGCAGGCCGGTTTGCAGGAGTTGCAGCGGAGTAATTTTGGCGTCCATCATGCCCTTCGGCACACGCGCCGCATCTGTCCAGAATCCCTCATTGCCAAAGGTTTCGAAGCGAAAAACCTCACGGCCACGGGTGGAATCTCCCGTGATGCGGGGGGCATCCTGCGCGCTTGCCGTGGGGACCACCACCGATTTGCCAAGGCCAAACACTGCGAGGAGCGTCAGATAAACCGAGGCGCAGAGGGCAACCAGGCCACAGACACGAGCGAAAGTTGTTGGCGAAACCACGGCCACGGCCTTTCCGGTCCTCTAGGCGGACCACGCTTGCCCTAAAGAATCCAATGCGGTTCGCAATAAGAAGTTCCTCGTGACAGAACTATTTTTTCCTCACCGGGCCGCTCAGCCCACGTTTAATGGCGGGCATAAACCTGCGACTTGCCACCGGCGGTGAAAATGAAGACGTCATAGGCTTCCCGCTCAGCCCCCATTTCCATACCGGGCGAGCCCATCGGCATGCCGGGAACCGCGAGGCCCCGCGCCGCCGGGTTCTTTGCGAGGAGAGTCAGAATGTCTTCGGCGGGGACATGGCCTTCGAGGACATATTCCCGCATCACCGCCGTATGGCATCCGGCTAGTTCCACTGGCACCCCCAGCTTCAACCGGCGCTCATCAAGGGAAGGATCGTCCTCCATAGTAACGGTGAAACCCGCCTGCCTGAGGTGCTCCGCCCATTTCTCGCAACAACCGCAGCCTGGATTGCGATAGGCCGCTATTGGCGGATAGTTCGCAGCCACGGCGGGCATCGCAGCGGCGAAGGCAGCGGCTCCGATGCCGAAACGCAACAGCACGTCGCGGCGGTTGATTGATTGCACAAACATTTTTTTCTCCTTCTGAAAAAATTATGCGGCAGGCGCCGCCACAAGCCCAGATGGATCTTCGAGGCGATCTTTTACTGTCTTGATAAAGGTCGCCGCCTCATAGCCATCGACAATGCGGTGATCGAACGACGACGACAAATTCATCATCTTGCGGATAACGACAGCACCGTCGCGCACCATGGGCCGCTCCGCCATCCGGTTGACGCCGACAATGGCCACTTCCGGCGGATTGATGATCGGCGTCGCCGCGATACCGCCGAGCGCGCCCAAGCTCGTCACCGTGATCGTCGAGCCCGAAAGCTCCTCGCGGTTCGACTTGCCCGCCCGCGCCGCTTCGCTCAGCCGCGCGATCTCCGTCGCCAGTTTCCAGATATCCTTGCTTTCGGCGTGGTGGATCACCGGCACCAGCAATCCGCGCTCCGTCTGCGTCGCGATTCCCACATGCACCGATGCAAACCGGCGGATGACACCCTGCGTGTCGTCAAAATGCGCGTTAACCCCCGGGTGCGCAGCAATGGCCTTGATCAGCGCACGGATCAAAAACGGCAGAATGGTAAGCTTGCCGCGCCCATGCGTGACATTGAGCTTCCCCCGCAGCGACTCAAGCTCCGTCACATCCACTTCTTCCACATACGCAAAATGCGGGATTCGCCGCTTGGCCTCCAGCATCCGCTCAGCAATGCGACGCCGCAACCCGAAAATCTTGATGTCCTCGGCACCCTCTTCCGCAGCCCCGATCGCCGGTCCGGCTGAAGGCGCCGCCTGCCGGCTCAACAGAATTTTATCAAGATCGCCGTGCTGCACCACCGTCCCACTCGCGGCGACAGTGGCAAGATCGATCCCTAACGCCTTCGCCCGCGCCTTGACTGCAGGCGATGCCAGCCCCCTCGCTCCTGTTTTACCACCCTCAACCCAAGCACCGCTCTTATCTCCCTCCCCCTTGCGGGGAGGGGCTAGGGATGGGGGTCGCTCCGGCCTCTCCGCTTCGCCCCCCTCAATTTCAAACACCACCAACTCAGAGCCAACCGCTGCCTTCGTCCCTTCCTCCCCCTTGCGCGAAACGATGCGGCCCTTCACCGGCGATACAATCTCCACCGTCGCCTTGTCCGTCATAATATCGACCAGCGGCTCCTCCTCACCGATCTCATCGCCGATTTTCCCATGCCATTTGACGATCTCGGCTTCGGCGGTCCCTTCCCCCACATCCGGCAATTTGAATACAAACCGTCCCATCACGCCCTATCTTTTTTTCTCCCTCCCCCTTGTGGGGAGGGGTAGGGGTGGGGGTCGGGTGGTGTTTCAGAATAGTCCGACAAATTTGATGGGCCGGAGCGACCCCCACCCTTAATCCCTCCCCACAAGGGGGAGGGAGAATAAGCGATGATTCCATTGCACGTCATGTGCCTTACCCCGCCATAATCTTTCGTATCGCTTCCGCCACCCGCGCCGGCCCCGGGAAATACTCCCACTCGAACTCCTGCGGATAAGGCGTGTCCCACCCGGTCACCCGCAGGATCGGCGCCTCGAGATGATAAAAGCAGCGCTCCTGCACCAGGGCCGAAAGCTCCGCGCCATAGCCCGATGTCCGCGTCGCCTCATGCACGATCAGACAGCGCCCGGTCTTCTCCACTGACGCCTCGATGGCTTCGATATCGATTGGCATCAGCGTGCGAAGATCGAGAATTTCCGCATCAACACCCGTCTCGTTCGCAGCCGCCAGCGCCACATGCACCATCGTGCCATAAGCCAGAATAGTCAGCGCCTCGCCCTCGCGCGCCACCGCCGCCTGTCCCAGCGGAATCGAATAGTACTCGGCGGGAACTTCACCTGCCTTATGCTTGGCCCAAGTCTCCACCGGCTTGTCGTGATGCCCATCGAACGGCCCGTTGTAGAGCCGCTTCGGCTCAAAAAACAGCACGGGATCATCATCCTCGATGGCGTTGATCAACAGCCCCTTGGCATCGTAAGGATTAGACGGGATCACCGTCTTCAGCCCGCACACATGGGTGAACAAGCCTTCCGGACTCTGGCTGTGCGTCTGCCCGCCGAAAATGCCGCCGCCGTAAGGAGCGCGCACCGTAATCGGCGCGTTGAATTCCCCACCCGAGCGATAGCGCAGCCGCGCTGCTTCCGAAACCAGCTGATCGAATGCCGGATAAATATAATCAGCGAACTGACATTCCACCACCGGCCGCAACCCATAAGCCCCCATGCCGATCGCCACCGCGATCTGCCCGCTCTCCGCAATCGGCGCATCGAACACGCGCGTTTCGCCATAGCGCTGCTGCAACCCATCGGTCACGCGGAACACGCCGCCAAAAAATCCCACGTCCTCGCCGAAAATCAATACATTTGGATCGCGCGCCAGCATCACATCCATGGCCGAATTCAACGCCTGCACCATGTTCATGGCCGTCATGGCTTGTTGGCCTTCATCTCGGCTTGTTGCTCGCGCAAATGCCACGGCATTTCTTTATAGACATCCTCGAACATGGTGGAGGGATCATGGTGAGGCCCCCCGCCATGCACGCCGAGTTTCTGCGCTTTTTTGTTCGCAGCATCCGCATGTTCATCAACCTCGGTCGAAAGCGCCTTATGTCGCGCCTCGTCCCATTCGCCCAAATGCACAAGATGCGCCTTGAGCCGGTTGATCGGATCGCCCAGCGGCCAGTGCTGATATTCATCTCCGGCACGGTAGCGGCTCGGATCGTCGCTGGTTGAGTGCGCGGCCGCCCGATAGGTGAAATGCTCAATCAGCGTCGGCCCATGATTGCTCCGCGCCCGTTCCGCCGCCCAGCGCGTCACCGCATAGACCGCAAGAAAATCATTGCCATCGACGCGAATGCCGGGAATGCCAAAACCAACGGCGCGCGAGGCAAACGTCGTCTCCTCGCCCCCCGCAACACCCTGGCTCGACGAAATCGCCCACTGGTTGTTGACGA
>Ga0136617_10004385_pt1 | contig 12632 bp, 12 predicted proteins | sample AntDrymUQ3222106_2_FD_129672 | JGI IMG/M metagenome (GOLD analysis project Ga0136617, IMG submission 129672) | Polar desert sand microbial communities from Dry Valleys, Antarctica - metaG UQ322 (21.06) | ecosystem: Environmental > Terrestrial > Soil > Desert | place: Antarctica: Dry Valley...
ACCCGCTCCGCGCGGAGCGCAGCAAGAGCGGCAGCGCGAATTCGTACCCGCGAAATGGAGAGCCGCCGGACGCTCGACGAGATGTCAATGGCGATGTGTCGCTGCTTTCTCATGCGGCAACGGCGTCAGGCGCCGGAATCGTCCGCGTAGGCCTTGATGATCTCCCTTACCAGGCGGTGCCGGACGACATCGGCTTCGGTCAGGTAATAAAAACCGATGCCTTCGATGCCGGGAAGAATCCGCTCGATCTGCACCAGCCCCGAATCCTCGCGGCGCGGGAGGTCGATCTGCGTCTTGTCGCCCGTAATCACCGCCTTCGAGTTCACACCAAGCCGCGTCAGAAACATTTTCATTTGCGCGTTGGTCGCATTCTGCGCTTCGTCGAGAATGACGAACGCATCCGCCAGCGTGCGGCCACGCATGTAGGCCAGCGGGGCGATCTCGATCGTGCGCGTCTCGAGTGCTTTCTGCACCCGCTCGGGGGGCATCATGTCCTCGAGCGCGTCGTACAACGGGCGCAGGTAGGGATCGACCTTTGCCTGCATGTCGCCGGGGAGAAAGCCGAGACTCTCGCCCGCTTCCACCGCAGGCCTGGCGAGCACGATGCGGCGCACCCGCTTCTTGGCGAGAGCGTCAACTGCCGCCGCAACGGCAAGATAGGTCTTGCCCGTGCCGGCCGGCCCGATGCCGACGACGATGTCGTTCTCCACCATCAGCTTCATGTAGTCCGCCTGGCCGCTCGTCTTCGCCTGGATGATTTTGCGGACGCCCGGGAGGACGATGCGGGTGTCGGCGTCAGTGCCGTGTCCGTTTCCGTCGCGCGGCGTGTCGATTGACATGCGCAGCACGTCGTCGGCGGTGAGCGGCATTTGCTGCTTGGCAGTGTCAATCATGCGCTGCGCGATCGGCACTGCCCGGTGGACGGAATCCGCGGGGCCGGAAATGCTGAGCATGTCGCCGCGCAGCGAGACCCGGGCGCCCGTCTGCCGCGCGAGCTCGACGAGGTTTTCGTCGTTCACGCCGGCGAGAGTGAGCATGTCCGCGCCTTCCGTCGAGAGGCGCTGGGTGGAGGTTTCTTCGGTTGTTGTCACTGCTTCAGTCGCTCGAGATGAAGGTCATGGAGGTCCTTGTCGGGGACTGCGGTTGGGGCTCCCTCGAAGAGAGCGCGCGCGGCCGTGGTCTTCGGAAAGGCGATTACATCACGGAGCGATGCCGCTCCGGAAAGCATCATCACCAGACGATCGAAGCCGAGCGCGATACCGCCGTGCGGCGGAGCGCCGGCACTCAGTGCGTCAAGAAGGAAGCCGAAGCGCGTCTGTGCGCTCTCGTCGTCGATCCCGAGCTGTCCCAGCACGCGCCGCTGCAATCCCGGGTCACTGATGCGAATGCTGCCGCCGCCGAGCTCGGTGCCGTTGTAAACGACATCGTAGGCCAGCGCCCGCACACCCTCAGGTTGCGATTCCAGCAATCCCAGATCGTCGGGGTGCGGTGAGGTGAAGGGATGGTGCACCGAAGTCAGCACGCCATCTGTGCAGCTGAAGAGCGGGAAGTCCGTCACCCAGACGAAAGCCCGTGCATTGGATGGCACGAGCGAGAGTCTGACTGCCGCGTCCTGGCGCACGCGGTCGATCGCCGGATTCGAGATGTTGTCGGAACCCGCGACCAGCAGGCAGAGATCGCCCTCCGCAAGGCGAAGGTGATCGGCGCGTCCGGCATCGAGAAACTTTGCCGCCGGGCCTTCCAGCCCAGTCGGCGTGCGCTTGAGGCGGATCAGCCCGGCCGCCCCAGCGGACTTCGCCACCGCCTCCATCTCGTCGACCTGCTTGCGCGACAGCGCGGCGCCGCCGGGAATTCGCAGTCCGCGCACTCGCCCGCCGGCACCAAGCGCGGAAGTGGTGATTCCGAATTCGGTTCCGCTGAAAACTTCGCTGGCATCGAAGGCTTCCAGCGCATACCGCATGTCCGGGCGGTCGGAGCCGAATCTCTCCATCGCCTCCGCATAGGGCAGCCGCTCGAACCGGGCGGGAATCTCGATGCCCGCGACGCCAAAGAGCACGGCCAGCATCTCTTCCGTCAGGCGCATGATGTCCTCGCGATCGACGAACGCGGCCTCGATGTCGATCTGCGTGAACTCCGGCTGGCGGTCGGCGCGAAGGTCCTCGTCACGAAAGCACCGCGCGATCTGGAAGTAGCGGTCGAAGCCTGACACCATCAACAGCTGCTTGTAGAGCTGGGGCGACTGCGGCAGCGCGTAGAATTCACCCTCGTGCACGCGGCTCGGCACGATGTAGTCGCGCGCCCCCTCCGGCGTTGGCTTGGTGAGGATCGGCGTCTCGATCTCGAGGAACCCGCGCTCGTCGAGAAAGCGTCGCGTCGCCTGCTGGAGGTGGTGACGCAGCACGAGATTCTGCTGGAGCTCCGGCCGCCGCAGGTCGAGGTGCCGGTGGCGGAGGCGGAGCTCCTCGGCGGCCAGCCTCTCTCCGCGTCCCCGCGCCACGGGAATGGCCGGAGTTTCAGCGGGGCCGACGACGCGAAATGAAGTCGCCTGTATTTCGACGGCACCGGTTGCCATCTCCGCGTTCCGAACTTCCGCTGGACGGAGCTCGACTTTACCCTCGACGATAATCACGCTTTCGAGGCCGAGCTTCGCGGCGCGCTCCATAACCTCGGCTGGCGTGGACTTTGGGTCGAAGGAGACCTGCACGATCCCGGCGCGGTCACGGAGGTCGAGAAAAACGATTCCGCCGAGGTTGCGCGTGCGGTGAACCCAGCCGCCGAGTACCACCGATTCGCCGGCGTCGGTCTCGCGAATATCGCCGCAGAGATTCGTGCGCTGGGCGGTCCTGAAAACGGAGCGCGGAGGGGTTCCGCCGGGCTGCGTCAGCGCAGGCCCCGCGGCGAATTGAAGCAGTTACTACGGATGTTCAGCGGTGTCCGGGAAAGAGCGAAAAAGAGCAGGTCTGTGAGAGGGTGGAGCGGGTTAAATTTAGTAGTCGCATATACTTGGTGGAAGGAGATGGAAGTGCAGGCAACGCGTCCGGAGGGGTCACCGGCAAAGAAAAACCTCCTCAACGTATTGCCCGCCGAAGCAGAGCAGGCGGTTCGTGCGTTCGCGATCGCCAGCGGTGAGCCGCCGTTCCGCGCCGCCCAGGTGGTGCGCCACCTCTGGCTCAACCCCGCCCCCGATTTCTCGGCGATGACGGACCTGCCTGCCGGCTTCCGCGCACGACTCGCCGAGGCTTTCACGATCCCGCGCCTCGAGCTGGCGGCGAGACAGATCTCCGCCGACGGAACCGAGAAGTTTCTTTTCCGGCTGCACGACGGCGAGTCCATCGAAACGGTCGCGATTCCCGAAGGCTCGCGCCTGACGCTCTGCATCTCGTCCCAGGCCGGGTGCGCACTGCAGTGCGCGTTCTGCGCGACCGGGGCGATGGGATTCACGCGGAATCTCGAGATGTTCGAGATCGCCGGGCAGGTGAGAGAGATGAAGCTGCTTTCCCCGGCGCTATCGCCAACGAACATCGTGTTCATGGGGATGGGAGAGCCGCTCATGAACTGGCGGGCAGTGGATCCCACGCTGACGATCCTCAATTCACCGCAGGCGCTTGGCATCGGCGCCCGCCACATCACCGTCTCCACGGTCGGCGTTCTGCCCGGAATCATCGCCCTGGGTAAGCGCCCGGAACAGTTTCGCCTCGCGATCTCCGTACACGCGCCGAGCGACGAGCTAAGGCAGTCCCTGATGCCAATCAACACCAAATACCCTCTTGCAAGCGTGATTGAGGCGGGTAAAGTGTTCGACCGCCGCGTCACGTTCGAGTATGTGATGTTGGGGGGTCTCAACGACCAGGCTGAGCACGCAACGCAGCTCGCCGCCCTCGCCCGTGACTGCCGCGCGTTCGTGAATCTGATCCCGCTCCACCCAGGCGGCGCAGGAGACTTTACGCCATCCACGACAGAGCAGATCCATTTCTTTTCGCGCCGGCTGCGCGCCGCCGGAGTCGAGGTCGCGGTACGCAAGAGCCGCGGCACCGACATCGCCGCCGCGTGCGGCCAGCTACGGGTAGAACGGCAGCGGGGGCGGGCGCCAGTCGGCGCCGAGAATGACGGTGACATCCACGTAGCGTGAAGTGTCGGGCCGGGATTGCACGCCGGCCTGCATCGCCCGTCCCACCACATTGGCCCAGTCCGGATGCTGAGAGCGGTCGAGTACGAGTGTTATGGCGCGTTGCTCAGCAGTATTTCCCGATGCGACGACATCGAATCCCCGGTCGCGGAGAAAGAGAGTTGCGCGCCTCGCAAGCCCGCGGGTGCGTGTTGCATTTAGCACCTCGACCTTGATACGCGTTCCGGCGGGTGCTCTCGCGTCGGCGGGCGGTCCCGCCGCCGCTACCGGCGCGGGGGTGAGAAAGCGGGCTTCTCCCCACCGCTTCCACGCGAACCATCCGAGGAGACCGAGAACGACCAGCGCCAGCAGCACCCGGCCGTAGCCACGGCCGCCCGCTCTCACCTCAGGCTATTCCACAGCGCGACGGTCTCGGGGAAGATGTGATTTCCTTCACGGACCGACCATTCGAGGCGGAAGCGCACCACTTGGCGGAACACCTCCTCGAAGGAGTGTGGCACCTGGCTGGCGAGAAAGTCCCGATCCTCACGCAGGAATTTTCGCCCCGGCTCGAGGTAATCCGCCATGTAAAGCGCGCGTCCTGTCCTGTCCCAGTTGGCCGAGCCGACGGTGTGATACCTGATCGCCTCGAGGACCGTCTTTCGTTTTTCGCCGTCGGCGGCGAGCTTGAGTGCCGCCGCCGGACCGTGCAAGAGACCCTCGGGCGAGCCACGATCGCCAGTGATCGCGCGCAGCTCCTTTTCCGGTGCGTCCCGGAGTGCATCGTGCCAGGTGCCGGCGTCGATCCACGCGTTCGCCTCTTCCGGCGAGAGGCGCATTGCCGCACCCCACGCGCGCAACAGCGAAGTAACGCGCTGGATGTGGGCAAGACGCTTCTCGCCGACATCGGCCCACTTCGGCAAACCATTGGCTTTCAACGCAGGCGTCAGAAGATGATGTTGTCGATAAGACGCGTGTCGCCGATGCGAATCGCGCCGATTGCCGCATCGCCCGGCTGCACGATGTTCACGCGCTGAAATGTGGCGGGGCTCACGGCGGCGAGATAGCGCGGTGTGAGCCCGGGGAGCCGCTCCAGCATTCGCCACCCGACTGCCTCGAGCGCGCTCGCCCGCCGCTCGCCGCCAGCGAAGGTATTGCGCAGCTTGAAAAGTGCCTTCGACAGCATTGTCGCCAGCTCACGTTCCTTGCCGGCGAGAAACCGGTTGCGGCTCGACATCGCGAGCCCATCGGCCTCGCGCACGATCGGAACAACGAGAACCTCGAGCGGAAAGTCGAGGTCGCGCACCATCGCCTTCACCACGGCGACCTGCTGCAGGTCCTTCTGTCCGAACACCGCCACCGCGGGCTCGACGATGTTGAAGAGCTTGGCCACGACCGTGAGCACGCCTTCGAAGTGATGGGGCCGCGCGGCGCCCTCCCATTCCTTGCCGATGTTTCCCGGATGCACCGTCACGACGGGAGTCTGCCCGTAAATCTCTTCGCGGGACGGCGTGAACAGCAGATCAACGCCGCGCTGCTCCGCGAGCAGCGTGTCTTCGGCGAGGACGCGCGGATAGCGCTGGTAGTCTTCCCCCGGAGCGAACTGGAGCGGGTTCACGAAGATGCTCATCACCACCAGGTCGCCGGCCGCGCGTGCGGTGTCGATGAGCGTGAGGTGGCCTTCGTGCAGCGCTCCCATCGTCGGCACAAACGTAATGCGCCGCCCCGCTGCGCGCGCCGCGCTGAGGGTGGCGCGCAGCTCCGTAATGCCGGCGATGGTCTGCAAGTCAGAAGCTGTGCTCGCCATCCGGGTAAGCGCCGCCCCGGACGTCGGCGGCCCACGCGGAAACTGCGGACCGAACGTCCTGAGCCATGTCCGCATACCGCTTGAGAAACTTCGGCGCGAACTGGTCGTTCAGTCCGAGCATGTCGTGCAGGACGAGCACCTGCCCGTCGCACGCTGCGCCCGCACCGATGCCGATCGTCGGAATCTGAACGGACGCCGTAATGCGCGCCGAAAGCTCGGCGGGCACAAGCTCGAGCACGATCGCGAATGCCCCCGCCTCTTCGAGTCCCATCGCTTCCTGAATGAGGCGGTCGGCGGCTTCGACTTCCCGCCCCTGCACCCGCGCGCCGCCCATCGCATGCACCGACTGCGGCGTGAACCCGATGTGGCCCATCACCGGAATGCCCGTCCGCACGAGCGCCCTCACCGTGTCGAGCATCTCGGGTCCCGCGCCTTCGACCTTCACTCCGCCGGCACAGCTCTCCTGCATCAGCCTGCCACAATTGAGAATCGCCCGCTCGATGCTCGCCTGGTAGCTGAGGAATGGCATGTCGACGATGACCATCGCGCGCTTCACGCCGCGCCTCACCGCAGCCGCGTGATAGACCATATGATCGAGCGTCACGGGGAGCGTCGACGCGTGGCCGGCAACGACGTTGCCTACTGAGTCGCCGACCAGTATCGCGTCGACGCCTGCCTCGTCGACGAGGCGCCCGAAAAGAGCATCGTATGCGGTGAGCATGACGATCTTTTCTCCCTTTCTTTTCTTCTCGGCAAAATCGCGAACAGTTACAGGACGTGCGGCATCGGGAGCCTTTGTCAAATGACGCACTCCCTCAGCGACGTGATTTGCCGCTGCCAGAATGGACGATTACCGATCTCGGGGTGCGGTACGGAAAGCCCGGCGTCATTCGCTGTCTGAGTGTTGTAGAGCACGATGTCGAGGTCGAGAGTGCGCGGTCCCCAGCGCTCGCGGCGGAGGCGTCCCGCCTCGCGCTCGATGCGCTGCAGCTCCTTCAGAAGATGGCGGGGTGCTAATTCAGTCTCGATGGCGATCATCTGATTTAGAAAAGAGCCTTGGAGTACCGGACCCAGCGGAGCCGTTTCTTCAACCTCGGTCGCGGCGAGAATGCGGGTATCGGGAAGCTGGGCGATGCTCTTCAGCGCGTCCGCCAATAATACCTCTCGCGCACCGAGGTTGGACCCGAGCGCGACAAAGGCGACGTCCTTCACCCGCGCGACCGCTCCAGCGCGACTTCCGCGTAAGCGAGCGGACCGGGCAGCGCGACGTGCGGCTTCCTCACCGCGATTCGAACGCGCTCCACGAGCGCCAGCTCGAAAGCACGCCCGGCGATGCGCTCGGCCACCTCCTCCAGAAAACTGACGTGGCCTTCGGTAACGACCTCGGCGACGAGGTCGTACACGCGTCTGTAGTCAACGATGTCGCGAATGGTGACGGCGCCCGTTTTCCTGCGTACCCAGAGGGAGGCATCGACCTCGATGGACTGTGCAATCTCCGCTTCGTGCGGGAGCACCCCGATACGTGCATGGAAGCGCATCGCCTTGAGCGTGACCACGTCCAGTCCAGCCGCGGCATCATTCATCGAGCGCCGTCCTCAGTGTGCGGGTAAGCGAGAGCACGGCCTCGGCGCTCTTCCCGGCGGCGGTCACCAGAGCGCTGCCGACGACGACGCCGTCGGCGATCTTCCCCACTGAGCGCGCCTGCGCTCCGTTGGAAATTCCGAAACCAACGCATACGGGAAGCGTCGTCGTCGATCGAAGCCGTCTCACTGTCTCGGGCAGGTGCGCGGGAACCGATTCGCTCACGCCCGTGACGCCGAGGCGGCTGATCAGATAGACGAAGCCGCTGCCATGGCGCGCGATCTCCGCCATGCGCGGGAGCGGCGTCGTCGGCGCGACGAGGCGAATGAAATCGAGCGGGCCCGCGCCAAGCCACTCTTCGCGCTCAGGATCGGCGCCGACTGGAATGTCGGTGATGAGAATACCGGCCGCCCCCGCGTCGCGCGCGCGGGTGAGCGCGTCCGGCCCCGCGGCAAGGATCGGATTCAGGTAGCTGAAGATGACGACGGGCGTCCGAAGCGCAGCGCGCTCGAGGAGCTCGAGCGACCGATCGAACGTCATTCCCTTCTCGAGCGCGCGCTGGGAGCTCGCCTGGATTACAGGACCGTCAGCGATCGGATCGGAGAATGGAACGCCAAGCTCGATGATGTCCGCGCCACCCTGCTCGAGCGCGTGCAGGATATCGAGCGAGGCATCGGCGTCGGGGTGTCCAGCGGTGACGTAGCACACGAGCGCGCGGCGCGACTCCGCGCGCAGCGCCTCGAACCGCTCCGCGATGACGCTAGAGGAAATAATCGCCGACGGTGATGCCATAGCGATCGGGGTCGGCTGTCTTGATGATGGTGCGGGAGAATCCGCCCCCCGCGTCGGGCAGGCCAAGGTCGGCGACGAGAGGGGGGCTGATGACGTTTCCCTGCGCATCGCTGATGATCTTCACGATCGGGCGCGAGAGCGCTTCCGGGTTTGGATTGGCGGTATGCACGATCGCGAGCTCGAAGGTGTCCAGCACAACCAGCGTCCCCACCGGATAAATGCCGAGCAGGTTGATGAACGCCTTGACGAGCACCGGGTCCAGTCCGCGCCGCGGATTGTCGCGCATCTCCTCGAGCACGGCTGACGGCGCCAGCGGCGTCGTCTGGTAAACACGGCGCGATGTCGCCGCGTCGTAGCCGTCGGCGATCGACACGATCTTGCTCAGCACTCCCATCGTCCGCGGGCGGATCGTCTTGGGATAGCCGGTGAGATCGATCTTCATGTGATGCTCGTGCGCTACCGTCATCGCCCGGTAGGAGAGCTGCTCCTGCTGCCGCCGGAACTGGAACAGCGCCAGCACGCCGAGCCAGGGGTGCGCCGCCATCCAGCGCCACTCTTCCTCGGTGAGCTCGCCCGCCTTCTGCAGCAGGTCGAGCGGCACGCGCGACTTGCCGATGTCGTGCATCAGCGCCGCAAGTCCCAGCTCGTATAGCTGGAGCTTGCTCATCCCCAGACGGCGCCCGAGCGCGACCGAGAAAATGCAGACGTTCACCGAATGCGTGAAGGTGTACTCGTCGTAGTCGCGAATCGCGGTGAGGCCGATGAGCGATGTCTCCTCATTCAGCACCTGGTCGACGATTCCCTGCACCACCCGCTTGATCTTGCGGATGTTCGGCGTCTTGCCGATGCGCACCGAGTTGATGACATCCTTCGTCACCGCCACCGATTGCGAGTAGGTGCGATTCGCGGCGGCTTTCGCCTCCTCGTTGAACTCCTTGTCCTGCCGGCTCTCGATCGGGGGGTCGAGGTCGAAAGTCTTGATTCCCGCCTCGGCTAGCCGCTTCCTGATTTCCGCGAACCGGTCCTCCGGCGACGATTTGGCCTCCGCCCCGATGAGCGACAGCAGGAAGGTCCACTCGCGCGTCGTGCCATCTTTGCCAACGTGGATCGTTCCCACTCCCGCTGCCTTGCAGAGGGCGAGAATGTGGCCGAACGTCGCGTAGTTGTTCAGGTCGAGGCGGAGGCGCGTCGAGTTGATGAAGATGAACTCGCCCGAGATGCGGAACTCGAGGTCGCCTTCCTCGCCGCGCATTGCCGTGGCAATCTGCGCCAGCTCGGCGAGCGTCTTCTGTACGGCGGTGTGCTCGAGCGGGTAAAGCTTGATGGCGCGGAGCGCGGCGTAGAATGCCACCATGAAGCCGCGGCCTCCGCGACGCACGCTCGCTTCGCTCGAGCGCTCCTCGAGGCTCTGCCCCGAAATGGGGGTCAGCCTTCCGCCGCCACTCATCCTGGTGTCCCCCGGATCGCGCGGCTCACCGCGTTACGAACGATCACGTCTTTCTCGCCTGCCGCCTTGTTGAGCGATTCCATCGCCTTGGGCGTGGCAACCTTGCCCAGCGCCATCGCGGCGCAGGCGCGTATCTCTCCGTCGTCGCGCTTGCCCATGAACCCTTTCGAGTTGAGGAGACCGTCGAGCAGCGCAATTCCGCCATCTCCGCAGAGCAGGCCATAGGCCTCGAAGAACGCCATCTTCTCGGTGAGATTCGTCTCACGGAGTTCCTTGCCCTTGATTGCGGCCTCGATCTTCGGCAGCGAGCTGCGCGTCCGCTGCGCTCCGAGCGATCGCACGGCCGCGATGCGAACCTCGCGGTCCTCGTCGATGATTGCGCGCTCGAGCATCTGCATCGCGCCCGGCGAGCCGATCTCGGTGAGCGCATTGACGGCCGCGACGCGCATGTCGGCCTCGCCCACGGTGAGCATCTTCCCAAGCGCCGGGACAGCTGCCGGGCTTTTGAGAGCTGCCGCGCGTCTGATCGCCTCGTGGACAACGACTTCGTCGTCGGATCCGATGAGGCGGATCAGCTCGGTGCTGCTCGTGCCGGCAAGACGTGTCGCGGCGTGTTCGAGCAGCATGCGCAACTCGGTATTGTTGCTGCGGCCAATCGAACCAAGAATCGTTTCCAGCGCCCGCGACTGAAGGAGCTGAAAGAGCTCGTCGAGCTCCATCTGGGGGGCGCGGAGCGACGTGTCCTCGAGCGCCTGAAGGAGCTGCCCGAGCGGCTTCGGGTCGCTCATAAGCTCGCCGAGCTGCATCAGCCTCTGCTTCTGCGGCTCGAGCAGGTCGGGCGCACGGCCGGCGGCCGTTCCCGCTTCACGCAGCAGGTAGGCAGCAGTTCGGTACTGCGCCGTGGAGAGCAGTACGAGCAGGAAATAATCGAGCAGGCCGCAGATCTCTTCGCGTACGGTCGGATCCTTTTGCAGCTCGAAAGTATCGAGCAGCGATGCGATCACCGCGGGACGGAGATCCATCGAAAACTCCCGCTTGATCTCACCCTGGAGGTACTCGACTTCCTTGTCGTCGAGGAAGTAGAGGGTGGAATCGAAGTCGTCGAGCCGGGCAACCGTTGACGAAGTCGTGGTCTCGGGTCCGGATTCGGTTTGCTCGGGCGACAGCAGCTTGTCCTTCTGCTCAGCGCGTTCCATTGATTCGACGCCCGGGCCGCCCTCCGCGGTGAGGTCGATGTAGCGGTACTGCAGCGACGCGAACTCCCACTCCCACATCAGCGTGAGGAGGTCGTCATCATCGGCGTTCGCCTTCCTTACGCGCTGCAGCAGGTCGAATAGACTGCCGATGTCATCGGTCTCGAATCCGGGAAGGAACTTGAGCTCGCGGATTCCATCCTTGTAGAAGATCCAGGCGAGGTTGTCGCTGGTTCGCTCACCCTCGTCGAGGACGACTCTTCCCTCCCACTTGAACTGCGTCTCGACGATTTGCAGCTCCAGCTCGCCGGTGTGCTTCCATACGGTGGTAAACGCGTCGCGCACCGCGTCGAGGGCGCGCGCGTGCATCGGGTTGTTGGGCAGATAGAGGGAATACGCGCGCACCGCTTTCACGAACGTCTTGAGAAGGTCCGTGACGACGATGATCGGAAACGACGGCTCGTCGAGCTCGTCTTCTTCGGCTTTTGCTGTTACCGGTGTCGTCATGCGGGAAGCAGTCCCATTTCCGTGATCTGCGCCAGATCCTTGTCACCGCGGCCGCTGATGCAGATCAGCACCGCGTCGTCACTCTTCCAGCGTTCCTTCTCTTGGACGACCCATGCGACCGCGTGTGACGTTTCGAGGGCCGGGATGATGCCCTCGAGCCTGCTGAGAACCCCGAGCGCCCGAACAGCCTCGTCATCGGTGACGGAGACGTAGATCGCCCTGCCCGAATCACGCAGATAGGAATGCTCGGGCCCGACGCCGGGGTAGTCCAGCCCCGCAGATATGGAGTGCGCCGGGTGCACTTGTCCACTCTCGTCCTGGAGGAGATAGCTGAGGGCGCCGTGTAGCACGCCCGGTGCGCCGCGCTCGAGTGACGCCGAATGCTCGCCCGAGTCGAGTCCCTTGCCTGCCGCCTCGACCCCCACGAGCTCCACCGCCGCGTCGTTCACGAATGCATGAAAGATCCCCATCGCATTCGAGCCTCCGCCAACGCATGCGACTACCGACTTCGGCAGCCGCCCTGCCGACTCCAGCATCTGGGCGCGCGCCTCGCGTCCGATTATCGCCTGGAAGTCGCGCACCATCCGCGGATAGGGCGCCGGGCCGACGACCGAGCCGATGATGTAGTAGCTGTCGTTGACGTTCGTCACCCAGTCGCGGATCGCCTCGCTCGTCGCGTCCTTGAGCGTCCGCGTGCCGGAGAGGACGGGAACGACCTTCGCTCCCATCAACCGCATGCGGTAGACGTTGAGAGACTGGCGGCGCATGTCCTCCTCGCCCATGTACACGGTGCAGTCGAGGCCGAAGCGCGCGCACACGGTCGCCGTCGCCACGCCATGCTGGCCGGCGCCGGTCTCGGCGATGATCCGCCGCTTGCCCATCCGTTGCGCGAGGAGAGCCTGGCCGAGGGCGCTGTTGATCTTGTGCGCGCCGGTATGGTTCAGGTCCTCGCGCTTGAGGAAAATCTCGCAGCCGGCCTCAGCCGAAAGTCGCGGCGCGGCGGTGAGAGGCGAGGGACGGCCGACGTATTCCTTGAGCAGGTGATGGAGCTCAGCCTGAAAAGCCGTGTCCCGCATCGCCTCATCGAACGCGACGTCGAGCTCGTCGAGCGCGGGGATCAGCGTTTCGGGGACGTATCGTCCCCCGAATGCACCGAACCGGTGCTGCGCGTCAGCGGGCATCTTTCTGCCCGCGGCGTGA
>Ga0136617_10004386_pt1 | contig 12631 bp, 14 predicted proteins | sample AntDrymUQ3222106_2_FD_129672 | JGI IMG/M metagenome (GOLD analysis project Ga0136617, IMG submission 129672) | Polar desert sand microbial communities from Dry Valleys, Antarctica - metaG UQ322 (21.06) | ecosystem: Environmental > Terrestrial > Soil > Desert | place: Antarctica: Dry Valley...
CGGGCCGTCCGGTTCGGGCAAGTCCACGCTGTTGAGGGTGGTCGCGGGCCTCGAGCGCCCCGCGCGGGGGCGGGTGGTCATCGCCGGGCGCGACGTCACCGAGCTGCGGCCAGGGCTGCGCAACGTCTCGATGGTGTTCCAGAGCTATGCGCTCTTCCCGCACCTCACGGTGGCCGAGAACATCGCGTTCGGACTCGAGGTGCGTGGCACCTCGCGGCGGGTCGCCGTGGAGCGGGCAGCGCAGGCAGCGTCGACCGTGGGGTGTGCGGACCTCTTGGGGCGCCGGCCCTCACAGCTCTCCGGTGGTGAGCGGCAGCGCGTCGCGCTGGCCCGGGCCATGGTCGGTGACCCTGACGTGTTCCTGCTCGACGAGCCGCTGTCCAACCTAGACGCCGAGCTTCGGGTGCAGACCCGCGAGGAGCTCAAGGCCCTGCATGCACGGGTCGGAACCACGATGGTGCACGTCACCCACGACCAGGTGGAGGCCCTCGTCCTCGGCGATCGGGTGGCGGTGCTGCGAGAAGGACGGATCGAGCAGGTGGGCACGCCCGACGAGATCTGGAGCAGCCCGGCCACGCAGTTCGTTGCCCGCTTCGTCGGGACGCCGCAGATGAACTTCCTTCCGGCCGGCGGCCCACTGGGCCTCGCGCCACGAGGGCTGCCGGACCAGGACTGCACCGTGGGGGTGCGTCCGGAGGGGGTGCACCTCGGGGCATCCGATCCGGCCTCGCCGTCCTGGTCCGTGGTCCGCGTCGACGTCGTGGGCAGCGAGGCACACGTCCACCTCGGCCTCGACGGTGCCGCGCTGGTGGCGAAGGTGCCCGCCACCGACCGCCCCGCCGTGGGGGACCGGGTGAGCGTCGTCGTACCGCCCGCCGACGTGCATGTGTTCGACAACGCGACCGGCCTGCGGGTGACGGGCGGGTGAGTGTCGACCGCGAGCGGCGGCAGCTCGCGTTGATGCTCGCCCCCTACGTCATCGGCCTCGTCGTTTTGGTGGCACTCCCCGCTGCGGTCACGGTGAGCCTGGCGCTGACGGAGTACGACCTGATCCGTCCGGCCCGCTGGATCGGCCTCGCGAACTTCGCCGAGCTGGCCGAGGACCGGATCTTCCGGACCGCGCTGGTCAACTCGCTGGTGTTCGCAGCCGTCGCCGCCCCGCTGCGGGTGCTGGCCGCCCTCGGCCTCGCCCTGCTCCTGCACCGCCGCGGCCGCGGCATCGGCACCGGGAGGGTGGCGGCGACACTGCCGACTGCGGTCCCCGAGATCGCCTACGGCCTGCTGTGGCTGTGGCTCTTCAACCCGTTCTACGGACCGATCAACCAGTTGCTCCGGGTCGGGGGTGAGAACGGGCGCACGGTGCTCGGGCGCACCCCGCCGCAATGGCTGACCGACCCCACCGACGCACGAGCAGCGATCATCGTGATGAGCCTGTTCACGATCGGCGAGGCGTTCGTCGTGCTGCTCGCGGCGCGCCAGTCGCTCCCCGAGGAGGTCTACGAGCTAGCGGCGGTGGAAGACGCCACCGGCTGGGACATGTTCCGCCGCATCACGTTGCCGCTGCTGGCCCCCGTCCTTGCGCTGCTGGTGCTGCGGGACACCATCCTGAGCTTCCAGCTCAGCTTCGTGCCGGCCCTGGTCGTCACCGACGGCGGCCCACCGCCCTACGCCACGACGTACCTCTCGCTGTTCGTCTACCGCAACGCCTTCGAGTACCTGCGCTACGGATACGCCGCCGCCGCGACGCTGGTGATGCTGGTGCTCACCGTGGTCGTCGTCGCGCTCCAGTGGCGGCTCATCCGGCGCTACCGCTCGCTCTACGCCGGCCACGGCTGAGAGGGTGCGGCCATGACGACTGCACTGGTGACGGGTGCCACCGCGGGGATCGGGCACGCGTTCGCGCGGCGGCTCGCCGCGGACGGGCACGACCTCGTGCTGGTGGCTCGCGACCAGGAGCGCCTCGAGGCCACGGCCGAAGAGCTGCACATCGGGTACGGCGTGCAGGTGCAGGTCCTGGTCGCCGACCTGGTGGACGACGACGGCTGCCGGCACGTGGAGGAGCGGCTTTCCGACGCATCCCGGCCGGTGGACCTGCTCGTCAACAACGCCGGCTTCTCGGTGAACCGCGGCTTCGTCCGCGGCGACATCGACGCCGAGGAACGGATGATGCGGGTGCTCGTGCGGGCCGTCCTTCGCCTGTCGCGGGCCGCTGTGCCGGGGATGGTCGACCGCGGTCACGGTGCGGTCGTCAACGTCTCGTCGGTCGCGAGCTTCCTGCCACAGAGCACCTACAGCGCGGCGAAGGCATGGGTGACGAGCTTCAGCCAGGGGCTTTCGACCGACCTCGCCGGCACGGGGGTCCGGGTGCTCGCCCTGTGCCCCGGGTTCACCCGCACCGAGTTCCACGACCGGGCCGGGCTGAACATGAAAGGCATCCCGGGCTTCCTGTGGCTCGATGCCGACGACGTGGTGGCGCAGGGGCTGGCCGCACTTCGACGCAACGCGGTCGTGAGCGTGCCGGGCCTGCAGTACAAGGCGGTCGTCGCCGTGGCGAGGCACCTTCCGTTGCGCGGGCTCGGACTGGTCTCGAGCCGCTTCCGCGGAGTGCGCCGGGGGATGCGCTAGGACTTCAGCTGCCGGAGCCGGTCGAGCGCATCATCGAGGACCTCGTCGCGCTTGCAGAACGCGAAGCGCACCAACGGTTTCCCGGCCTCGACGTCGTCGTAGAACACCTGGTGCGGGATCGCGACGACTCCGCACCGCTTCGGCAGGTCGCGGCAGAACTCGATGCCGTCGCTGTAGCCGAGTCCCCGGATGTCGGCGGTGACGAAGTAGGTGCCGGCCGGCTCGTAGACCTCGAAGCCGACGTCGCGCAGCCCGGCGCAGAGCCGGTCCCTCTTGGTGCGCAGCGAGTCGCGCAGGTTCGTGTAGTGGGCGTCCGAGAGCCTCAGACCGGCGGCGATCGCTGGTTGGAACGGCGCGCCGGACACGAAGGTCAGGAACTGCTTGGCGGTCAGCACGGCCTTCACCAGTGCCGGTGGACCGACCGCCCAGCCGACCTTCCAGCCGGTGAACGAGAACGTCTTTCCGGCCGAGCTGATGGTCAGTGTCCGTTCGGCCATCCCCGGGAGGGTGGCGAGTGGGATGTGCGGCTCGTCGTACGTCATGTGCTCGTAGACCTCGTCGGTGACCACGATCAGGTCGCGCTCGATCGCGAGGTCCGCGACCGCCTGGAGCTCTGCCCGGTCGAGCACGGTGCCGGTCGGGTTGTGGGGCGTGTTCAGCAGGATCAGTCGGGTCCGTTCGGTGACGCAGGTGCGCAACCGGTCGATATCGAGGCGGAAGTGGGGAGCGCGCAGCATCACCGGGACCCGCCGGCCGCCCGCCATCGCGATGCACGCGGCATAGGAGTCGTAGAAGGGCTCGAGAGCCACCACCTCGTCCCCCGGGTCGACCAGCCCGAGCAGCGCCGCCGCGATCGCCTCGGTCGCGCCGGTCGTGACGACGACCTCGGTGTCGGGGTCGACCGGCAGGCCGTAGAACCGTTGCTGGTGCTCGGCGATTGCGGCGCGCAGGTCGGGAACACCCGGCGCGGGGGTGTACTGGTTGTGGCCCGCGCGGATCGCCGCGACGGCTGCGTCGGCGATCTCGGTCGGGCCATCGGTGTCGGGGAACCCCTGCCCGAGGTTGACCGACCCGGTCGCCAGCGCCAGCGCGGACATCTCGGCGAAGATCGTCGTGCCGAGCCCGCGCAAGCGCTGGGCCTGCTCGTGCCGCGTCATGTGGCCAGCCTCTCAGAGCCGGCCGATGAGGCTGAGCAGGTCGCGGGCCACGCCCTCCGGGTCGGCGCAGGAGGCGAAGTGGCCGCCATCCCGCTCGAGGACCGGCCACCCGCGCGCGCGGGCCGAGCGGGCCGGGCCGGCGTAGGCGGGCGAGGTCTGAAGCAGCCCGCAGGGGGCGTCCGGCCAGTCGAGCTCGCTGGGGAAGGGAAGCACCTCGGTGAAGAAGTCACGTCGCCGCGGCCGCAGGGTGCTGGCTACCTCGGCCCGCAGCTCGTCGTCCGGGATCAGCTCTCGCAGGTCGTCGCCGGACCAGGACGGGAAGCGCCTGCCCGACGCCAGCAGCGCTTCGAGCTGTCGCGCCATGACGGCGTCCTCGGTAGCGAGCAGGTCCAGCCTGGTGACCGGTCGCGGGGCCGGGATGCCCGCGTCGAGGAAGACGTATCCGCGCACGGCCCGTCGGGCCGCCCGCTGGGTGAAGCCGAGCTGGGGCAGCAGGTAGCCCGCTCCCGAATGGGCCACCAGGTGTAGCGGCGGCGACGGACCGGCCGCGGCGATCTGCGCGGCGGCCTCGGCGACGTAGCGGACGGCGAACGGCGGCGTCGTGTCCTCGCGCACATCGAGGACGACCGCCACATGGCCGTGCTGTCCCAGCACGTCGGGAAGCTCGCCCCACGCGGCCGGACCGGTGAGCGGGCTGTGTGCCAGAACGAGAGTGACCATCACCGGCCAGCCTCCCCTACGCTGCGTCGCCATGGGGACACCAGACATAGCAGGTGACGCGTCGGACGACGTCGATCGGGAGTCGCTGCGCCGTCAGATCATCGACAAGGCCGTGGTGCATGGTCGGGTGGTGCTCTCGTCCGGGCGCGAGGCCGACTACTACGTCGACCTGCGGCGGGTAACTCTCGATGCCGAGGCGGCGCCGCTCGTCGGCCGGGTGATGCTCGAGGTCACCCGTGAGCTGCAGTTCGACGCGGTCGGCGGGCTGACCCTCGGTGCCGACCCGGTCGCGGCGGCGATGCTGCACGCGGCAGCCGCACGAGGGCGCCGGTTGGACGCTTTCGTCGTGCGCAAGCAGGGCAAGGCCCACGGGCTGCAACGCCGCATCGAGGGCCCGGACGTCGCCGGCCGCAGGGTGGTGGCGGTCGAGGACACCTCGACGACCGGCGGCTCCGTGCTGACGGCGGTGGACGCTCTGCGCGAGGCGGGCGCCGAGGTGGTGGGGGTCGCGGTCATCGTCGAGCGCGGCGCGGCCGCGGCGGTCGCCGACGCTGGTTTGGCCTACCTCGCTGCCTACACCGCGGTCGATCTGGACCTGGCGTAACTTTTCCCACCGGCCGGCGTTATCCCGGCGAGACGTCCCTCGCCCACATCTCCGACACATGTCTGGTGGTCGCAGTCCGGCAACGACTTCGGTTGCGCGCCGGAGACCGGGCACAACTTCGACGTCTACCTCCCCGAGCTCGCGGACGTCGCAGAGGGCACCGAGGTGAAGGTGGAGTTCAACTCCTCCTGGGACATCGAGTGGGACTACGACTACGGGTTCGTGATGGCCTCGACGGACGGCGGCGAGTCCTACCGGTCGTTCGAGTCCGACAACGGCTACACCACTCCGCAGGGCCAGAACCCGACAGCCAACGGCTGCCAGGCCGAGTTCGGCAACGGGATCACCGGCACCAGCGGGTCCTACGAAGCCGGGACGCAAGAGGTCGACCGGGTCCTGGGCAGCTACCCGGACAGCCCCCTCCTCGCCGACAGCTACACCTTGGACGACGTCGCCGGTCAGGAGACGGTGCTGCGGTTCAGCTACTCGACCGACGCCGGCCTGGCCCACCCGGGCTGGTTCATCGATGACGTGAAGGTCACCGCCGGTGACACCGTCATCTACGACTCGGACTTCGAGGACGGGGAGGACGACCCGCGCCTGTTCAATGGCGGCTGCCAGGGCACCCAGGCGGTCGCGGCGCAGTGCACCGACGGGTGGCAGTACGTCGACTCCGGCGCGGGTTCGCCGGCAGACCACGCCTACTACCTGGAGATGCGGGACCGGTCCGGCTTCGATCTCGACGGCAACGGAGAGGACGACCGCGGGAACGGCCCGACCTTCGCCGGGGGGTTGTCCCTGGTCTACACCGACGAGGCGCACGGCTACGGCAATGTCGGCACCGATGACCCACCGGCGCAGAGCCCGCTGGACTCCCAGCCGGAGCCTGGAGAGAACGCGCCGAACCTCGACGACGCGGCCTTCACAGCGGCGGACGGTGACGATGCATTCTCCGACTCCGGTGAGGGCTGGACCGACAACTACGCCGACCCGTCCAGCGACGACGAGCTGTGGCACTTCCGCCACGACTGCCTGACGTTCGCGGTGGACGAGATGGCGGGCTACCGAGTCGCCGAGGCAGTGCCGGACAACGCGGCACCCACTGCGGTCGCCGAGGCGCGGCCGACCGAGGCCAGGACCGGTGAGCAGGTCACGTTCGACGGCAGCGCGTCGACCGACGACAACCAGGCGCCGGACCAGCTGAACTACAGCTGGGACTTCGGCGACGACTCGGCAGCAGCCGAGGGGGCGAACGTCCGACATGCCTACTCCAGGGCCGGCACCTACGAGGCGACGCTGACGGTGACAGACGCCGAAGGGCTCACCGCGACCGATGCCGTCACCGTCACGGTGACCGGCGCGGACACGTCACCATCGCCGTCCCCCTCACCCTCCGATGGCGGGAACGGCAACGGCGGCGGGAACGGCAGCGGCGGTGGGAACGGCAGCGGCGGTGGGAACGGCAGCGGCGGTGGGAACGGCAGCGGCGGCGGCGGTGGCGACAACGACGGGTCGGGAACGCCGAGCACCGGGAGTGGACCGCTTGCGTTCACCGGAGCGAACCTGCTGCTGGTCGGGCTGGCCGGCCTGGCGCTCACCGGTGCCGGTGGGGCACTGCTCTACCGGAGCCGTCGGCGGCAGGTAGTTCCCGTCCCGGAGTGAGCATCCATCGGGCTGGTCAGTCCTCGGGTGCGATCTCCTCGCGCTCGACCCGGGCCCGCTCGGCCGGCTCGTCGTAGCGCTCGTCGCGTGACCTCGAGCGGGCCCGCAGCAGCTCGATCGCGACGGGGATGACCGAGACCACCACGATCGCGATGAGGATGAGCTCGATGTGGTCGGCCACGAACGCGACGTTGCCCAGCGAGTAGCCGAGGATGGTGACCCCAGCTCCCCACAGGACGCCACCGATGACGCTGTAGATCGTGTAGGTGCGATAGTCCATCCGGCCCACACCCGCCGTCACCGTGATGAACGTCCGCACGATCGGCACGAACCGGGCCAGCACGATGGCACGGGGGCCGTAGCGGTCGAAGAACGCGAAGCTCTTGTCGACGTACTCCTGCTTGAACAACCGCGAGTCCGGGCGGCTGAAGACGGCCGGACCGGCCTTGCGCCCGATCAGGTAGCCGACCTGGTTGCCAGCGACCGCCGCGACGCAGATCAGCACGCACACGAGCCAGATCGGCTGGTTGATGTCGTCGCGCGCCACCAGCAGGCCGGCGGTGAACAACAGCGAGTCGCCTGGCAGGAAGAACCCCACGAGCAGCCCGCACTCGGCGAAGACGATCAGCAGGATGCCGATCAGCCCGAACATCTCGATCAGCTGACCCGGGTCGAGCCAGGACGGGCCGAGCGCTGAGGTCGAGGCAACCAGGGGCACCCGCCCGAGGTTACCTGCGCCGCCGCGCGAGGCTGACCGCAGCGAGCATCAGCGATCCGGAAATGAAAGCAACAGCCACCGCGTACGACGAGTGGCGCAGCGTCGAGTCGGTCGCCGCGTAGTAGCCGAGCAGCAACAGGCCGGGGCCCCAGACGACGGCGCCCACGACGTTGGCGGGCAGGAAGCGGCGGTAGGGCATCCGGGCGGTCCCGACCAGGCCGGCGCCGAACAGCAGCGAGTCACCCGGGAGCAGGAAGCCCACCAGCAGCCCGGACTCGACGAACACGAACCCGAACACCACCAGGTAGACGACGGCCGCGGTCAGCCCGGCGAGATCCGGCGTCAGATCCAGGGCCGACGGCACCGGGCCAGCCTAGGGTTGCGCTCGTGACGGACGGTCCGGATCAGAGCGACCCCGACGCCATCGGCGTGGGCCCGTGGGTCGGCGACTGGACTACGGACCCGCGGCTCGACCCCGAGCTGCTGCGCGACGGCGACCGCCGCAACGTGGTGGACCGATACCGCTACTGGCGTCGCGACGCGATCGTCGCCGACCTGGACACCCGCCGTCACGATTTCCACGTGGGCATCGAGAACTGGCAGCACGACTTCAACATCGGCTCGATCGTGCGCACTGCCAACGCCTTCCTGGCCCGCGAGGTGCACGTTGTCGGGCGTCGGCGGTGGAACCGCCGCGGCGCGATGGTGACCGACCGCTATCAGCACATCCGTCACCACGAGACCGTGGAGGACCTGGTGGGCTGGGCCCGCGCGGAGGACCTCGCCGTCGTGGGCATCGACAACCTGCCGGGTTCGGTCCCGCTCGAGGAGACCGAGCTTCCCCGCCGCAGCCTCCTGCTCTTCGGGCAGGAGGGGCCGGGACTCTCCGAGCAGGCGCGGAACGCTGCGTCTGTGGTGTGCTCGATCGCGCAGTTCGGCTCGACCCGCTCCATCAACGCGGGGACCGCGGCGGGGATCGCGATGCACACCTGGGTTCGCCAGCATGTCGATGGCCACCCGCTCTGAGCGCCCAGGGTCAGCCGGCCGCGAGCGTGTCGTAGAGCTGCCGTAGGTAGGCAGGGGTCGGCTCGGCCAGTAGGCGGTCGTCGGGAAGGGACCGTCTGACCTGGAAGTAGCCGACATAGGTGCAGTAGGTGATGCGAGCCCGACTGGCCGCCCTGGCCGCGCTGACGCCGAGGTCGCGGTAGATCTCTTCGAGGTACGCGATGCGCGCGGCGGTGACGCGACTCACCACCGGGCCCACCGTCTCGTCATCGATGCGCGCGACCAAGGCGGCGTCGATAGCGCCGTGCACGGTGTCGCCGAAGGACGCCTCGAACAGCCGTCGCAGCCGCACGCCGGGCTCGGGGATCCGTCGCAGGCCCTCGATGACGTCCATGGTCGCCCGTCGCTCCCACATCTCCAACGCGCTCGAGACGAGCTCCGCGCGATCGGCAAAATGCCAGTAGAAGCTGCCCTTCGTCACGCCGAGTTGGCGCGCGAGCCCCTCGACGGTCACGCGGTCGACACCGCCCGCCGCGATGGCGTTCAACGCCGCACGGGACCAGTCCTCCGCTGAAAGTTTCCTTGCGTCGGCCATGTCCGTACGCTAGCGTACGGTGCATGACCATACGGGAGCGTACGGATCGACTCGACCGGCGATCGCTGGCTGGTGGAGCCGGAGTGGTCGGCCTCGGTGCGGCCGCACTCGTCCATGGGATGTGGCTCCGCGGCTCGTCCTGGCCTGCGGCGGATCGAGAGAAGCTGGCCGACCTCGTTGTAGGCAGGCGACCCTTCCCCGGGCCGGGGGCGACGTCTGCGGTCACGGTGCTGCTGGGTGCTGCCACGGCGGTGACGGCCGTCCGGGCCGGCCTCCTGCCCCTCCCCGGCGGTCGCTCCGCTGGGCCGGTGCGCGTTGCGGCGAAGATCCTCGTCGCCACGCTGGTGGCCCGTGGTGCCGGTGGACTGGTCGTGTCCGGACTCGGTCTCGGCGACGTCACACCCGAGTTCCGTAGGTGGGACATCCGCCTCTACTCCCCGTACTGCCTGGCGCTGGGCCTCGCTGTGGCGCTCGCCTCCCGGTCCGAGTTGCGATGAAGCGGCAGATCGTCCAGGCGGCCGAGCTCTGGCCGCGACGTGCCCCCGGCCTGCCACCCGGGCAACGACGGCTGGCAGCGTTCCCACGGTTCGGCGACCCCAGGAGCGCCCCGCCCGCCACGACCGGTGCGCGCGGCGTGACGATCGACGGGGCTGGCGGGCCGCCGCTTTCACTCAGGCTCGATGAGCTCAACGGTCTGGAGTGGACAGAGCAGCGCAGCGACCTCCACTGCGTGGCGACGTGGAGCCACCCCGGGCTGCTGTGGGGCGGGGTGGCGATGCAGACCGTGTGGCGCGACGTGGTCCAGCCACAGTTGGGCCGGCACGCCGCGGTGCCGTTCGCCCGTGCCGTCGGTGCCGACGGCTACCAGGCCGTATTCCACCTGGACGACCTCCTGCGCCCGGATGTGATGCTCGCTCTCACCCTCGACGGGAAGCCCCTCGACTCCCGGCACGGCGCGCCGTTGCGCCTGGTCAGCCCGGCACAGTACGGATACAAGAGTGTCAAGCACCTCGTCGGCATCCAGCTCCACGAACGCTGGCCGCGAAGCTGGCTCGGGAACAAGGAGCACCTGCGGGCGCGGGTTGCACTCGAAGAGCGGCACAGTCGCTATCCGGGCAGGTTGCTCCGCGTGCCCTACCGGCTGACGGTGCCTGTCATCGCGTTGCTCTCCGAGCGCAGCTCCGGAACCCAGAAGTCGGCTGACGCCGGCTCCTGAGGTCCTAGGGTGCGGGCATGGAAGACGCTGCACTGCTCGAGGTGTTCGACACCCAGATCCGGCGCGTGCCCGACGCGACTCCGGGCTTCCGTGCCGAGGTTCTCGTCGACCCCGCGCCGCTGATCTGGGTCACGCCCGAGACCGATGAGGTCACCTGGGGTGGCGGGGTGTTCTGGTGTGACCTCGACGAGGCCAACGCCGACACAGCGATCGCTGCGACGGTCGAGCACTTCAGTCCGCTGGGCCGCGAGTTCGAGTGGAAGCACTACGGGTACGACCGGCCGGCCGACCTCGCCGACCGGCTCTCGGCCGCCGGGTTCGAGGCCGACGACGAGGAGGCTCTGGTCATCGGTGAGGTGAGCGACGTGTTGGATCGGCTGGCCGAAGCACCCGAGCCCGAGGGCATCACGATTCGTCGGCTGCGCGAGGACCGAGAGGGAGCCGCGGCGGACTGGCAGGGCGTCAATGACCTGCACCATGCCGTCTGGGACGAGGACTCCACCGACATGAGCAGGGCGATCGCCGCCACCATCGCTGCCGATCCGCGGGGTACGTCGATGTGGCTTGCCGTTGCAGGTGAGGGCACCGTCGTCTGCGCTGCCCGGGCCAACTTCCACGAGGGCACCGACTTCGCCTCGTTATGGGGCGGGAGCACCCTGGAGCAGTACCGGGGCCGCGGCATCTACAAAGCGCTGGTTTCGCGCCGCGCCGACGAGGCGGCGCAGCGCGGGTTCCGCTATTTGCAGGTCGATGCCTCCCCGGACAGCCGGCCGATCCTGGCGCGGCTGGGCCTGCGCACCCTCACCTCGACGACTCCCTGGATGTGGCGGCCCTAGCCTCTCCTCATGAGCGAACGGGTGGTGGTGGTCGGGGCCGACGCGGCCGGCATGTCGGCGGCGTCGCAGGCCAAGCGGATGCGCGGGGACGACCTCGAGGTGGTCGCCCTCGAACGTGGCGCCTACTCGTCGTACTCCGCCTGCGGGATCCCCTATTGGATCGGCGGCGACGTTGGCGAGTTGGACGAGCTCATCGCCCGAACGCCGGCGCAGCATCGGGCCAACGGGATCGACCTGAGGATGCGGTCCGAGGCGATGGAGCTGGACCTGGACCGCCGGGAGGTGGAGGTCCGCGACCATGACGGCGACCGGACCTACCGGGTCGGTTTCGATCAGCTGGTGATCGCGACCGGCGCACGTCCGCGGCGACCTGAGATCCCGGGGGTCGACGCGCGGGGGGTGTTCGGGGTGCAGACCCTCGACGACGGTGAGCGCGTGCTCGATGCGCTGCAGGAGCACGCGCCGCGGCGGGCGGTCGTGGTGGGCGGCGGCTACATCGGCATCGAGATGGCCGAGGCGATGGTGAACCGTGGTCTCACCGTCACGGTCGCCACCCGGTCGGCCGAGCCGATGGCCACCCTGGACGCGGACATGGGCCGGATCGTGCACACCGCGATGGAGGGCATGGGGATCGACGTGCGCACGTCGGTGGAGCTGAACGAGATCGAGACTGATGATGCGGGCAGGGTGCGCGCGGTCGCGACCAGCGAGGGGACCTTCGAGGCCGATCTCGTCGTGCTCGGCACCGGGGCGGGCCCGGAGACGTCGCTGGCCGCCGCGGCCGGGCTGACCCTCGGGCGCTGGGGCGGGCTTGTCACCGACCTGCAGATGCGCGTGTTCGACACCGACGGGGTGTGGGCCGCAGGCGACTGCGTGGAGTCCATCGACCTGGTCTCCGGAAACCGGGTTCACGTGGCGCTCGGGACGCACGCCAACAAGCAGGGCCGGGTCCTGGGCACCAACCTCGGCGGCGGTTACGCCACCTTCCCTGGCGTCGTCGGAACCGCTGTGAGCAAGGTGTGCGCGCTCGAGATCGCACGGACCGGGCTGAAGGAGGCCGACTGCGACGTCGTCGGCTACCAGTGGCTGACGGTGACGGTCGACTCCACGACCCGGGCCGGCTACTTCCCCGGCGCAGAGGCGATCACGGTCAAGCTCGTCGTGGAGAAGCGTACCGGCCGACTGCTCGGTGGTCAGATCGTCGGGAAGGAGGGCGCGGCCAAGCGCATCGACACGCTCGCGGTGGCGCTGTGGAACCGGATGACGGTCGAGGAGATCTCCGGGCTCGACCTTGGCTACGCGCCACCGTTCTCGCCGGTGTGGGACCCGGTGCTCATCGCGGCGCGCAAGGCCGCCGACGCGGTCCGGGCCGGCTAGGGCCTGTCTGACGGATCACCGCAGCCAGAACAGGACGATGGCTGCCAGGACGATGCCGGCTCGGTAGTTGCGGGCGTGCTTGTCGTAGCGGGTGGCGATGCCGCGCCATTGCTTCA
>Ga0136617_10004387_pt1 | contig 12630 bp, 12 predicted proteins | sample AntDrymUQ3222106_2_FD_129672 | JGI IMG/M metagenome (GOLD analysis project Ga0136617, IMG submission 129672) | Polar desert sand microbial communities from Dry Valleys, Antarctica - metaG UQ322 (21.06) | ecosystem: Environmental > Terrestrial > Soil > Desert | place: Antarctica: Dry Valley...
AGCGCACCCTGCGGGCCCGCTCTTCGAGGCGCGTGAGCGTCTCGATCTCCGTCCTGAGTTCGGCGACCGTCGCGGCGGCCGTGGCCTGATCCAGTATGCGTTCCTCGGCCTCCTCTACCTCAGTCTCGGGCGCGTCCTCCAAATCGTCCAGGTAGTCAGCGGTGAGTCGCGGCAAAGCCCCTTCGGATGCTGTCCCTTCCCCAGGTGGGCGCGATGCTCCGAGCGCGGAGGAAGTCTCTTCCGAAAGACGCCTCTCCAGGCGCTCGCGGCGTCGGATCAGGGATCGGTAGATCGCCTCGGGCGAGGAAGCGAGGCGGCGCTGGAGGATGGTCAGGGCGAACCCGACGTTAACCCTGCGTCTGTCGTCGCCGACCTCGCTGGCGAAGCGCTCTGCACGATTCATTTCGTCCCGGACGTAGTCCGTGACCTCTTCGTAGAGCGCCTCTTCCTCCGACGAGAGCTCGTAGTTGACCGTGTACGCGTGCCGCTCCGGGAAGAGCGGCTTGCCATCGAAGGTGTAGAGCTCTTCTTTGACCAGTCGTCGCATGAGGTCGCCCACGTCCGGACTCTGGCCGGCCCCGCCCCGGGGTTTGCCCTCAAAGCGGTCCTCGTCTAGCAGGGCCATGAAAAGCTCGAAGTCGTCCTGCTTGCCGCTGTGCGGCGTGGCGGAGAGCAGGAGAAAGTGGCGGCAGTGGTCGCGGACGGTCTTCCCAAGATGGTAGCGCTTCGTGTACTCGACCTTGCCGCCAATGTAGGAGGCGCTCATCTTGTGCGCCTCGTCCACGACTATAAGGTCGTACTCGGGGGCGCCGGTCAACCGCTCCTTGAGGTCTTCGTTCCTGCTGAGCATGTCGAGGCGGGCGATCATGAGCGGGTGCTCCTCGAAGGGGTTGCCCACCGAGGTCTCGACGTGCTCGCGGGTGAGGATGGCGAAGGAGAGGCCGAACTTCATGCTGAGCTCGTCCTGCCACTGCTCGACGAGGTTGCCGGGCGCAACGACGAGGCAGCGTTCCAGGTCACCCCGGACCATGAGCTCCTTTACGAGGAGGCCCGTCATGATCGTCTTCCCGGCGCCGGGGTCGTCGGCGAGCAGGAATCGCAAGGGCTGGCGCTGGAGCATCTCGGCGTAGACGGCCGTGATCTGATGCGGCAGCGGATCGATGCGGGAGGTGTGCACCGCGAGGTACGGGTCGAAGAGGTGGGCCAGGCGGATCCTGTTGGCCTCGGAGACGAGCCGCAGCAGGGCGCCGTCGCCGTCGAAAGACCACGGCCCCTGGGTCGAAGCCACCTCGACGGTGGCCTCTTCGTCCCTGTAGACCAGTCGGCTGCCCGGGGTTCCGCCGCCGTCCTCGTACACGACCTTGATGGCCCCGTCTCCGTACCACTCGACGCCGACGACCTTTACGAGCCCGTCCGGCGAGATCCCGCGCACCGAAGCCCCAGCCTTTATGTCTTCGAGGCGCGTCACGACGCCATCGACGCGAGGAAGGCCTGTTGGGTAGCGCTCGCGCTCATATCCCCACCTCGAAAGAGCTACTCAGGAACTCCTCACATTGTATTTTCAGTCGTAGGCCGAAGCAAATCGGGTGAGCCGACTTTACGGACCCAAAGGAGACGGACATCGAACGTGGCACGCTGGGCACTGGAACGGGCTCGTTCGGATAACGGCGCGGAAATGCGTATCCTGCGTAGTCACCGATCTCGAAACTCAGGTTTAAAAAGTGGCAGAAGCCTTCTAACATTACCGAATGATGGGTTTCAAGAAGCCCAAGAAGGGCTCATACAAACGATTCCTGTATATCGACGGCAACGAAGCGGTCAATTCACTGTCCGCCATCGAGGGCGGTTCTATCGAAGAAATACTCTCCAGGGCTGCCGAAGAAGGATCGGGGGGCGGGCAGTTGGAGGCGGGGTTAGGGTTTTCTGGCGCCAAGGTAGGCGGCAAAGCGCAAAAGAAGAAGGCCCGCAGGTATGAGGAGGAGATCCTCCGCAAGAGAACGGAGCACTCCGCCGTCAGTATCCTCCTAGAGAAGCTGCGTGGTGGTGACGAGATAGGGATTATCGAATCCTACACCCCGGATATCCACGAGCAGATCGAGGAAGACGAACTCTACGAGTTCAAAGCCGAGATCAGGTTGCACCCCTTCCACCAGTTCGTAAGTATTGTTCAGGGTTGGTCGGAGACGGGCGAGAATTTAGACGGAGATCCCCAAGAAATTGAAGAACTCGTTGAGATAGCCAGGCAAGCGGAAAACCTGTTCCATGGCAAGAACAAGGATCAGAAAGCCCTCGTCGTGTTTGCCGAGATGGAGGGTGTTATGTCCGAGTACAAACTCGTCGTACCGATCAAGAGAAGCGGACTGCGCGTCCCGCTGGACGAGTTTTCCGGCCGGGCAACCTTCGTAGCTCAGGTCGAGCGAAAGTTGGAAGATGGGGACAGGGTATTGGCCGCTCGCATAGTCAGGAACGCGCCGGTGTTGCCTATGGAGCGAGAAATGATGCTCGAAATGCTGCCGGCGTTGCAGGGCGCCGCCGAAGATCCGGACTTGGGCCTCGAAATAGACGAGGCGGACGTCTTGCTGCGAGAGCCTGCGCTGATAATGAAGCCGCTCTGCATCTTCAAAGGCTAGCCAGTTTTCTCTGCGACTTGGAAGCCAGAGCGTCGCGAGCCAATGCTCGACCTATCGTAGAGGAGACTCAAGCGCTCTGTGGAACACCACTACAGGCTGGCGCCGAAACAGGTTGGCGTGAGGCGCCAAGTTCATTGTCAGCGTCGCTCATTGCTCCACGACGATTTTCGGGCCTAGCAGGAGCACGATGGCCGCCGGGGAGCAGCCCGGCGGCACCGCGCTACGAGGCCGAATAAGGCCTCAAGGCGTCAATACTCGCTCGGCAGCAGAAGACATGTCGAGGACCTATCGGCCTCAGTGATGATCCAGAGCTTCTCCCCGGCCTCCCCGACCGGGTAGGAGCTGAGGACGCGCCAGCCGTTGCGGACGCTACGCTCGTTCTCGCGGGTGTCGCCGACCGGGACCTTGCCCCAGTCGCCGGCGGCGTGGCGTCGCAGGAGCGCCAGTGCGTCCGTACCGGCGTTCTCCAAGACATCTAGCGCCCCGGGCGTGGCGACGACCCGGCCCAGAGAGAAGAGCGGGTAACCCCGCTCGGGAACCATTAGGCGACCCCGTGGGAGACGGCGCACTGTGGGCAGAGCTCGCCCCCCTCGACGAACGTCAGGTTCCCCGCCCCGACTTGGCGCAGCTCGCGCCGCCGGACCTTCTTTCCGCAGCCCACGCACTGACCACTCTTGGCGCTGGCTATCGCGGCGGCGTAAATGTGTTTGCAATTCTCGCCCCGCCTCTCGAAGTCCGGGCAACCGCAGATCTCCGCGTGAAGGTCCACCAGGTAGAGGCCCTCGCCTGAGCACGACGGGACCGTCCACAGCGACCCCCGAAGGTGCTCGATCTCTTCGCCCCGGTCGCGGTAGAGCGTTATGCCCCTCCGCTCTCTAGCCATGCGCTGGACGCGCTCGCAGCGCCTCTCCTACGCTACACTGGACTCGCTCAAGGATTACCCTCCTTGTGCTGGGCCTCGGGGTGCTACCAACACCGCCGGGGCTTCTTTATGTGCGGCTCCCACATCGGGAACCTTGCCTGAGCGCTTCCATCCGGCGGCAAGGAGCGGAGTCAAGGGCGGGCCCCGGAAAGTTTTTGCTGGCGGAGCCTGCAAAACCCGTAGGGCGGCCATCAAGGCCGAGTTTCAGGGTGCCTTGACGGAGGGACGCCGCCGGTACGCTGCGCGCGTCCGCAAGGTCCCTGTTACGTCATCGCGGGAGTGGAGTGGTCGTGATGGGTAGCGATCAAAGGGCGGGGGGCGTCAGCCTGCCGCCTCCCCGGGTCCGTCCGCGGCGGACGTCGGGCTCAGGGCCTCTGTGCGGAGCGCAACGGAGCTCTGGGGCCCCGCCGCCACCGAGCGCCTGCGTCACGGTCGTCGCAACCCGCGTAGGAGCCCTCTACTGCGGCCGTTGGCGCACCCTCCAGATGCTCGGCTCGTGGGGCGGGAAGAGCCTCGGTCCACGGCGGGTCTTCTTGGGCTCCGGGTTGGCCGGCCGGCGAACCCGACCGGCCGCGTCCCGATACTGCGCCGCAGGCGAGCAAACCCGGTCCAGCAAGGCCACGGGCCGCACGTACTGCAGCGCGATGTTGTCCACCCCGATCCCTTCGGCGGCCTCCAGGGTGGCCTCGGAAGTCGGTCTCTCCCAGTACTGTGCGAGCAGCGTCGCGGCGTTGGACGCCGCCGCGGAGACGGCTTCCCGCAGGTCGGTGGCCGCATGATCCACCGCGAAGGGAAAGAGTCGCGGCCGCCCTTCGGGGCGCCCCCCTTCCGACGGGTGGCCCATGACGCCCCGGCTCTCCGGCGTGTCGTCCACGTCGAAGAGCAGCCTGAGCTGGGGCGTGTCCGGCGAATCGGTGACCAGGTGGGCGAAGAAGCCCGCGGTCCGCACGCCCATTGGCCCGTCGCCTTCCGTCTCGACGTAGACGCACCATTCGGGGAGCCGCCAGAAGAGGTCATCGGGGATCTTCCATCCGAGGTCGGCTTCGCGGGCCTCTTCGAGCAGCGCGGGATCGGGGCGGTAGATGCCCTGCGTCACGCGCCAGGCGGCGAGCGCCGCCAGCTCGAAGGCGTCGCCGACCTGGGCCGGGCTCTCCGGCAGCTCCTCTCCGAAGAGGATCCGGTACGCCGCCTCGAACGGCAGGAAGCACCAGTCGGGCCAGTCGGGCACGGTTCTGCCCCGCTGGGCTCGCATCGGATCGGCGGATTTGAAGGCGTGCGGGTGCCGCTCGCGGAAGGCGATCAAGTGCTCTTTCGGGCGCGGCGTCTCCCGCGATATCCGCCGACGTCCGCCATCGTCTCTGCTCATCGAGATGGTGCCTCCCGTGTTTTCATGGGCGTCCGAAGAACTGCCTGATGGAGTCCCTGGCCTGCCGTCGTCTGCGTTCCTTCTCCTGCTCACGTTCGTGCTTGTTCGTCATGGCTTCGATGAGCACCCCCTCGCACTCGCCCCTGGTTAGCTGCCAACCTCTTCCCTGTTCGTGCTTGCGGCGTTGGGCAATCTCCATCGCCTTCTCTTGTTCTTTCGGGGTCAGGTAGTGCCTGGCGGTCGCGAGCGCCTCGGCGTGCCGCATGTCCCGGGCCTGTCGCGCCGCCTCCTCGCGGCGCTCGCGCGCGAGCCGCTCCGCCTCGAGGAGATCTTCCTCCTCCTGTTCCTCCCACTTCTCGAAGGGCGGAGGGCCCGGCGGGTAGGCGCCGTGGAACCGGAAGCGCAGGTGGTCCGTGCGGTAGTGATCGTAGGACCTGTCCGCGATGGTCTTCTCGGCCGCGGCGAGCGCCCTGCGGCGCTTCTTGTCGGAGAAGAAGTACCAGACCACCCCGTCGACCTCTCCCCCGCTCTCCACGTAGTCGTCGAGGTGCTCCCGCAGGTCCCAATCGGAAGAGGCGTCCGGAATTCGGTCGCGGTGGCGGTCGGCGTACCTCGCGCAGGCGTCCTGGTAGCGTTGGGCCTCCTTGCCGGAGATTTCGAGCTCCACGGCCCAGCGCTCGCCGCCCAGCCCGAGGAGCAATCCGTCAGGCACCCGACCGAGGGACATGCCGGGCCTGATGCGGCCCCTGATCTGGCGCTCCGTGATCCAGCCTTCGCAAGAGTAATCGGTGAGCCCGAGGGCGAGGTCGACGACCCTGAGGTCGTGATCGTAGTCCCTTCTGTCCAACCGGGACGGCGCTAGATCGAGCCCCACCGTCTCGAGGCCAACCCTCGTCGTCCGATAGATGCCGTGGTCGCCGTACCAGGTGCGCTGGTGCGCGAGGAGGTCGGCGTCGCACAGGACCTTGAGTCTGCGGTAGACGGCCTGCTCGGAGACGGACTCCCAGTGTCCCCAATCGTTCTGACTCTCAAAGGCGAAGAGTTTTATGTGGGGCATCGTCACGTAACCGTGGACGGCGACGAACCACACGATGCGTAGATCTCTATCTTGAAGTTTAAATCCGGACACTTTCTTCGTGGTTCTGCTCTTTGCGGACCTGCGAGACACTATTTACTCCTCCTCGGACGCGGATCCGTCTTTGACTCGAAGGGCCTTGACTCGAAGGACCTCTCACCTCTTCGTTGGCAACGCAGAAACAGCAACGAAAAGATGGAAGGTTCAGGTATTGGCAACAGGACAAGAAAATTGGATGGTAGGGCACGGCAGTTTCGATGACGCCATGCCCGTCCGATTCGCTTTACCCTCGCGGGATTCGCGCTCCCGGCCCTCTGGCGGGGCCGTAGAAACCCGTCCAACGGCCCGCTCAACACCCGCCTCAACAGGGATTCGTGGGGAACGAACATGGAACTCAACTCCGCCCCCTCCCCTGCCGGCGCGCCCGCGCGTTGGCCGCGTCCTCGATCCAGGGCAGGCACTCGGAGGCCTTGACCTCGTGCCACTCTCCGGTCGTGGGGTCGTGCAGGGCGATCCAGCCCCGCTCCCTCGCCCACTCGATGACGAGCCCGCGCCGGTCGGCCTCGCGAAGCCTGCGTCGCTCCCACCGCAGGAGCTTGGCGATGGCCGGTTTGTTCTTCGCGAGCTGTTCGCGCATCGACTCGTCGATCACCCCGGCAGGCGCGTCCACGCTGACGCGGTCGCCGTCCGCCTCGAACGTCACCCCTCGCCCCCGCAGGTCTGAGAGCAGGTGCCGCGCGTTCACAATACGAACCTCTCGCGTCCAGAATCGTCGTGCGGGCTACCGTCCCAGCCGTCCCCCGCGTCCTCTTTCGAGGCCTCGGCGAACCAGGCGGACCCACAAAGCCCGTCCTCGCCAGCGGGACGGTCGGGACGGCCGGGACGGTCCCTGTCAGCCGTTCTCTTGAGGCTCTTCCTTCGGGTCCGGCTTCCGCCCGGTGAGCGCTCGTCCCCGTACTCGATGCCCGCCTCACGCAGCGAGGGCGCTATCCTCTTCATGCGGTTACTCAGGGAGTTCGGTGCCGAGGGCCAGGCCCTCGAGCGGCGCACGTCCTCATCCACCAAATCTGCCAAGGTGGCGTAGAGTTCGGTGGCGGTCCCGGACCACTCCTCGCGGGTCGCCATAAGGTCGCGCACGACCACGGCGACGGGATCGGCGTCCAGGGCGAGCCCGTCCGCATCGGCGCGGTTTCCGGCGTAGGCCTCGACGAACGCGCCAGGCCGCCAGGGCAGGGTCTCCTCCGCGGCCGACACCCACACCGCGAAGTCGGCCATGCGCGGCAGTTCCCGCAAGCTCACCCGTTCCAGGTTTCGAAGGGCCGCGCTCACCGCGTCGAGCAGGGTGCCGAGCACCCTCGGACGCACGGCCTCCAGCTCGCGGTAGAACGCCCTCTCGGTGCGCTTCCTGTCGGGAGGAATCGGGGGGAGCTCGACCACGAGGCTCCGGTCCCGGAGGTCGCCGGCGACGGCCAGGGAGTCGATGCCGTTGAGGATCACGGGCCGCTTCTGGGAGAAGATCACTTCCCTGTCGTCGGAGTAGAGCTCGCGGGTGGCGAACCCGCCGCCCGTGGCGAGTCGGCACAGGGCGTCGGACAGCCAGGGTTTCACCCCGGAGAGGTTGTCCAACGCAGGCACCCAGTTGCCGCCGGCCGCGATCGCGAGGTCGCGCTCGTCCCGCGGAGGGGCCCTCAATGGCTCGACCGCGGGATCCACGACCGAGCGCAGGACCCTCACCGTGGTGCTCTTGGACGAGCCCTGTTCGCCCTGCAAGACGAGCACGGGATAGGGTCCCTCGGGACTGAGGGTTCCCACGAGCCAGCCCACCAGGAGCCTGAAGTCCTCTTCCGCGCGCACGTTGAGCAAGGGCTTCAGGTCTTCGACGCTGCCCCCCGCGGCCGGGCGCGGGAGGGGCGCCGCGTTGTCCCTGCGCACGAACCTCACGGGCACCGTCTCACCCGGCACCACCCGCCAGCCGGAGGCCGTGACCTCCGCCACGTGCCAGCCCTCGTCGCACAGGTCGAGGTAAACTGCCTCCCCGTGCCCGGCGACCCGGACGTAGACCGGCAGCTCGGGTCTGTCGAACACCGCCATCGCGGCGATGGTTGCCCTGGCGTCGGTCAGGGCCTGGGCACTCGGGGCCTTCCCCGCGCCGCGGTAGAAGCTCATAGTCAGCCAACGGGTGAAGCGCGCGCTCTTCAGCGGGCAGGTCTCCCGGTGGCCGCCCACCCCCACGGTCGCGTAGACCTCGCCGTCGGAGGCGTGGAAGAGCTCCGCGCTCCTCGCGTACCCGATCAGCACCTCCGACTGGGTAGGCCCGCGCCCGCCGCCCGCCTCCGAAGCGGAAGTTGACGGAACGCCCCGCGTCGCCATCCCGTTGGCGCTCGGCTCAGGCATAGGAAGGTCCCGGCTGTTCAGCGCTCACTCCTCGGGATGGGCCGGCGACCGTTAGCGGCCGGCGCCGGGTCGGTACCTGTTCCGATCTAGCCAGGCCTCGACGTCCCGGCGCCTGATGCGACGCACCCGCCCGATCATGTAACTCGGGATCTCCCCGCTTCTCAGGAGCTCGTACACTTTCGTCCGCCCCAGCCCGAGTCAGCGGACGAGCTCCTCGGGGGTGAACCATTCTTTCTCGCTCCTCGCCTCCATCTGGACCTCCTGCCCTCGTTCGCGTGCTTGCGCCCACTATCATCCGGTGCCATCATGTGGTCAATGGAATAAATACAATTACCCATAAGAAATCTCGTGATTTCGGGAGGATCCATGTGGAAGGGAGTCGAGGAGAGCGCCTTCGACGAGGCCGGGCGCTTTGCCGTGGACGGCACGGCGTCGGGTGGCCTATTGGTCTGCAAGGAGTTCGTGCTCAAGCGCGATCCCGTGAAGAGTTGGGAGCAAGGCCGCCCCTCCTACTACGTGTGCCCGAAGTACCCCATGAAGTTCGTCGGCTTTTCGGCGGTGGAGGATCAAGACAATTACCGCGCGTACAAACCGTTCGAGGACAGTAACGGCCTGTTCCGCAAATTCGCCGACCTCCACAACGGAGACCGTTCGGAGGACATCGCGCTCGAGTGGGCCCATTCCCACGCCCCCCTCACGTGTCACCTCGCCATCTACCTGAATCGTCACGGGTATCTGCACGACGGCCTTGAGGATCCCCGAGATTACGTCGACGACTTTTTCGAGGAGGTGGACCGGGCCGCGACTGTATTGTCGCTCTACGAGGCCGTCCTGGCGAGGGACAGGGAGAAGGCCCGGCTTACGGTGGAGGAGGGGCCTTCTCCGTTCGCGAAAGTGCTCTACGAGCAGCTTTGGAACTGGGAAGAGGAGGACGAAAAGCACCACGACGGCATCCTCGGGTTCGCGCTGCACGCGGTGGCCTTCGAGGTGACGAGGATGGTCAGGACCTACGCTAACAGGAGCTTTTGGATGCCGCCGGGCCGCGCGCTTCCTTCTAGAGTGAAGTGGGGTTGGAACTTCGACAACCTGTTGGGGGCGATGTACCTCCAGATGTACTGGCTGCTCGAAGCCGGCGAGAACAACGTGACCCACTGCAAGAACTGCGGGGCGATGATCAAGCTGACCGCAAGCAAGCCCACCTCCACCGATCCCTCCAAGGCCCGAAAGGTGCGCAGCGACCGTCAGTTTTGCGACAACAACGGCAGGTGCCAGCAAAGCTACAACTACCGCACCAAGGGCAAGCGCAAGCGCAAAGCCAAACGAGACGCGCGTCGTTCGGCTTCCCAGGACCAGTGAGGCGAGAGACGTCAAACCCCGATCACGTTTTCGGCCGGGCTCTGCCAAGCCGAACTCCCCCGAAACCCCGGATATCGGGCACGCCACCCGTGATGCAACCATTGCTTCTGTGCTGTAGACTATAGCGTGACCATAAAAGCAACAGTAAAGGGCGTCCTGATGAAATTCGTCAGTTCGAGGGAGATACGAGTCAACCCCAGGCCCGTGTTCGACGCCGCGGGAGAAGGGGACGAGGTGGTCATCACCTCGAGGGGTAAGCCGGTAGCGCTGCTGGTCGGCGTGGACGGTGACGATCTGGAGGAGACGGTGCGCCTCTTCAGGCGCGCCAAGGCCCAGGTCGCGGTCTCCCGGATGCGCGGGGCGGCGGCACGCGCGGGCCTAGCCGGCATGGATCAGGCCGAGGTAGAGGCTGAGATCGCGGCGGCCCGGGGCGGGCGTGCCGCAAGGTGAGCGGGCGGAGGGTTGTGCTGGACACGAACGTCGTGGTGTCCGGCCTCCTCAACAGCTTCGGGCCGCCGGGCAGGGTGCTCGACCTGGCACTCGCGGGCGAGCTAACGGTGGCCTACGACGACCGCGTCCTGTCGGAGTGGCGGGAGGTGCTGGGCCGGGAGAAGTTCGGCTTCTCGCCCGCGGACGTCGAGTTGCTGCTGGCCTTCTTCGAAGAGGAGGGGCTAAGGACGAATCCCTCACCCCTCAGAGCCGAACTGCCCGATCCGGATGACCTGTCCTTCCTGGAGGTCGCCCGAGAGGCAGAGGCCACGCTCGTCACGGGGAACCTGAGGCATTACCCGCCGGAGAGCAGGCGGGGCGTGGAGGCGATGGGGCCGGCCGCGTTCCTCGAAGAGTGGACACGCAGGGCCGGAGAAAGGGACACAGAAGAAGGAGACGGCGATGGGTAAACGCGGCAACGGCGAGGGCTCCATCACCAGGCGCAAGGACGGGCGGTGGTGGGGCCGGCATACGGTCCACACCTCCGAAGGCCCAAAGCAAAGGGCGGTCTACGGGAAGACCCGCGCCGACGTGGCCGCAAAGCTGCGCAAGGTCATGTCCGAGGCCGACGTCGGCCTCGTCTTCGACTCAGGAAGCGTCACGGTGAGCCAGTACCTGGACGGGTGGCTCTCCGACTGCGTGCTTCCGTTGGTTGAGGCCGGCAAGCTGGAGCACAGCACCCACGTCCGGTACGCCGGCATCGTGCGCAACCACCTCGTCCCTTCTATCGGGAAGAGGAAACTCAAAGACCTGGGCCGCCCCGAGGTCCGCAGGCTCTACAGGGAGAAGGCCAAAGGTCTCTCCCCCCGCTCTGTGGACTACCTGCACGTCACCCTGCAGAAGGCCTTGAAGCAGGCCGTGAGGGATGACCTCGTACCCCGCAACGTCGCGGAGGGCGAGAGGCCGCGCAGCAGCCGCAGCAGGGAGGAAGCTAAAGCTTTCTCCGCGGACCAGGTGAGGGCGCTGCTGAGGGAGGCGGCCGGCACCCGCAACCACCCGCTCTACGCCATCGCGGTCCACACGGGGCTGCGCCAAGGCGAGATCCTCGGGCTCAGGTGGGACGACATCGACCTGGACGGCAACACACCCAAGCTGTCCGTGTGCCGAGCGCTGAAGGTAACCTCCGAGGGCCTGGGCTTCGGGGCGCCGAAGAACAAGGCCAGCCGCCGCTCCGTGCGCCTGAACAAGTCGGCGACCGCAGCGCTCAAAGAGCACCGGCTGCGCCAGAAGGAGGAGCGGCTGCGCGCCCCGGGGTGGCGGGACCACGGCCTCGTCTTCCCGAACACGGCGGGCGGACCGATGGACCACAACAACCTGTACCAGCGCGACTACAAGAGGCTGCTCAAGGCCGCCGGTTTGGACTGCCAGGGGTTCACGTTCCACACGCTGCGCCACACCTTCGCGACGGGACTCTTCTTGCGGGGAGAGCACCCGAAGAAGGTCCAGTCGCTGCTCGGGCATTCCAGCATCGTGCAGACGATGGACACCTACTCGCACCTGATCGACGACGTGGGCGGCGATGCGGTGGACGGCCTGGACGAGGCCTTCGGGTAGTCCACAGTCAAACAGGGTCCCCGTCGCGTGGGGATGGTTGACTGCCCCAAGGTGGTTGAAAATCAACCATCCACTGGTTGATTTTCAACCACTCGCCGGTTAGATTGCAACCGTGTACCGGCGTAATATCGCTCCCCTGGTCCGCGAGGCACTGCAAGATACCCCAGTCGTGCTGCTCAACGGGGCGCGCCAGACGGGCAAGAGTACGCTGGTGCGGGGAGGGATGCTCGGGAACAGCGACACGCGCTACCTGACTCTGGACGAGGCGGGGGTCCTGGCGGCAGCCGAGGCGGACCCGGCCGGTTTCCTATCGGGGCTCACGGGACCGGTGATCCTGGACGAGGTGCAGCGGTCGCCGGGCCTGTTCCCAGCGATCAAGGCGGAGGTAGACCGAGACAGGCGCCCTGGACGCTTCCTCCTGACCGGCTCGGCCAACGTGCTGCTCCTCCCCCGCCTCTCGGAGTCGCTTGCGGGGAGGGTGGAGATCCTGACGCTCTGGCCGCTCTCCCAGGGAGAGATAGAAGGCGTGGAAGAGCGGTTCGTGGATGCTGTTTTCTCGGCAGACCCGCTTCCCTTTCTGGAGGAACAGGACGAGCCTCTGGGACTCTACGATCGCCTGCTGCGTGGGGGGTTCCCCCGAGGCGCTCGCCAGGGGCTCGGAGGCGCGGCGCCGGGCCTGGTTCGGCTCATACGTGACCACCATCCTGCAGCGCGACGTGCGGGACCTCTCTAACATCGAAGGAATGACAGACCTGCCACGCCTGCTCTCGCTGCTGGCCGCGCGCTCCGCCTCCCTCGTGAACTACGCGGAGTTGTCCCGCAGCGCCTCCATGCCGCAGAGCAC
>Ga0136617_10004388_pt1 | contig 12625 bp, 15 predicted proteins | sample AntDrymUQ3222106_2_FD_129672 | JGI IMG/M metagenome (GOLD analysis project Ga0136617, IMG submission 129672) | Polar desert sand microbial communities from Dry Valleys, Antarctica - metaG UQ322 (21.06) | ecosystem: Environmental > Terrestrial > Soil > Desert | place: Antarctica: Dry Valley...
CACCGTCAGGCGGTCATCGTCATGTACGTGTGGTCTGCGCTGGCGGCGGGGGCGGGGCTGGGCTTCACCTTTCTCGAGCGCTCGGATCTGATCTTCGTTTTCCCGCTGGCGGTTGGAGCGATAGTGGTCTACACGCTGTTCCCCGTCTTGACCAAGGCGATCAACGAGCACTTCGCCCCCTGATAGGATCCTTGTGAAACTTTTCACAAGGATCAGCCTGGGGTAGGATGCAACCGCTTCCGACCCCCGCTTCGTCGGTCGATGCCTCGGAGTCCAGGTTTGGAGCAACAAAGCCAGAGCCTATGTGCCCACTCGGGAGATCTCCGGGTGGCGGTTGCAGGCGAAGACGCGGATGATGGAGAAGACCCTCGGGTGAGCAGACCGTCGAAAGGGTTCCACAACCAGGATCAGGGCGGGCGGGAGCCCGTCCGAGCCGAGGACGGCGCGACCGAGCCCGGGGCCACTCGATCCAAGCCTTTCGTGGACTTCAGCCACAGCACGACTCGCGGCGCGGCCAAAGGCATGTCGCTGGCAGTCGAGTTCGCAGGGGCGGTCTTTTTGTTCTGGTTGATCGGGCGGTTCGCCGACTCCCGGTTGGGGACGGAGCCGTGGGGGCAGATCGTCGGGTCGCTCACCGGATGGCTTGGCGGCTTCATGCACATCTACTACGCAACCCAGAGAGGGCAGTTTTGATCGAAGTGCAAATGGTTGGCCGCATGGTGCGCCGAGGTCTCTGGTTGGCGCCGATCCTCGGGGCGGCGTTGTGGCTGTGGGGCGGACCGCTCTACGCCTGGTCGGGTGTCGCCGGCCTGGGTATGGCGCTGCTCAACCTGTGGCTGTCGGCGCGCCTCATCGGTGGTGTCGCCGACAGGAATCCGGAGATGCTCATGACCGTCGGGCTGGCGACCTTCGTCCTGGGGCTGTTACTGGTCACATGCATCGCTCTGATCCTGAACGCAATGGATCTCGTCGTCTTTCCCGTGACAGGCGTCAGCCTGATAGGAAGTCACCTGGTCCTGGTCCTGTGGGAGGCTTCGAGCGGCCCCCGGAATCCCAGGCCGCGTACTTCCAAGACAGCAACCTCGACCCGCCGTCCGACAGTCAGGAGCTAGACGCATGGAGTTGGATGTAAACGAGCTCTTCTTCTGGGACCCCATCCTCCTGGCCGGTACGCCGTTCGAGATCAACCGCGTGGTTCTGCTGATGTTCGTCGCTTCGATCCTGTGCATGGGGTTCTTCCTCATCGGGGCCAGGCGTATGGCCGCGGTCCCCAAGGGAATCGGGCTGATGGCCGAGGAGGCCTACATGTTCGTGAGGAACCAGATCGCTATCGACGTGATCGGGCCCGAGGGCATAAAGTACGCCCCCTTCCTCGCCTCTTTGTTCTTCTTCATCTTCTTCTGCAACCTTCTCGAGATCGTCCCGGGCATCAACTTCCCGGTGACCTCGCGCATGGCCATACCTGCCTTCCTGGCATTGCTCAGCTATGTGGTCTTCGTCGGTGTGGGCATCCGCAAGCAGGGTCTGAAGTACTTCGTCAACACACTCTTCCCCCCCGGCGTCCCACTGGCCATCAAGCCGCTGCTGGCGCTGATCGAGTTGTTCTCGACATTCTTCTTCAGGCCTTTGACCCTAGCGATCCGGCTTCTGGCAAACATGATGGCCGGCCACGTCCTGCTCACGATCTTCTTTTTGTTCACCGATACGTTCATTCTCGGAGGCGACCTGGTGGCGCTCCCGCTGGGGGCCGTTACCCTCGCAGTCGCCTGCGTGCTGATTGTCTTCGAGCTCCTGGTCATCTCGCTCCAGGCGTACATCTTCACCATGCTGACAGCCTTCTACATCTCCGAGTCGCTGCACGGGCACGAGGAGGAAGAAGCGCACAGCCCACCGCAGCGCGATAAGACGGAGCACGAAGCACAACAAGAAACCGAGGGAGTGAGGGAAGCAGCGTGATCATCAGACCTAGAGACATTGAACCTGCGAGGAGGAACGAAGAATGAATGAAGCGCTCATACTTGCCCAGGCGTCCGGAGTCACCGATACGGGGCTCGCGGCGATCGCCGGGGCACTCGTCTACGGTCTCGCCGCGATCGGACCAGGGGTTGGGGTCGGACTGGTGTTCTCGAGCGCCATCCAGGCAATCGCCCGCCAGCCGGAGATGGCCGGACAGACGCGTGCGACGATGTTCATCGGCTTCGCCTTGATCGAAGCCCTGGCTCTGATCGGTTTCGTCCTGTCGTTCATCCTTCAGGGAGCGGGAGGTTAGCCCGTGTCGTCAGCCATCAACGGCGCCATCTTGTTGGCGCAGGAGTCAGGGGAGCACTCGGGGACCGACCTGGTTCTCCCGGCTACCCCGGAGCTCATCTGGGGGGCCGTGTCATTCGCAATCGTTGCCTTCGTGCTCAGCAGGATCGCATTCCCCCGGTTGCGACAATCCGTTGAGAAGCGCGAGCAGTCGATACGCGACAAGCAGGAAGAGGCCGAGCAGGCACGGCAGGATGCGCAAAGCGAGAAGGAGCAGTACGAAAAGCAGCGCGCCGAAGCCCGTTCCGAGGCGAATCGCATCGTCGAGGAGGCTCGTGGCTCGGCCGAGCAGGTACGGAAGGACACCATCGCCAAAGCCGAGAAAGAGGCGGAGGCGATCGTCGAACGCTCCCGCGAGCAGATCGATGCAGAGAGGGCCCGGGCGATGCAGGAGCTGCAGGGCACCGTTGCCAACCTTTCGATCGAGCTGGCCGAGAAGGTCGTCGGCCGATCGCTCGACGGCTCGTCTCAACGAGAGCTCGTCGACGCCTACATCAAAGAAGTGGGCGGCATGCCCAGCAACGGAGGCAAGGGCGCCTGATGGCCGACGACCAGCTTGTAGAGGGGTATGCCGAAGCGCTGTTCCGGCTGGTCCAGGCGGAGGGTGAGCTCGAGAGGGTCGAGGATGAGCTCTACCGCTTCGGGAAGGTGCTCGAGTCGAACTACGAGCTCAAGCGGGCTCTTTCGGATCAGGCGGTCGACAGCTCCGTGCGCACCGGCATGCTCGAAGAGCTGGCAGGGGACAAGGTTTCGACCCAGACGCTCGGCCTTCTTTCCTTCGTGGTCGATCAGAATCGCGGGAGGCTGCTTCCAGAGATACTTGCGCGCCTCAGCGCGCTCGTCGCCGAATCGCGCCAGGCCGCAGTTGCCGAGGTACGCAGCGCAATCCCGCTCGACGATGAGCAGGAGGCGCAGCTCGCCGAGGGCCTGTCGAAGGCGACCGGCCTGAACATCGAGTTGAAGGTCATTGTCGACCCGTCGGTGATGGGCGGACTCGTGACAAAGATAGGAGACACGGTTATCGACGGCACCGTGAGGCGTCGTCTCGAGCAGCTCAGAGAGCAAGTGAGGTCTTAAGTGGCACAAAAAGAGTTCTCGATCAGCCCGGAGGACATCGCCGCCGTACTGCAGCGGCACCTTGCCGAATTCGAGCCGTCCCTGGAGCGCGAAGAGGTCGGACGTGTACGGGAGGTCGGCGACGGAATCGCGCGTGTCTCCGGCCTGCCGCGCGCCATGGCGAACGAAATGCTCGAGTTCGAGGGTGGCGTGATGGGGCTCGCAATGAACCTCGACGTCGACGAGATCGGCGCCGTGGTCCTGGGCGAGGCCTCCCACATCGAGGAAGGGCAGCCGGTCAAGCAAACCGGCCAGATCCTCTCCGTCGGAGTGGGGGATGAGCTTCTGGGCCGCGTGGTCGACGCGTTGGGTGCTCCGCTCGACGGGAAGGGCTCGATCGAGACCCAGCAGCGGCGTCCACTCGAGGTGCAGGCGCCGGGCGTGACCGCCCGTCAAGCCGTGAACCAGCCGATGCAGACGGGCATCAAGGCGATCGACGCGATGACGCCGATCGGACGGGGTCAACGCCAGCTGATCATCGGCGACCGTCAGACCGGTAAGACCGCGATCGCCATCGACACCATCATCAACCAGCGCGAGGCGTGGGGCACCGACGAGCAGGTCAAGTGCATCTACGTGGCGGTTGGTCAGAAGGCCTCGACGGTGGCGGAGGTAGTGGGGGCGCTCGAAGAGGCGGGGGCCATGGAGTTCACCGTGGTGGTCAACGCAGCCGCCTCGGACCCTGCGCCGTTCCAGTACCTCGCTCCCTATTCGGGCTGCGCCATGGGACAGCACTGGATGGAGAACGGCGAGGACGCGCTCATCGTCTACGACAACCTCTCGCAGCAAGCCGTCGCCTACCGGCAGCTGTCGCTGCTGCTGCGTAGGCCGCCGGGCCGCGAGGCGTATCCGGGTGACGTGTTCTACCTCCACTCCCGCCTCCTCGAGCGGGCTGCACGCCTGTCGGACGAGAACGGGGGCGGATCGATGACGGCGCTGCCGATCATCGAGACCAAAGGCGGCGACGTCTCCGCCTACATTCCGACCAACGTGATCTCGATTACCGACGGTCAGATCTTCTTGGAGACAGACCTCTTCTTCGCCGGTGTGAGGCCTGCGATCAACGTCGGGATCTCGGTCTCTCGCGTCGGGGGAAACGCCCAGACAAAGGCGATGAAGTCTGTTTCCGGGCGCCTGAGACTCGATCTCGCCCAGTTCAGAGAGCTCGAGTCGTTTGCTGAGTTCGGCTCCGACCTCGACAAGGCGTCACAGGCGCAGCTCGAGCGCGGCGCCCGGCTCGTCGAGGCCCTCAAGCAACCGCAGTACTCGCCATTTCCGGTGCAGGATCAGGTGATCTCGATCTGGGCCATCACCAACGGGTTCACCGACGATCTCCCGGTCGAAAGCGTTCAGCAGTTCGAGCGTGAGCTGCTGGACCACATGAGAACCCATCACGGCGACATCGGAGACACCATCAAAGAGTCCGGCAAGCTGGAAGACGACACCTCAGAGAGGCTGAAGAGCGCAGTCGGCGAGTTCAAGGAATCCTTCGCCGACCGGGTGGGCACGGTCGAGACCGTCGCAGCCGAGGAGGGTGTTCCCGAGACCTCCGAGCCCGGCTCCGGCGGCGAGGACACGAGCACTTCCGACAGCCCCGGGGACGAAGACGATGCGGGCTCGAAGGCGAGCTCGGACGGCGCCGACGACTCGACGCACGAGGAATCCAGAGCCCGGTAGATGGCCGAGCAGCTCCGTGTCGTCAAGCGCCGGATCGGGTCCGTCCAGTCGACCCAGAAGATCACCCGCGCCATGGAGCTCATCTCGTCGTCGCGAATCATCAAAGCGCAGCAGCGTGTCGATGCGGCTCGCCCATACGCGGAGACGATGAGGCGCCTGTTGATCTCGGTGGCCCAGAATGCAGGCAACCTCGAGCATCCGCTCCTTGCCGAGCGAGAGGACGTCTCCACCGTCGGACACATCGTCGTGAGCTCGGACCGGGGGCTTGCAGGCGCGTACAACTCGAACGTTCTGCGCACCACCGAACGGGACATAGCCGAACACGGCAAGAAGGCAAGGCTGTTCCTGACCGGGAAAAAGGCCGTCTCCTACTTCCGGTTCCGCGGCTACGACACCTCGGACTCGTGGACCGGGATCTCGGATCGTCCGAGCATCGTCGATGCCCGCACCGTGGCGCAGGCTGCGGCCGGCGCCTTCTCTGAAGGTGAGGTCGACCAGGTGCGCCTGACCTATACCAGGTTCGAATCGGCCATGCGCCAGAATGTCGTGGTCAATCAGGTGCTCCCGCTGCCGCGTGAAGAGCTCGACCGGGATCAAGACGCCGATGAGGGCCGGCGCGCTGGTTACGAGTTCGAGCCGGCGCCCGAGGAGATCCTCAACTACCTGCTGCCGCGCTATCTCGAGGGGACCGTCTATCAAGCGCTGCTCGAGGCGTCCGCATCTGAGCATGCGGCGCGCCGACGCGCCATGAAGGCTGCGACCGACAATGCCGAAGAGCTCCTCGAGGATCTGACGCGCGAGTACAACCAGGCTCGGCAGGCGGAGATCACGACAGAGATCATGGAAGTCGTGGGAGGCGCCGAAGCCCTTTCGGGCGCCTCCTCCGGCGGAAACGAAACGAACTAGGAGGGCTGTGACATGGCAATAGCGTCGAATCGTCTCGAGCAGGACCAGGAATCAGGGGAGTCCCGGCCGGGCGACGCGCAAGAGCTTGCCCAGGGGCGCATCCTTACCGTGACCGGGCCCGTGATGGAGGTTGAGTTTCCACCGGACGCGCTGCCTGAGATCGGATTCGCTCTGACGGTTGAGCGCACCGTCGACGAGAAGACCGACACCATCACAGGCGAGGTCTCTCAGCACGTCGGCCACTCGACGGTAAAAGCGATTTGCATGCAGCAGACCGACGGGCTGGTTCGCGGGACGCCGGTGATCAACACAGGGGCACCCATCAGCGTCCCGGTCGGCCCCCAGGTTCTCGGGCACGTGTACAACGTCCTAGGCCTCCCTCTCGACGGGTCGGAGCTTCCCGACGACATCGAACGCTGGCCAATTCGGCGTCTGCCTCCCAAGTTCGAAGACCTCGAGCCGAAGACCGAGATGTTCGAGACCGGCATCAAGGTCATCGATCTTCTCGAGCCCTACGTGCAGGGCGGCAAGATCGGGATGTTCGGCGGCGCAGGGGTCGGCAAGACTGTCGTCATCCTCGAGATGATCCACCGGGTGGCGACCGAGCACGGTGGCGTCTCGGTTTTCGCGGGGGTCGGCGAGCGGACCCGCGAGGGTAACGACCTGTGGGTCGAGATGAAGGAATCAGGCGTTTTGGAGAAAGCCGCCCTCGTGTACGGGCAGATGGACGAGCCTCCCGGCGTCCGCCTGCGGGTGGCCCTGTCGGCGCTGACCATGGCCGAGTACTTCCGCGATGCGGAGGGACAGGACGTTCTTCTCTTCATCGACAATATCTTCCGTTTCGTGCAGGCCGGCTCTGAGGTGTCGACGTTGCTCGGGCGTATGCCAAGTGCGGTGGGTTATCAACCAACCTTATCGGAGGAGATGGGTGAGCTACAGGAGCGGATCACCTCGACCAAAGGCCGCTCGATCACCTCTCTGCAGGCGATCTATGTTCCGGCAGACGACATCACCGACCCTGCTCCACATACGACTTTCGCGCACCTCGATGCGACGACGGTGCTGTCGCGTCAAATCTCCGAGCTGGGCATCTATCCGGCGGTCGACCCGCTTGACTCGACCTCCAGGATCCTCGATCCACGCTATGTCGGAGAAGAGCACTACGAGGTGGCAACAACGGTCCAACGCATCCTTCAGCGTTACAAGGACCTCCAGGACATCATCGCCATTCTTGGCATAGACGAGCTTTCCGAAGAGGACCGGATCACGGTCCAACGCGCCCGGAAGATCCAGAGGTTTCTGTCACAGCCGTTCTTCGTGGCCGAGCAGTTCACGGGCATCGAGGGAAAGTACGTTGGGGTGGACGAAACCATCGCCTCTTTCAAGGCGATTGCCGAAGGGGAGCACGACGACCTTCCCGAGCAGGCCTTCTACATGGTTGGTGGAATCGAAGAAGCGGTCGCCAGGGGCAAAGATCTGTAGGCCGGTGACTTCGAGGAAAGAAGAGATATGGACGTAAGCATCGTGTCCCCCGAGGCCGGCGTTTGGGATGGGGAAGCGGATCTGGTGATAGCGCGCTCCCCGGAAGGCGAGTTCGGGATAATGCGGGGCCATATTCCGTTCTTGGCCGCGTTGGTGCCTGGGAAGGTGACGGTGGTTTCGGGCGATTCACGCGATGTTTTCTTCGTCCCTGGAGGTTTCCTGGAGTCGTCGGGCTCGGCCGACGACTACCACGTCATCGTGCTCGCGGACGGGGCCGAGCCTGCGGACGATATCGATGCGTCGAGGGCGCGGGAGCTGCTCGAGGAAGCTCGCCGGAGGCGTGACGAACGAGACGACGATGCCGCGGAAGCCGAGCTCCGCGTTGCGATGGCTCGGGTCGACCTGGCCGAGCAATAGCTCATGGAACGTCGTACCGGGGGGCTGCGTAATCGCGTCTTCTGCTCGACTTGCGGGGCTTCTGCCATCCGTCGTCACGGCGTCGCGCCGCTGGGGTGGGAGGAGATGCCCGACAAGGGCAATCGCGCTGCTGCCCTCTGCCCGTCATGTATGCGACGAAATCTCTGGCTGATCGAGGCTCGGCTCGAAATCGACTTCGAGGCAGACCCTTAGCCGAATCCGAATGCCTTGGCGGCCGCCTCACGATAATGGCGTTCAAGCTCAACGAGTTGACCCTGTGCGCGCTGCAACAACCACTGGAGGTCCACAGGCGGCGGTTGCGAGGGCGGGAACGCCTCCTGCAGGCTTCTCCACAGGCCGATCTTTCCGGTCACGCCGATCACCAACCCTTCGAGTTCGGTGAGGCGGCTCAGGTCGGAGTAGCCGGTGAGTTGGCCGTTGAGTTTCAAGCGGCCCAACTTTTCGGCTACCCAGGCAGCCCGGGACTTCAGAATGCTCCTGCTTGCGCCTACCGAGTCCATGATCTGGCCCAGTTGTGCCTTGTCGGCCGAAGCCTCGGCCACGAATTCGGCCAGGAAGTCACCCAAGGGGGTGCCCTTGTTGCTTTTCTGTGAGCGCTTCGCGACTTCCACCCCGATGACGGCGCCTGCGAGATGGTCGTTGAGATAGATGCGCAGTAGCTTGGAGGCCTTGTTCATTCAAGGTATTTCTCCTTTGAGGAGAAACCCAACCCTGAAAAGGCTTGCATTTGAACTTTGTTTGGTCTTTCGTTGTCAGGAAGTGCCTGGTTGAGGTTGCCGGGCTGTTATCGGGAGGGGAGGGAAGCGATGGCTCAAGAGACAGACGGGGGAAACGTTACCCGAGAGCCGGTCTTGTCGGCAGAGGAAGCGGAGAACGGGCTGACGGTGCAGCGTGAGATGGCCATTCCAGATGTGCGCACAGACGATCCCGACATCGAGACGGTCGTCCGTGAGGAGGTGACGATCTCACCCGCCCAGCCCCAGAAGTCCACCGGGCGCAGGAAGACCACCGGCCGCAAGAAGTCAACGGGCCGCAAGAAGTCAACGGGCCGCAAGAAGACAACCGCCCGGAAGAAGTCAACGGGCCGCAAGAAGACAACCGCCCGAAAGAAGTCAACGGGCCGCAAGAAGACAACCGCCCGAAAGAAGACCACCGGCCGCAAGAAGACGACCGCCCGGAAGAAGTCAACGGGGCGAAAGAAGACAACGAGCCGGAAGAAGACGACCGCCCGGAAGAAGTCAACGGGGCGAAAGAAGACAACGAGCCGCAAAAAATCAACGGGCCGCAAGAAGTCAACGGGGCGGAAGAAGTCAACCGCCCGAAAGAAGACAACCGCCCGCAAGAAATCAACGGCCCGCAAGAAATCAACGGCCCGCAAGAAATCAACGGGCCGCAGGAAGACCACCGGGCGCAAGAAGTCAACGGGCCGCAAGAAGACGACCTCCCGGAAGACGACCGGGCGCAAGAAGTCAACGGGCCGCAAGAAGACGACCTCCCGGAAGACGACCGGCCGCAAGAAGTCAACGGGCCGCAAGTCGACGGCCCGACGGAGGACGACTGCCCGCAAGTCGACGGGCCGGAGGAAGACCACCGCCCGAAAGAAGTCAACCGCCCGAAAGAAGTCAACCGCCCGCAAGTCAACGGGTCGGAGAAAGACCCCCGCCCGCAAGTCTTCGGTGGGCCGGAGGAAGACCACCGCCCGCAAGTCTTCGGTGGGCCGGACGGCCACCGGGCACAGAAGGGCGATCGGCACGAGGAAGGGGACGGCTCGCAGGGCCGCCGGGTAGCCGAGCAGACGGCCGGTGGGTGGCCCGGGATCAGCATCCGGGCCACCCCTGAGCGGTCCGAGGCTCTCGTGCAGGCGTCAGCCTCTAGATGAAACCGATGTTGCGCTACTCGGTTCATGGGCCCTGCCCCCTCCGGGGTGAGGTCACCATCAGCGGCGCGAAGAACTCCGCCTTGAAGATCATGGCTGCGGCGTTGATGGTCCCAGGCGAGGTAGTGGTCGAGCGGGTTCCGCGCATCACCGACGTCGCCCTTATGAGTGAGGTGCTGAAGCGGCTCGGCGCCCGCGTCGAGTGGCACGACGACTCTCTCTGGATCGATTCGTCGGGCGACCTCCTCGACGAAACTCCGTACGAGCTCGTCACGATGATGCGGGCCTCCATTCAGGTTCTGGGGCCTCTTCTGGCGCGCCTCGGCCGAGCGCGGGTTGCGCTTCCCGGAGGAGACGCAATCGGATCGCGACCCATCGATCTCCATCTCAAGGGGTTCGAGCGGATGGGCGCCAAGTTCGTGTCTGAGCACGGCTATGTCGAAGGCATTGCCGAAGGGCTATCGGGGGCGGATGTTCTCCTCGAATTTCCGTCGGTGGGGGCGACGGAGAACCTGGTGATGGCGGCGGCCACGGCCGATGGCGAGACGACGATCGAAAACGCTGCGCGGGAACCGGAGATACAGGACCTGGCGGGCTTTCTGAACGCCGCCGGCGCACGTATCACGGGGGCCGGAACACCGTCCATAAAGATCCAGGGCGTCACCGACCTGCATCCCGTGCATCACGAGATCATGCCCGACCGTATCGAGGCAGGCACCTTCGCCATCGGCGCCGCCGCCACCGGCGGTGATGTTCGTCTGAGCGGACTCCGACCCGAGCACATCGAGCTCCCGCTGCAAAAGCTCGAAGAGGCCGGCGCCGAGGTTCGCCGGCACAGGGACGCGGTTGAGGTGAGCATGACGGGGCGACCGCGTCCCATCGACCTCGTTACTCTGCCCTTTCCCGGATTTCCCACCGATCTACAGCATCCGATGATGGTCCTGCTGGCCCAGGCCCACGGCTCGTCCATATTGACCGAGAACGTCTTCGAGGCCCGTTTTGTCTTCGTCGACGAGTTTGCTCGCATGGGAGCCTCCATCAAGGTCGAGGGTCATCACGCCGTGATCCGTGGCATCGAAGGCTTGTCCGGCGCACCGGTTGAGGCGCCCGACATCCGGGCAGGCGCAGCCCTGGTGCTGGCCGGACTGTGCGCTCGGGGCCGAACCGAGGTGTTCGACAAAGGGCACATCCGGCGTGGGTACGAGGACTTCGATCACAAGCTCCGCCTTCTGGGAGCCGACATAGAGGTGTCACCGGCTTGACGCCGGATCTGGCTGTTCGGGAGTCACAGGGTTCTTCGACCACCCCCCGCCCGGGCGGCGTCCCGCCGGTTCCCGGGCTCGCCGGGTAGGATGGAGCGGTGGAGCAGGTCGAGTCGGTCGAGGATCAGGTCAGGGCCGCCCTCGAGTTGATCCGTCCCGCCATCCAGATGGACGGAGGCGATATCCAACTCGACAGCGTAAAGGGCGGAACCGTCACGGTGCAGTTGTTCGGTACGTGTGATACCTGTCCGATCTCTCCCGTGACGCTTCGGCATGGAGTTGAGCGCATCCTGCGGGAACGCGTTCCGGGCATCACCGAGGTCGTAGCTCTCGAGGTCTGACCCGGCGGAGCTCCAGAGCCTCGCCCAACGCGTGTTCAAGGGCGACCCACGGGCGATGGGGCGGCTGATCTCACTGGTCGAAGACGGGGCCCCTGCGCTCGGTCCCGTGATGCACGACCTGTACGTCCGAACCGGCCACGTCTACTCGGTGGGCGTCACCGGCGCGCCGGGAGCAGGCAAGTCGACCCTTACCGAACGCCTTATCGCCGAGATCAGAAGGCACAAGGGGAGCGTCGGTGTGCTCGCCATCGACCCTTCCAGCCCCTTCTCGGGTGGCGCCCTTCTGGGCGACCGGGTTCGGATGCAGGGGCACGCGACCGATCCGGGCGTGTTTATCAGATCGATGGCTACACGGGGTCATCTCGGAGGTCTGTCGCTTGCCACGTTCGAGGCGATGCATGTGCTCGAAGCGGCCGGCACCGATGTCGTACTGGTCGAAACGGTCGGCGTGGGGCAGGCGGAGGTCGAGATCGCCGACGCCTGCGATACGACCGTGGTGGTGGTGAACCCGGGCTGGGGCGACGCGATTCAGACTGCCAAGGCGGGACTGATGGAGATAGCAGACGTATTTGTCGTGAACAAGGCCGACCGTCCGGGAGCGAGGGAGACGACGCGGGAGTTGACCCGGATGCTGGAACTGGCGGCAACGGATTGGATACCGGAGATCATTCAGACCACCGCCACCAAGGGCGAGGGAATCGAAGAATTGTGGACGGCCATCGAAAAGCACCGGGCCCGGCAAGAGGAGACCGGACGACTCGAGGGGCGCCGCCGGATCCGGACGGAGCGTGAGATCAAGCGGATCGTGGCCGAACGCTACCGCCGGCGGGTTGAAGAAGAGCTGGCGCCGCTATTGACGGAGATGACACGTGAGGTTGCGGCCCGCCGGATCGATCCTTACGAGGCCGCTGGGCTCTTGATGGATGCGCTGGAAGGGGACGCTCAGGTCATGTAGACGTCGGTGTCTTCGCTTCCATCGAAGATGGCATCGACGTATTCCTTGACGTATCGTTTCTTGTCGACTCCATCCAGGATCATGTTCTCCATGACGTAGATCACCCCAGGTGCAAAGTCGTTGAGCTCTTCGACCACCGGGCGCCGGTTGCGCCATGGAGTGTTGTCGGTCACGAACTCGAAGAGCTCGTCGGTGAGCGCATCTTTGTCCACGAGCAATCGGAAGAATCGAGGCATAGTCGTCCCATCTTTGTCTGGCGTCCGCC
>Ga0136617_10004389_pt1 | contig 12625 bp, 14 predicted proteins | sample AntDrymUQ3222106_2_FD_129672 | JGI IMG/M metagenome (GOLD analysis project Ga0136617, IMG submission 129672) | Polar desert sand microbial communities from Dry Valleys, Antarctica - metaG UQ322 (21.06) | ecosystem: Environmental > Terrestrial > Soil > Desert | place: Antarctica: Dry Valley...
CACCGACTCACCCAGACGCCCGCGAACACCGCGAGCCGGCCCCACCAACCCCCGCCAGACCCGCCGACACCGTCAACGGCCGCTCAGCGTTCCCGCGGCGCATAACGACCCACGCTCCTAGCCGCCGCGCGGGCGCGCGGCCGACGTGGCGGTCGCAAACCCGTCATGACGCCAGCCAAGATCGCCGCCGCGCTGAAGATGCGCGCAGCGGGCGAGCAGAGCGTCACCGAGATCGCCGAAGCCCTCGGCGTCAGCCGGGCCAGCGTCTACCGCGCCCTGGCGAACGCTGGGAGTTCGGCCCCCGTAGACCGGGGCGCTAGCGCCCGAGCCCATCGTGAAGAGGTTCGCGCACTTCGGCAAGGCTGAACGCCATCCCGCCGACACCAGGCCCCAGAAGCGCGCTGACCGTCGATCTCCGTAGCGCCTAGCCTGAGACTCGTGGAACTCGAGCTCGTTGCCTTGATCGTGTCAGGCGCAAGCTTCGTGATCTCAATCGCAGCGTTCTGGGCGACGACCCTGAAGCGAGCGCGAATAGGCCTGCATCATGCGGCGAACAACGACCAGTGGGCCGTGACGTCGTGGAACGGTCTTATCCCCCACGGGGACACTCATCTTGGCGTTGCCTTGTATGCACACAACGGTGGTGCGAACTCTGGGATCATCGAGACGTTGACCGTCCGCTCGGATGCCACGCTCGGCGGCGTGCTGCAGCAACCCGTCGAGTGGTATCCGGTCAAGACCAAGCTCGACTGGCATGCAGGCGACTTCCCTGCGACCTTTCCCCGCGCACTCGACGCCGGCGAGATTGAGGAGCTGTTTCTCGTCGGTCGGCTTCCGCTCAGCCTGAGCCCAATTCAACGCCTCAACGCGGATGAAGCGGCGGACATGGAGCGCGAAGAAGCCTTCGCACGACAGCTGGCTTCGGCACCGTTCCTACGACTGCACCTGGCTTGGACCTATGCCCGACCGGCAGGCGTACTGCGGAGCGCCAGGCCAAAGGTCATCCCTCGGGAACGCCACCTCGACGTACCGATCGCCGGTCTGCGTGACACGTTCGTGCAGTCCTGGTCAGGACAGGCCGATCACGCCGCCCTGGGTACCCGCGCGGCCCGACTCGCAGCACTCGCAGAGTCAAGTCCCGGGAAGTGGTGTAGAAGCGCGAGGCTCATCTCGTCGATGAAGCGTCGGCTCACGCGGCGGCGAGCTCGGTGACCTTCCTTGTGGTTGTTGTCGGTGGGGAGAGGTTTGTCGGTCTGTGTCTCGTAGAGAGTCGCCATCGAGCCTTGGCTGATGTAGCTGCGGCTGCCGAGCTACACCGCGACGACATCGGCGAGCTGCCGTAGCTCCATATGTCCTGGTTCTAGCCCGCAGAAGCATTATGTCTCTGCGTTCTGACCGGACCGGCGCGATCATGGGCGCATGACGCCGACGCAGACGATGCAGCGCTACTTCGAGACCTGGAACGCCCACGACCTCGACGCCTTCGAGGCGCAGCTCGCCGACGACATCACCTTCGCCGGCCCGCTCGGCAGCGCGACCGGCGCCGCCGAGTGCCGCCGGGGTATCGCAGGCCTGACCGAGCTCGTGGACCGAGCGGAGGTGCTCGCGATGGTGGCCGACGGCCCCGACGTCATCACCTGGTTTGAGCTGCACGCCACCGACGGCGCCGGCATCCCGGTGGCCAACTGGGCGCACGTCGCGGATGGCCGGATCCGGCGGGTGCGCGTGACCTTCGACCCCCGGCCGCTGCTCCGCTAGTGCTCGAGGTCGAGCTGTTCACCGACCCGGCGTGCCCGTTTGCCTTCTCGGCGGAGCCGATCCGCCAGCGCCTGCGCTGGCACTACGGCGACGGCCTGCGCTGGACGACGCGGATGATCGTGCTGACGCGCGAGCCGGGCGAGGCCGAGAAGCTGGCGCAGGGCGCGCGCGGCCTGCAGCGGCGCTTCGGCCTGCCGATCGATCCGGCGCCCTACGCGCGGCCCGCCTCCTCAGAGCCCGCCTGCCGCGCTCGTCGCCGCCCGCCTGCACGCGCCCGAACACGCGGAAGCGCTGCTGCGCCGCCTGCGCGTTCGCGTGATGCAGGGCGGACTGCTCGACGACCCGGCGCTCATCGATGGCGCCGCCGACGACGCCGGCCTCGACCCGAAGCGGCTTGCCGCCTGGTGCGCGACCGCGGAGGCCGCAGCCGCGCTGGACGCCGACGCCGCCGCGGCGCGCGCTCCCTCGCCCGCCGCCCGCGCGCTGGACCACAAGCTCGGCGGCCCGCGCGAGCAGCGCCGCTACACGGCGCCGAGCTATGTCATCGACGGCGTCGCGATCCCGGGGTACAACCCCGTCGAGGCCTACGAGGCCGCGATCGCCAACCGCGCCGCCCAACTGCCGCGCCGGCTCAAGCCCGAATCCACGCACGGACTGCTCGAGTGGGCCGGCGAGCCGCTGGCCACTGCCGAGGTCGCGCTCGTCATGCAGGTCGACCTCGATAAGGCGCGCGAGGCCCTGTCGACGGTCGCGCGGTGGGAGCCCGCGGGGGCGGACGGCTATTGGACGCTGTAGGCGCGTCGCGTGTGGGCGTCAGCGCCGCTCGAGCACGGCAAGCAGGTACGGGCTCGTGGCGCCGGCCCCCGATCGCGCCCGCGCGGAGCGCCGCGATTACCCCCTCGCGCAGCCGCTCCCACTCGCCGGCCGACTCGAGCTGCTCGCGGGCGCCGATCCACATCGGGTGCAGACGCTCCCAGCGGTCCCAGAACTGCTCGGGCGTCGTGCTGTCGTGCGTGAGCTGGCGCTCGGTGACCTCGACGGCGCCGTGTGGCTCAAGCAGCGTCTCGAGCACTGACGGGTCGCCCCAGTCGACGGGGGCCGGCGAGCGGCTGAGCGTCTGGCGCATCAGGGAGGCCGCCGCGAACATCGGTCCGCGCGGTGCCCAGGTGGTGATGACGACGCGCCCGCCGGGCCGGACGACACGCCCGATCTCCGCCGCCGACCGCGCGGCGGGGCGAGCGAAGATCACGCCGAAGACGGAGATCGCAGCATCCAACTGCCCATCGTCGAACGGCAGCTGTGCGGCATCGCCGTGCACGAACTCGGCGGATGGCACACGTTGGCGCGCGACCTCCAGCAGCCGCGGCGAGCCCGTCGAGCCCGGTAGGGATCGCGCCGCAGCGCTGCGCCGCGAGGGCGGCATTGCCCGTGCCGCGCGCGACGTCGAGCACGCGCTCGTCGCCGGTCAGGCCAAGCGCCGCGATCGCAACCTCAGCAACGGGCGCAAGCTGCAGCGCCGTCTGGGCGTACGCTGCTTTGTGTCCAGCGACCGCCCTGAGACAGCGGGGCTGAAGGAACACCACTTGTTCGAAGACCTGATCGCAGGGAGCGTGCGCTTCGCAGAAGGTCATCGCGGCGACGGCGCGTAGCCGCCCATGTTCTGGCCCAAGCCATGCCCGGCGCTGGCGGCGATCGCGCTGGTCACAGCGAGTACCGGCTGCGGCACGGACGATCCACCGCCCGCCCGCCCGGCTGTCGCGACGATCGTGCAGGACGACGCGGAGCTGCTGCATCGTTCGCCGGCCCGCATCGCGGCGACGTTCGACGACCTGCGCGACAGCGGCGTGGACTGGGTTCGGGTGACCGCCGGATGGTCGGTGATCGCGCCGGCGCCGCTGGCGGCGCGCCGGCCGACGTTCGACGCCGCCGATCCGCAGGCATACCCGCCCGGCGCCTGGAGCTCGCTGGACCGCGTCGACGCGATGGCGCGCCAGCGCGGCATGCGGACCGCGATCGACATCGCGTTCTGGGCGCCGCGCTGGGCAGTGGCGCGGCCGAGCCGCCGCGATGACCGCGAGCGCGACACGATCTCCGTCGAGGCCTACGCCGATTTCGCCGCGGCGGTTGCGCGCCGCTACCCGCAGGCGGCCGCGTTCACGATTTGGAACGAGCCCAACCACAACGCGTTCCTGCTGCCGCAGTGGGAGCGCACCGGCGACGGCTGGCAGGCGGCCTCGCCGCATCGGTACCGGGCGATGGTGCAATCCGCGGCACCGGCGATCAAGGCGGCTGCGCCGGACGCCATCGTCCTGATCGGCGCGACGTCGTCGGTCGGCAGCGACCGCGGCGAGGGCCCCGCCGACCGGATCGCGCCGCTGACGTTCCTGCGCGAGATGGCCTGCGTCGACACGCAGTTGCGCCCGCTCGCGCGGCCCGAGTGCCAGACGTTCCAAGCGCTGTCCGGCGACGGCTGGTCACACCATCCCTACTCGCTGCAGTTGGCGCCCTGGCAGCACGACCCCCGCGCCGACAACGTGCGCATCGCCGACCTCGACCGGCTGACCTCGCTGCTGGCGCGCCTGCACGCCGCCGGACGCACCACCCGCAGCCTGCCGCTGTACCTGACCGAGGCGGGCTACCAGACCAGCCCACCGGACCCGACGCAGACGGCGAGCCTCGCTGACCAAGCGCGCTGGCTGCCCGAGGCCGAGCAGATCGCCCGCCGGCAGCCGTCGCTGCGCAGCGTCGCGCAGTTCCTCGTGCGCGACCTTCCGGAACGGCCGGGCCGGAGCCTGCGCCGGCGCTGGGGTGACTACCAGTCGGGCCTGCGCTTCGCCGACGGCCGCGCCAAGCCCGCGCACGCGTCGTTCTCGCTGGCGCTCGTCGCGCGTCGTGCCGGCGCCGGGCAGGTCCGCTTCTGGGGGCTCGTGCGGCCGGGTCCGGGGGCCCGCCCCGCCCGCATCAGCGTGCTCGAACCGGCAGGCGGGTGGCGCGAGATCGCCCGGCTGCGGACGCGGGCGGACGGCACCTTCGAGGCCGCCGTCAGCGTCAAGCCGCAACGGACGTTCAGGCTCGAGAGCGATGGACGGTACGGCGCGCCGGTCGGGGGGGCACGCTGACGAGCGGCGGGACACGTCGTCGTGCGAGCACCGTGGCCTGTCGCGACGCCCGGTGCGAGCTTTGACCATGGCTGTGACGATCCGGCCAGCCGCGCCAGCGGAGGCCGAGCTGCTGACGGCGTTGATCCTGCGCTCGAAGGCGTACTGGGGCTACGACGCCGGGTTCATGCGGCGCGCGGCGTCGGAGCTCGTCCTCACCGCAGGCGAGCTGCGGCGGATGGACACGCTCGTCGCGCAGGATGCCCGCGAGGCGCTCGTCGGTGTTGCGGCGGTCGACCACGAGGCCGTGCCGCCGCTGCTGGAGCTGCTGTTCGTCGCCCCCGAGGCGATCGGCGCGGGGATCGGGTCCCGGCTGCTGCAGGCAGCGCTCGCTCGGGCCGCAGCTCGCGGGCTGCGCGAGCTCACGGTCATCAGCGATCCGAACGCCGAGCCCTTCTATCTCGCGCGCGGGGCGGTGCGCGTCGGCGAGCACGCTGTTGCGTCCACCGGACGCAGCCTGCCCGTCCTGCGCATCGCCGTGCCCGGCCCTTCACGCTGACGGCCGGGCAGGACGTGTCTGACGCGGGCAGGAAATCGGCCGCGCGTGCAGCCGCCTCACCGGCCCGGCAGGGCCGCGGCCGTGTCTCGCACCGCCGCCAGCAGCGCCTGGGTGGACGGGCGGGCGGCGTCCGTTGCACGGGTGGCGGCGAAGATCGCTCGGCTGACCGATCCCTCGGCGATGGCTCGCAGCACGACGCCGGCGGTTCGGCCCGCGAGCGCCAGGTCGGGCAGCATCGTCACGGCCAGGTCGTCGGCGACCAGCGCGAGGCTCATCGTCGCGTCGTTGATGCGATGGCGGATGTCGGGCTCGAAGCCGCCGAGCTCGCGGCAGCTGCGCTGGGTGATCTCCTCCCAGCCCATCCCGACGTGCGCGGTGGCCCAGGCCCGCGTGGGCCAGCTCGGCCAGCGGCACGGCGTCTCGGTGCCGGCGCGCCGCTGGGTGCTCGGCCGGCAGGACGAGGTGCACAGGGTCCTGGAGGAGCTCGTGGCGCTGCACGCCCGCGGGCAGCCGCCAGGGCTGATGCTGCCACTCGTCGCCCAGCACGAGGTCGACGTCGCCGATCGTCAGCGCGGGCAGCGCCTGCTCGGGCTCCGCCTCGATGAGCTCGCAGCGCAGCCGGGGCGCGTCGCGCCTGAGCGCATCGATCGCCGGTAGCGCGAGGCGCAGCGCCCCTGACTGAAATGCGGCGATGCGAGCGCGGCCGGTGACGGCGCCGGCGGCGGCCGCCAGATCGGCCTCGGCGCGCGCCGCGCGCTCGAGCAGCGCGGCGGCGTGATCGACCAGCACGAGCGCCACGTCGGTCAGGCGCACGCCGCGGCCGGCGCGCTCGAGCAGACGCACGCCGGTCTCGCGCTCGCGCGTCGCGAGCTGCTGCGACACCGCCGACGGCGTGAACTGCAGCGCGTCGGCGACCGCGGCGATCGTGCCGCGCTCGTGTAGCTCGCGCAGGATGCGCAGACGGCGAAGGTCGAGCTTTATGTAGCAACGCTACTGGTTGATCGTCAGCTATCGGAATCGTTCTTCATGCTTTGCCGCGCGCCGCGATGCGCCCGCCGTCGTCTACAGCACATACATCCTCGTCAGCGAGGGCGTCGCCGGGCGCATGCCTCCGCGCGTCCTGTCGGCGCTCGTGTGCACGGGCGCGGCGGCATCGCTGTCCGTCGGATCGGTGCTGCTTGGTGAGCTGCGTCCGGGCGAGCTGACCGCTGCCGGCTGGAGGTGGCTGGGCTGCATCGCCGTCATCTGCACGGTCGCCTCGATCAGCCTCTTCCTCGCCGGGCTTCAGCGCGTCGGACCGACCACCGCCTCGATCCTCGCCACCGCCGAGCCACTCGTGACGGTGCTGCTGGCCATGCTGGTGCTCGGCGAGATGCTGGGCCCGTTGCAGCTTCTCGGCGTCGTCGTGATGCTCGGCGGCGTGCTGTTGCTGAACATGACTGCCGCGAGCAGACCACGACAGGTCCCCCACAGGAAGGACACCGCGAGATGCCCACAGCCACAGACGCACTGACCGGGAAGGTGGCGCTCGTCGCCGGCGCGACCCGCGGGGCCGGGCGCGGGACGGCGGTCGCACTGGGAGAGGCCGGCGCGACGGTCTACTGCACCGGCCGCACGACCCGCGCGCAGCGCTCGGAGTACGACCGGGCCGAGACGATCGAGGAGACCGCCGAGCCCGTCGACGCCGCGGGCGGTGAGGGGATCGCCGTCGAGGTCGACCACCTGCAGCCGGCGCAGGTCGAGGCGCTCGTCGCGCGCATCGAGGCGCAGCAAGGCCGGCTGGACGTGCTGGTCAACGACGTCTGGGGCGGCGAGAAGCTGATCGAGTGGGACACGCCGCTGTGGGAGCACGATCTCGACGGCGGGCTGCGGATGCTGCGCCTGGCGGTCGACACGCACCTGATCACCAGCCACTTCGCGCTGGCGCTGCTGATCCGCCGGCCCGGGGGGCTCGTCGTGGAGATGACCGACGGCACGCTGGAGTACAACGCGGCGAACTACCGGCTGTCGGCGTTCTATGACCTGGCCAAGATGGCGGCCATCCGGCTCGCCTTCGCCCAGAGCAGGGAGCTCGAGCTGCACGGCTGCAGCGCCGTCGCGCTGACCCCGGGCTGGATGCGCTCGGAGATGATGCTCGACAACTTCGACGTCAGCGAAGCTAACTGGCGTGACGCGGCCGCCAAGAGCCCGCATTTCGCCGCGATCTCCGAGAGCCCGCGCTTCGTCGGACGCCCTGTCGCCGCGCTCGCCGCCGACCCGCAGCTGCAGCGCCGCAACGGCGGCTCGTTCTCCTCCGGCGGTCTCGCGCGCGAGTACGGCTTCACCGACGTCGACGGCTCCCAGCCCGACTGCTGGCGCTACATGGTCGAGGTCCAGGACGCCGGCCGCCCGGCCGACGCCACGGGCTACCGCTGAGACGCGCGGTCGCCCGCGCGACAGGCGCCGCGCCCGCCTGCTGAGCGTTCAGATGACGCTGTTGCGCCTGAGGATCGTGACGGCGCGCACCGTCGCGTAGCCGCGCCATTCCAGCGCCGCCGCCGGCGAGTAGCTCGCGAAATCCACACGCCAGCCGCCGTCCTGCTGCTGCTCGCCGATCATGCGCTCGAGGTCACGAGCGATGACGTCAGGGCGGAAGATCGCCCGCGCCGGGCGGTCGGGTAACGGCGCGAAGTCCAGCGGTCGCAGCGACTCGTCCTCGGCGCCGCCCGCGACACCCAGCCGCCCGTCGGCGGGGATGAGGTCGCCGAGGCGATGCAGCAACGCGGGCGCCTCGGGCAGTGCGTCGTGCACCGCGTCGAACAGCTGCAGCGACGCGTTCACCACGAGCGCGTGCGGCGCCTCCCCCAGCGCCGCGGCCGCGTTGAGGCAGTAGCGCGTGGCACGCGCGAGCCAGGCGTGCTCGGCGACCGCCGGGTCGGAAGCGGCGACGCGGTGCGCGGCGGCTGCGACGTACGCCGTGATCTGCAGCGACGACGTCGCCGGGTCGGCCTGTGCCCAGAACGGGGCGAGCGCCGCGTCGTCGGCGACCGGCAGCGCAAACCCAAGCCCGCCGTCGGGCAGCGTCACCGAGGCCAGCCAGTCGCACAGCTCCAGCGACCGCCGGGTCCTGGCCGGCGCGACGTCGCCGATCGCCTCGAAGGCGTGCAGCGCGCCGGCCGGTTGGCTCTCGGGGGCGCGCAGGTCGGGCTCGAGGCCCCAGCCGTAACCGCCGTCGGGGTTGCGATAGGCGTCGAGCGCCGCCAGGACGGCGCCGGGATCGCCGCTCCCGAGCAGCAGCTCCAAGCGGCGGCGGTCGAGCGTGCGCGCGTGGCCGGCCATGAACGACACGGCGGCGGACAGGTCGGTCGGCATGCCCCCAGTCTGCCTGTCCGGCGTACGCGCTTGCATGTTCGGCCGTCCCGCGCCGGCTGTGCGGTCAGCGCGGTCACGCGTCGCCTGTGCAGCAGCGCTCCTGACAATCGTCCTCGCCGCGAAGCGCGGCGAGCGGATCTGATGTGCAGGCGCAGCCCTCGCCGCTCCACGCCTCGCGGCCCTCCTTGACGGCGACGGCGGCGATCAGCAACCCGATCACCGGGTCAAGCCACCAGGCCCCCAGCGCGGCGTTGGCGAGCAGTCCGACCAGCAGCGCGCCGGCGAGGTAGGCGCAGAGCATGTTCTGGCGTCCTTCGCCCTTGGTGGCGGCCGAGCCGATCTGGTCGGCGATGCGCTGCTTGGCGATGCCGAGGTACGGCATGACGACAAGGCTCGAGGCGCTGAGCGCGACCCCGAGCCAGCTGACGTCGGGGGCGCTCGGCCTGGCTGAGCGCTTGGGTGGACTCGAAGGCGACGTACGGCGCGAGGATGAAGAACTGGATCGCGACGAGCTTCTGCGCACGGCGTTCGGCGGCCTGGGAGAACAGTCTGGTACCGGTGAAGCGCCAGACGATGATCGCGCTGGCGAAGCCCTCGATCGCGGAGTCCAGGCCGAAGCCGATCAACGCGATCGAGCCGGCGAGGATCCCGGCGAGGATGGCGATCGTGCCCTCGAGGGTCATGTACGCGAGGCTCGCCCAGGAGAGCACCTTCACGCGCGTCGCCAGGCGCCGGTAGGCCTGACGGTCGACCTGCGGGCGCCGGTCGACCGCGCTCGCCGGCAGCACCCCCGGCGTGCTCACCGCGCAAGCTCCACGTCGCCGTGGACGGCCGCCAGGAGCGCGTGGCCCGCGTCTGTGACGTTGTACATGACCATCTTGCCATCACGGCGGCTTGCGACATCGCCGGCCGCGCGCAGCGCGCGGAGGTGGTGCGGGACGAGGTTCTCGGCGCGCTCGCAGACCCGTGTTGGACGTAGTCAATCGCGTCGGAACCGCTGTCCAACCCACACGGCCCACCAGCGCAGCGCTCGGTACGGCGGAGGGGGGCGCGAGCTACCGCGGGCAGCGGCGCCCCAGCGATAGCCCGACGCGACGCGGCGAGGGCTCATCGTCCACGTAGATCTGCAGCGGGACGCAGGACGGGGTGCGGGTCAAGACGAAGCCCGACCAGAAGGTAACCGCTACTGCGTCCGCAGCGCTCCCGGACGGACCGCCGGGGCGGCAGGCGACGAAGGTCACAGCCGTGTAGGCGTCGCTACCTGTGCGAACATATGTTCGTGTCATCGTGCTCGGTCATCCTGCACGCCGACGTCGACGCGTTCTTCGCCTCCGTCGAGCAGCGCGACGATCCGAGCCTGCGCGGCCTGCCGGTGATCGTCGGCGGCGGCGTGGTGATGGCCGCCAGCTACGAGGCGCGTCGCTTCGGCGTGCGCAGCGGGATGGGCGGCTCGCGCGCCCGGCGGCTGTGCCCGCAGGCGATCGTGGTGCCGTCGCGCTTCGCCGCCTACGTGGAGGCGAGCCGGGCGGTCTTCGCCGTCTTCGAGCGATCGGCGCCGGTCGTCGAGCCGATGTCGATCGAGGAGGCGTTTCTCGACATCGGAACGCTGGCGCGCACGAAGGGTGCGGCGCGGGAGATCGGCCGCCGCCTGCGTCGCGAGGTCCGCGCCGAGTGCGGGCTGCCGATCACCGTCGGGATCGCGCGCACGAAGATCGTCGCGAAGCTGGCCAGCCGCGCGGCCAAGCCCGACGGGCTGCTGGTCGTGACGCCCGCGGAGGAGCGCGGCTTCCTCGATCCGCTTGCGGTGGAGGACCTGTGGGGGGTGGGGCCGGCGACCGCGAAGCGGCTGCACGCGCGCGACCTCAGGACCGTCGCGCAGGTGGCGCAGCTCAGCGAGGCGGCCCTCATGCAGATCCTCGGCAAGGCGTCGGGGCGCCACGTCCATGCGCTCGCCCACAACATCGACCTGCGCCCGGTGCAGCCAAGCCGCCCGCCGCGCTCGTTCGGCGCACAGCGCTCGCTCGGCCGTGCGCGAACGGCGCTCGCGCCGGACGAACTCGACGAGACGCTGGCGCGGCTCGCCGATCGCGTCACCGCCCGAATGGGCAAGGCCGGCTTCGCCGGGCGCACCGTCGTGCTGCGCCTGCGCTTCGCCGATTACTCGCGCGCGACGCGCTCGCACACGCTGCCCGACCACGCGACCGCGCCCGAGCCGATCCTCGCGACGGCGCGGACGCTGCTCGCCGCCGCGACCCCGGCGATCGAGCGCGACGGGCTGACGCTCGTCGGCCTCACGGTGGCAAACGTCGTCGACCTGAGCGGCGGCACGCAGCTCGAGCTGCCGGCCGCCGCCGGCGACGTCGACGCGGGCTGACGCAGACCCTCGAGCGGTTGCGCGGGCGCGCCGCAGGCGCGACCCCGTCGCTAGATCCGCGGGCCCGGCGCCGCGAAGCTCTTGGCGACCTTCGCCCCGAGCTCGAGGTAGGCGGCGCGCGTGGCCGGGCGCAGCTCGCTCAGGTCCGTCTCGGCGCCGGCCTGCAGCACCTCGTCCCACGGAACGCGCACGACAGAGCGGCAGCGGGCCTGGAAGTGGCGCTCCACCTGGTCGAGGTCGACCATGCCCTTCGGCCGGATGCCGTTGATGACCGCCACGGAGCCCGCGACGAGGTCCGTGTGGCCGTTGTTCTCGAGCCAGTCGAGCGTCGCGCTCGCGGCGCGGCCGCTGTCGAGGCTCGGCGAGGTCACGAGCACGATCTGGTCGGCGAGCTGCAGGATCCCCTTCGACGCCGACTCCAGCACGCCCGTTCCGGTGTCCATGCAGATGAGGTTGTAGTGCACCTCGAGCAGCTCAACGGCGCGCCGGTAGTCGGTTTCGCACAGCGTGTCGGTGATGCGCGGGTCGTCGTCGGCGGCGATGACCTCCAGGCGCGTGGGCGCCTGTGAGGTGAATGCGCGGATGTCCGCGTAGCGCGAAACCGAGTCGCGCGCCACGAGCAGGTTGGTGATGGTCTTGGTGGTCTCGCGCCGCACGCGGTAGCCGAGCGACCCGGCGTCGGGGTTGCCGTCGAGCGCAATCACGCGGTCGCCGCGATGCTGGGCGAACGTGTGCCCGAGAAAGAGGGTCGTCGTCGTCTTGCCGACCCCGCCCTTGCGTGACACGACGGCGATCCGCCGGCAGCCGATGATCGGCGTGCAGACCGCGGCGATGAGCTCGCGCTCGCGCTGCTCGCGCTGGCTGGGACCCACGTTCACCGTGCCGCCCGTCACCGTGAAGAGCGCGCGCCGCCAGCCCGACTGTGGCGGCTCGGGCCTGGGGCGCAGCATCACGTCCGCAGCGAAGTCGTTGGCCGTCGCCGCCGTGCGCGCCCCGTGCCTTCCGTACGCGCCGGCGGACTGCGGGTAGGCGGGAAGCTCCGCGCGGCTCCGGCGCCCCGGACGCGCCCGTCCGCGTTGCTCGATGTCCGGCATGCTGCTGCGATTACCCGTGCCCGCGGCGGCGCAAGCTCGCCGCCAGCGGGCGTTCAGGAAGCGCAGGCTGCCACTGGAGCCCGGTGACGTCGAGTCACCCACGGATGCCAGTGAACGACGATGCTGCCGCAACGCCTGCTGCATGCGGCAGCGCGCCCGCGAGGCCTCCGGGCGCGAGCGGCCGGACGGGCCACCGCCTGCGCGGCCTGATGAACCGCTCCGACGTCTATGGATCGTCGGCTGCCGTGCCGGACGCGGGCTCGGGTGGGGTTGGCGTGACCCCGGCGGTTCGGTCCGGTGCTTGTGAGAGTTCTATGCGCCCGCGAAGATGGGCGAGCAAGGACGGTCACGATGAAGCGCACGAGGCACACCCCGAGCAGGTCATCCGCAA
>Ga0136617_10004390_pt1 | contig 12623 bp, 7 predicted proteins | sample AntDrymUQ3222106_2_FD_129672 | JGI IMG/M metagenome (GOLD analysis project Ga0136617, IMG submission 129672) | Polar desert sand microbial communities from Dry Valleys, Antarctica - metaG UQ322 (21.06) | ecosystem: Environmental > Terrestrial > Soil > Desert | place: Antarctica: Dry Valley...
AGCTCGGCCAGGCCGGTGCGCAGGTGCTCGGCGCGCTTCGCCCGCCACTCGTCGTGGAGGTCGTCGGTCCGGGTCAGCTCCAGCGAGACGTGGGGCCGTGGCGTGCCGTCGGCGTCGTCGACCACCGCGAGGAGGAACGAGTGGAGACGGGGCACCACCTCGGGGTCGCGGTAGAGCGTCGTCTCGACGTCCTCGGGGTAGATGTTGGCGCCCATGACGCTGACCGTTGCATCGCGGCGCCCGTTGACCCACACGAACGGCAGCGGGATTGCGTCGGCCCACGGGAGCGGCCCGCGCGGACCGGCGGTCTCCGGGGTCCCGCGCAGGCTGGCCAGGTCGTACCCGAACCTGGCCAGCACACGCTGGACGGCGCGGAACTCGATGATCCCGCCCTGATCGTGGACGTTGTAGCGCACGCGGGGCGATAGCAGGTCCAGCCGGCTGACCGTGCAGACCAGCTCGCGCGTCTCGTTGACCTCGAGGTAATGGATCAGCGGGTTGTACTGGAAGACCATCGGCAGCCGCGGGTCCGCTCCGAACAGGGCGGCCCGGATGTCCGGCCGGGCGCGGGCGAGGCGGCGGAGCGCGATGCTGACCGGCGACTCGCCGGCCATGCCGATCTCGATGTCCGTCGCTCCGTAGCCGGAGTAGACCGACTCGAAGCGCAGCAGGAGCAGGTCGCGCAGCTCCTCGGTCATGCCCTCGCCACCGACCAGCGCCTGGAGCTGGTACGCACTCCACAGGAAACCGGCCCGGTCGCCTTCGTCGAGCAGGTGCTTGAGGAAGGGCGGATAGCCTGAGATGAGAAAGCGATGCGTGGGCCCCAGGTCGCGCAACGTGGACAGGATCTTGTCGACGTCGGGACCGGTCGACTTGACGATGCCGTGCCGAAGCATCCCCAGGCTCATGTTGAACCCGGCGGCCCAGGCGCCCATCGAGAAGGCGTTGATCGTGATCAGTGGCTGCGTGCCGAAGGCGTAGCGCGCGAAGAAGGCGATGTTGCGGTGGGCGACCGTGCGTTCGCGTGCGCCGCGGATCCAGTTGTAGGGCGTGCCCGTGGAGCCGCTCGACTCGTCGATGGTCGTGCCGCGATAGGGCACGACGCCGCGGACGCAGCGCTCCAGCATCGGGTAGCGATCGATATAGCTCGCCTTGTCCGTCTCGGGCAGCCGGTCCAGGATGCCCAGCGGCGCAAGGGCTTCCGGCACGGACCCGGACTCGGTGAGATAGCGGCGGTAGGCCGGCACGAGCCGGGTGGCGCGCCAGGCCGCACGTTCGGCCCGTCGACGCCCGAGGGTGGCGAGGAGGGGAGCCGGCGTCGCCGTGAACAGCGCGCGCAGCCAGCCATAGCGCAGCCCAACGGTCCGGAACATCGTGTCGATCGGGAAGAGCCAGACGCTTCGCCCGAGGCCGAACAGGGAGGCGAGGCGACGGCCGACGCGCCATCGTCCAGCGGACACGTGACCAGCGGTCGTCGTCGTGCTCATGGCTGTGTGCTCCCTCCCCCGACGAACGGATCACCGGCGTCGAGCTGTTCGCCCATGGTTCGCATTGGGGCCACCAGGTCAACGGTCATGGCGTCGGTCGCTGGTCCAGCATTGTTGCTGCTCCCGTCCCGTTCGATGAACGGGCCCACCTTTGCACGCTCACCCTGCGGCGGGACTGCGGGGAGCCCCGCGGGTGAGCCGCTGCCGGTCGTCTCGCGGATACCGCAGTCCGGCCGCAGGGGCGGTCCGTCAAGGTGCCGTTCATCCACGCCTCGCGGAGGTCGGCGATGCAGCTTCGACACCTCAGGCCCGGTCCAATGCGGGAGACAGCACCATGAGAGCCGCTCGTGCCGTTCGCTTGGTGCCGCTGGTCTGGCTCATCACGGCCTGTTCTCCCGGGGTGGCGCCTCCGGGTAGCGCCTCCCCGAGCCCCACCTCCGCGAGCGCCGGATCGATGGACTGGAGCCGGCATGACCTCGGGACCGAGGGCCCCCAAATCCACTCCATGGTGCCGGGCGGTCCCGGCTACGTCGGGGTAGGAGGGGCCACGTTCAACGACGACCCCGGCTCCGGGATCTGGACGTCCGAGGATGCCCTCACCTGGACGTCCGTTGACCCGCCACGGGCGGACCGCAGCCTCGTCGACATCGTGGCTGGCGGCCCCGGTTTCGTCGCCATCTCGGCGTCGCCCGCGGCCGTGTGGACGTCGCCAGAGGGGCTGACGTGGAGCGAGGTGGAGCCCGAGCCCGACTTCGGAGATGCCGTCCTGACCGCGGTTGCGGCTGGCGACGGCAGGCTCGTCGCGGTTGGCCAGGGCGACATCTGGACCTCGTCGGATGGCCTCGCCTGGCAGGAGGCGGACGTCCCGGCTCAGGAGGGCACCATCAGCGACGTCACCGCGGGCGGACCGGGCTTCGTCGCGGTAGGCTCGATCACGGTCGGCTCGATGGAAGCCGAGGGCGTTGTCTGGACGTCGGTTGACGGGCGAACCTGGGATCGCGTTGCGGACCGCCCGGAGTTCGTGATGTCGCAGCTTCTCGCCGTCAAAGCCCATGAAACGAAGCTCGTCGCCACGGGCTGGACGACGGACGCTGAGCGCGAGCTCTTCTTCACCCCGTCGGCCTGGACCTCGACCGACGGCCTCACCTGGTTGCGCGCGACGGTCAACGACGACAGCCTGCCTTCGGGGGGTCTCGCCGATGGAGCGCTGGAGGGCGCAGTCATGTCCGCGCTTGCACGCGGCCCGGCAGGCTGGGTCAGCGCGGGCACGGCGCTCGACGCCGGGCCCGAGAGCATGACCCAGGATGTCGCCATCTGGACAACCGACAACGGAGACGTCTGGCAGCGCGTCCCTCCTCACCGCCGTTTCGAGGCCGGCATCTCGGGTTCGTTCCGGTTTGGCGTCTCCTCGGTAGCGGCGTCGGACGACCGCGTCGTCGTCGTCGGGCGCACGGACGGCCCGCAGACGACGCTCTGGATCAGCCCTCCCCAACCCGGCGGATCCGAGCCAGCGCCCCGCCCGTCCGTCGCAGTCGCAACTGACGAGCCCGGCGGCGTTGTCGCGACACCCGCGCCGCCAGCGCCGGCTTCACCTTGAACCGACGCCTGCCTTGGCACGACGCCAGCGGCCGGCAGCTGAGCGTGGAAGGTGCCGCCTGGCGTGATCGACCTGTTCCTGCCGCGTCGTAGAGTTGGCGCGACTCGTCGAGGCGCGGACACCCGGAGAAGGAGGAACCGTGGACGCCGCAAGCTCCGAACGGCCAACCGAGCGCCTACCCAACCGCCAGCTCGTGGCCATGTCGCTGTACTGGCTGGGCCTGTCGTCGATCTTCGCGGGTCTGACCGCGATCCTCGCCGGGCGCCTCGAGTTCACGGGGCTCGTCGAACCCGGTCAGGAGGGCCGGGCGCTCTTCGCGACCACGATCGGCGGCGCGATCATCGCGATGCTCGTCCAGCCCACGATTGGCTCCATCAGCGACTACACGACGAGCCGCTGGGGGCGGCGCAAGCCGTACATCCTCATCGGCTCGGTCCTCGATATCGTCTTTCTCGTCGGAATCGCGCTGTCCAACGACCTGCTCGCGATCGCGGCCTTCATCACGCTGCTCCAGTTCAGCTCCAACTTCGCCCAGGGTCCGTTCCAGGGTTACGTGCCGGACCTCGTCCCGGCTCCCCAAGTGGGGCTGGCGAGCGCGCTGGTTGGCCTCTTCCAGATCCTGGGCAACGTGCTGGGGTTCGCCGTCGGCGCGATCGCCATCGCGACCAAGCAGTTTGAGCTGGGCCTCGTCTCGCTGGGGGTCATCGAGCTCGCGACCATGCTCGCCGTCTTCGCCGGCGTGCGCGAGGGTCGGACGCCGAAGGACCGCGCCGGCCGCTCGTGGGGCTCGATCGCGGCCGAGGCGTGGGGCACGGACATCCTCAAGGAGCGCAGCTTTCTGTGGCTGGTCGCCTCGCGGCTCGCGATCCTCATGGCCGGCGGCGTGCTGGTCAACCTGGCGGCGTTCTATCTCGCCCGGTCGCAGGGTCTGACCCAGGAGCAGACCGGCGGCGCGTACATCGTCATGGTCGGGTTGGTCGCTGTGGGCACGATCGTGTCCGTCGTGCCCTCGGCCCGCATCTCGGACCGGGTGGGGCGCAAGCGGGTGATCTACGTCAGCTGCGCCCTGGGCGCGATCGGCATGGCCATCGTCGCCTGGGCGCCGGTGTTGCCGATCGCCTACGCCGGCGTGGCGCTGTACGGCGTCTCGGCCGGGATCTTCCTCGCGGTCGACTGGGCGCTGATGACGGACATCATCCCGAAGGCGTCGTCCGGCCGGTACATGGGCCTCAGCAACGTGGCGACCGCGTCGTCCGGGGTGCTCGCGGTCGCGGTCGGGGGCACCCTGATGGATCTCGTGGGCGGGCCGGCGCAGGAAGGCAGCGGCCCGCGTGCCGCGGTCGTCTTCGCCGTGACCCTGTTCGCGGTCGGCGCGCTGCTGCTGAAGCCGGTGGTCGAGCGGCGGCGCGAGGACCTGCCGCTCGGGATCGAGGCCGTCGCACCTACGGGCGCCTGAACGACCGTCAGGCGCTCAGCCCCAGGAACGCGCGAACGGCCGACACCGCCTCGCGGCGGGCGGTACGGGCGCCCTCCGGCCCCGACCGCAGACCGGTCAATCGGGTGCCCAGCCGTGCTCGCCAGCCGGCCAACCGCGGCCCCCAGAAGGCCGGCCGAGCCCAGTCGAACGGCTCCTCGCGCCGCCACAGCCAGGGCACGAACGCCCAGAGCAGAACGAGGTAGTCGACCCGGATCGGCCGCGGCCCGAACCCGAACAGCGCGTCGAGCTGGGCCAGCGTCTGGGGCAGCGTCGCGAGCGTCAGCACCACGGAGACGGCCAGCCACACGATTCCCCACGTCCGCGCGCGCGGCGCCAACACCAGCCAGACGGGGGCGGGGATCCACTTCATCCACGTCGCCACGGCCCAGATCAGCCCGGCCAGGCGCGGGCCCACGAACTGCGCCCCGAAGAGCACGAGCGCGAGCAGCAGCGTGATGTTGCCCAGGTCGAGATTGGCCCCGAACGAAAACCCCAGCAGCGCCACCACGATCGCCGTCTCGAGCGCCCGGCGCCGGTACGCCCAGTCGATCGTCCAGAGCAGCAGGATGATCGTGCCGCCGCGCCAGACGAACCACGCGACGTCCCACGGCAGCAGCGCCCACGGCGCGAACAGCGGCAGCATCCACGGCGCGTAGACGTACGGCAGGAACGAGCCGGCAGGGTCGTACGGATCGCCGCCGTTGAGCCAGATCCGGACGCCGGCCCAGTAGGCGCGCGCGTCGGCGCCCGCCGCCTCCCCCCGGGCGAGCAGCCCGGCGGCGATGAACCCGAAGGTCAGCATCAGCAGGATCATCGCGACGATCCGCCGCCGATCGTGGAGTCGCGCCACCTCGCGCCGAAGCGCCCGGCGGAAGATGCCGGCCCGCCGGCGGGTCGGTCGGTTGACGAGATCGAGGGCGCGGGTACGGGTCATGTCCCGGGATTGTCGGCCTTCGGGCGATGACGGCAAGCGGGGGCAGCCTCCAACGCGCAGATCCTGCCGAACGATGGCGTCGTCGAGGTCGAACCGCTCTTGCCCCAGCTGTCCCGGTATCCTGTCGCGAACTGCGGGAGGCTGGGCACGGCGTGAGCGACGGGACCGTCATCGTCATCGGCGGCGCGGAGGACAAGGTCCGGGATCGAGTGATCCTGAACCGGTTTGTGACGCTGGCCGGTGGACAGGACGCGACCGTTGTCGTGATCTCGACGGCCTCGTCGATGGGTCAGGAAGCCGGCGACCGCTACCGCGGGATCTTCACGGAGCTTGGCGTCGGCAAGATCCGGACGCTCCACGCCGTCACGCGGCCGCAGGCCAACGACGAGAGCGCGGCGATCGCGATCCGCGACGCCACCGGCATCTTCCTGACCGGGGGGAACCAGCTCCGGCTGAGCTCGACGATCGGTGGGACGCGCCTGGCGGATGCGACGCTCGAGCGGTTTCGGCACGGCGCGGTCGTGGCCGGCACGTCCGCCGGCGCGAGCGCGATGTCCAGCCACATGATCGCGTTCGGGGCGTCCGGTGCGACTCCGAAGAACCGGATGGCGCAGATCGCGGCCGGGCTGGGGCTCCTGCCGGGCGTGATCGTCGACCAGCACTTCCAGCAGCGCAACCGGCTGGGCCGGCTGCTGTCGCTGATCGCCCAGAACCCGTCGTTGCTTGGCTTGGGGGTGGACGAGGACACGGCCGGCGTCGTGGGACCGGACCACGTCATGGAGGTGATCGGGCGGGGGAGCATCACCGTCGTCGACGGCGCCGGGTCCGAGACCGACGCCTGGGAGATCAAGGGCCACCGCCCGCTGATGATCTCGGGCGTGGTGCTGCACTCGCTGCCGTCCGGCTACCGCTTCGACCTACGACGCCGGAATCGCATCGCAACTCCGGCGCTCCACGCGCTGCCGGGTGGGACGGAGGCTGCCTCGAGCTGAGGCGTGGTCGAGGGCCGCGAGCGAGGCCCTGGGCCAGCGAAGCCGGCGCCGCTGACTGCCAGTCAACAGACAAGGCACTTGGGGCGACACGAGCGACAGTTCGGCCGGCGCCGCTGACTGCCAGTCAACAGCAACGCCCCGAACCAGCGTTCAGGGGCCCGAGCACGGGCCTCCGAGCCCGATTCGTTGACTCCCAGTCAGCGGTGGAGTCCGCGCGGCGGATTCCGCGCGGTGGCGTGCGCGCGTTGTGGCGTGCGCGCGTTGTGGCGTGCGCGCGGTTGGAGTCCGCGCGGCGAAATTCCGCGCGAGAGTCGGCGCTGGCCTTCGAAGCGACCCGGCCATGGCTGGGGTCCTGCCGGTTGTCGGGCGGACCTGGGGCCAAAGTTGGTGTCCCCCGGACACCGAGCCGCATCCCAGCCGACGATTGGGTCGCGCTCGGTCCCGCGGTACACTCGCGGCCACCCCAGACGCGAGGAGGAGGACGTGGCGGAAGCGGCCCCGCGAAGTCGACGACGGCCCGCGGTGACCATGTCGCCGACCGATGCGGCGACCACGACGGCCACGGCCCCGGCGAGTCGCCGCGAACGCCGTCCCGCGGCAGCCACCCGGCCGGAGCCCACCCTGCGCATCCTCGAGACGCGGACCCTGCGTGGCCCCAACTACTGGTCGCGCCAGCCCGTCGTCCGGATGCTGTGCGACCTGGGCGTGCTCGAGCTCTTCCCGTCGAACACCATCCCGGGCTTCGTCGACGCCCTGGGCGGCCTCCTGCCCACGCTCGAGGACCACGCCTGCTCGCTGGGCCGGCGCGGCGGATTCCTCACGAGGCTGAAGGAAGGCACCTGGGTGGGCCACATCGCCGAGCACATCGCGCTCGAATTCCAGAACCTGGCCGGGACCGATGTGCGCCACGGCAAGACCCGTGCAGCCGGCCAACCCGGCCAGTACAACGTCATCTTCGAGTACAAGGAGGAGTCGGTCGGGATCGAGGCCGGTCGGATGGCCGTGGCGCTCGTCAACCACCTCGTCGCGCCGGAGAACCCGGCGTTCACATTCGACCTGATCCCGGAGCTCGAGCGGCTGATCATCAGGGCGGAGCGGCAGGCGTTCGGGCCGTCGACCCAGGCCATCATCGACGAGGCGGTCAGCCGCGACATCCCGTACATCCGGCTCGACCGGCATTCACTGGTCCAGCTGGGCCAGGGCGTCCACCAGCAGCGCATCCGGGCCACGATGACGAGCCGGACCTCCGCGATCGGTGTCGACGTGGCGAGCGACAAGGGCCTCACCAACCGGCTTCTCGACTCAGCGGGGCTGCCGGTCCCGCGCTCCGAGGTCGTGCGCAGCGAGGACACCGCCGCCGCGGCCGGGCGCCGGGTCGGCTTTCCGTGCGTGGTCAAGCCGCTCGACGGCAACCACGGCCGGGGGGTGCACCTCGACCTGCGCTCGGACGAGGCGGTCCGGGCGGCGTTCCGGAACGCGGTTGGCGAGAGCCGCGCCGGTCACGTGGTCGTCGAGACCTACGTGTATGGCAACGATTACCGCTGCCTCGTGATCGGCGGCAAGCTGGTGGCCGTGGCGGAGCGCGTCCCGGCCAGCGTCACCGCGGATGGCGAGCACACCGTCCGTCAGCTGGTCGACATCGCCAACGCCGATCCACGCCGGGGCATCGGACACGAGAAGGTGCTGACCCGGATCAAGCTCGACGCGGCGGCCGAGGAGCTCGTCCGTGGTCAGGGCTTCGAGCTCGACCAGGTGCCCAAGAAGGACACCTGGATCAAGCTTGCCCTGACCGGCAACATGTCGACCGGCGGGACGTCGATCGACCGGACGATCGAGGCGCACCCGGACAACACGGAGATCGCCGAGACGGCAGCCCGCATCGTTGGCCTGGACGTCGCCGGCATCGACTTCATCGCTCCGGACATCGCCACGCCCGTCCGCGAGACCGGCGGCGGGATCGTGGAGGTCAACGCCGCGCCCGGCTTCCGGATGCACACGCACCCAACCGAAGGCGAGCCGCAGTACGTCGCCAAGCCAGTCATCGATCTGCTCTTCCCGCCGACCGCGCCGTCACGCATCCCGATCATTGCCGTGACCGGCACGAACGGCAAGACAACAACCGTCCGGATGATCAGCCATATCCTCAAGCTGATGGGCCGGCGCGTCGGCATGACGTCTACGGACGGCATCGTGATCGACGGGCGGCTGATCAAGAAGGGCGACATGTCGGGACCGAAGTCGGCCCTGATGGTCCTCCAGAACCCGACCGTTGACACGGCCGTCTTCGAAGTTGCCCGCGGCGGGATCCTGCGCGAGGGCCTCGGCTACGACCGCAACGACGTGGCGGTCATCACCAACGTCACGGGGGACCATCTCGGGCTCGGCGGGATCACAACCCTCGGCCAGCTGGCCAACGTGAAGGGCGTGATCGTGGAGGCGGTCCCGCGCTCCGGGTCGGCCGTCCTCAATGCTGACGACCCGCACGTCTACCGGATGGGCCGCCACTGCGCCGGGCGGGTCGTGCTGTTCACGATGGCGACCGAGAAGGGCGAGGACGGCTACGACCGGGTGGACGGTCACACTGGCCGTGGCGGGGCCGCGTTCTGCCTCGACCAGACGCCGCAGGGCGAGCTGGTGGTGCTCAAGCTCGGCTCGCGCAAGATGCCCGTGCTGTACACGCACCTGATTCCGGCCACGTTCGGCGGCCGGGCGCGCATGAACGTCGCGAACGCCCTAGCGGCGGCCGCGGCGGCGTGGGCAGCCGGCGCGCACCTCCACGACATCCGGCAGGGCCTGCGGACGTTCTCGACGTCGTTCTTCCAGGCGCCGGGGAGGCTGAACCTGCTCGACGTGGGCGGCGTCCGGGTCGTGATCGACTACTGCCACAACGTCGACGGGATGCGTCAGCTGGCCGATTTCGTGCGGCGGATGATGACCGAGCCGCAGACGCGCGCGGGTCGCATCGGCCCGTCCTCCAACGGCCACGCCCGATCCGGCCGCGCGATCGGGGTGATCGGCATCCCGGGCGACCGGCGCGATGAGGACCAGCGCGAGTACGGCGCGCTGGCTGCGGGTGCGTTCGACGAGATCATCGTGCGTGAGGACAAGAACCTGCGTGGCCGCCCGCCGGGGGTCTCGGCCGGGAACGTGCTGGAGGGCGTGCGCGAGGCGCGGGCCCGGGGCGGTGCCCGGACGCTCCGCGCCGAGAAGATGCTCGAGGAGCTGCCCGCGGTGCGAGCGGCGCTGCGGCGGTCCTCGCCAGGCGATCTCGTCGTGTGCTGCGTCGACGACGCGATCGCGGTCTACCGCGAGGCGATGTCCGCCGGGGGCGCGATGCGTGGCTCCGCGTTCGCCGACCCGGGCGAGCTCGAGGCGCCCGAGGGCTAGTTGGGCGCGCGCTCGTACGCCTGGCAACGCGCCGACGCGGGCGTCGGGCACTCGTTCGCTCGGGTGGCGGCCGAATCGGGCGGCGGCTGGCGGTTCGACGGGACGGAGATCCTCGTCGCGCGCGGCCGGCCGATGCGCGCCTCGTTCAGCGTCACGCTCGACGCCGCGTGGCGCACGCGGGCGGTCGAGGTCGAGGTGCTGACGCGGCGGCACGTCACCCTCCGGCTTGATGCGGACGATGGGCATCGCTGGCGGATGAACGGCCGGCGGGCGGCGCGGCTCGAAGGCTGCATCGACGTCGACATCGCGGCGACACCGCTGACCAACACCTTTCCGATCCGCCGCTACGCCGATCTGGCCGTGGGCTCCTCGCGGACGTCACCGGTGGCCTGGGTCGAGGTGCCCTCGCTGCGCGTCGTTCGGGTGGACCAGACGTATCGACGGCTCGGGCGGGACGAGTGGGAGTATTCAGACCCGCGGCATGGTGCGTACCGCTTGAAGGTCGACCCCGACGGCATCGTGCTCGATTACGAGGGCTTCGCGACGCGCGTACGGTGAGCACCCGGCGCCCGCGACTCCCCGCCGAGTCAGCGTCCCGCCTGGCACGCTCGTCGCCTCGACCAGCACGCACCAATCGGTCGATTCCGGACAGCCGAGTGTGCTCGGCGACCACGAAAATGACTCGGGCGGGGGTCGGCAGTCGGCGACGCTGCCTGGCTCAGGACACCCGCGGTCGCGACAGGAGCTCGCTCAGCTCCGTCGCGACGTCGACCGGCGTCGCGCCCAGCTGCGCCAGGAGCCGGAACGCCTCTTCGCGCTCCTCGTGGCACATCAGGACGACCACCCGGGAGGTCGCGCCCGGCGAGCCGTTTTCGCCGTTCCGCGTCAGCTCGCCGCGGAGTGCCTCCGTCTCGGTCTCGTAGACCGGGATGTCGGTGGTCGGGAACTTCGCGGAGCGGACGCCGGCCAGCAGCTCACCGATCATCGACTCGCGTGAGCGACCACGAAGATAGCGGAGCGTCTCCTTGATCGCGATTCGTTGCGCCCGCTGCCCGGCGACCCGGCCGATCCCGTGCAGCGTGTCGTCCGGCCGATCGCCCGCTGTGCCGATGATCATCGTGACCGGCGCCGGTGGCCCTGTCCCGCCGTCGGCGATGCCATGCGCGACGTCCAGCACGGCGTTGACGCCCGCCTCGTTGTGCGCGAAGTCGATGATCGCGATCGTCCCGCCCAGCCGGAAGATGTTGAGCCGCCCGGGCGACCGCTCCGACGAGGGCCGGAAGTCCATGAGCCCGGCGCGAACCTCCTCGATCGACGCGCCAAGGGCGCGCGCCGCTCCGGCCGCCGCGAGCGCGTTGGCCACGTTGTGTCGGGCGAGACCGGCGATCGCGATCGGCACGTCGGCGACGGCGACGATCGGGCGGCGCTTCCGGCCGTCGCGCTCCACGAGCTTGCCGTCGTCGAGCAGGTACGCCTTGCCGCCCCGTCCCAGGTGCCGGCGCACCACCGGCGAGCCACCCGGGGCCAGCGAGAAGAAGGCGACCGGCGCACGCACCCGGCGGGCCGTGGCGGCAACGAACGGGTCGTCGCCGTTCAGCACGACGAGGCCGTCCGGCTTCGTGATCCGGCAGATCGTGGCCTTGACCTCGGCCAGCTCCGGCAGGGTGTGGATGCCCTGGAGGTCGAGGTGGTCGGAGGAGACGTTGGTCAGCACGCTCGCATCGTTCGATTCGTAGCCCACGCCGCGCAGGACGACGCCACCCCGCGCGGTCTCGAGCACGGCGATGTCGATGTCCGTCCGGCCCAGGATCTGACCCGCACCGGCCGGGCCCGTCCAGTCGCCCGGCTCCACCATGCGCTCGTCGACGAGCACCCCGTCCGATGTCGTCGTGCCCACCCGGCGGCCCGCCTGGAGGAGGATGTGGGTGATCAGTCGGGTCACCGTGCTCTTGCCGTTGGTGCCGCTGATCGACACGATCGGCAGCGTGCGATCCGCGTCGCGGATCCACGATGGCGGCGTCGTTCCGGCCGCGTCGATCCGCGCCTTCCAGCGTTCGAGCGCCCGGGTCTGGCCGCCCGTCAGGCGGGCCCGGCGGCTCGCCGACACGTTCCGGTCGGACAGGTGCAAGGCCGCCTCGGCGATCGTCTGGGCCCGTTCGGCGCCCTCCCAGGGAAACGCGACGAGCCAGTGGCCCGGATCGGATGAACGGTGGACGGCGACGCCGCCGGTGCCTTCGCCATGATCGGTCCGCAGGCGTCGAACCCAGGCGACCAGACCGGCGACGGGATCGGGCCACAACCGAGGCGCCACCGCCGCTCCCAGCCGCACGAGGGCGTGACGGGGGGGGACCCGCTGCCCGTACCAGGATCGGCGGCGCCCGATGCCCACCTCGATCTTCACCGCCGGCTCGAGCCGGTAGATGTTGGGACCGTCGAGCAGGCGGATCTCGATCAGACGCACGGTCCGGCGAGGATAGCAGCGCCCGATCGGTAGACTTGCCGGCCATGCACGACACCCAGCCATCCGACACGGAGCTCGAGCGCCTCCGGGCCAACGCGAACGCCGCGCTGCCCGATTTCCTCGCCGATCTGGAGCGGCTCGTCAACGTCGACTGTGGCAGCTACACCAAGGCTGGCGTCGACGAGGTGGGCCGCTGGGTGGCAGCGCGGATGGAGGACCTGGGGGCCACCGTCGAGCGGCGGCCGCACGCCGAGCTGGGCGACACGGTCATCGGCACCTGGACCGGCG
>Ga0136617_10004391_pt1 | contig 12622 bp, 12 predicted proteins | sample AntDrymUQ3222106_2_FD_129672 | JGI IMG/M metagenome (GOLD analysis project Ga0136617, IMG submission 129672) | Polar desert sand microbial communities from Dry Valleys, Antarctica - metaG UQ322 (21.06) | ecosystem: Environmental > Terrestrial > Soil > Desert | place: Antarctica: Dry Valley...
AAGGTGATGCTCGAGGCGCTCTTTGCCGCCGGCGAGCTGGTGGTCGCGCGCCGCGACGGGTTCCAGCGGCTGTACGACTTGCCCGAGCGCGTGATCCCCCGGGCCCTCCTCGAGGCGCCGACCCCGAGCGAAGAGGGGTTCCGCCGCGGCTACGCCCTGCGCGCGGTCGAGGGGCGCGGCGCTCTGACCGAGTACGGGATCAACGAGCACTGCCGGTTCCGCGGCGGCACGCGCGCCATCCGCCCAGCGCTCGAGGCGCTGATGGCCGAAGGGCGGCTCCGTCGCGTCGCCGTCGACGACGGCGGACCGCCCGTCTACGTGCCCGCGGAGGCGGAGCTCGACTGCTCGCCCCCGCCCGGCGGGGTGCTGCTTTCGCCCTTCGACAACCTGCTCTGGGATCGCCCGTTCGCGGAGCGCCTGTTCGGCTTCCGCCACCTGATCGAGGTCTACAAGCGCGACGGCGAGCGCCGGTTCGGCTACTACGTGCTGCCGTTCCTGCTCGGAGATCGGCTCGTCGGACGGGCGGATCTGAAATCCGAGCGCGGCAAAGGCATCCTGCGAGTTCGGGCTCTGCACCTCGAGCCGAAGGTTCGCCCCTCGGCGAGACTCGACGACGCGTTCGAGGGAGCGGCCCTGCGCCTCGCTCGCACGATCGGGCTCGAGCGCGTCGAGCGATGATCGAGCTCTCACTGACCGGGGCGCGCCGCCTGGCGGTGGCCGGGGCTCTGCTCTCGGCCCCGCAGCCGCGCACGATCCTCGAGGTCGTCGAGTACCTGGGGCGCATCCAGATGGATCCCACGAGCGCGGTTGCGCGCACCGAGCTCCTCGTCCTCTGGAGCCGGCTCGGGCGCCACGACACCGACGAGCTCGCTCGCCTGCTCTGGGACGACCGGAGGCTGTTCGAGTACTGGGCCTTCCTCGTGCCCACGTCGGATTACAGCCTCCATCGGGAGACCATGCGCCGCTATCCACGCGGCGACGCGACACGAGCGCGCTACGTCCGTGAGTGGCTGGCGGCGAACACCGCCTTCCGCCGCTACGTGCTTCGGGAGCTGCGCCGGCGCGGGCCGCTGCGATCGCGCGACCTCGAGGATCGAGCGACGGTTTGCCGTGGCGAACGGGCGGCTGGAACGATGGCAAGAACGTCGGCCGGATGCTCGACGCGCTCTGGTTCGGCGGCGAGGTCGCGATCGTAGGCCGCCGGGGTTCGCAGCGCATCTGGGATCTGGGCGAGCGACGCTACCCGGTCGCGGAGCCCCGGCTCCCCGAGCGGGAAGTCGCGCGCGCCCTGCTCGAGAACCAGCTCCACTGGTGCGGCCTCGCACGCCGCGACCGGTTCGGCTTCGGCTTCGACGGGGCTCCTGCGGGGCGCGAGCGTGCGCTGCGTGAGCTCATTCGCGAGGGCCGCGCCGTCCCCGTCACCGTGGAGGGCATCCCGGGCGACTGGCTCGCGCACGCCGAGGTGCTCGAGCGTGAGTTCGCGCCGCGCACGACGCTCCTCTCGCCGTTCGACCCGCTGATCGCGGATCGCGCGTTCACGGAGGAGCTCTTCGGATTCCGCTTCCGGCTCGAGATCTACGTGCCGAAGGAGAAGCGGGAGTTCGGCTACTTCGTGCTGCCGATCCTCCACGGCGAGCGGCTGATCGGCCGCATCGACCCGTTCTTCGATCGTCGCGCCGGAGTCCTTCGGGCCAATGCGGTCTATGCCGAGCCCGATGCCCCGGTGGACGCAGGACACGATGTTTCGGCCGCGCTTCGCGACCTCGCGGCCTGGCTCGGAGCACGCGAGATCGAGATCGCGGGCGCCGTGCCGGCGCCGTGGGCTGCGGCACTACGAGGCTGAAGCCTCTCCTTCTGGTTTCTGCTTCGCCTTGACCTCGGCCCAGAGCTTGTCGCGCATCTCGCGCACCCAGCGCAACCTCTCGTCGCGCTCCGGGTCTTGGCCTTCCTACTCCGCCCTAGAGAACCGGCTCGGGCTCCATCCAGGGAGCGTGCCAGCGCTGACCCTCGCCCGCCAGACGCTCTTCGAGACCCGCCCGCTAGCATCGCCTCGTGGACTTCGAGACGCGCGCGATCCACGACGGGCAGGAACCGGACCCCACCACCGGCTCCGTCACCGTCCCGATCTACCAGACCTCGACCTTCGTTCAGGAGGGTGTCGGAAGGCACAAGGGCTACGAGTACGCGCGTGTCTCGAACCCCACGCGCACGGCCCTCCAGGAGTGCCTCGCCTCGCTCGAGAGCGCCGAGCACGGCGTCGCCTTCTCCTCGGGCCTCGGCGCGGTCACCACGATCATGCACCTCGTCCACCCGAGCGAGCGCGTCGTCTCGGTCAACGACGTCTACGGCGGCGTCTACCGCATGTTCACGCAGGTCTACGAGCCGAAGGGCTACAGCTTCGGGTTCGTGTCGTCGGAGGAGATCAACACCAGCCTCGCGGAGCACCTCGACGAGCGCACGCGCCTCGTCTGGCTCGAGTCGCCGACCAACCCGCTCCTGAACATCGTCGACATCCGCGCCGCCGCTGACGCCGCGCACGCGGTCGGCGCGATCGTCGTCGTCGACAACACCTTTGCGACGCCCTACCTCCAACGCCCGCTCGAGTTGGGCGCCGACATCGTCGTCCACTCGACCACGAAGTACCTCGGCGGCCATTCCGACGTGATCGGCGGGTTCGCGGCGACGAGCGATCCGACGATCGCGGAGCGCCTGCGCTTTCTGCAGAAGTCGCTCGGCGCCGTCCCCGGGCCGCTCGACTGCTGGCTCGTCCTGCGCGGGCTGAAGACGCTCGCCGTCCGCATGCGCCAGCACTGCGAGAACGCACACCGGGTCGCGGCCTTCCTGGATTCACACCCCGCGATCGAGCGCGTCCTCTACCCGGGACTCCCGAGCCACCCGGGCCACGAGCTCGCGCGCCGCCAGATGCGCGACTTCGGCGGCATGATCTCGGTGCTCGCCGAGTCGGAGGAGGAGGCCGTCGCGCTCGTCGCCCGGACAAAGCTGTGGGCACTCGCGGAGAGCCTCGGCGGCGTCGAGAGCCTGATCGAGCACCCCGCGCGGATGACCCACGCCTCCACGGCCGAGGCTCCCTTCGCCGCCCCGAAGAATCTCGTGCGCCTCTCGGTCGGGATCGAGTCGGCCGACGACCTCGTCGCCGACCTCGCGGCAGCCTTGGTCCGCCAGCCCGCTGCGAGGGTTTGACGCTCGAGCCGCTCGACCTCCTGCACCAGGGGTGCGAGCGGGTGATCGGCGTCTACCTACTCGAGACCGACGACGGCCCGGCGCTCTTCGACTGCGGCCCGGCGAGCTGCCGCGAGGTGCTGCTCCGCCGGCTCGAGGAGCGGGGGCTCGCGCTCACCGACCTGGGGCACCTGCTCCTCAGCCACATTCATCTCGACCACGCCGGCGCGACGGGTGTGCTCGTACGCGAGCACCCCGGCCTGCAGGTGCACGTCTCGGAGGTCGGCGCCCCCCACCTCGTCGACCCGAGCCGGCTCGAGCGAAGCGCCCGACGGCTCTACGGCGAGCGCTTCGACTCGCTGTGGGGTGAGCTCGCCCCCGTGCCGGAAGGAAACATTCGGCTCGCCGGGCCCTCCGTGCTCGGGCTCGACTGCTTTCCGGCGCCGGGACACGCATCGCACCACGTGGTCTACCTGCACGGAGACAGCACCGCGTACTGCGGCGACGCCGCGGGGGTGCGCATCCAGCCGAGCGCCTACGTGATCCCTCCGACGCCGCCGCCCGACATCGACGTGGAGGGGTGGCAACGAACGCTCGACGAGCTCGATCGCCGCGGCGCGGCACGGCTCGCCCTCACCCACTTCGGCACCGTGGAGGATCCCGAGCCTCATCTCCGCGAGCTGCGAGAGCGACTGCGGGCCTGGTCGGCCGAGGTCGAAGCCGACGTGAGCGAATCCGAGTTCGTGGCACGGCGCGAGGAGGAACTGCGCCGGCTCGTCGGCGACAACGCGAGTCCGTACGAGCAGGCGATCCCGTTCGGCCAGTCCTATGCCGGTCTCAAGCGTTGGTGCGACAAACGGCGTGACGTGGCGTAGCCGCCTGGGGCCGCTCAGAGAGCGACCCTTCCGCCTCCTCTTCCTCGGCCGCTCGATCTCGCTGCTCGGCGGCGCCTTCGCGCCCGTCGCGCTCGCCTTCGCCGTCATCGACGACCTCGAGGGCTCGGCCTCGCAGCTCGGGCTCGTGCTCGCGGCCATCTGGGTGCCCGAGATCGTCTTCGTCCTCATCGGGGGAATCTGGGCCGATCGCCTGCCCCGGCACCTCGTCATGGTCGGAACCGACCTGATCATGTTCGCGGCGCAGGCGACGGTGGCGGTCCTGCTCATCACCGGCGAGGCCGAGATCTGGCACCTCTTCGCGACGCAGCTCGTCCGCGGCGTGGCAAACGCGTTCTTCCACCCCGCCGCGACCGGCCTCGTGCCGCACGTGGTCAGCCCGGACCGGCTGCAGTCGGCAAACGCGGTTCTGCGCCTCTCGCTCAGCACCACGCAGGTCCTCGGTGCCGCGAGCGCCGGTCTCCTCGTCGCTGCGGTCGGCCCCGGCTGGGCGCTTGCCTTCGACGCCCTCACCTTCCTCGCGAGCGCCGGGCTGCTCGCGCGTCTCCCCCTTCCGCGGGAGGCCAGGCTCGGAGCGACCAACTTCCTGGCGGAGCTGCGCGAGGGCTGGGTCGAGTTCCGCTCGCGAACCTGGCTGTGGACGATTGCGGTGCAGTTCCTTTTCATCAACGGCTTCGCCTTTGGCGTGCTCATCGTGCTCGGACCGGTGATCGCGAAGGAGGAGCTCGGCGGCGCGGCGGCGTGGGGAGCGATCCTGGCCTGCCTCGCGCTCGGTCACGTGGCGGGAGGCCTCCTTGCTCTCCGGCTGCACCCGGAGCGCCTCCTGCTCGTCGCCACCCTTGCGATCTTCCTGGAGATTCCGCAGTACCTGCTGCTCGCCGCGGCAGCGCCGCTGCTCGCCATCGCGCTCGCCGCACTCGTCGCGGGAGTCGGCGACGAGCTCTTCGGCGTCTTCTGGGATACGACCCTCCAGCAGCAGATCCCGCACGAGAAGCTGTCCCGGGTCAGCTCTTACGACGCGCTCGGCTCGTTCGTGGCGATCCCGATCGGGCTCTCGATCGTGGGTCCGATCTCGGCCGGCGTCGGCGTGGAGACGACCCTCGTGCTGGCGACGGCGGTCGTCGCCCTGCCGACGCTTGCCGTGCTGCTCGTTCCGGACGTGCGCCGTCTGCGCTCGCTTCAAGTTGGTCGACCGGCCTCTGCCTCAACGGACCCGCACTCCGTCCAGCACCACGATTGAGAGGCCGTCCGGGTTGCGTCGAGGGAGACTCCGCGAAAATCCGACCAACGCCGAGGCGATGTACGCTCGCGCGATGCAACGTGTCGTCGTGTTAGGTACAAGCGGGGCGGGAAAGACGACGGTCGCATCTGCGCTTTCGCAGCTTCACGGCCTCCCTCACATCGACCTTGACGTCCTCGCCGCCGGTCCCGCTCGCCGCACAAAGGCCTCAACCCCAGAGTTTCGCGCCCGTGCGAGCGCGGTTCTCGAGCAGCCGCCGTGGATCATCGACGGCGATTACGAGCGCGGTCGGACACCCGGACGCTGGGAGGGGCAGACCAAGCTGGGCGACCTGGTCCTCGGGCACGCGGATACCCGGTGTGGCTCGACCTTCCTCTTCGCGTGAGCGTAGTCCGAATGTGGAAGCGGACATCTGAACGCGCGGGAGCGCGGGCCAACGGAGAGCAGGAGACGTGGACACTCGATCTCCTCCGGTGGCTGCAGTGGGAGGTTCGGTCGCACTTCCGTCGCCGGGTCAGGATGAAGCAGAGATTCGCTCGTCACCCGGCGCTTACGATCGTCCACTTGACGTCGCAGCCGCAGGTCGATGCCTGGATCGCGAGGCAACTGCCGGATAGGCACGGAGAGTTCGCCGCAGAGCACGGTCGACGCATCGTCCCCTCGTTTGCGGCCGTCATGATGCAGCGCCTGTGAGGAGCTCGGCGATGTCCGGCCAGGGGTTGCTCGTCCGTGCTCGTCGATAGCGTGGCCCTCGTAGATCCGAGACGGCTCCTTGCGCGGGTCGCTCGCGGTGATCTCGCCAACGTCCCGTTCTCCGACATGCGCCGGCTGGTTGAGGCATTTGGGTTCGAGCTGCGCCGGAAAAGCGGGAGCCACCACATCTTCGTCCACCCGGACGTTCGCGAGCTCCTCAACCTTCAGGAGATTCGCGGTCAAGTGAAGCCGTACCAGATACGCCAGCTTCTCCGGCTGGTCGAGCGGTACGCTCTGAGCCTGGCGGACGAGCAGTGAGCGATTACCACATCAACGTCTTCTACAGCGACGAGGACGGCGGCTACATCGCAGACATCCCCGATCTCGAGGCATGCTCGGCCTTCGGCGCGTCTCCGGAGGAAGCGCTCGCCGAGGTCGCGAAGGCGAAGGAAGCCTGGCTCGCCGCCGCGCGCGAGGCCGGAAAGCCGATTCCGGAGCCTCGTTACCGGCCGGCAATCTACGCGCGATAACCGCCCCCGGTCAACCGCGTCCGCTCACGCCCACCCCGTGACGAGCCAGCGCCTGCCGGCGAAGCGCGTCCCGATCGTCGCCAGGCGGACGAGGATCAGGACGAGGAGTGCGAGCCAGATGCCCACGATTCCCCAGTCGAGCGCGATTGCGACGAGAGCGAAGGCGATCGAAGCGAGCCCCGATGCGAGCATCGACCACATCAGGAAACGTCCGTCTCCCGCTCCGATCAGGATCCCGTCGAGCGCGAACACGGCGCCGTTCAGCGGCTGCATGAGCGCGAAGATCGGCCAAATCGACTCGACCTCCGCGAGCACGGCCTCATCGCTCGTGAAGACGAGCGGCAGCACCGGCTCGACGGCGAGCATGAGCGCCGCGAAGACGACCCCCGCGGCGACGGAGAGCCGGATCATGCGCAGGCTCGCCTCCCACGCGTCCTCGGTCTCGCCCCCGCCGAGCGCACGGCCGACGATCACCTGGCCGGCGATCGCGATCGCGTCGAGTACGAGTGCGAGAAAGGCCCAGAGCTGGAAGGCGATCTGGTGGGCGCCGATGGACGCGTCGCCGATGCGGGCGAGCGCCGCGCCGGCGACGATGAACGAGGCGTACAGCGCGGTCGTGCGCACCAGTATGTGCCGCCCCAGGCGTAGCAGCCGGGCGAGGAGTTGTCGGTCGGGCCTCCGGTCGTCGCGGGCGGCGCGCAGCAGCTTGAGCGCGAAGGCGGTGCCCATGCCCGCCTGTGCGATCACCGTCCCCCACGCCGAGCCCTCGAGCCCCCAGCCGAATCCGTACACGAACAGCAGCTCGAGGACGACGTTGACCGCGTTCGCCGCGACGAGGTAGACGAGCGGCGTCCTCAGATCGGAGACGCCGCGCAGGTAACCGGTGCCGGCGAGCGTGACGAAGACGAACGGCAGCCCGAGCGCGGAGATCCTGAGGTAGGTGGCCCCGAGATCGGCCGTTCGACCCTCGCTGCCCATGAGCTCGACGACCGGACCCGCGAACGCCGCCGTCGCGCCGGCGACCGAGACTCCGATCGCGAGCGAGAGCCACAGCGCCTGCGCCCCCAGCCGGTTGGCGGTGTCGCGCTGCCCGGCGCCGTCGGCTCTCCCGACCTGCGCCGTCGTCCCGTAGGCCAGGAAGTTGAAGATCGCGAAGAGGCCGGCGAGGACGGTGCCCGCGACACCGAGCGCCGCGAGCTGCGGCCGGCCGAGGTGCCCGACGATCGCGGTGTCGACGAGGAGGTAGAGCGGCTCGGCTGCGAGCGAGCCGAGCGCCGGGAAGGCGAGCAGGAGGATGCGGCGGTCGTGCGGCGACCGCTGCAGCAGGGTCAAGCTCGCGTGGTGTCGCCGAGCGCGGATCGGTAGGCCGCGACGTAGTCCTCGACCATCCGCTCGGCGGAGAAGCGCTCCTCGGCGTAGCGTCGGCACTCGAGCGGGTCGAGCCGGTCCGCCTCCTCGAGCGCGGCCGGCATCTGCCGGTAGTTGTCGACGATGACTCCGCTGCGGCCGTGCTCGATCACCTCGGGCACCGCGCCCCAGCGGGTCGCGATCACGGGCGTGCCGCAGGCCATGGACTCGATCATCACGAGTCCGAACGGTTCCTCCCACTCGATCGGGAAGAGCGTGGCCCTCGCGTCCTGCAGGAGCTCGACCTTGCGGCCGTGGGTCACCTCGCCGAGGAACTCGATCCGGTCGTTCAGGTGCGGCTCGACGAGCTCGCGATAGTACTCCTGCTCGAGCGGCTCCCGGTTCTTGCCCGCGATCTTCAGCGGCAGGCCGAGCTCGGTTGCGACGGCGATCGCTCGATGGCAGCCCTTGTCGGGACTCATGCGCCCGAGGAAGAGCAGATAGTCCCCACCGTGCGGCTTCACCGGGTAGACCGAGAAGTCGATCGCGTTCGGCACGTTGGCCAGCCAGGGAAGATCGGGCTTCGGGCGGCGCTGGTTCAGCGACAGGGAGATCAGCTGCGACCGCGGGGCCACACGCACCGCCTGCTCGTAGAGCTCGCCCGGCTCTCCGTCGAGCGGCCCGTGCACCGTGTGCACGACCGGCGTCGAGACGAGTCCGCCGAGCGTCAGGCCGAGCAGTCCGGTGTGGTCGTGGATGACGTCGAACTCGCCGGCGCGCTCGAAGCACGAGAGGGCGTGGCGCAGCTCCCAGAACGTGTGACCGATCCATTCGCTCGGCGCCCGCGGGAACACGGCCGCGAGCTTCGCGTGCGTGTGCGAGTCGCCCGACGCGAAGAGCGTGGCGTCGTGGCCCGCCTCGGCGAGGCCGTCCGCGAGGAGGGACACCACCCACTCGATGCCCCCATAGCCGGTGGGAGGAACGGGGAACCAGACCGGACTGAGAACCGCGACCCTGAGCGGGCCCTTCATCTCATCCCCCCTCGACCGTCACCACGCCGTCCTCGAGCCGCACGTCCCAGAGCCGGTCGCAGGCACGCACGCCCGACAGCCGGAGCGAGCCAGTCCAGCTCGGAAGCTCAGGCTGCGCCACGGCCTCGAGCGCGAAGCGGCGTGGATCGGGCCTGAGCCCGAGCAGGAGCTGGAGCAGCAGCACCGGGGCGCCCGCGGCCCACGCCTGCGGGCGCGCCGCGGTCGGGTAGGCGATCGGGAAGGGCGTCTCGGAGCGACGCAACCCGGCGAAGACCTCCGGCAGCTGGTAGCGGAAGAACGCGGCCGCGTTCAGCGTCCGGCGCACGATGCGCTGCGCCTCGGGCCAGCGCTCGTAGCGCGCGAGGCCCCAGGCGACCAGCGAGTTGTCGTGGGGCCAGACGGTGCCGTTGTGGTAAGCGAGCGGGTTGTAGCCGGCGTCCGCCGACGACATCGTGCGCACGCCCCAGCCCGACCAGAGCGCGTCGCCCATGAGGGCGTCGACGACCGGATCCACGCGCTCGGGCGGGACGATGCCGCTCCAGAGCAGGTGCCCGACGTTCGAGCAGAGCGAGTCCACGCGTTGCTTGCTCCCGTCAAGGGCGAGCGCGTAGTAGCCGCCGCGGGCGTCGACCCAGAACGCATCGTTGAAGCGCTTCGCCAGCGCGTCCGCCTCCCCTTCGAGCCGTTCGGCGAGCGCCCGGTCGCGCCAGACGTCCCGCGCGAGCTCGGCCATCCGCCGCTTGGCGTCGTAGACGTACCCCTGCACCTCGCACGGGGCGATCGGCGACTCGGCGATCCGGCCGTCGGCGAAGCGTTGGGAGTCGTACGAGTCCTTCCAGGACTGGTTCTCGAGCCCGCGCTCGCTGCGGCGCTGGTACTCGACGAAACCGTCGCCGTCGAGGTCGCCGTGGTTGTCGATCCAGTCGAGGGCCCGCAGCGCCGGCTCGCGCAGCTCGCGGATCAGGGCCGCGTCAGCCGTCCAGCGCCACACCTCCGAGAGCAGGATCAGAAAGAGCGGCGTGGCGTCGAGCGTCCCGTAGTAGCGCGAGAACCAGACGCGGGCGGCCTTTCCGTGCCGCACCTCGTGGACGATCTTGCCGGGCTCGGCGTCGGTATGAGGGTCGTCCTCGAGCGCCTGCAGCTCGGCGAGCACGCGCAGCGCTCCCCGCGCGAGCTCCGGCCCGAAGAGGAGCGTCTGCAGCGACGTGATGATCGTGTCGCGCCCGAAGACCGCCATGAACCAGGGCATCCCCGCCGCAGGCAGGTTCCCTGCCGCATACCCGTCTCGCATCCGCAGCGCGGCGAGGTCGGCCACCGACTGGACGAAGGAGTGCTCGAGTGCGTCCCAGCTCGCTCGGAGCTGGGGGACGCGCAGCTCCCAGGCGGCGAGCGAGTCGCGTACGCGCGCGAGCTCGTCGCCGAAGCGGCGGTCGGCCTGGGCGGCCGCCACCTCCTGACCCTGGAGGCCGGGGACGACGTCGACCCTGAGATCCCAGCGCTGCCGCGGCTCGAGCTCGAGCGCGAAACGGACGGTGGAGCCCTCCACCGCCCCATCGCGCGAGAAGATGACCTGGGTTCCGGCTTGCGACCCCTCCTCGCGGTCACGGAAGAGGAACTGCCGGTTCTCGCCGTCGTAGACGCACGGGCACTCCGCCGGCAGGGGATCGGCGCGGAGCGGATCGCCGAGGGCGAAGTCGTGATTCTTGACTGCGAAGATGTCGGCGAAGTCGGCGCCGAAGTCGAGCGCGAGCTCGAAGGCGACGGGGTCCATGCTCTCGTTCCGGACCGTCAGCCGATCCTGCATGCCCTCCCCGACGAAGCGCTCGCGCGCGATCGAAACGGAGTCCTGGGGCAGTCCGCCCGCGAGCGGGTTGCGCAGGAAGAAGGCGGCCGAGAAGTACTCGACCTTGTCGGACGAGAGCAGCAGCGGCCGCTCGCGGTTCACCGTCAGGCGCAGGCGGGAGAGAAAGCGCGTGTCCTCGGCGAAGAAGCCGCTCGTCTCCGCGCCGATGTCGCCGCGCTCGTCGCAGATGCAGAAGGTCGACCCCTCGAGGATCGTCAGGGCCATCTCTTCCCCTTCGGGAAAGAGATGGCTAGAACGGCTTGCATGCTTTCTCTTTCGACCTCGATGCGAGGTTCCTCTAGCCCGACTCCTGCCGGATGACCCGGGCACCGCTCGACTGCGCGAGGGCCTTCACGACGATCTCGTCCACGTTGACGTGCGGCGGCCGGGTGAGGGCGAAGAGGATGCACTCGGCGACCTCCTCCGCGGTCAGCGGCTCGACGCCGCGGTAGACAGCGCGCGCTGCATCCGTGTCGCCGCGGAAGCGGACGATCGAGAACTCCGTGTCGACGAGTCCGGCGTCGACGGTCGTGATCCGGATCGGACGACCGAGCAGGTCCTCTCGGAGCGCGTAGGTGAACCCGCGCACGGCGAACTTGGAGGTGATGTAGGAGGAGCCGTTCGGATAGGCCTGGCGACCCGCGATCGAGCCGAGGTTGACGATGTGGCCGCCGTCGCGGATGTGCGGCAGGCAGAGCCGCGTGATCCGGACGAGTCCGTTCACGTTGGTCTCGAAGACGGTGCGCTCGTCCTCCTCCGTGCTCGCCTCGAACGGCTCCCGCCCGAGCGCGAGGCCGGCCGCGTTGACGAGGATGTCGATGCCGCCCAGCGCCTCCACCGCCTGTCCCACGAAACGCTCGCAGCTCTCAGGCTCGCGGACGTCGAGTGCGAGCGCGACGACCCCCGAGCCGAGCGCACCGATCCGCTCCGTGCGCCGGGCTCCGCCCACCGCACGCACGCCCGCTGCGAGGAGCAGGCGGGCGGTCGCCGCGCCCATGCCGCTCGATGCACCGGTGACGACGGCCGTCTTGTCCTCCAGCCGGTTCAGCGCGTAGCCCCGAGGTAGGCGTCTCGCCACGGGCCGAGGCGCTCGTCGAGGTCGTCCCAGTCCTCCATCGCCTCGCTGCCACGGTACATGGCGAACGGGCGGACGCTCTCGACGTAGTGCGCCACGAGCCCGTCCGGCCGGAACTTCTCCTCCTCGTAGCGGTTCCAGTGCACGAGCAGGCCGAGCGGGCGCCGGTAGCGGAGCGCCTGGTCTTCCGCCGGGTAGCCGATCGGAATCGTGCCGTAGGGGCGCATCCCCTCCGGGAAGCCGAGCAGGTCGCGCAGCTCGGCGGCCGTCTCCTCCTCGCCGCCGCCCGAGAGCCAGGCCGAGGTCAGGCCGACCGCCGTCGCCGCGAGCTGGATATTCTGGATGGCCGCTCCGAGCGAGCAGAAGAAGATGTTCTCGTTGTTCTCGGCGTACTCCGCCCGGTGCTCGGGCCGATCGGCGTGGGGGTAGCAGATCTTCCAGCGCGGATCGCCGAGGACGAGCACGATCGCGGCCGTGTGCGCGAGGTAGCGCTTGTGCACGGCGGGGAAGCCCGTTGCCCGCGTGCGCAGCCGCTCGCCCTGGCGCAGGAAGACCTGGCGGACCGCCTCCCGCCCGTCCGGGTCGTCCACGCAGACGAAATCCCAGGGCTGGCTGTTCGCGCCGCTCGGCGCCCAGCGCCCGGCCTCGAGGATCCGCAGGAGGGTGTCACGCTCGACGGCCTGCCCGGGCTCGAACTTGCGCACGCTTCGCCGACGGCGCACGACGTCGATCAGGCCCTCGTAGGCGTCCATCGGACTACTCGGGCTGGGAGGGCTCGATGCGCTCGATC
>Ga0136617_10004392_pt1 | contig 12619 bp, 13 predicted proteins | sample AntDrymUQ3222106_2_FD_129672 | JGI IMG/M metagenome (GOLD analysis project Ga0136617, IMG submission 129672) | Polar desert sand microbial communities from Dry Valleys, Antarctica - metaG UQ322 (21.06) | ecosystem: Environmental > Terrestrial > Soil > Desert | place: Antarctica: Dry Valley...
GCATGCTCGGGGTCGTCCACGCGGCTATCCACGAGCTCGAGCGGTACGCCCGCGGGAACCGTGCGGAAGACACGGTGGGTGGGGAAGATCATCAGGCCCGGGTCGCTCGTCGAGACGAGCACGGCGAGCAGTGAGGCGCTCTCGGGTGTTCCCTGCTCCTCGCCGAAGGCGACGGCGGTCTCGTAACGGTGATGCCCGTCGGCGATCAGCAGCTGGCGGTCGGCGAAGACGTCCCCGACCGCGGCCATCGGCAGGCGCCAGAGCCGCGTGCCCTCGGCCTCGAGCTCGGGCTGCCGGTCCGGGACGGCGAACGGCGGCTCGCCGTCGTAGAGCAGGAAAATGGGCTCGAGCTGCGCGCGCACCTCCCGCAGCAGGCGCAGACGCCCCTCCCTCGGGGCGCGGTGGGTGCGCTCGTGTGGCAGCACCGCGCCGGTCGAGTACGGCTCGGCGAGCAACGAGGCGACGAGGCCGTTCCGCGTCCGCTCGACCCCGTCCGGTCCGAGGTAGGTCTGCGAGAGCGCCCAGACCGCCGGCTCCTCCTCGCGCCGCAGCACCCCTACGCGCTGCCAGTCGCGCAGGAGCCGGCCGGCCGCGGCCTCGGAGTCGGGCAGCGTCAGGTGGACGACGTTGTAGGGGCTGCGGGCGCGGAGCGCGGTTCGCTCGGCGGGCCCGATCACGTCGTAGGGCGGGGCGACGAGCTCCGCCAGCGTGCCTGCCTTGCCGACGTCGTAGCGCAGGGCGGTGAAGGGCTGGACGAGCGCCACGGCGATCGAGCGTAGCACCGCCCTCCGGGCCTAGACTCCGCCCGTGAGCGCCATCGCCGAGCTCGCCGAGGACAGGGTCGTCGAGGCCGTCTATGCGGTCGTGCGCAAGCGCCGGCTGCGCACCCGCGGCGGGTCGCCCTACCTGGCGCTCGAGCTCGCCGACGCGAGCGGGCGCATCGAGGCCCGTGTCTGGCAGGACGTCGACCTCCTCGACGCGCGCTTCTCGGAGGGTGATGCTGTGCGGGTGCTCGGCCGCGTCGAGCGCTTCCGCGACCGGCTTCAGCTCGACGTGCGCTCGCTCGAGTCGGCCCCGGAGACCGACGCCACGACGCTCGTCCCGAGCATGCGCCGCGATGCCGACGAGCTCGAGGGCTTCCTCGAGTTCCTCTCCGCGGAGATCTCCCACGGAGGTCTGCGGGGGATCGTGCGGCGCGTCCTCGGCGAGGCCGAGCGCCGGAGGCTGCGCGAGCTGCCCGCCGTACCGGGCGGTCATCACGGGTATGCCGGCGGTCTGCTCGAGCACACGGTGGGCGTTGCCACGATCTGCCGCGAGGCGGCGCAGCTGCACCCGCGCCTGCGCTGCGATCTGCTCCTGGCCGCCGCGCTCCTGCACGACGTCGGCCGCACGCGCGAGCTCGGGCCCGCGCCCACCTTCGGCCCGACCGCGGAGGGGCGCCTGCTCGGTCACGTCCATCTCGGCCTGCGCCTGATCGAGGAGCGGTGCGAGGGCCTCGACACGGAGGTGCTGGCGGAGCTGCTGCACGCGGTTGCCTCCCACCACGAGCCGCGCTCGGCGCAGACGGCGGAGGCCGCGGTGCTCGCGTACGCGAACAGCCTCGACGCCGTCGCGGCGACCCGGCCCGTGCACGCTCAGTAGGCCGCGATCGCCGCCGTCGCCCTCGCCCTCGCGGCCAGCGTCGCCTGGGCGATGTCCGATTTCCTCGGCGGGCTGAAGAGCCGCTCGCTCCAGCTCCTGACCGTGCTCGTCGTCTCGCAGACGATCGGGCTCGCCGTGATAACGACCGTGGTTGGGGTGCTCGGCACGAGCCCGCCGCCCGGGCGCTACCTGCTCTACGCGGCACTCGCCGGAGCGGGCGGTGTGGTCGGCCTCGCCGCGTTGTACCGAGGCATGGCCGTTGGAGCGATGGCCGTCGTCGCGCCCGTGTCCGCGCTGGCGGCGATCATCCCGGTCTGCGTCGGCATCGCCGGCGGGGAGCGCCCGAGCGCGCCGCAGTACGCGGGCATCGCGCTGGCGCTCGCCGGCGCGGCGCTCGTCTCGACACAGTCGCGCTCAGGCTCGGCAGGCGGACGGCTGGCGACGGGAGTGGGCCTCGCGCTCGTCGCCGCGGCAGGCTTCGGGCTCTTCTTCGTCGGGATCGACGCCGCGCGTGAACGGAGCCTCGTCTGGGCTGTTCTCATGACGCGGCTCGCCTCCACCGCTCTCGTCGTCGTAGCCGTGGTCTGGGTTAGGCCGCGGCTCTCGGTCGGCAGGCGCGACTGGCCCGCGCTCGCAGCCGTCGGCGTACTCGATCTCGGCGCGAATGCTCTCTTCGCCGCCGCGGCCGACCGCGGCTACGTCAGCCTCGTCTCGGTGCTCGCGTCCCTCTACTCGGTGGGCGTCATCGCGCTCGCGGCGGTGGTGCTCGGCGAGCGCCTCGAGCGCCTCCAGTGGCTCGGGGCGGCAGCCGCGCTCGCCGGTGTCGCGCTCATAGCCACCGGCTGATCACGTGGAGGCGAGGTTGCGCCGCCAGACGAGGTAGAGCAGAGGCGCGAGCGCGGCGAGCGCCGCGTGGGGCGCCAGCTCGACCGACTGCAGCTCCTTGCCCTGCCGGCCGATCGGCCCCTCGCCGAGCGCCCGGCGTGCCGCCGAGACGACGCGCTCCGTCTCGCCTTCGACGAAAGATCCGCCTCCTACCGCGCGCGCCGCCTCGGCCAGGAAGGCGACACTTAGGGGATCCGGCCGGTACGCTCGCTCGGGCACGCCACCGGGACCGAGCACGCGCTCGTCGGCATCCCAGACGTGCACGAAGAGCACGGTCACCCGCCCGAGCAGCCGGGCGCGCAGCGTGCCGAGATCCACCGGGGTGCTCTCGCCGTCGGTGAGGACGACGGCGATCTTGCGCCGCGCCTTCGCCCCGTAGAAGTTCTGCGTCGAGATGGCGCCGAGCGCGCCGAGCGCCGTGGCCCGCCCGCGGCCCGAGCGATCCGGGGGCGGGCGCTCGATGCCGAGCGCTCGGTCGGCTGCGGCCGTGAAGGCGTTCTCGCTGATCGTCGGGAAGAGGTGCGGCAGGACGCGGTCGGTGAGCGAGGCGAGCCCGACCGGCACCTCGGGCAGGGCCGAGCGCAGCTCCTTGGCGGCAGCGACGGCGCGCGCGAAGCGCGGAGTGCCCGTGCGTCCTTTCCTGGCGCTCATGGAGCGCGTGATGTCGACGATCACGAGCACCTCCGCGTCCGCCCGTCCCTCGCGGGGCCGAACGCTCGACACGACCGGCTGGGCCGCGGCCAGGGCCAGCAGCGCCCCGACGAGCACGAGCGCCACGGGTGCGCCCAGGTCGGCGAGGCGGCTGCTCGGCGTGAGGCCGAGCACGGATGCGAGCTCGGCCGAGCGGCGCCTCGCACGCGCGAGCACCACGAGGCTGACAAGGGTGACGAGCCCGATGAGCCCCGCTACCGGGGTAAGGAACGAGACGCTCAGTAGCCCTCGCCCTGGGAGGCGGCGCCCGCGCCGGTCGCCGGCGTGTCGGCGCGCTGTCCGCCCTCGCCCGCGCCCGAGCCGCCCTCCACGTTCTGGAGCAGCCGGAGCACGAGCTCGAGGTTGTAGCGAGCGTCCTCGTTGCCGGCGTCGAGGCGTGCCGCCTCGCGGAACTCGCCCAGGCTGCGGCGCAGGAAGAGTGCAGCCTGCGCGTCGTCGGAGCGAGCCTCCTCGAACGCGAGCGCGCCGCGCAGGTTCGCGAGTTGCGAGCGCCGCTTGCGGTCGGACTGCGCGCGGCCCGTGCGGGCGAGCTCGGTCTCGGCGGCGCTGCGAAGGGCAACGTCGCGCAGGTCGCGCTGCGGGCTCCTGGGCCGGCTGAGGCGGAAGCGCTGCACGGCGCGTCGGTAGGCGACGTCGTCCTCGACCGACAGCGCGCGCCGTGCAAGGCTTCCCGGCAGCCGGGAGTCGGGTTCCCACATCGCCGTGTCCCCGGCGCCCTGCGTGAAGCGGACGTCGGCGCCCTCGAGCTGCCCGCGCCAGGCCAGCACGTCGGCACCGAGCACGGCGAGGAACGCCGCGAGCGCGAGCGCCACGACGACGAGCACGGCACCGAGCCCGCGCCGGGCGGCTATGTCCGCCTCCCCGGCCGCCAGCTCAGGCGCCTGCACAGGTGCTCGTTGAGCGCGAGCAAAAGGAGGAGCAGCGCCGCTGCGGCCACGAGGAGCCACGGGAGGGAGCCGGTCAGCGTCTGGCGCTCCTCGAGCGCCGTGTTGGCGAGCAGCTCGTCCCGCGTCAGGAACGCGCGCTCGCCAACGAGCCCGGCGAAGAACTCACGATCCTCCTCCCCCGGAAACAGCGGCACGACGCGAAGCTCGATGCCGCTCTGCCCGTACCGGATGATCTCCTGCGTCAAGGCGTCGAGATCGATCGGCGAGTCGTCCAGGTCGCTCACGAGCAGCACCGAGCCCCCTGAGGAGCCAGCTCGTTCGATGGTCTCCCGCGCGGCGCGCAGTCCGGTCGAGATGCGCGTGCCTCCGCGGAATGTGCCCGACCACGGGCTCTCGAGGAAGCCGAAGCCCTGCGCCCGGCGGGCGTCTCCTGAGTCCGTGACCGGCGGCTCGAAGAAGCGCAGCAAGGGGCGCAGCTCCTCGCCGCTCGTCCCCATCGGCAGCGCCTCGTAGGCGCCGTCCGAGAAGACGACGAGCCCCGCGCGCTGGCCGGTCTCGACGATGCTGCGAACGACGCGCGAGAGTCGGAGGTAGCGGGCGGGGTCGACGCTCGTGGAGAGATCGAGGACGAGAACGCCGCTCTCGCCCGCGAAGTAGGTGCTCGGCCGGGCACGAAGGTCGCGGGCGAGCAGGAAGCACACGCCGAGCAGCGCGAGCAGAGCGAGGGCAAGAGCTCCTCGCAGCAGCGTCGTCCGGCGCGCCTCGCGGCCGAAGGCAGCGCCGTCGGCGACGGGGATGGACGGGCGCCGCCGGAACGGCCGCTCGCGTGCCGCGGCGGTCACGCCGCGTTTCCCTCGTCCGGGTTGCGGACGTCTGCGAGGAGACGCTCGACGGCGGCGGGCTCGAGCGGCGCGGGAGACCAGGCGAGCCCACGGGCTCGGCGCGCCAGCGGCGGTCGGCCCCCCGCTGCGAGCTCGCGCGCGAGCCCTTCGAGCGCGCGCCGCCCATCGGGTGTGCGCCCGTCGAGCGCGTGCAGCTCGACGAGCTCGGCTGCGCGCTCGAGCGGCGAGGCACGCGCCGCATCCGGCTGTGCGCTCTCCGTTGCGCCTCTTCGAGGCAGCAGGCGCCCTGCGAGGAGCGCAGCGCCGGCCGCGAGTAGGGCGGCGGAGCCGATCAGGCCCGCGCCGAGCACGCCGGGACTCAGCCGGTAGCCCGCCGGCTCCAGGCTCCGCGGGTCTGCGCGCCAGCGAGCCTGCTCGACGTCGAAGGCGCCCAGACGCGTGGCCACCTCGAACGGTGGCCAGGGTGTCGAGTCGAACGTCCGTCCGCGGGTGCTCGGCCCGGAGTACGCGACCCGGACGCTCGGCAGCTCGATCTGCCGGCGTCCCTCGGTCGGCACGCACGCCGGATTGAAGCAGCCGAGGGCGTAGCGGTAGCGGAGCCGCACGCTGTCGCCGGCGCGCGAGCGCTTGGTCGTGGCCGCACCGACCTGCTCGTACGGCGTGAAGACGGGGTCGATGCGCACGGTGGCGGGGTCGACCCGCCGGCGGTCGAGCAGGACATCGACCTCCGCGACGAGGGGGTCGCCGAAGAGATGCACGCGCGGGCGAATCGCGGTGCGGGCAGTGAGCGGAGCGCTTCGCAACCGCTCCGTCGAGGCCGGCTCGTCGTCTCCGCGCACGAGCGCGAGGGCGGCGACCACCCCGACGACGACTGCGGCGAGCAGGAGCGCGGCCGCGCGCAGCGGGCCGCTCACGCCCGGCCTCGCGAGAACTGCCGCTCGTCCGCCCAGCCGAGAAAGGCGCGCAGCACCTCTTCGCGGTCGCTCGTCGAGAGCAGGATCGGCTCGAGTCCCAGGCTGCGAAAGTCGGCGAGCAGTCGTGCGCGCCGCTCCTCGTGCGTCCGGCGGCGCAGCTCGGCCTCGCCCGTACGCAGGCGGACGGGGCGTACTCGGCCCTCGGCGTCGGCGAGCGGCACGAGCACGGAGCCGAGCGGGGGAAAACTGCCCTCCCAGTCGGGATCCTGGATCACGACCGGGACGATGTCCCAGCGCCGCTCGATCGCGCGCGACCAGGCCTCGCGGGGCGGCGAGGCGAGGAAGTCCGAGAGGAAGAACAGGAAGCTTCCGGCCGGAACCGCACGCCGGTGGCCGGCGAGGAACTCGAGCGCGCGGGTGAGGGTGTCCGCCGGGGCGCGGAACTCCGGGAAGTCGAGGTGGCGCTCGCTGATGTGCCAGGCCTCGCCGTGACTCTGCGGTGCGCGCCAGAAGGGCTCGTCCGCCCCCGTCGCGTAGTCGAGATACCCGATGAAGCCGCGCGCCTTGGCCGCGCTCTCGGCGATGATCTCCGCGGCTGCTCGCACGGCGTCGTGCTTGTGCAGCCACGGCAACTCCGGGGGAAACAGCGCCATCTCCGGCCTGCGGTCGCAGACGATGACCACGCGAGGCGCCTCGTCGGCGTAGTGCTCGCGCACGATGAACTCGTCGTCCCCGCGCGCGGACGAGAGGCGAGCAGAGGCGCCCCAGTCGATCGTGTCGACGTCATCGCCGGGCTGGTAGGGCCGCGAGCCGGCAGTGTCGCTGCCCGTGCCGCGGCGGGCGCTGTGCATGGCGCCGAAGGCGAGCCCGACCAGACGTCGCCGCGGCACGAGCGGAAAGGTCAGGTCCTGCAGCGCCATCGCGCAAGCCTAGTCGTGCAGTGGATCTTCGCTGTCTCCCGGCACGAGCGCCGGCGGCGGCGCCTGCCGGAGGCAGCGTGCGCGGAAGTCCTCGAGCGCGGCCTCCCAGCCGATCCGGCGGGCCTCCGCGAGCGCGCTCGGCGTGAAGACGAGGCGGTGCCCGAGCACCGGCAGGAAGAGCGCCTCCACGTCCTCGGGCGTCGCGTAGTCGCGTCCCTCGAGCAGCGCCCAGGCCCGCACAGCGCGCTCGAGCGCGAGACTGCCGCGCACCGAGGCGCCGATGGCGATGCCGTCGAGCTCCCGGGTCGCGCGCACGAGCTCCACGATCCAGCGCCCGACGAGCTCGTCCACGTAGACGTCACCGACGGCTGCCTGCAGCTCCCGCACCTCGGAGACGGTGACGGCGGGCTCGAGGTGCTTGAGCGGATGACCGTCGCGCTGGTCGTCGATGATGCGCAGCTCCTCCGTGAGACCCGGGTAGCCGAGCGCGGTCCTGAGAAAGAAGCGGTCGAGCTGCGCCTCGGGGAGCGGAAAGGTGCCCTCGTGCTCGATCGGGTTCTCGGTCGCGAGCAGGAGGAAGGGGTCGGGGAGGACGCGCGTGACGCCGTCGACCGTCACCTGGCGCTCGGCCATCGCCTCGAGCAGCGCCGACTGAGTCTTCGGCATCGCCCGATTGATCTCGTCCACGAGCACGACGTTGGCGAAGATCGGCCCTGGCCGGAACTCGAAGTCGCGGACGCGCTGGTCGAAGACGGAGAGGCCGGTGACGTCGGTGGGCTGGAGATCCGGCGTGCACTGGATGCGCGCCGGCGTAGCGCCCTCGATCGTCTGTGCGAGCGCGCGGGCGAGCACGGTCTTGGCGGTTCCGGGTACGTCCTCGAAGAGCACGTGTCCCCCGCAGGCGAGCGCAGTGAGGACGAGCTGGATGCGTTCCCGCTTGCCGTGCACGACCGTCTCGATTCGATCCACGAAGCGCTCGGCGATCTCGGCAGCCCGCGCGAGGCGCACGTCTTCCGCCCCCCGCTCGATCCGCACGTCCGTCACGCCCCGAGTCTAGGCGCGCGTCGGGCCGGTCGGAAAGGCGGCGGCGAGACTGCCCTGAAGAGGAAGTCGAGCGCAGGCGCAGACGTGAGCATTCACCTGGCATCATCCTCTGCATGCCGCTTGCCGACGCGACAGCTCGGCTGCCCGCAGAGGCGAAGGAGGACATCTCCTACGTCCAGGCGTGGTTCGAGCCGATGGACGACGCCGTTCGACCGCTGGTCGAGCGCGGACTTCTGCCCCGTGCGACCTACGTCCTTCCTGATGGCACACCAATGGTGCCCGCCGATCATGCCAAGCTGCTCCACGACACGGGTGGGAACGCCGAGGCGGTCGCCGGACACTTTCGCGAGCGGTACGCGGCCGCAGGCGGCGACCCCGCGCATGCCGACGAGGAGTACGAGGCGTGGCTCTCCGGCGAGTACGGGGCTTGCCTGCACATGACGTCGCCGGAGGCGATCGTCACCAAGAGCGCGCTGATGGACGCGATCACGGCGCTCGTCGCGCGGCCCGACCCGGCGCACAGGGGGTGGTGTGCGACTCTGCGAGCCGCGGTCGGCGCCCTAGATGCGCTCGAGCGGCCGTTCGCCGCGTACGACCGCGAACGGTTCGGTGGCCCCAGTTCCCGTGACCGCCTCATCGACGCAACGCGTAAGCGCTTCCCGGAGGTATGGGTATGAAGCTCGATCTGGGGATCTGACCCCCCGCCTCACTATTCGCTTTTGTCCTCCGCGAGCACGGCCGGGTGTTCGATCTGGAGACCTGACCCCGCCTTTGTTGCACTGTTCGATCCTGAGACCTGACCCCGTTGTTGCACCAACGCCGTTGACGCGCAATCGCAGATTGCGTGTCCTGCGTGCAGAGATCATAGGCGGCTAGAGGCCGACCGCCGTGCGGTAGCCCGGCGGCAGGCACGCTCTGGACGTGGCTGGAAGGGCCGTTCTTCAGAGAGCGCTGTTTCGTGGCCGCAGCCCGGTTTGCCCGGGCGGGAGGCCAAGCTGCGTAGAGACAGCACTGTGCAGCGAAGGGGGCCCGTGGGGGGAAACGGCACGTTTCCACCCCGCGTCATAGATTGAAGCGGATGTTCAGCACGTCGCCGTCCTGCACCTCGTAGGTCTTGCCCTCCAGCCGCTGCTGCGCCCGGCGCGCAGCCTCCGCGTGCGAGCCGCTCTCGACCAGGTCGCTCCAGCGGATCACCTCGCAGCGGATGAATCCGCGCGCGATGTCGGAGTGAATCGTCCCGGCCGCCTCGAGTGCGGTCTGGCCCTCGCGCAGTGTCCACGCCCGCGTCTCCTGCTCCCCGGCTGTGAAGAAGCTGATCAACTCGAGCGACTCGAAGAGCCGCCGCACGACATCGCCGAGCGCCGAGGGGCCATCGCGAAAGGCGGCCGCCTCCTCCTCGTCGAGCTCAGCCAACTCGGCCTCGAGCTTCGCGTCGGTGCCGCCGGGGCCGTTCTCGACAGCGATCAGGGGCTTGGTGGTCAGGGGCTCGAGCTCGGACGGCAGCGCTCCCTCCCACTCGGCGAGCGAGTGCCCGGCCTCGAGATGCGCAAGCAGCCGCTCGAGCTCGGAGAGCTCCCGGCGCAGAGCCGGGTCGCCCGACTTCGCCTGCTTCCCCACGCGCTCGAGCCGGCGCTCGACGTGGTCGCGGTCGGCGACGAGGAGCTCGAGGCCGAGCGTCTCGAGGTCGCCCCCGGGGTCGGCGCCGGGGGAGAAGCCGTCGAGCACGGCGAGTACGGCGTCGACCTGGCGCAGGTTTCCGAGGAGCGCCGGGCCCGTGCCAGGCACGTCGACGACGCGGATCGCCGCCGGCGTGATCTTGCGCGCGCCGACGACCCGGGCCACTTGCTCGAGGCGCCCGTCCGCGATCGGCGCCATGCCGACGTTCGTCTTACCGCCTACGCCCGCATAGGCGGTTATCTCCGCCCCGGCGCGGGTGAGCGCGTTGAAGAGCGTCGTCTTACCGGCGTTCGGCAGGCCGACGATGCCGATCTCGAGGCTCAGGCGGCCGGCTCGTGCTCGTGCTCGCTCTCGAGCCCCTCCTCGTGCGCGTGCGGATGCGCGTGCGTGACCTCGCCGTGAGTGTGCTCGTGCTCGTGCTCGACGTGCTCGTGCTCGTGGCCCTCATGCGGATGCGAGTGCGTCGTCCCGCCGTGGCTGTGCTCGTGGGTGTGGGCGCCCTCGTGCTCGTGCTCGCTCATCGGTCTCCGTGGGTTGGGAGCTGGAGTCGCTGAGCCTACTTCAGCGGCCTTGCGGCTAGAAGGGGTACGGAGCAAGCCCCCAGGCGGCCGTGCCGTACCAGACACCGAACGCGAGGCTAGCGAGTCCGAGAGCCGGCGCTATGCCGTTGAAGACTCGCCGGACGGGCGCGCTCACGAGCGTCATCCCGAAGCCGGTCGTGATGACGGTCATGGAGACGGTGGTGAAGACTGCGAGCAGGAAGAGCGCGACGACCGCAAGTGCCTTCGACTCGACCGACGCGACGATGAGAATGCCGACGCCGGCGCTCCCTCCCATCCCGTGCGCGAGCCCGATGCCGTACGCCCCGAGCGGCGTGCGCACGCGGTGTGCGTGCCCGTGGCCGCGGTCGTGCGCGTGACTGTGGAGGTGGCTGTGCGAGCCCTCCCGGTCGTGCTCATGGCCGTGGACGTGGAAGAAGCCGCGGCGCCAGCGCACGAGCAGGCGGACGGCGAGGTAGACGATGATGGCGGCGATCAGCGTCTCGGCCGCCTGGAGCAACCGCTCCGGCAGGTACTTCTCGAACAGCACGATCGGCAGGCCGAAGGCGAGTAGCGTCGTCCCGTGACCGAGGCCCCAGGCAAGGCCGAGCCTCGCGGCGACTCCCGACGCGCGCTCACGGCGGCCGGCGACGAGCGTCGTCATGGCGGCGAGGTGGTCGGGATCGGTGGCATGGCGAAGCCCGAGCAGCAGTCCCACGAGCAGGACGAGCCACACCGACGTGCCGTTGGAGAGCTCAGCGATCCTGTCGTCGAACCCGAACACGGAAACTCCTTGCTAGGTGGTGCAATCCGGACAGAGACCGACGAGCGGGAAGTGGCTGAAGTGCGGCACGTAGCCGAAGCGCTCCCTCACCGCCTCCCGAACGTCGTCGAGCTCGGCCGACTCCACGGCCCGCACGGCGGCGCACGACTCGCAGACCAGGTACTCGCGGTCGGTGGCGCCGGAGAGGGCATAGAGGCCGGGGCTATGTCCGAGGTGGACGTGACGGACGAGCCCGGCAGCCTCGAGCGTCTCGAGGTTTCGGTAGACCGAGGCGAGGTCCGAAGGCGGCACGCGACCCGCAATACCCTCGGCGACCCGCTCGGCCGAGATTGGCCCCTCCGCGGCGAAGAGCGCCTCGAGGACGAGGCGCCTCGCCGAAGAGGCCCGCAGTCCGCGTTCGCGGAGGAGCTCGACGGCCTGCTCGACGCTTTCCGCGTCCAGAGGAGGATTGTTCTTCGTGAGCGTCACGGGCGTTATTCGGCGGAGTCGCACATGCGGTTCAGTCGCAGTTGCGACACTCTAGAGCCTAGACGATCGTCGGCAGCGCGCGCAGCGTCATCACGACGCCGAGGCCCAGGATGATCACGGCGCTCACAGCGGGCAGCGCCCTGACGATGGGTCCATCGAAGGTGGTGCGGCTGAACAGGCGCCTGGAGCTGATGGCGAGCAGGCCGATGCCGCTCACGACCGCCGCGAGACCGACGCTGAAGGCCAGGATGAGCACGAGGCCATAGCCCACCCGCTGCAGCGAGATTGCGGCGAGCAGCACGACGAGCGCCGTTGGACAGGGCAGGAGCCCACCCGAGATACCGACTGCGACGATGCCGCGCAGGCCGCTTCCCGGCTCCGGCACGTGGCTGTGGCCGCCGGGCCCGTGCTGATGCCCGTGATCGTGGTCATGCGGGTGGTCGTGGTCATGGGCTTGCTCGTGATCGTGGTCATGGGCGTGATCGTGGGGGTGGTCGTGGTCGTGCCCCTCGTGCCAGTGACCCGTGGGCTCAGCTTGTGCGCCCTTCCTGCGCGGGCGCAGCCAGTCGAGGATGCGAACGCGCAGCACCGTGATGCCGACCGCGACGACGAGGAGCGCGGAGACGAGATTCAGCCAGGGGTAGAGATCCTCGGGCACGACGAACTCCGAGAGCGCGAGCGTGATGAGGCCGAGCGTGAAGACGCCGATCGTGTGCGTGACCGTGACGATGCCCCCGAGCATGAAGGCGTGCCTGGCCTTGCCGCGCGATCCGACCATGAAGGCAGCGACGATCGCCTTGCCGTGACCGGGGCTGAGGGCGTGGGCAGCTCCCCAGAAGAGCGCGATCAGGAGCGACACGGCGATGACCCCGGCCGAGAGGTCGTCCTCGTCGATGAGCGAGGCGAAGCCGCCCTCCGAGCGGGAGGAGCCGCGACTCGGTGCAGCCGCGTCGCCCCGCCCGAGCGGCGGCGCCACCCCGTCGCCCTCGCCCGGGGTGAAGCGGGCGCTCGCAGAGTCGACGTCGAGCGGGCTGCGAAGGAGGTTCCGCGGGTACGTGCGCAGCGCGTCGGAAACGCTCTCCGCCGGCACGCTGGCCGAGGCGAGCTGTGCGTCCTCCCCCGCGCGGACGACGATCTCCTGCCAGCCCTGCCGGGTCGAGTAGTTCGTGTCCTGGAACCGGAGCGTTAGCGCGGCTTCCGACTCCGGCACGGGCACGGAGCGAAGCACGAGCTCGAGGCGCGTGGTCTTCAGTCCGCCGACGCCGTCGAGGAAGCGGAGCGCGCGGCCGACCGGCTCGAGCGGGAGC
>Ga0136617_10004393_pt1 | contig 12616 bp, 8 predicted proteins | sample AntDrymUQ3222106_2_FD_129672 | JGI IMG/M metagenome (GOLD analysis project Ga0136617, IMG submission 129672) | Polar desert sand microbial communities from Dry Valleys, Antarctica - metaG UQ322 (21.06) | ecosystem: Environmental > Terrestrial > Soil > Desert | place: Antarctica: Dry Valley...
CGCGGCGGCGCTCGATCATCGCCTCGAGCCAGGCCGTGTCCAGCCCCTCCGCCCGCATGAGCTGGACGATCTCGTCCCAGCCTTCGGTGACGGCCGCCATCGCGTAGAGCCGAGCGGGCTGCCAGGGCGCTCCGTCGACGGGAGCGGCGGGGTCGCCGGCCAGGTCCCAGGCCCGCATGGTGACGCGGTGGCACATGACGTGGTCGGGGTGGCCGTAGGTTCCGTTGTCGTTCTCAGTCACGACGACCCTCGGGCGCAGCTCGCGGATCAGCCGGGCGACCTTCGCGCCGGCCGTGTCCAGGTCGGCGTTGCAGAAGGCGGCGGGATTGGCGTTGGCCGTTGACTCGGCCATGCCAGAATCGCGGTAGCCCAGGAGGCGGAGCTCGGCCACGCCCAGCGCCTCGCAGGCCACCCGCAGCTCGCGCTCGCGAATCTCGGCCAGCCGCGGGAAGGCCTCGCCATAGTCGAGGTCGGGGTCGACGATCTCGCCTTCCTCGCCACCGGTGCAGGTGATCACGGCCGTCCGCAGCCCTCGGGCAGCGTACTGCGCGAGCAGCCCGCCGGTGGCGCTGCTCTCGTCGTCCGGGTGGGGGCGGACGGCCAGGAACGCGACGGGTTCGGTCATCAGCAGCTCCAGCGCTCGGCGGTCACGGTGAACGGACATTCGGTCGCGTCGAGGGAGCCGCCTGCCCAGATTGTACGGCCGGCGGCCTCACCGAGCCACGACCGTGGCTCAGGCGATGAGCCCGATCCAGCGCCAGTAGGGGATGCTGATCAGGATCGCCAGGAACACGAAAGCGGCGTAGGCGATGGCGAGCGGCCGGGCCTGGGCGTGGGTGAAGGCGCGTTCCTCGGTGGCGTAATACGCCGTCAGGTAGAGCACATTCTGCTGGGGGTAGAGCCAGAGGTTGGTCGCCAGGATGACCGTGATCGCCACCACCCAGGGATCCACGCCAACCGTGGCGGCCGTCTGGAACAGGGCCAAGGCCAGGAGGAGGGCGATCGGACCCGGACGGAGCAGCAGGCCGAGGAGGGCAGCGATCCCCGCCACCGCCAGCACGAACAGCGTCGGGCTGCCCCCGCTGAGCTGGGCGAGCACCCCGAGGTTCTGGCTGAGCCAGCGATCCAGCTCGACGTGGGCGAAGATCGCGCCGAAGCCGAACACGACCCCGACGTAGAGCAGGAAGCTGAGGTTCACCCCGTGCTTGAAGGTCGAGTCGTCGAGGGTGCCGGTCAGGAACAGCGCCGCGACTGCCGCGACGGCGAGCCAGGCGGGATCGATCCCGTGAAGCGACTGGGTCGAGAAGCCAATCAGGATCAACCCGACGATCAGCAGGGCACTCCACTCGTCCCGCGAGAGGGGGCCGAGCACCCGGCGCTGCAGGGCGAGCGTCCCTTCCGGTGGCGCCTCGTCGCGCTCGGGACGATAGCGAGCAAGCACGAAAAGCATCGTCAGGACAAACAGCGCCAGGTGGGTCGGCAATCCCGCCAGGAACCAGTCGACCCAGCTCATCCGGGCCTGGACTTCCGGCGGGAAGAGGCCATAGACGAGTAAGCACAGGGCATTGCCGGTCAGGAAGAGGGACCCCATGAGCGCGAACCCGACGAAGGTGGCCAGCGCCAGGCCGGCCGAGCCACCGCTGTGGGGCGGGTAGCGGAGCGAGTCGGCGATGTCTCGGGCCAGCGGTGCCGCCAGCAGGAGACGCGCGTTCGGGCTCGGCATGCCCGGTGAGAAGAGCACGCCCAGGCCGGCCAGCGTCAGGCAGCGGACTGTGTGGCTGGACGGCAGATGGCGCACCAGCTCGATCGCTCCGCGGTAGAGCAACCCGCTTCGCTCAACCGCCGCCCCGATCGCCATGCTCGCCAGCAGCAGGAACCAGGTGGGATTGCCGAAGCCGGCGACCGCCACGCTCGCCGGCAGTGTCCCCGTCACGATCCAGGCGGCGAGCATCAGCAGGCCGAGGAGATAGTCTGGCAAGACGTCGAGAAAACTCAGCGCGACCAGCGCGACGATGGTCGCCAGGACCCGCAGACCGCTGTCCGACAGGCCGGCCGGCGGTGGCAGGAACCAGGCCAGCGCCGTCAGGCCGAGGATCCCGATCGTGACCAACCCACGCCACGGGAGCATGCGCCCCTCGCACAGCTCCTGTAACGTCGCGAACGAGAGCCTCGGCCCGGCCCGCCGATCATCGCCGTCGAGGAGACGATGCTCGGCCCGGATGACGTCGGCCGACAGACCGGTATGGAGCTGAGCGTTGCCGTCTTCGCGATCGGCCAGGTCGGACCCCTGCTGACGGAGCTGGTGCACGCGGCGGAGGCAGGCAAGCCCCTCCTCCTGCTGCCCCAGCTTCTCGTGGAGACCCGCCAGCGCCTGCTGGTAGGTCAGCGCAAGCGGCCCGCCACGGGCCGCGGGGTCGCGGCGCTCGGCCCCGTGGTAGACCTCGATGGCCTGCTCGAGCTTGCCCTGCGCCGCGCAGCACTCGGCCCAGAGACAGACGAGCCGAGGACGTCGCCAGAGCAGTCTCGGCGGGAGCACCCGCAGGTAGCCCTCGACGCTCTCCGGCGCCTGCTCGGCGATCGCCGAGCCCTGCTCCTCGATCAGTCGGGCGAGTCGGCGCCATTCGCCGGCCGCCGCCAGCAGCTCGAGCACCTGCTCCGGCTCGGCGTCGTCGCGGGCGAGCAACAGATCTGCCGCCCGACGCTGCCAGTCCCGCAGCCCCCGCCCGCCGACCTCGGCTCGGAGCTGATGCAACAGGAAGCCACGGAGGGACGCCTGGACAAACCGAACCCATCCCGCGCGGTCGGTGGGTTGCAGAAAGACCCCCTCCTGGACGAGTCGCTCCCACGTCGGCGGCGACCAGGCCGACCCGAGCAGTGCCCGGAGGAGCTCAGCGTCGAGCTCGGCGAACACGGCCGCCCGCCGGAGCAGGGCCTGGGCCGGCGGGTCGAGCGCGTCGTAGGCGGCCCGAGCCACGATCACGACCTGCTCCTGGCTAGCAGACAGGCGCTCCGTGACGTCGGTCAGGCGGCCGGCGAGCGCGGCGGCGATCTGGACTGCCAGACGGGGATGCTGGTCGAGCAACGCCTCGAAGCGCTCGCGCGGCAACGTCCAGAGCGACAGCGGGGTCCTGGCGATCACGCTCGCCGAGCGGGGCTCGTCCCTGAGCAAGGCGGCCTCGCCGAAGATGGCTGGCGCCTCGAGCGTGCTCACCGACTGCGACCCGTTAGGGGTGGGGACGCTCACTTCGGCCGTGCCGGAGCGGATCACGTAGAGCCCGTCACCCGGATCGCCCTGGCAGAAGACGACCTGGCCGGCCTGGAGCTCGCACTCCTCGAGCTCAGGCACGAGCCGTGCGAGGTCGATCGAGCTGAGCTCGGCGAAGAGCGGCGCTGTGGCGAGCGCCTCGGCCGCACTCAGCGTGGCCGGGCGTGTGCTGACGTTCACGGTAGCTCGGTGAGTCCTCTGGCCGGGTGGCTTCGCCGCGGGCTCGCTCTGAAAGCACGCTCTGACGAAGGGGTGCGCTGGACGGTGGCGGTCGATGGCAGTCAGGCAAGGGACGTGCCACTGTGCGGTACCCTGCTGCTAGACGGCACTCGCACGATAGGAGAACGATCATGGCCGGGCGGTCCTCGACCAACGACTCCCTCACGCACCTGAGCGCAGTCCGGGCCGGTAGCGACGAGTTGAACGTGATCATCGAAACTCCCAAAGGAAGCCGGAACAAGTTCGACTACGATGAGGAGTACGGCCTGTTCAAGCTCGGCGGGGTCCTGGCGGCGGGAGCGGTCTTCCGTACGATTTCGGCTTCGTTCCGTCCACCGTCGGCGGTGACGGCGATCCGCTCGACGTGCTCGTCCTCATGGACGAGCCGGCCTTCACCGGCTGTCTCGTCCCCGCCCGCTTGATCGGCGTGATCGTCGCCGAGCAGACCGAAGGCGGCCGGACGACCCGCAACGATCGCCTCATCGCGGTGGCCGCGAACTCGCGTAACCACCACGACGTGCGCTCGCTCGACGCGCTGCACGGGAACCTGGTCGACGAGATCGAGCACTTCTTCGTCTCGTACAACATGGCGAAGGGGAAGCAGTTCCAGCCGAGCGGCCGCTTCGGCGCCGACCGCGCTCGGGAGATCGTCGACGAGGCGAACGCGCGGTTTCGCGAGCACAGAGCCGCGACGCCAGATCTTCGCCCTTAGCGCCGTCGGGACCCCCGTGCCGTGGCGCCGTGGTCTGGCCTGCGCCTACCAGACCTCGCCAGGGCTCCGGGGCTCTGGCTCACTTTCGATGACGAGGAATCGGCTCGTGCTGGGAACCCTGACCAGGTGCGAGCAACTCGGTTCTAGCATCAACCCGAGCGTTCAAGCCTCAATGAACGGCAGCGTGGGATCGCCGCCCTGGCGTCTGAGTGTCGTCCGAGACGCATGAGTTGTCGATGCTCAACTTTCTACGCAGCAGTCACCATGTCTGGGTTGACAGGCAGTGCGAAGAGCGGACCTCCGGCCACGAGCAGGGCGCTCACTGCGGCTGCCGATGCCGGCCTAGCCAGAAAGTAGCCCTGGCCATGGTCGCAGCCGAATGCCTGGAGCGCTTCCAGTTGCTGGGCCGTCTCGATGCCCTCGGCCGTCACCGCGAGATGCAGGCTGTTGGCCAGCGCGATCACGCTCTGAACGATAGCCAGATCGCTGCGATCGTTACCAATTCCCTGGACGAAGGATCGGTCGATCTTCAGCGTGTCGACTGGGAAGTCCTTGAGGTAGGCCAGCGATGAGTAGCCCGTGCCGAAGTCGTCGATCGCGAGGTGAACCCCCAGCGCCTTCAACTCAAGCATCTTCACGACTGCCTCATCCATGCGCTGCATCAAGACGCTTTCGGTGATTTCGAGCTTCAGTGATCCGGGTTCCAGGCCAGTTTCGCGGAGGACTCTTGTCACATCAGCGACGAGCTCTGGATGAAGGAACTGGCGGGCCGACAGGTTGACGCTCATGACCAGGTCGTGGGCATCGGGGAGGTCTGACCGCCACGCCTGGACCCGCCGACAGGCCTGCTGCAGGACCCAATGCCCGATCGGCACGATCAGGCCCGTCTCCTCAGCCACGGGGATGAAGCGTGACGGCGAGATGAGCCCCCATTGCGGATGCTGCCAGCGGATGAGAGCCTCCAACTCCGTGATTCGGCCCGTCTTGAGATTGACAATCGGCTGGTAGTCGATGCGCAGCTCGTCCTGAGCTATCGCCTGCCGAAGCGCTGATTCCAGCGTCAGTCGGTCCATCGCGTCGACTTCCATCTCCTGGTCGAAGACCGCGTACTGCGCCTTCCCGTTCAACTTAGCGCGGTACATTGCGATGTCGGCGTGTTGCAGCATCCCCTCAGGAGATTCGCCGCCCGGGCTGCACACCGCCACGCCGATGCTGACGCTCGGGCAGATCTGATGGTCGTCGAGGACGATGGGCGCGTGCAGACTTCTCACGATGCGATCAGCGGCCTCACGCGCGTCGACGACGGCATCGACATCGTCGAGCAGAATCGCGAACTCGTCACCGCCAAAGCGCGCCGCGGTGTCCCCTGCGCGCAAGGACGAGCGGAGGCGCGCCGCGACCGCGGCGATGAGCTGGTCACCGACTCCATGGCCGAGGCTGTCGTTCACGACCTTGAAGTTGTCAAGGTCGAGAAATAGTACCGCCACACATCGGCCCTGGCGGGGGGATCGCGCGAGGGCGTGCTCAAGCCGATTCAGGAATAACGACCGGTTGGGGAGGCCGGAGAGTTGATCGTAGTAGGCAAGCTGGGTCAGTTGAGCCTCAAATTCCTTGCGCTCACTGATGTCGCGGATGACGCCGACCAGCACGGGACGACCGCCAGCGTCCAAGAAGCGAGACTTCTTCGTCGAGATCTGCCGCGTTCGTCCCTCGCTGTCGGTCAACGACTCCTCATTCTCATTTTCCTTGCCCGTCTGCAGCACCAGGTTGTCTTTCTCCCAGAATACCGCCGCCTCGTTCACGGGGAGAAGGTCGAGGTCACTCTTCCCTAGGGCGGCTTCCGGTTCGAGACCGAGCAACTTCCAGAACATCCGATTGCCCAGGATCCAGCGATGCTGCTCATCCTTGACGAAAATAGGGTCTGGGACAGCGTCGATCACGGCCTGGAGGAAGTCGCGGTTCTCTTCCAGCGCCCGCTCGACTCGCTTCCGTTCGGTGATATCGGTGAGCAGGGCCAGGGCCCCGGCATAACGCCCCGCCTCGTCGAAGACGGGATTGGCGGCGACGATCGCCCAGAGGTCCGAACCGTCGGAACGAACGTATTTGACCTCGTACCGTTCGGCGATACCACGCAGGCGACGGTCCATCCCCGCCGTCGCTAACGCCCGCCCCTCGTCGTCCATGAAAGAGAAGATTGGCATGCCGAGCATCGCATCGACGGTTGTGCCAAGCATCTCCGCCATCTTCTGGTTGGCGAACGTGGTGTGAAGATCGGCGTCGATCTCCCAGATGCCTTCCTGGGCTGTCTCGACGATCCGACGGTACTGCGCCTCATGGCGCGCCAGAATCTCCCCGGCCCGTTTGCGCGCCGAGATATCTCGGCAAGCCGAGACGTGCATACCGGGGAGGACGTTGGCGACGGCTCGAAACTCGACGTCGATGATCGTTCCGTCTCGGCACCGGAGTTGGTACTCGCCGCTGGCTCGTCCCTCGCTGACGAACCGATGCCAGGTTGTCTGTCCTAGCTCGATGTCGAGGTCGGGAGTCAGATCCCAGACGGACATACAGAGGAGCCGCTCGCGGCCATAGCCGGTCAGTTCGCAGGCCGCCGGGTTCACGTCGATGTAGCGCCCATCGTCGTCCGCCACGAGGATGGCGTCGAGCGCATTGTTGACGATGGCTTCCAGCCTCTGCTGGCTGGCCCCGACGGCCTGCTCGGCACGTCGCTCGGCCTCGCGCAGGCGATGTTGCTCAATCACCTGTCCCACGGCTGTGCCAAGGCGCGTCAATCGGTCCTTCAAAAGATAATCCGCTGCCCCGTGCTTGATGCAGTCAACCGCGGTTTCCTCGCCAACCGCTCCGGTGATGACAATCAGCGGAATGCCTACCCGTCGCTCACCCAGCAGCGTGAGGGCGCGCAAGGCGCTGAACTGCGGCAGCGTGTAGTCGCTCAGGATGATGTCGAGTGGGCGTGCGAGGGCGGCCAGAAAGGCCGGCTCGTCCTCGACGCACTCCCAGTCGGGAGCGTAGCCAGCGCGCTGCAGCTCGCGGACCATCAGATCGGCGTCGTGCGCGAGGTCTTCGACGATTAGCAAGCGGAGCGGGCGTGACGATTCGAGGGGCAACGGCGTGGCTGTCATGCTACGGCTGGCTGCTGGTTGAGCAGCATCCAGTAGAAGCCGATTTGCTCAACGGCTGAAACGAACTGCTCAAAGTCAACCGGCTTGACGATAAAGCTGTTGGTCCCCAGTTGATACGTCCCAGCGAGATCGCTCTCTTCTCGAGACGAGGTCAGGACCACCACCGGGATCAGGCTGGTGCGCGGATCGGCTTTGATGCGGCGCAATACCTCGATCCCGTCGATGAGCGGGAGCTTGAGATCGAGCATGATGAGCTTCGGCAACACGCGCAGCCCCGCGGCTGTCTCACCGAAGAGGTAGTCAAGCGCCTCCGCTCCGTCCCGCGCGATGTGGATATGATTGGCGATGTTCTTCCCACGAAGCGCGCGCAGTGTCAAATCGATATCGTCGTCGTCGTCCTCGACCAAGAGGATGTCGACGGTATTATCCGGCATCTGGTAGATCCTTCCCGATCGTGAAGAAGAAGGCTGCGCCCCGGTCGACGGCCGCATCAGCCCAGATGCGTCCACCGTGACGATGAACGATGCGCTGGACGCTGGCCAACCCAACCCCAGTGCCCTCGTACTCGCGGGAGCGGTGCAGTCGTTGGAAGACGCCAAAGAGCTTATCCGCGTACTGCATGTCAAAGCCCGCCCCGTTGTCTGTGACGGAGTAGATGACTTCGTCGTCGTCCCCGACGCTGAATCCCACGTCGATGCAGGCAACAGCCCGACTTCGAGTGTACTTCAGCGCGTTGTCGACCAGATTGGCGAAGACCTGGCGCAGCAGCCCAGGGTCGCCATCACACGGCGGCATGTCCGTCACGTCGAATGTGATGACGCGCCCGACACACTCGGTGGCGAAATCGTCGATGACCTCGTCGGCCAGGCGCTTCATCGAGACGCTGCGACGGCTCAGTGGATGGCGGCCTAGCCGCGAGAACTTGAGCAAGTCATCAATGAGGGCGCCCATTCGCTTCGCCGCACTGCTGACACGCTGCAGGCAATCTTGCGCATCAGCCGGCAGATTGGTGTTGTAGTCCCGCAGCAGAATCTGCGAGTAACTTGAGATCGAGCGTAGCGGCGCTCGGAGATCATGGGAAACCGAGTAGGAGAAGGATTCGAGTTCTCGGAGGGCGGCTTCGAACTGGGTCGTGCGATCGATCACCTTCTGTTCGAGAGTAGCACTCACGGCCAACTCGCTGCGGGTGTACACATCGACCAGATGCATAGCCTCAAAGGCCGGAGCAACCTGGGCGGCGAGAAGTTGGAGACCGCGCACCATGGCGTCGTCGCAGGCATGCGGAGCGGAAAAGCCAAGTGTCAGACAGCCCAGGGCGCGGTGGGCGAACAGCAACGGTATGGAGACGAGGGTCTTGAGACCGGTGGCCCCCACCTCAGGGACTGCACCATCCCAGGCTGGATACTCCCCCACGACGAGCGGAGCACGCTGTTCAAAGGCACCCCCCGTCACTCCGCTGCCTGGCTGGACCGTTTGCGCGAGTACGCCGACCAGAGATGGTGGGAGTGTCCCTGGGTGGTCCAGAACGACGACCGATACCAGTGAATCGCGCTCGGCGTTCAAGAGATAGAGCGCTCCTGTATCGGCGCCTGTCAGGCTTGAGGCGTGCTCGACAATCGTTCGTGCGAGTGTTGACACATCGGTCATGCCGGCGACCGAGACTGCTAGCTCATGCAGGGCACGGTACAGACTGGCCTGCCGTTCCGTGTTGCTCAGTGCGCCGTTCGACGGCCGGTGCGCAACGCCAAGTATGTTGCGCACGGACGTGGGCGACTGCACATCGATCTTCATGATCAAGTCATCCTCTTACCGTCGGGGCCGTCTGGGCGGATCGGCCTTGCATCATCGCTTACACGAGGTCGCAGTCCCAGCGCCTTGGTAACCCGACGAGGACCGTACGGCCCTGAGTCCCTAACTCATTCCAACTTGATGGATCCTTGAGTTTTATTTTATAGATACATCGATGCGATAATGCTACCACGACGCTACCACACTGCATCTTTACGAACGACACACGGTACAAAATAGGGATGGGGTGCCAGTGGCATGGGTCGCATTCGGACGGCGAAACGTGACCAGGACGATCCCTGAACCCTCTATGAGTCTTTACACTGGGACAGACCTCGTCAGAGCCTCCTGGGTTCAGCCTCGATCAGGGGCTCTCAGCGATCGTGCTGCGCGTCGCCGATATGAGCACGGTGCTGGCTGCCCTCGCCGAGCGCGGTATCCAGGCGACATCCAAAGCGATCTACGATGCCGAAGGTCGGAAGCGGCTCGATCTCGCCATTCTGCCCGATATGCCCGACGCAGCCTCCCAAGTACGGCTGATGCAACCTGGGATGAGTGACGACGAGCGCTTGGCCGAGTATCTGGGCGGCCGATCGCATGCCACACCGCTGAAGCGGCTCGATCACATGGCGGCGGTTGCCCCTGACTTGGAGCGCTCCTGCCGCTTCTGGGACGAAGTCCTCGGCGTACCGACCGTCGGCGAGGTCGTCTCACCAACCGTCGTCGTGCGCCAGCTTCGGATCGGCGACGTCATGTTCGAGTTGCTCGGGCCAGCCACGCCGGACAGTCCGATCCGCCAGCGCCCACCGGGCCTGAACAGCATGTGCTCGTTCGAGGTGGAGGATCTCGATGTGGCGGTCGCCCACGTTCGCGCAGCCGGCTGCGCGGTCCCGGACCCGCGCTTGAGGACCCTGCCTGGGACTCGGGTCACCACCGTGCCCGGCGGTGAGATGAGCAGCCTCAACCTCAACCTCCAACTGCTGCAATACGTGTGAAGGGAGCCGGACTGTCTGACGAGTCAAGCGGCTCGGAGCATCCGGAGACGAAGCAGGTCGAAGTTCGCACGTCCATACATCTGCCGCTTAAGCAGCTTCAGCTTGTTGACCTGGCCCTCGGTCTGACCATTGCTCCACGCCAATGAGAGTGCGGCCTCGACCGCTGCTCGATCGTCGGTCAAGCCACGCGCGAACCGCTCGAGCTCAGGGATGCTGCTGGTGGTCGCCCGCGCCAGCCAGGCATCAAACTCCTGACCCGCTCGCTCGCGAGCCATCGTGGCGAACTCCTGGGCGACCCCGTAGGCGAGCGCGATCGTCGACTCCTGGTCGCAGAGCCGCTGCAGGTAGTCCCGCTCCTCTTCAGGGAGTCGATCCTGACGCCAGATCAGCAAGCACGCCACATGGCGCGCAGAAGGTACCGTGGTCACCGTTGGGCGGGACGGTGCTGCTGCCGACGTTGACGGGTCGTGCTCGAGGTGCTTGAGGAAGAGGGAGACGGTCCTGGCACTGTAGTGGTACCCCAAGAGGCGGAGCTCACGGAACAACCGCGAGCGATTCCGGCACCCTTCCGCCCAGCGCCGGATCAGGTAGGGCTCGTACGGTGCCAGGACCCGGCATGTAGAGCGCTGGGGTCGTTGCCGTTCGGGAGGACCGCCGAGGGCGAGATAACGATAGACGGTTGGGCGAGTAGCGCCAACCATCTGGGCGATATCGAGGACGGTGAACCCGGCGGCTCGGAGTTTCCGCATCTGCTCATACCGTTCCACTTTGCTAGCATGCTTCTGCTGACTGGCAGCTTCGGCCCGCTGTTGCCAGGGGACCAGGGGAGTCTCACGTGAGTTAGACAGCGGCCCGAGAATGGCGTCACCTCCCCTTGCCGCCACCTTGAGTGCCGATCTGAACCGCAGCAGACACCGCTCCAGCGCCTCGACCAGGTTCTGGAGCAGGTGCCACCGATCGACCACTTGGACCGCCTGCGGAGCACCCTTCCTGGCCGCCTCCGCATACGCCGAGGCACGGTCGCGGCTGATCACCTCGAGACCGGGGTACTGGCTGAGCCACGGCGCCAGCGTCTCGGCCTTGCGATCATCGAGGAGGTCGACAACACGTCGCCGTTCCAGATCGACCAGGATGGTGCCGTAGCGATGCCCTTTGCGGAAGGCCCAGTCGTCAACCCCAAGGACCCGGGGAGCAGGCCGTGCGGGCATCTCAGCGCAGCGCAACACGCGGAGCAGGGTGGCCCGACTGATCGGCGAGCCGAGTTGGGTCGCGAGCCGCGCACCGGCCGAGCCGCCAAGGGCAAACGCGATCATTTCCAGAGCCGCCCGCTGCCCCAGGATCCGTCGCCCATACGCAGCGACCAAGTTCGGGAACCGCTCGGCGAAGATGACTCGTGAGCACCGCCGAACGCCACAGCGAAAGCGGCGGACTCGGAGACGAAGAATCAAGCGCTGACCGGCGAGCGGCAGATCAGCGATGGTGCGGTGATAGCTGCTGTGGACACGCGTGGACCGCCGCGTACAGAGCGGACAGCGGGCGCGGCGTGCGGAGGCAGCCAGGTGCAGCCAGACGGTCTCGCCGTCGCGCGCCACCTGCTCAAGGCGAAGACCAGCCAGCTGTGGGAAGAGCGATGCAAAGGACACGTAAACCCTCGAAGACGCTGAACATACGCAAGGCGTCTCTTCAGGTTCTACTGGATCCCGCTCCAGCCGTCATCGAGATTGAGCAAGAGCCAGGAGGCTCTGGCGAGGTTTGGCGCCTACGTCGCCGTCGGGCCAATCGCGAGCAGGTAGACGGTGGCCTCGTCGCGCCCGTCGACACTCAGGAGCCGATTTAGCTGGTCGTCGAAGAAGGCGCCGATGCCACAGGGACCTAGCCCCAGTGCAGTGGCAGCCAGGTAGACATTCTGCCCGAGGTGGCCCGCTTCGAGCAGCAGGTAACGATAGCTTCGGTCGACGTACTTCCAGTGGACCCGAGGAAACAGCCCCGTCAACACCAGAACCAGGCTCGCCCGCAGGATCATCTCCTGGGATAGCGCTGCCTGGAATACTTCCTGGCGGAAGTCCCCGGCCCGCACCAGCTCCAGGCGGTGTCGCTGCACGTCGTAGTGATAGACGCCCGGCGCCACCCCTTCGACGTTGAACAGCACAGGATAGACCTCGGTGGGGAAGAGGGCCCCGGAGGAAGGCACCGCCCGGAAGGCGAGCGTGGGGTCACGCCGGTCGGTGATGCCGGTGCTGTAGTACAGCAAGCGCGAAAGCTCGTCGAGCCTCAGGGGGCGATCCGCGTACTCGCGGACCGACCGACGGCCGAGGATGACCGTCTCCAGGGGAGGCCCACCCGGTGCCGGGATGGCCGGCAGCGGCACCGTGGGCGCCCCCGGATACTCCTTGTAAGGCGATGGCTGGGGGCGGGCGTGGACCGATTTGACCAGCAGCCCCGCATAGCTGGGAGTGCTCCACTGGTGATAGACCTGGCCGAGGTCTTCACCCTCCTC
>Ga0136617_10004394_pt1 | contig 12614 bp, 17 predicted proteins | sample AntDrymUQ3222106_2_FD_129672 | JGI IMG/M metagenome (GOLD analysis project Ga0136617, IMG submission 129672) | Polar desert sand microbial communities from Dry Valleys, Antarctica - metaG UQ322 (21.06) | ecosystem: Environmental > Terrestrial > Soil > Desert | place: Antarctica: Dry Valley...
CTGACCTCGACCGACGGCGGCCTCAGCTGGTCACAGCGACTCTCCAACTAGATGAGTCGTTCCACGGGTCGTGGGTCAGGCGTAGTAGGCGGTGAGGTTGCGGGCGGGGCGGCCGAGGCGTTCGTTGAGCGCGATCGCTGCGGTCAGCGCGAGGAACTTCGCGGCCAGGCGGGTGCGCAGGGTGTGCAGTTCGCGGGCGCGATGGTCTTCGAGGCCGAGCATGTCTTTGGCGGTTTGAAAGATGCTCTCGACGCGCTGACGGATCGGTGCCAGGTGCGGTCCGCGGCCGGGCTCGTCCTTGCGTCGCGGCCGGATGATCACGGCGCCCAGCTCGGCGGCCTGGGCGCAGAAGTCGCGGCCGGCATAGCCCTTGTCGCCGATGATGGTGACCTGGCCGGCGCGCGGCATCCGGGTCAGCATGTCCAGACAGACCTCCCGCTCGCCGACCTTGGGGCTGGTCAGCGCCAGTGCGCGCGGGGTGCCGTCCAGCGCGAACAGGCCGTGCAACCGAAAGCCCAGAACAGTCGGCTGTGGCTGGCGCAGTAGCCGTAGTCGGCAGCGACGCCGAGCGCGCTGCGACGCATCGTCTCGACCGAGCGGCCGCACTCGACCGGGGTGCTGTCGATGACCAAGACGTCGTCGGTTGCGCCCAGGGTGTGCGCGGCGAACTCGGCGATCAGCGCCTCGATCGTGTCGCCCAGTCCTTGACGGCGCTTGACGTAGCCCGAGCGTTGGGGCAGCCGCGGGAACAGGTGCCCCAAGCGTCGCGAAGCGCCGGCCCAGAACTGCTCGTCAGAGCTGATGCGCAGAAGCTGTTGAGCGACGGCGAGCGTGACGACCTCGGCATCGGTCAGCATCCGCCGGGCGTTCGCTGCTCTCTTGGGCAGGAGATCGTCAGCGGTGCAGAACACCGCTATGAGCAGCAGGTCGAGGTCGGCGTCCATCGAGGCCCCCAGGGTCGGCGCTGGCTATTGAGCACCGCCGACTTCGACCTGCCTGCTCATGTCACCTTCCGACCGGCCGACCCATCACCGGCCGTGGAACGACTCATCTAGAGCGCGTCAGTCGTCGGCGCGCGGCGAGAGCGCCGCCAGCCGCGCGGCCAGCTGCTTCTCGTCGCGGGCGATGGCCGCGCCCGCGCGCGCCTGCGTGATGGGGCGCCGCAGTGCGGCCGCCCGGCCCAGGGCGCGGTAGTCGGCCTCCAGCGCGGCGAAGGCGGCCGGCAGGCCGGCGGCCTTGCCCGCCGCCACCGGGGCGGCGCGGCGGCCGGCGGCGGCGTAACTGGTGGCGATCGCGTTCGCCGCGGCCTGCCGGCCGCGGGGCGAGCTGGTCGTCGCCAGGCCGGCGCGCGCGGGCGCGCGCCGCTCGTTGAGGGCCTTGACCACCGAGGGCATGACGAGCTGGGCCGCGGTCTCCGGGCGGCTGGGCAGGGTCGCGGCGTCCTGCAGCTCGAGCGCCCCGAGCGCCGTCTCGCAGTCGGTGGCCGGATACGCCGCGCCGCTGGGCGCGACGCAGGCGAGCGTGAGCACGGCGCGATTGGTGGGGAGGACCAGCGCGGCGATCTGGGTGCCGAACCGCTGACCCGGCAGCTCGTAGCTCCACGCCTGGCGGGTGCCCGCCTTGATCAGGCGCGGCCGGGGCACGCCGGGTGGCGTCAGCTCCGCCACCCACGCCGCCGGCAGCAGCGAGCTGTGGCTGGGCGGCGCCGAGGCCAGCACCACGTCGGACCCGGGTGCGCGCAGCGCCACGGCCATCCCCGGGCGGTCGAGGCCGGGGATGGCCGGCACCTTGGCGAGCCGCTCCCAGCCGTTGGGGGGGAGCAGGCGCGCGCCGGGGACCGCCACGATCGCCGGCTTGGGCGGCGTCGCCGTCCGGCCGGGGTCGGCGGTGGGCAGCGGGAAGAGCATCCCGGCTGCCGCGCCGACGAGGGCCGCCACGAGGGTCAGGGCGCCGATCGCCAGCGGCACGACGCCCGGCCGCCGCGAGGGGGCGTACGCGCTCACGTCAGCCGTCCCCGCCGCTGCCGTCGTCGTCGAACGTCGGCGCGGGCGTCGGCGCCGGCCTGGGCGGCGGATCGGGCTTGGGCTCGGGTGCGGGAGCCGGGCGCGGCGGCGGCGGAGCCGGCGCGGGCGCGGGTGCCGGCGCGGGTGCCGGCGCCGGGTCGGGGGCGGGGGACTGCGACGGCGCGGAGGGCGCCGGCGTCCGGCTGGGCGCCGGGCTGTCGCGACGCGTCGACCGGCGGCGCTTGGGCTTGGGCGGCGGCGGCGGCGCCAGCGGCCGCGGCAGGGCCGCGACGCGCCCGAGCGCGGCGCCGGGCAGGCGTGCCGCCGCGTCGCGCGCGACGATCGCCTGGGGACGGGCGCCCGGCTGGGCGCTCGCCGAGTTGTCGCGCACCGCGACGACCACCAGCAGGGTCGCCGCGAAGGCGGCGAGCGGAGCGGCCAGCACGCCGGGGCGGACCCTCATGCGGCCCCGCCCAGCCCGTCACCGCTCCACTGATGGCAGTCCTGAAGGTCCATCGCACCTTTCCCTGGCGAGTCGAGCTCCGTCGGGTCGTACTGTAGCCGCGCCATCGCCCACGGAACGCACCGGGGGCACGCTATCTTTCGTGAAGCCATGGCGCAGAAGCTCGGCAACCGTCCCTGTGGGGGCCGGTACGGCGACATCGTGCAGGCGATCGGCAACACGCCGCTCGTCGAGCTCAAGCGGCTCTCTCCCAAGCCGGGGGTCCGCATCTGGGCCAAGCTCGAGTCCCACAACCCCACGGGCTCGGTCAAGGACCGCGTCGCGCGCGCGATGATCGAGGACGCCGAGGAGAAGGGCGCGATCGCGCCCGGGCAGACGATCCTCGAGCCCACGTCGGGCAACACCGGCATCTCGCTGGCCATGATCTGCCGCCGCAAGGGCTACCCGCTCAAGGTGGTCATGCCCGACAACGTGACGCCCGAGCGCACCCAGCTGCTGCGCATGTACGGCGCCGAGATCGTCTCCTCGCCCGGCGACCAGGGCTCCAACGGCGCGGTCGCGATGGCGCTGGAGCTGGCCGAGCGCGACGCCTCGTACTACATGCCCTACCAGTACGGCAACCAGGCCAACCCCGGCGCGCACTACCACGGCACCGCCCCCGAGATCCTCGAGGAGCTCGACGAGGTCACCGCGTTCGTGGCCGGCCTCGGCACGGGCGGGACGCTGATGGGCAACGGCCGGCGGCTGCGCGAGGAGTTCGGCGACGCCGTGAAGATCGTCGCCGCCGAGCCGATGCAGGGCGAGCCGGTGCAGGGCCTGCGCTCGCTCGACGACGGCTTCATCCCGCCGATCATCGACCTCTCGCTGCTCGATCGCAAGATCTTCGTGACCAACCACGACGCGATCGTCTGGACACGCCGCCTGCTCGACGAGGAGGGCATCTTCGCAGGCGTCTCCTCGGGTGCCATCGCCTCGATCACGGTGCGGATCGCAGCCGAGCTCGACGAGGGCAACGTGGTCTTCATCGTGTGCGACGACGGGTGGAAGTACCTCTCCTCCGGCCTCTACACCCGGCCGGTCGAGGAGATCGAGAACCTGGACTCCACCGTCTGGTGGTGAGGCTCAGCCGGCGCGAGTTCGTCGGCGCCGCCGGGACTCTCGTGCTGGCCGCGGGCTGCGGGAGCGAGGCGGCGCGAACGCCGGAGCCCTCCGACGCCGAGGTGCTCGACGCCCTGCTGGCGCGCGAGCTCGCCGTGCCGGCCCTCTCCGCGCCCGCGGCGGCCGCGCTGCTGGCGCACCAGGACGCCCAGCACGCCCGCCGGCTGCGCCGCGCGCTGAGGGCGCTCGGGGCCATCCCGCCGCCGGGAGCGCCGCCGCCCGGCGATGATCCGGAGCTGGTGCTGGCGCGCAAGCAGGAGATGGTGTTCGCGTGCCTCGATGCCCTGCCCCGCCTGCGTGCGCCCGGACTGCGCGAGCTGGTCATGGGGCTGGCGGCCTCCGAGGCCGAGCACCTGGCCGAGCTGCGCGCCGCGCTCGGGCGCGAGCCGGTGCCCGACGCCTTCGCCGGCGACACGGAGCGGGCGTGAGCACCGTCGCCGAGCGTGTGAGCGCCCGCTTCGCGTCCGCGCGCAACGACGCCGGGCTGCTCCAGGCCGGCCTGCACGTCGAGGAGGTCTGCGCGCTCGCCTACGCCGCGGCCGCCGAGGGCTCGCTGCGCGGCGCCGCACGCGCCGAGGCCGAGCGCTTCGCCGAGCACGAGCGCCGGCACGCCAAGGCGTACGCGACGATGCTTTACGCCCTCACCGTCCCGGTGCGCGAGCACGCGCGCGCGCAGGACCTCGAGGCCCTGCTGCCCGGCCTCGCCGAGGCCGGCGAGCGCGAGGCGCTGCGCCGGCTGGAGGAGCTGGAAGAGGCGGCGATCGCCGGCCAGCGGCTGATGGCGCGGCGGCTGCGGGCGCGCGAGGTGCTGCGGACCGTGGCCGCGGTCATGGCCGGCGGGGCCCAGCACCTGGTCGTGCTGCGCCGCAGGCTCGGCCAGTCACCACCCACGAAGGCGTTCGAAACCGGCGCCTGAGCCGTTACCCTGGTACCGAACCCACGCGAAGGGAAACCCGAGTCCCATGCCTTTCAACGTCGGACCGCTCGAACTGGTCATCGTCCTCGTCATCGCCCTGGTCATCCTGGGGCCGAAGCGCCTGCCCGAGGTCGGCAAGTCGATCGGCAACGGCATGCGCGAGTTCAAGGACGCGATCAGCGGCAGCGGCAAGCACGACGACGATCTCGACGACGAGATCAGCACCCTGAAGACGTCCGAGCGCACCTGAGCGGCGCCCGCCGCCGCCGGTCCCGGCATGCGGATCCCCCGCGCGATGCTCGACGCCATCGTCGCCCAGGCGATCGCGGAGGCGCCCAACGAGTGCGTCGGCATGATCGCCGCCCGCGACGGCGAGGCGGTCGGGCTGCATCCGGCCCGCAACGCCGCGGCCAGCCCGCTGCGCTACGAGATCGACGGCATGGAGCAGTACCGGATCCAGAGCGCGATCGAGGACGCCGGGCTCCAGCTGGGGGCGATCTACCACTCGCACACGCGGTCTGACCCGCTGCCGTCGCAGACCGACATCAACCTCGCCTTCTATCCCGACGCGCTGTACGTGATCGTCGGCATCAAGGACCCGGCGGCGACCGAGGTGCGCGCGTGGACGATCCGGGACGGCGCGGTGGCGGAGGCGAAGCTCGAGGTCGTCGAGACGTGAGCCTGGCGCCGCTCGTGTGCCCGGGGTGCGGCACGGGCGGGGAGGCCGACGAGCGCTTCTGCCCGCGCTGCGGCTCGCCCTTCGTGCACGCCCCCGGCGCGCACGAGCTCGTCCGGGTGGCCCGGGCGCGCAACCAGCCCGAAGCCGAGCTGCAGCAGAACCTGCTGCGCGACGCCGGGGTGCCGTCGCTGGAGCGGCGCTCGGGCGGCTTCGACGTGCCGGACTTCCTGGCCGCGGGCCCGCGCGACATCCTGGTCGCGCGCGGGGACGAGGCCCGCGCGCGCGACGTGCTGGGGACGCAGGCGGCGGCGCCGCCGCGCCCGCCGCCGCCCCGCGCGCCCGCCCCCGCCTGGGTGCGCGTCGTGGCCGCCGTGCTCGCGCTGTGCGTGTGCGGCTTGGTCGTGGTCGGCGTCGTCGCCGCCGTGCTGGCCTGATCATCCGCCCGCGCGCCGCCCGGCCGCCAGCCCGGCGACCACCGCCAGGGCGGCGCCCGCGAAGATCAGGCCGGGCGCCAGGGCGGCGTCCCAGCCGCCGTCCAGGCCGAGGGCGATCAGCGCGCCGCCGACGCTGGTGAACGCCGCCACCCCGAGCGTCTCCACCAGCTGCAGCGCCGCCGAGACACTGCCCTCCTCCCCGCCGACCGCCTGCGTGAGCACGAGCGCGCCGACCGAGGCGTAGCCGACGCCGATGCCGAACCCGGCGATCGTCCAGCCCACCACGACGACCGCGACCGGGGTGCCCGCCGCCAGCAGGCCGGCCGTGGCGATGGCGATGCCGGCCAGGAGCACGGCGAGGCCGACGACGAGCCGGCGCGCGCGGCCGGCGCCGGCGTCGCGCTTGTCCTGGCGCGCCTGGGCGAACGAGCCGAGGCTCCAGCTCAGCGACGCGGTGCTGATCACGAGGCCGGCGTAGATGACGACGCCGAGCGCGCCGGCGCCCAGCCCCTCCAGCGCCCGGCCGGCGAGCAGCATCGGCCAGCTCACCGCCGCCGCGCACATCAGGCTGCCGGCCACGAACAGCGCGACGGCGACGAGGTAGGCCCGCACGGGGCCGCGCTTGTCGGCGTCGCGGCCGGCGGCGACGGTGCCGAGCAGGCTGGTCAGCATCAGCGTGCTGAACGCCCAGCCGTAGAGCTCGAGGCCGCCGAGGTCGCGCGCCACGGTGGGCATCGCCGTCCCGACCCCGAGCGCCTGGAAGGCGACGATGGTTGCACATCAGCACCCCGACGCTCATCGCGCGGTGCTGCGGCGCGAACACGGAGTCCATGGACATAAAGGGGTCAGACCCCCTTTATGTGGGTTCACGCAGCCGCGAGAGCTGCGAGCGCCAGGCGGCCTCGGTGTGGCGCACCGCGCGGCCGCCGAACGCCGCGGTCAGCGCGCCGTGCGCCCCGTCGGGGTGCGGCCCGCAGGCCAGCCGGGCGCAGGCGCCCTCGCCGGCCTCGCGCGCCAGCAGCTCGAAGACCGTGCCGCCCAGCAGCGCGGCGTCACGCCGGGCCGGCGGGAAGGCGGGCGCCGGCCCCTCGCGCAGCCGCCGCGCCACGGCCGGGCGCACGTGGCGGACCTGGCCGGAGAAGAACTGCGAGGCGCCCTCCAGCAGCCACGCCCAGCGCATCCAGCGTGCGAACGTGCGCGGCCCGAACGGCGGCGGCATCCCGGCGTGGTTGGCGGCCACGCAGCGGCGCGCCAGCAGCGCGGCCGGCGCGAGCATCAGCAGCTCCAGCGACCCCTCGACGTTCGAGGCCCGGTGGGCGAGCAGTCGCGGCGCGAGCACGTGCAGCTCGCGCTCACCGGCCCAGCCGACCAGGTAACGGCGCCCGGCCGGCGCGGTCATCCGCCGCACCAGCGGCAGCCAGGGCTCGGCCGCGTCGAGCTGTACGGACGAGCCGTGCAGGATCACGTCGAGCGGCCCGAGCCGGGCCGGGAACCGCGCCTCCAGCCGCATCCGGGCGTGCTCGAGCTGGGCGAGGACCTTCGGCACGTCGGCCGCGTCGCGCTCGTCGTGGCGCGCGACGAAGGTGTCCGACGGCGTCTCCAGCCAGGCCATGGCCCTAGCCTGGCACGCTGCCTCCGCTCTCTCACCACAGTCATCGGATGGGAAAGGGATGGTCTCCTCGACAGCGTGCTCGAGCTTCGGGACCGACCGGATCTCAGCTCCCAAGCGCTGCCGGCCCGCGCGGTGCTTCCGTCCGCCGCAACGTTGACCATTCCGAGCAGGGATGGATTGCCGCGAGCGGTTTCGGCTTGGCGCCAGAGCTGCTGGCCCCCTGAGGGCGCGCGAGCGTGCGCATGGGCATCGGGCACGACATCCACCGGCTCGTCCACGGCCGCGAGTTGATACTGGGTGGGGTCAGGGTTTCAGCCGACGCCGGGTTTGCCACACCGTCGGACGGCGACCTGCTCGCGCACGCGCTCATCGATGCCCTGGCCGGCGCGCGGATTCGGGCCGTCAGGCGTAGGCCGGCACGCCGCCCGAGTCGGCGATCGCCTGGATCTCCTCGGACGCGCGCTCGAACTCCTCGTCGGAGAGCACCGGGGTGCCCTCGAAAGGGAGGTCGCGCGTGATCTCCAGCCAGGAGCGGCAGCCCCCGTACTCGTCGCGCACCTTCACGGTGACGGGCCGCGGGATCCGGTAGGTGCGCAGCAGCAACACGTGCAGCGGGTGCCGTCGCTTCCAGGCCAGACGCTTCTCGGCGTAGTCCGGCGTCCACACGTAGAAGGGCGACAGGGCCTCGACGACGCGGCGGTCGGTGACGGTCCACGCGCTCGCGACTTCGGCCCAGGCGCGGATCCGCACGCGATCGGGCTGGGCGATGCCGCCGTCGGTGTGGAGCGCATGCGGGGGCGGCTCACCCTCGGCCCAGACGCCCTCCTCCAGCGCCCGGCGCAGCTCCGGCTGGTGCGAGGCGCGCACCAGGTCACGGCGCTGGTGATCGAAGGTGGGGTAGAGGAAGAAGCGGTCGTGCTCGAGCGCGAAGTGCTTCTCGGCCTCGCGGATGCCGCCCTTGCGCAGGGTCACGAGCTGCTCGCCCTCGGCCAGCGCACGTACGGTCAGGGCCCATTCCTTGAAAGCGATCGGCATCGGGAGAGTGGTCGGAGAGCGAGGTTCCGCGTACCAGGGACGCCCCGCGCGCAAACCTGCGTTCGGGTCGTTGCCGGGGGCGGGGTCACATACTAAGCACAAGCTCGCTGAATCCCATAATGTGCCTGCAGGGGCCGGTATCCCAGCGGACCGCAAGCGCGCGCTCGGTCAGAGGCGGACGCCAGCGAGGCCCTCGGCGGCCTCCAGCACGGCGGCGAAGTCCTGCTCGCCGAGCCCGCGGCCGAGGGCGGCGGCGTAGAGCTCGCGCGCCAGTGCGACCGACGGGAAGGGCGCTCCGGTGGCGTGACCCGCCTCCAGGGCGAGGTCGACGTCCTTGATCATGTGCTCGAGCCGGAACAGCGGCGCGTAGTCGTGCGCAAGCATCGGCTGCGCCTTCAAGCCGACCATGGTCGAGTTGGCCGAGCCGGCCGCCATCACCTCGACCAGCGCCTCGAGGTCGACGCCCGCCGCCTTGCCGACCACGAGGCCCTGGGCGAGCGTGGCGCAGTTGGCGGCCGCGACCGCATTGGAGATGACCTTGACCGTCTGGCCGTGGCCGAGCTCGCCGACGTGCAGGATCGCTTCGCCCATCGCCTCGAACAGCGGCCGCGCGCGCTCGAGATCCGCGTCCGCCCCGCCGGCCATGATCGTCAGCGTGCCGTCCTGCGCCTTGGGCGAGGAGCCGGTGACGGGCGCGTCGACGAAGGCCATCCCGCGCTCGGCCAGCGCCGCTCCGAGGCGGCGCGCGTCGTCGGGCGCGATGGTCGACATGTCGACGAACAGCGTGCCCTCCGCCGCACCATGCAGCGCGCCGTCCTCGCCCAGCAGGACCTCCTCCACCTGCGCCCCGTGGACCACCATGGTGATCACCGCCGACGCGCCCTCCGCCGCCTCGCGCGGGGAGCCGGCGACGCGGCCGCCGTGCTCGTCGGCCCACGCCCGGGCCTTCTCGGCGGTGCGGTTGTGCACGGTCACCTCGTGTCCGGCGCGCGCGAGGCTCGCGGCCATGCGCGCGCCCATGAGGCCCAGACCGATGAAGGCGACGGAAGCCATCGCCGCAGCCTATTGATCAGGCGGCGAGGACCTCCTCGGTCTCCGCGAGGTGCTGGTGGGACGGGCAATAGCCGTTGCGGGGCAGCGGCACGCGCCGGCACGGCGTGCCCTTGCGGGTCGTCGCGCGGCACTCGACGCGCACGCCGGTGAGGGTCAGGACGGCCGTCGGACGCGTCGCGAGGAAGTCGCGCTCGCAGCGCAGGTGACGATCGACCACCTGGAAGACGCGCAGCTGGGCCGACATGGGGAAGTAGATCCGGATGTCGTTGAACAGCGTCCGCGACGGGTTGGCGAAGTAGTGCCGGTCGGTGGCGAGGCGGTGGACGGCCGCCTCGCACGCGCGCAGCACCCGCTCGTGGTTGGTGGGAGCACCGTCGCGCTGGCGCTCCTCGACGATGTCGGGCTCGAGCTCGCGGTAGATCGAACGGCTGATCTGGAACATGGAAGGTTCTCCCTTGGACTGGCGCCTGGCGGGAGCGTCCCTCGCCGCCATGAAGACTCGGGCGAACATCATGTTGAGTTCGGATTAAGCGCCGAACGGTTACGTCCATTCGACGTGGCCCGGCACCTCGGAGCCGGCCGCGACCGCCGTGTGGCGGCGGTCGAGGGCGGGGTCGGTCTCCGGAAAGTCGGTCCGGGTGTGCGCGCCGCGCGTCTCCTCGCGGGTGATCGCGCAGGCCGCCACGAGGCGGGCCAGCGGGTGCGGGTCGTCTCGCAGCCCACGCAGGCCGTCGGCGTCGCGCTCCAGGCCCGCGCAGCGCCACATGGCGGCGCGCGTCGCGCGCGACGGCGCCGGCGCGGGGCTCTCCTCCGCCACCGCGGCGAAGGGCCCGGCGGCGGGCGGCTCGTCGAGCGCGGCCAGCGCCGCCCGGCGGCCGAACACGAAGCACTCCGAGAGCGAGTTGGAGGCCAGCCGGTTGGCGCCGTGCAGGCCGGTGCACGCGCTCTCGCCGGCGGCGTAGAGCCCGGCCACCGTGCTGTGGCCGTCCAGGTCGGTGGTGATCCCACCCATGAAGTAGTGGCTGGCCGGGCTGACCGGGACGCGCTCGCGCGCCGGGTCCAGGCCGGCCTCGCGCAGCGCGCCGACGACGTTCGGGAAGCGCCCGGGGTCGATCGCGGTCATGTCCAGGAAGGCGGCGGGCTCGCCGGTGGCGAGGAGCCGCCGGTGGATGGCGCGCGCCACCGCGTCGCGCGGGGCCAGCTCGTCGACGAAGCGCTCGCCGGTGGCGTCGTGCAGGGTGGCGCCCTCCCCGCGGACCGCCTCGGAGATCAGGAACGCCTCGCGCCCGGGCACCCCGACCACCGCGGTCGGGTGGAACTGGACGAACTCGAGGTCGGCCAGCTCGGCCCCGGCGGCCCGTGCCAGCAGCAGGCCCGACCCGTAGGAGCCGGGCGGGTTGGTGGTCCGCGACCACAGCGCGGCGGCGCCCCCGGTGCTCAGCAGCACGGCGCGGGCGCCCAGCACGTGGTCGCCGTCGGTGGCCACCGCGGCGATCCGGCCGTCCGCGTCCGCGACCAGCGCGCGCACCCGGCGGTTCTCCAGCACGTCGATGCGCGGCTCGGCCAGCACCGCGGCGGCCAATGCCCTGAGGATCTGGCGCCCGGTCGCGCTGCCGCCGGCGTGGGCGACGCGGCGCACGCCGTGCCCGCCCTCGAGCCCGAGCGCGAGCCCGCCGTCCGCGTCGCGGTCGAAGTCGACGCCGAGCGCCTCGAGCTCGGCGCAGCGCGCCGGCGCCTCCGCGACCAGCACGCTCGCCGCCGACGTGCGCACCAGCCCACGGCCGGCGGTGAGCGTGTCGGCGAGGTGCAGCGCGGGGGAGTCCTCGACGGCCAGCGCGGCGGCCAGACCGCCCTGCGCCCAGTAGGAGGCGGTCTCGGCCAGCGGGCGGGCGGAGACGAGGGTGACCCGGGCGCCCGCGCGGGCGGCGGTGAGCGCCGCGAACAGGCCTGCCGCCCCGGCCCCGACCACGATCAGGTCGGCTGCGGGCTGCTGCACCGCCGCTACGGTACCGGCGTGCCGACGCCGCGCTGGTTCCACCACGAAGCCGGGCGCGCGCACGCGGTGCCCGGCCATCCCGAGCGCCCAGAGCGGATCCTCGCGCTGGAGGCCGAGCTGGAGCGCCGCGACTGGTTCGGCTGGGAGCGGGTGGAGGCGCCGCAGGCCACGCGCGAGCAGCTCGAGCGGGTGCATCCGGCCGCGCACGTCGATCTGATCGCAGCGCTGTCGGCGCAGGGCGGCGGCGCAATCGACCTCGACACCACGGCGACCGCTGGCAGCTACGAGGCGGCGCGGCGCGCCGCGGGCGGGGCGGTGGCGCTGGTGGACGCGCTGCTGGCCGACGGCGTCCCGTGCGGCTTCTCCGCCCTGCGCCCGCCGGGCCACCACGCCGAGGCGGCGCGAGCCATGGGCTTCTGCTTCTTCAACTCGGTCGCGGTGGCCGCTGCGCACGCGCGCGCCGCGCACGGGGCCGAGCGGGTGGCGATCATCGACTGGGACGTCCACCACGGGAACGGCACGAACGCCATCTTCCACGCCGATCCGTCGGTGCTGTTCGCCTCCATCCACGAGTCGCCGCTGTATCCCGGCACCGGACCGGCGACCGACGCCGGTGCCGGCCCGGGCAAGGGCTTCACCGTGAACCTGCCGGTGCCGGGCGGCTCGGGCGACGCGACGCACGGGTCGCTCGTGGAACACGTGCTCGCGCCGCTGATCCGCGACTGGGCGCCGCAGCTGGTGCTGGTCTCGGCCGGCTTCGACGCCCACCGCGCCGACCCGCTGGCCACGTGCACGCTGAGCGAGGCGGGCTTCGCGGGCATGACCGCCTCGCTGCGGGCCGCGTGCGCCGAGGTCGGCGCTCCGCTCGGGCTGGTGCTGGAGGGCGGGTACGCGGTCGAGGCGCTCGCGGACTCGGTGGCGGCGCTCATGCCCGTGCTGGGCGCCGCCGAGGTGCCGGCCGCCCCCGAGCTGCCGGTGCACCCGCTCGCCGTGGCCGCGCGCGAGCGGCTTGCCCGCTTCTGGCCGACGCTCGCCGCAGCCTGACCGCCGCAGCGGTCGGCTCCCTGACCGGGTGCGCCGGCATCGCCTAGGCGGGTCTGCGTCCTTGCCTGTCGGCGCCGCCGCACGCCCTTTCGGGCCGATGATTACGAGACGGACCACTAGCTAGCCTCGAGGAGACGATGCTTCTCGGCTTGTGGGAGCTCGTCGCTGATGCGCTGGACGGTCGTGGCGCTGGTCGTGGCCGGCGGGGTGGCGCTCGGCGC
>Ga0136617_10004395_pt1 | contig 12611 bp, 12 predicted proteins | sample AntDrymUQ3222106_2_FD_129672 | JGI IMG/M metagenome (GOLD analysis project Ga0136617, IMG submission 129672) | Polar desert sand microbial communities from Dry Valleys, Antarctica - metaG UQ322 (21.06) | ecosystem: Environmental > Terrestrial > Soil > Desert | place: Antarctica: Dry Valley...
AACGGCGGCAGGGTAGGGGGAGGGGAGCCGGCGGCTGCTCCGGTCCCGATCACGTCGTCAACGTGCAACCGGCACGCGGATCCAAGAGCGGTTGCACGTTGACGTCACCTCGCCCACCCGGATCAAGGGACTCGCTTCCCTACCTGCCGTCGTTGACGTTCACGGCGCACGCGCCGCCCGTTCCTCCAGCGCGCCCACCAGCGCCATCCCGTCCAAGGACACATCGAGCCCCTCGAGGAACACCACGGCAGCCCGCCGGCCCCCCAGCGCGCGCAGCCCGCGCTCGCCGTGCTCGGCCGCGAAGTCGGCCAGGGCGCCGCGCCGGCGCGCGCCCGCGCGCACCGCTGCCAGATCCAGGCCCTCGCGGTGCGCCGCGAGCGCGTCGACCAGGGCGGCGATGCCGTCCGCCGGCGGCACGGCTGAGACCGCCAGCACCGGCGGGGCCGCGTCGAGCACCCGCAGCGCCACGCGCAGGTCGGCGACGGCCCGCTGCGCCGGCGGGCCGAGGTCGGCCTTGGTGACCACGAGCAGGTCTGGGACCTCCATGATCCCCGCCTTGAGGAACTGCTGCACGTCGCCGGCCCCGGGCTGGACGATGACGGCGGCGGTGTCGGCGATCTCGGCCACGTCGGTCTCGGACTGGCCGACGCCCACCGTCTCCACCACCACCACGTCGAAGGCCGCGGCCAGCGCGGTCGCGGCGGCGCGGGTCGCCGGCGCCAACCCGCCCAGCCGCTCGCCCGCCGCCATCGAGCGGATGAATATGCCGCGATCGGCCGGATCGGCGTCGATCCGGGCGCGGTCGCCCAGCAGCGCGCCGCCCGAGCGCCGGGAGGACGGGTCCACCGCGATCACCGCGACGCTCGCCCCGCGGGCGCGCCACTGCGGCAGCAGCGCGGACAGGAGCGTCGACTTGCCCACTCCCGGCGGTCCGGTGATCCCGACCACGTGGCCCGGCGCCTCGCCGCCCAGCCGCTCGGGGGAGACCTCCTCCAGCAGCGCCGCGATGGCTGGGCGCGCGGCCGACGTGCGGGTCTCGAGCAGGTTGAGCGCGGCGGGCGCCGCGGCCAGCTCGCGCGCCCGCAGCCGCGCGCCGAGCGCGGCCGCCGCGTCCCTCATAAAGGGGTCTGACCCCTCTATCACGTCGGGGCGGGCAGCCCGTTGCGCGCCGCCACGATGCCGACGACGTCGCGCAGGATGCGCGTGAGCTCGAAGTCCTTCGGCGTGTAGACCGCGGCCACCCCCGCGGCGCGCAGCGCGTCGGCGTCGCGCTCGGGGATGATGCCGCCGACCACCACGGGGATCTCCCCGCCGCCCGCGTCGGCCAGCGCGGCCAGCACGCCCGGGATCAGCTCCCGGTGCGAGCCCGACAGGATCGAGAGGCCGATCACGTGCACGCCCTCGTCCACCGCCGAGCGCGCGATCTGCGTGGGGGTGAGGCGGATGCCCTCGTAGACCACCTCCATGCCCGCGTCGCGGGCGCGCACGGCGATCTGCTCGGCCCCGTTGGAGTGCCCGTCGAGGCCGGGCTTGCCGACGAGGATACGCAGCCCGCGGCCGAGCTGCTCGCCCACCCGCGCCACCTCCTCGCGCAGGACCTCGAGCTCGGCTCCCGGGGCGGCCATGCCCGCTTCCCCGACGCCCGTGGGTCCGCGGTATGAGCCGAACGCGTCACGCAGGCACTGCGCCCACTCGCCCGTCGTCACCGCGGCCCGCGCGCAGGCCAGCGTGGCGGGCATGACGTTCTCATCTGGCCGTGCGGCCACCCGGGCCAGCTCGGCCAGCGCAATGGTCACGGCCTCGGTGTCGCGCCCCGCCTTCCAGGCCGCCAGCGCCGCCCGTTCCGCCGCCTCGATCTCGGGGTCGACCGCCATCACACCCCCGTCCTCGCCCAGCAGCGGCGAGCGCTCGGTCTCGGTGAAGCGGTTGACGCCCACCAGCGTCTGCTCGCCCGCCTCGATCCGCCCGATCCGCGCGCGGTGGGACTCCACCAGCGCCGCCTTCATGTACGGCACGGCGGCCACGGCGCCGCCCAGCTCGGCGACCCGCGCCAGCTCGGCCCGCGCGCCCTCGAGCAGCTCGGCCACCAGCCCGTCCATCACCACCGAGCCCACGAACAGGTCGGGGTACTCGAGCAGGTCGGTCTCGTAGGCCAGCACCTGCTGGATGCGCAGCGACCACTGCTGGTCCCACGGCCGCGGCAGCCCGAGCGCCTCGTTCCAGGCCGGGAGCTGGATCGCCCGCGCCCGCGCGTCGCGTCCCAGCGTCACCGCGAGCGCCTCCAGCACGATCCGCTGCACGTTGTTCTCCGGCTGGGACTCGGTCAGCCCGAGCGAGTTGACCTGCACCCCGTAGCGGAACCGCCTTGCGGCCTGGTCGGCGACGCCGTAGCGCTCGCGCCCAAGCTCGTCCCACAGCGCCGCCATCGCGCGCAGCTTGGCGTGCTCCTCCACGAAGCGCACGCCGGCGTTGACGAAGAAGGAGATGCGCGCGAACACGCGGTCCATGACGTCGGCGCCGACCCGCGGGCGCACCTCGTCGAGCACGGCGATCGCGGTGGCCATGGCGAAGGCGATCTCCTGCACCGGCGTGGCGCCCGCCTCCTGCAGGTGATAGGAGCAGACGTTGACCGGGTTCCAGCGCGGCACGTGCTCGACCGTGTAGGCCACCGTGTCGGCGATCAGGCGCAGGCTGGGGCCGGGCGGGAAGGCGTAGGTCCCGCGCGAGAGGTACTCCTTGACGATGTCGTTCTGGGTCGTGCCGGCCAGCGCCGCGGGCGCAACGCCCTCCTCCTCCGCGCAGACCACGTACAGCGCCAGCAGCCACGCCGCGGTGGCGTTGATCGTCATCGACGTGTTCATGCGGTCCAGCGGGATGCCCTCCAGCAGCGTCCGCATGTCGCCGCGGTGGGCGACCGGCACGCCGACCTTGCCGACCTCGCCTCGCGCCAGCTCGTGGTCGGGGTCATAGCCCGTCTGGGTCGGGAGGTCGAAGGCCACCGACAGCCCCGTCTGGCCCTTGGCGAGGTTCGAGCGGAACAGCGCGTTGGACTCCGCCGCGCTGGAGTGCCCCGCATAGGTACGCATCATCCACGGCCGGTCGGGCTCTCCGAGACGGTGCGCCATGGGTGGATTCTCTCCCATGGGGTAGAAGATCGCGCCAGATGCGGCTCATCGACCTCGACCACCAGGGGACCGCGAAGGTGATCTGCTGCTGGGAGCACGACGGCGTGCTGATCGATCCCGGCCCGCAGTCCACCGAGGCGACGCTGCTGGCCGCGCTGGACGGCGAGCGGCCGCAGGCGATCCTCCTCACCCACATCCACCTGGACCACGCGGGCGCGACCGGCGCGCTGGTGCGCCGCTGGCCCGACCTGCCCGTCCACGTGCACGAGCGCGGCGCGCCACACCTGATCGCCCCCGAGCGGCTAGTGCGCAGCGCGGCGCGGCTCTACGGCGGAGAGGACGGCCTCGCGGCGCTCTACGGGGACGTCGTGCCGGTGCCGGAGGCCAACCTGCACGTGCTGAGCGGCGGCGAGACGCTGCTCGGCGACTACCGCGTCGCCTACACGCCCGGCCACGCGTCGCATCACGTGAGCTTCCTGCACGAGCCGACCGGCACCGCGCTGGTCGGGGACGTGGCCGGCGTGCGCATCCCGCCCGCCGACACCGTGATCGCGCCGACGCCGCCGCCCGACATCGACGTGGAGGCGTGGGGGCGCTCGCTCGACCTCGTCGCGGACTGGCGGCCCGCGGCCCTGGCGCTGACCCACTTTGGCCAGGTCGACGAGGTCGAGCCCCACCTGCGCGCGGTCCGTGAGCGCCTGCACGAGCAGCTGCGACTCGTCTCCGCCCACGGGCAGGAGGCGTTCGAGGCCGGCCTGCGCGACCGGATCGCGACCGCGGCGCCCGACCTGCAGGGCGAGTACGCGCTGGCCGTGCCCGCCGAGCACGTCTACCTGGGCCTCCGGCGCTACCTGGACAAGCGGGCCGCGGCCTAAAGGTCGTGCGAATGGGTACATCCGCGCTGTGAGCACCGCCTCGCCCGCCGTCGGCTCCGGCCGCTTCGCCTCCGAGCAGGGCCTCGGCCTGGCCCTGCGCATCATCCGCTTCGGCCCGGCCCTGATCCTCGTCGCGCTGCTGGTGATCATGAGCCTGGCCTCGCCGTTCTTCCTCACCGGCGACAACCTCTCCAACGTCGCCGTCCAGGCCGCGCCGCTGGCCTGCCTGGCCATCGGCCAGCTGTTCGTGATCCTGGTCGGGGGGATCGACCTGTCCGTCGGCTCGCTGCTCGCGCTGTGCACCGTCACCGGCGCGGTCGCCTACGGCTGGGAGGGCATCGGCGGCGTGCTGGTGATCCCGATGATGCTGCTCACCGGCGCGGCGGTCGGGCTGCTGAACGGGATCATGCTCGTCAAGGGCCGCATGCCGCACGCGTTCATCCCGACGCTGGCCACGCTCAACGCGGCGCGCGGGCTGGCCCTGCTGCTGTCCGACGGCGCGCCGATGCCGGGCATGCCGCAGATCGTCCAGACCGCGGGCGCCGGCGAGCTCGGGCCGATCCCCGTCCCGGTCCTGATCGTCGTGGCGTTCGGGCTGCTGGCCTGGGTCCTGGCCGCGAAGCTGCAGTGGGGCCGCTGGATCTACCTGGTCGGCGGCGACAAGGAGGCGGCGCGCCGGCTGGGGATCCCGGTCGACCGCGTGATCATCTCGGTCTTCGTGTTCTCCGGCCTCGCCGCGGGCCTGGCTGGCCTGATCACCGCCGGGCGCACCAACGCGGGCTATCCGTCGGCGGGCGAGCTCGACGAGCTGGCGGCGATCTCGGCCGTGATCATCGGCGGCGCCTCGTTCTGGGGCGGCCGCGGGACGGTCGGGGGCGCGATCGTCGGCGTGCTCATCTTCGGCGTGATCAACAACGGCCTGAACCTGCTCAACGTGAGCGTGTACCTGCAGCTCGTGGCGATCGGCGTGATCGTGGTGGTGGCCGTCGAGCTCGACGTCGTCCGGCGCCGGCTGGAGCAGCGCTTCCGCACGATGCGCGGCGCGGAGACCTAGTGGCCCCTCCCGCGAATCCTGACACCCTTGGATCGGCCGCTGATCACCGCCATGCATCGTCCTCAACCCTTGAAATACCAGGGGTATTCCTTCGGGTCTGCGTCCTTGTCAGGCGGCGCCAGCGACCGCCCAAGGGCGCCATGACTCACGGGAGGAACCACTGATGGCCGAGCGCGAGAACGGCAAGGCCGTCCTCGAGGTGCGCGACCTGCGCAAGCAGTACGGCGCCACCACCGCGCTGCGCGACGTCTCGCTCGCGTTGCGCGAGCGCGAGGTGCTCGCCCTGCTGGGCGACAACGGCGCCGGCAAGTCCACGCTGATCAAGATGCTCGCCGGCGTCGAGCGGCCCGACGGCGGCGAGATCCTGATCGACGGCGACTCGGTCTCGATCGACTCGCCCCAGCGCGCCCGCGAGCTGGGCATCGAGACCGTCTACCAGGACCTGGCGCTGTTCGACAACGCCGGCCCCGTGGGCAACTTCTTCGCCGGGCGCGAGAAGACCTCGCCGGGCTGGCTCGGGCCCTTCGGCTGGGTCGACGACCGCGGCATGCGCAAGGAGACCGACGAGCTGATCGAGCGCCTGCAGGTCAAGCTGCCCGACCCGAAGGCCGAGCTCGGCCTGCTCTCGGGCGGCCAGCGCCAGGCCGTCGCCTGCGCCCGGGCGATCGCGTTCGGCGAGCGGATCGTGATCCTCGACGAGCCGACCTCGGCGCTCGGCGCCCGCGAGTCGGCCAACGTGCTGCGGCTGATCCGCGATGCGAGCGACGAAGGGATCTCGGTGATCCTCATCTCCCACAACCTGGAGCACGTGATGGAGGTGGCCGACCGCGCGGTGGTGCTGCGCCAGGGCCGCTACGTGGGCGAGGAGACGCCCACCAAAGAGAACCACGAGCAGCTGGTGGCGATGATCGTCGGCGGCGACGAGGACGAGGACTCGTGAGGCGCCGGGGCGCGACGGCCGCCACCGCGGCCGGTGTGGCGCTGCTCGTGGCGGCCTGCGGCGGCCAGCTCGGCGGCTCGCCCGATCCCGAGCGCAAGCGCGTCGGCTTCGTCCCCAAGTCGCTCAACCAGGAGTTCTGGGTCAACACCAAGAAGGGCGCCGAGGCGGGCGCCCGCGCCGGCCGCGCCGAGGTGCTGATCAAGGCCGCGGGCGACGACACGCAGATCACGGAGCAGATCGACCTCGTCGAGAACCTGCTCGCCCAGGACGTCGACGCGCTGGTCATCGCGCCGTCGGACTCCGACCTGCTCAAGCCCGTGCTCGAGAAGGCAGCGAGCCGCATGCCGGTGGTGCTGTTCGACTCCGACATCCCCGACTGGAAGCCCAAGACCTCCTACGTGGGCACGCAGAACAAGGACGGCGGCGTCAAGGCGGGCAAGTACATCGCCGAGCTGCTCAAGGGCAAGGGCGACCTGGCCATCGTGTCGGGTATCCCCGGCTCCCAGGTCGGGATCGAGCGCGTCGACGGCGTCAAGCAGGGGCTCAAGGAGGCCAAGGCCGAGATCGAGATCGTCAAGGAGATCACGGGCCAGTTCGACCGCGAGCAGGCGGTCGGGGCGATGGAGGACATCCTCCAGACCAACCCCGACGTCGACGCCGTCTTCGCCGCGAACGACCAGATGGCGCTCGGGGCCATCCAGGCCATCTCCGCCCGCAAGCTCACGGACAAGGTCAAGCTGATCGGCTTCGACGGCGCGCTCGAGGCGACCCAGGCGATCCTGGCCGGCGACATGCAGGCGACGATCGCCCAGGACCCCTACGCCATGGGCAAGCGCGGCGTCCAGGATGCGCTCCGCAGCCTGGCCGACGAGAAGGTCGACAAGGAGGTCAACACGGGCGCCAGGCTGGTCGAGCCGGGCAACGCGCGCAAGTACTTCGAGGAGGCCCGCCGCAAGCTGGGCGGCACCGGCCGAGGGCTCGGCGCGAGCCAGTAGGCGCGGTACCCTGCCGAGCATGGGACAGACGGTGGAGCTGCCGCGCCCGGCGGGTCCCGACTCCGAGCTCGGCGGCCACTGGCGCGTGATCGTGCGCAACGACGATCACAACACGTTCGACCACGTGGCCCAGACGCTCGCCCGCCACATCCCGGGCGTCTCGGTCGACAAGGGCTACGCGATGGCCGACCAGATCCACAACCAGGGCCAGGCCATGGTGTGGGCGGGGCAGAAGGAGCAGGCCGAGCTCTACTGGGAGCAGCTGCGCGAGGCCGGGCTCACCATGGCCCCGCTCGAGCAGGGCTGAGCGCCCGCCCGGGCGCGTTCAAGCCGCTCTCAGAAAGCGTCCGTAGCGTCGCCGCCCATGTGCGGTAGCGACGACGACCTGCGCGAGCTCTTCCTCGCCGAGCTGATCCTGGAGTGCGCGGCCATCCGGCACGCCTCCCGCTATGACGCCCATGGGCTCGCTGAGCTGCGCGCCGCCAACGAGCGGCTCCAGGCTGCCGGCGACCCGGCCGCCGCCGAGGAGGCCTTCCACCGGCTGCTGGTGGCGCCCGCGCCGCCGCGCGTGCGGTGGGCGCTCGAGCCGCTGCGGCGCGCCCTGCGCCCGCACCGCGTCGAGGCCGAGCGCTGCGCGGTCGCGCACGAGGGCGTGATCCGCGCGCTGGAGCGCGGCAACCACGGCGGGGCCGAGCGCCGGCTGCGCCGCCATCTGCTGTGCGCCCTGCCCCGGACCGCGCCCCAGGCGGCGTAGACTCGCTGCGGGATGTCCGAGTCCGCCGTGCTGCTGGTCGACGACGACGTCGGGATCCGGCGGATGCTCGAGCGCACCCTGCGCGCCGAGGGCTATGCCGTGACCGGGGTGGCCGACGGGGGCGCCGCGCTCGCGCAGGTGGAGCGCACGCTGCCCGACCTGATCGTGCTCGACGTGGCCATGCCGGGACTCGACGGGCTGGCGGTCACGCGGCGGCTGCGCGCCAAGCGGCTGCCCGTGCCGATCCTGCTCCTGACCGCGCGCGACGCGGTCGGCGAGCGCGTGGCCGGACTGGACGCCGGCGCCGACGACTACCTGGTCAAGCCGTTCGACGTCGGCGAGCTGATCGCCCGCGTGCGCGCGCTGCTGCGGCGCAACCACCCGCCCGCGGAGCGGCTCGCGTTCGCCGACCTGTGGCTGGAGCCCGAGCACGGACTCGCCCGGCGCGGCGGGCGCGAGGTGCCGCTGACCCGGCGCGAGGCCGAGCTGCTCGAGCTGCTGCTGCGCAATGTGCGCACCGTGGTGTCGCGCGAGCAGGCGCTGGAGGAGGTCTGGGGCGGCGAGGGCGAGGCGAGCGCCAACGTGGTCGACCGCTACGTCGGCTACCTGCGCCGCAAGCTCGGCGACCCGCCGCTCATCCACACGGTCCGCGGCCTCGGCTTCCGGCTCGACGGAGACTGAGGCGGCCGTGCCGGCGATCGGCCTGCGCGCCCGGGTCGCGCTGGCGGCCGCCGCCGCCATCGTCGTCGCGCTGGCGCTGCTTGGGGTGGCGGTGCTCGCCGTGCTGCGCGCGCAGCTCGACGGCGCCCTGGACCGGGCGCTGCGCGAGCGGGCCGTCGAGGTCGCGCGGCTGGCCGCCTCGACGCCCGACCTGCTGCTGATGCCCGGAGCGCTCGAGGGCCGGCTCGGCGGCAGCGCGCTGTTCGTGCAGGTGGTCGACCGAAGCGGGCGGATCGTCGTGCGCTCGGCGGGGCTGGGCGGCCGGCTGCTGCCCGAGTCGGCGGCGACGCGGGCCGCGCTGCGCGACCGTCGCACGGCGTACGCGGACGCGCGGCTGGGCGCCGACCCGGTCCGCGTCTACGCGGCCCCGCTCGGCGAGCTGGGCCGCGGTCCGGCCGCCGGCGGCGCGGTGATCCTGGCCGGCACGCAGGGCGAGTTCGAGGCCGTGGTGGACACCACCCGCGTGCTCGTCTGGGTCGCCGCGCTGGTCGCCGCGGTGCTCGCCGGCGCGCTCGCCCTCCTGCTCGGCGGCCGGGCGCTCGCGCCGCTGCGCCGGCTCGCATCGGGCGCGCGCGTGATCGAGCGCAGCGGCGACGCCTCGGCCCGCCTGCCCCTGCCGCCCGCCCGCGACGACGTGGGCGAGCTGGCGGCCACGCTGAACGCCATGCTGGCGTCGCTGGAGCGGGCGCGCGAGGCCGAGCGCCGCTTCGTGGCCGACGCGTCGCACGAGCTGCGCACGCCGCTCACCGCGCTGCGCGGGAACGCGGCCTACGTCGCCCGTCACGGCGCCGATCCCGCCGCGCTGGCCGACCTCGAGGCCGACGCCGCTCGCCTGAGCACGATGCTCGACGACCTGCTGGCGCTCGCGCGCGAGGACGCCGCCGACGCCGCGCGCAACGAGCTGGTCGACCTGGATGCGCTCGCGCGCGCGGCGATCGCCGGCGACGCCGCCGCGGAGGTCGAGAGCGCGGGGGAGGCGCTGGTGCGCGGCGAGCGCGCCGCGCTCGAGCGCGCGGTCGGCAACCTCGTCGCCAACGCCCGCAAGCACGGGCCGCCCGGTGGCGCGATCCGCGTCGAGGTGGCGCGGGAGGGCGACCACGTCCGGCTCACCGTGGCCGACGAGGGCGACGGCCTGGGACCTGCCGAGGCCGCGCACGCGTTCGAGCGCTTCTGGCGCGGCGCCGGCGCGCGCGGCGAGGGCTCGGGGCTGGGACTGGCGATCGTGCGCGCGATCGCGGAACGCCACGGCGGCGCCGCACGGGTGGACGGCGCGCGCTTCACGCTCTGCCTGCCGGCTGTCATGGAGCTCTCAAGGAGTGTCCGTACAACCCGTCGGCATGACCCCTCTCCCCAGCTCCCCCACTGAACGGCGCCACCGCGTCGTCATCGTCGGCGGCGGCTTCGGCGGCCTGCACGCCGCCCGCGCCCTGCGCCGCGCACCGGTCGACGTCACGTTGGTCGACCGCGCCAACCACCACCTCTTCCAGCCGCTGCTCTACCAGGTGGCGGCCGGTGTGCTCACCGAAGGCGAGATCGCCCCGCCGCTGCGCGGCGTGCTGCGCGCGCAGCGCAACGTGCGCGTGCTGCTCGCCGACGTCCGCGGCTTCGAGCTCGAGGACCGCCGGGTGCTGGCGCTCACGCCGGACGGGCACGACCTGGCGCTCGGCTACGACACGCTGATCGTCGCGGCGGGCGCCGGCCACTCCTACCACGGCCACGACGAATGGGAGGCGCTGGCGCCCGGGCTCAAGACCCTGGAGGACGCGCGCCGGGTGCGCGCGCGGGTGCTCGGCGCGTTCGAGCTGGCCGAGCTGGAGCACGACCCGGAGCAGCGCGCCGCCTGGCTGCGCTTCGCGGTGGTCGGCGGCGGCCCGACCGGCGTCGAGCTGGCGGGGCAGATCGCCTCGCTCGCGCACCGGACCCTCCCGCGCGACTACCGCGCGATCGACACGCGCAGCGCGCAGATCGCCCTGCTCGAGGCGGGCCCGGACGTGCTGCCCGAGTTCCCCCGAACGCTCGGGCGCCGGGCGGCGCGCGACCTCGGCGCCTTGCGGGTCGACGTCCGCACCGAGGGCCGGGTGACCGGCCTGGACGCCGAGGGCGTGGAGCTCACCACGGCCGCCGGGCAGGTCGAGCGCGTGCCGGCCCGCACGGTGATCTGGGCCGCCGGGGTGCAGGCGTCGCCGCTGGCGGCGGCGCTGGCCGAGGCGGGTGGCGCCACGCTGGACGCCCAGGGCCGGCTGCGCGTCGAGCCCGACCTCACGCTCCCCGGCCACCGCGATGTGGTGGTGGTCGGCGACATGACCGCGCTCGACGGCGTCCCGCGCGTCGCGCCCGCCGCCATGCAGCAGGGCCGCTACGCCGGCGGCGCCGTCCGTGCCCGGCTGCGCGACCGCCCGGTGAAGCCTTTCCGCTACCTGGACAAGGGCAGCCTTGCCGTGATCGGCCACCGGCGCGCCGTGGGCGTCTCGTTCGGGATCCGCTTTGCCGGGCGGCTCGCACTGCTGGTGTGGGCGCTGATCCACGTGCGCTACCTGCTCGGCTGGGGCAACCGGCTCGTCACCGTCGTGCGCTGGCTGTGGGCGCTGGCCGCGCGCCAGCGCGCCGAGCGGGTGATCTCGCCCGGCCCCCCGGCCGGCCTGCTCGCCTCCGGCCCGGCGCGGTCATGAGCGGCGCGCCGGCCGCGCTCGGCGGGCTGGCGGGCGCCATGCCCGTGCTCACCCGCCGCTTCGGCGCCGCGCACGGCGTCCTCTACCGCCGCAGCGGCGGCCGCCGGGTCGCGCGCTGGTTCGGCGCCCCGGTGCTCCTGCTCGAGACGGTCGGCCGGCGCACCGGCGTGCCCCGGTTCGCGCCGGTGGTCTACCTGCGCGACGGCGACGACCTGGTCGTGGTCCCCGCCAACGCGGGGGCCGGGGTGCCGGCCTGGTGGCTGAACCTGCGCGCCGCGGGCCGCGCCGTCGTGCACCTCGGCGGCGAGCGCCGGGTCGTGCGCCCGGTCGAGCTGGCCGGCGCCGAGCGCGACCGCGCGTGGCGACGCCACGCCGCCGTCACGCTGGTGGACCGCTACGCGCGCCGCGCGGGCCGGGCCCTGCCTGTGATCGCGCTGCGCCCCGTGGACCGCGCCGCGCCCGCCGACTGTCACGAGACTCTCAAGCTCGCGCCGTACAACCGACTGAGCTTCAATCTCTCCTGAACGAGAAAGCCTCCCCATGCGACGACTCCGCACCCTCTCCGCCAGGCGCCTCTGGACCATCGTGGCCGCCGTGGCCGTCCTGGCCATCACCGGCGGCCTCGCCCAGGCCGCGCTGAGCGGCTCCCCGGCCGCGCCGCCCGCGCGGGACCTCGACCGGGCCGTGCTCGACGCCCTGCGCGCGCCCGTCCCGGTCGGCGTGAGCGCGCGCGTCCGCTTCACCAACGCGCTGCTCCCCTCCGGCTCGCTGCCGGCCGGCACCGCCTCGCCGCTGCTGGCCGGTGCCCAGGGGCGGGTGTGGGTGGCCGCCGACGGCCGCTTCCGGCTGGAGCTGCAGTCCGACGCGGGCGACGCGCAGATCACCAGCGACGGCGAGCGCCTCACGGTCTACGACCCGGCCACCCGGACGGCCTACCGGGCCGCGGCGCCGCGGCGCCACCACACCGCCAAGTCCTCCCGCCCCGCGACGCTCGCGGGCGTGCGCACGGCGCTGGCCGACCTGGGCCGGGCCTGGAGCGTCTCCGGCGCCCGGCCCGGCGCGACCGCCGACCGCCCGAGCTACACGGTGCGGATCGCTCCGCGCGACGACGGCGGCCTGCTGGGCGCCGCCGAGCTGGCCTGGGACGCCGCGCGGGGCACGCCGCTGCGCGCGGCGGTCTACGCCCAGGGCCAGGCCGAGCCCGTGCTCGAGCTCGAGGCCACCGAAGTCGCCTACGGGCCGCTGCCGGCCGAGCGCTTCGCCGCCGCCGTCCCGTCGGGCGCGAAGGTGGTCGACCTCGACGCGGGCGCCGCCAAGCCGGCCACGCCCGCCACGCCGGCCAAGGGTGTGCGCGGCTTCGCCGCCGTGCAGCGGGAGCTGGACTTCCGCCTCGCGGCGCCGGCCGAGCTGGCGGGCCTGCCCCGCCGGTCGGTCCGGCTGGTGCGCGTCGGCGCCCGGGCCGGCGCGCTCGTGACCTAC
>Ga0136617_10004396_pt1 | contig 12611 bp, 12 predicted proteins | sample AntDrymUQ3222106_2_FD_129672 | JGI IMG/M metagenome (GOLD analysis project Ga0136617, IMG submission 129672) | Polar desert sand microbial communities from Dry Valleys, Antarctica - metaG UQ322 (21.06) | ecosystem: Environmental > Terrestrial > Soil > Desert | place: Antarctica: Dry Valley...
CGACCGAAATGCCGTAGTCGCCGCACGGGAGTGCCCGCTTGATCGTGGTGACCTGCTGGATGGCGAAGCGGTAGGGGTACTGCTCGCGGGTGTCGACGAGGATCTCGAGCGACGCGATGCCGGGTGTGGTCACGACGCGTCCGGACCCGGCCGCGGCCAGGCCGGCGGGCCTGGTCTGCCGACGCTTCCGCCCGACGGCGCCCAACCGCCTCTGGGTCGCCGACTACACCTAATGGGAGACCGACGCAGACCTCGGCGTGTTCGCCCGCCGCATCCTCGGCTGGCGCGCGAGCACCTCTATGCGCACCGACCTCGTCCTCGACACCATCGAGCAGGTGATCTGGACCCGACAACGCGAAGGCGTCACCAACCTGGCCGGCCTGGTCCACCACAACGACGCCGGCTCGCAGCGTGGACTCAACCGGTCGTCGGGACGCCCCCGATCGCCTCGAACGCCGCCACATGGCCCTTCCAGGAACGCCTCCTGGGCTTGGGTCGGGTAGATGCGGTGGATCGCGTTGCCGGAATGGGAGAGCCAGAGCACGAACATGTGGCACTTGGTCCGCACCCCGCCGATTACGACCCAGACCTCACCGAAGTCGACCTCGGCCTCCTCGCCAGGCGCGTGCTCCTGGGCGATGAACGCTTCCACCCGCCGACCGGCTTCGATGTCGATCACCGCGCGTCGCAGCCGGACGTAGTCGCGCACGGTCGAGTACGACAAGCCCATTGCCCCGTGTTCCTCGATCAACCGCGCCAGGATCCGGGTCGCGGTGTGTCGCTGCTTCCTCGGCGCGTCAAGATCCGTTCGAAGCATGGCGTCGATGGCGTCCTTGTGCGGGTCCAGCCGCGGGGAGGGCCGAGCCGGCCGTTTCCGGGGCGATGGCGCGGGCGCGGCCAGCGCCTGCCGGATCGTGCGCCGGTGCACACCGTGCCGGCGCGCGAGCTCCCGGATCGACAGCTCCTCGATCCGGGCGTCCCGGCGAATCGCAGCGAACAGCTCCACACGTGATTCCATCCCAACCCCACCCGTCCTCGACAACCATGAATGGGCCAAGGCTCGGGTGGGGCCAGATCAAACCGTCACAACCACCCCGGCGCGTCGCACGTGGGGCCAGATCAGGCCGTCACGGTGGGGCCGAATCAACCTGTCGCAGTCAGCCTGGCCAGCGCCGCGCTATCGGCACGCGGCGTACGCACCACGTAGCGCACCAACGGCTGGACCATTGCGCGGCTACGACTATGCCGGTACTGCTGCGGTGTCCGGGCGCTTGCTCGGCGGCCAACGACACCGGTCCGATCACGTCCGCAAACGGTGAGAGGACAATGCGTAATCAGAAAGCCGACGACTCAGCTGCGTAGAAGGGTCAGGACGGCAAGCACGCGTCGGTTGATGTCGGGATCAGGCTGTAGCCCCAGCTTGCGAAAGAGCTGGGCGCAGACCGACTCCACGCTCCGCTCGACGATTCCGAGCTGGCCCGCGATCGCGGCGTTCGAGCGGCCCTCAGCCATCAGGCCCAGAGTCTGCCGTTCCCGTTGGCTGAGCGTGGCGAGCGGGGAATCGCGCCGCTCGCGCTCGAACAATTTTGTGACGATGGCGGGGTCGACAACGCATTCGCCGCTGCTCACACGTTGCAGTGCGTCGGTGAGGATGGCGAGGTCCGACACCCGCTCCTTTAGCAGATAGCCCAAGCCGCCCGGCTTGTCTTCGAGTAGCCGCTGGGCATATCGCGGCGCGAGATACTGGCTGAGCACGAGTACGGCCGTGTGCGGATACCGCGCACGGATGACCCGAGCCGCCACAAGCCCTTCGTCGGTGTGGGTCGGCGGCATGCGAATATCGACGATAGCGACGTCCGGTCTCTCCAGCGCCACGAGGCGGAGCAACCCATCCGCGTCGGCGGCCTGCCCGGACACGGCGACACCTGCGTCGGTCAACAGCCCTACAAGGCCGGCACGTACGATCAGGACGTCGTCTGCTACTACGACGCGCACGGCATCCTCGCGGTAAGAGTTGTTCCCTGGCCCGGCTTGCTCGAGATGTCAAACGACCCTCCCACGGCGCCGACTCGATCGGCAGCCTCGCTGAACCTCTCGGATGTCCGCGCCACACTGTCTCCGGAATCGACCACCCGAACCGTGAGCACGCCGCTGTCCTCGACCAGTGTCACCCAGGCTCGATCGGTCTCGGAATGATTGACGACGTTTGCCAGCCCCTCCTCAACCGCGACATACGCGGCCATTTGCACCTGTTGCGGGATCGGCTGCTCGCCCAGCGCGACCTGAATGGTCACCTCCAACGGTGAGCCGGCGGCCAGATCCTCGACCGCGGCGCTCAGGCCCTCGGTGTTCAAGACTGTGGCGAAGGAATCATGAGACAGCTCTCGTAAGGCGGCAAGTGCCTGACGCACATGATGCTCTGCTGCCGACAACGCCTTCGCCGTCGCGATGTCCGAACGCGTCCGAGCCAGGTTCAGATGCATGGAGACGGCCACGAGCCGCTGCTGCGCGCCGTCGTGCAGGTCGCGCTCGATGCGCTGGCGGTGAAGGTCTGTGGTCTCTACGATCTGTCGCTGCGATGCTTGCACATCGGCCAGGCGGGCGAGATCCGCTGCGCGCAGGCGTGCGTTCTCAAGCGCTAGCCGACCCGCCGCCGTGATCGAGGAGAGGATCTGACGAGGGTCCTCCCATCGTCGGCAAACTAGACGGACGGTGGGACCGTCACGGTCATGCAAGACGGCGCATCGTTCCATGGCGTCGGCAACCGGGCGGCCTGCCGGGTCAATCCAGCGCCCGAGTCCGGGAGCAGCGAACTGAACAATGGGTCCCGAGCGTGCGACACCGGGCAGAGCCGGCGCAGAACCATCCAGATGCTCGACCAGGTCGCGGACGCGGTGGCGGATGCGACGGCTGTGCAAGGCGACCAGGAAGGCAGCCAGGCCGATCGCGTACGTGCCGGCTGTGTGCACAAGATCTGCCTCCGCCCAGGCGCCGGTGCTGCCCCACCTGGCCAGGGGCAGGCATGCTGTCGTCCCGATAAGTACCGTCGCCAGGCCGCCCGCGATCCGCATGGTCACGGGCAGCCGCTGAGCTTGGTAGATGGTCACGAGGGCCGCGATCATTGCCACCAAGCTGAGCGCGACCGAGATGCCGAGAGCCGTACGCGGACCGAGTACAGCGGAAAGCGCCGCAGGCGACGTCAAGCAGGTTCGGAGGCAGCCGGGGTCGCGGAACGGGTCGTAACCCAGCACGTGCGCTACTGCTGCCGCCACGGCAAAGCCGACCGCGACGCGCGCCGGTAGGAAAGGTTCAGTGGGCTTTGGTCGCCAGCCGCTGGTAACCAAGGCGCATCCAGCAAGGGCGAGTGGCATGGCGGCCAGGAGCACGGCACGGCTCTGGCCGCCGAGAAGTGGCCACGCGGCGAGCCCTGGGAGCAGCCATGCCAGTCCTACCGAGGCCAGACCGACCGCTGACCGTGGATGGTCTTCGACAAGCAGCCAGCAAGCGGCCACCAGAGGCAGGAAGCCCGCGATCCACAGCACGCTCAGCGCCATCGGTCGGCTCGACGCCGCGACCGGTGCGGACGGAACCAGCCCGACCGCCACGACGACAGCGACGACCGCCCCGGAGGTGACCGCGGTAACAGCGAGGACGGCCAGCCAGGACCGAGCTGCTCTCTCGGTAGACGAGGGCGCCGGCATCACCCCGTCACAGTGTGCCGACTCCTCGCCCATGTCCAGAGAAGAATCTGTCCAGACCGAGGTAACACGGTGGCCGACCTGTCGTGCGGCTCCTAGCTTTCTGGGCACCGCAGGGAGACCATGACGAACACGGAGAACATGATGACCAAACATCGCCACCTTCCCACCCTCACGGTCCTAGTCGCCTGGCTCATCGTCGGCTGCTCGAACGCCAACGCACCGGCGCAAACCGACTTGGCGGCGACCTCGTCGGACGCCACGTCGCCGAGCGACTCCGGGACAGCGGTGCCGACCGAGGTCTCAGACTTCCCCGACGGGGTCTACCGAACCGAGTTGCCGCTCGCCCGAGTCCGCCAGCTCGGCCTCGACGACCCTGGAAACGCCGGTACATGGACGTTGACCGTGCAGTCCGGCGGCTACCAGCTTGACTGCCTTCCCATCGCCGATCCGGGGGTCGACTGCGGCGGCGGCAATTCCTCCGATTTGTCCACGGTGGAGCTTGGAACCGTATGGGGCAGCTCCCCGACCATGTGGTTCGTGCATGACATGGACCGGTTGTCCGAGCTCACGGGATGCGTTCGGTATTCGCAGTCTGAGGACGGCTGCGGCCCCGAGGGTGGCTATCACCTGAATTGGCAGCCGGAGGGCGACACGATGGTGTTCACCGACTTCGTCGGCCTGGCGGATGAAGCCGGGCAATCCGCCCTGAACAACTGGACCGCCCAACCCTGGACGATCATCTCCTGATGGGAGGCAGCGTGTCGGCGCAAAAATCTACTGAACTGATAATCGGCCTCGGAGTGGTCCTAAGCCTCCTCACCGCCGGCTGCCAGGCGGCCGGGGTTACGGACAAGACCGGTAGTGACGTCACCGTGCTTCGCTTCGCGACCATCGACAACCTCGACCCGAACGGCCAGACGCCTGCACCGGCGACCTTCGTCAACGCACTGGAGCAACTGTCAGGTGGCCGGCTGACGGCCACGGTGCAGACCGACTACGAAAACGGCGCGGTGACCGCTGAGACCGACATCGTCAAGGCCATCGCGTCAGGAGACCTCGACGGCGGCTGGCCGGCCACGCGGTCGTTCAGCCGGGCTGGCATCAGGGGGCTCGAACCGGTCGAGGCTCCACTGACCCTGACGAGCTACGCAGCGCAGAGGGCATTGGTCACTGGCTCGGCCGGCCCGGCGCTACTGAGGACGCTGCACGGCTCGGGAGTCGTCGGTCTCGGCCTCACGGTCGGCGCGCTGCGCCGACCGTGGGCATCCGCGGCTGCCTTGGTCGACGCAGAGCAGTGGCGTGGCGTCACGTTCCGCTCCTACAACTCGCCAGTTCAGGAGGACACCATCCGCGCTCTGGGAGGCGTACCGATCCGCGCCAGCTTCGACTTTCCCGATCTGGTGCGGGCCGGCAGCCTAGAGGCGGTGGAGACCGACGTCGCGCAATACGCTGTCAACGGGTACGGCGCCCTACTGCCCCAGGCGGTCGGAAACGAGGTGCTCTGGCCCCGGATGGCGGTTCTGTCGATAAGCCAGCAGAGGTTCGACTCCTTGACGAGCGAGCAGCAAGGATGGTTGAGACAGGCAGCGCAGCAGGCAGTGCGGGCCTCCGTGGACTTCGATTACGACGAGACAACCCTGGCCGCCGCTCTGTGCACACAATCAGTCCGATTCACCAATGCGACCACGCAGCAGCTCGCCGACCTGAGACGCGCAGTGCAACCAGTCCTCGACGCGCTCGAGCGGGATCCAGTCACCGGGCCGTCGATGGCAGAGGTGCAGAAGGTCGGGGCAGAATACCCCTCCCCCGATGTCATCGACGTCCCCGCTACCTGCCGTCCGTCGTGAGCTGGCCGCCATCAGAGGCCGGGAGGGATGCACTCACCGTCGTACCACCGCCTGCGGGACTGTCTAACGCGAAGTGGCCGCCAACGGCCGCCAGCCGAGCTGCCAACCCCTGCAAACCCGAGCCACCTGAGTCGGCACCACCACGACCATCGTCGTGAACGCTGAGCAGTATTTGTTCGCCGTCACGGCGAAGGTCAATGACGACCTGAGTGGCAGCGGAGTGCTTCGCTGCGTTGGCAAGCGCTTCCGAACAAACGTAGAAAAGGGTTGTCTCCAGCGAACCGTCCGCGGCCATGCCCTCGGCCACCTCTACGGTGACGGGCAACGGGCTGCGGGCGGCGAGTGCCCCGATCGCCTCATCCAGACGACCGTCGCCCAGCGGCACAGCGGGCACTCCGGACACTATGCGCAAAATCTCGTCTGCAGCCGTCGCGATTTCGACAGCAGCTAGCTCGATCAGTGCCGAAGTCTCGACGTTCGACGCGGGTATTCGCCCCGCCAGCTCGGCGATCGCACCCTGGAGGAACACGCCCGTCTCCGTCCGGAGCCTCTCGGCGATACGTTCGCGCTCCCGGTCGGCGGCAGCCAGCAGTCGCGCCCGAGATGCCCTGACATCGGCCACGCGCTGCACTTGAAGATCGTGCAGTCGACTATTTACCACCGTGAGCCGGACGGCGGTGCCGACAGCCTGAGCCGTCGGCCCGTCCAGAACAGCAGAGGATGAGGTGACGACTCGGGCAAGCAGCTGATCGCCATCGAAGACCCTCAGGTCGGCTAAGGAGTGCACGCCAGGGCAGGACCGGCCATCTGGATCGACGTACCCGGCCGCGTTCGAATCCCAGAGATCGATGCTCAGCCCAGGATCGCCTAGGGCATCAGCCAGGACGAGGCGCAGTCCCGGCAGGCCCGCAAGTCGCTCATCGCCCAGAACCGTGTCCGTGAGCAATGCTCTGAATCGGGCGATCCGGCGAGTCGCAAACGGGAAACCGATCGCCACCGCTATCAAAGCGGATTCGTAGAGCACCAGTGGAGACAACGAGGAATTCCGAACGGACCACCATGTGAACAGCAGGACAGCAGCTACCGTCGACCCGCTGACGGCCGGAAACACCGCCGCCGGTGCGCCACGGGCTGCTACGAGAGCCACGATGGCCGCAGCGGCGAACAGCGCGGCGACCCACAGTTGCGGCAGCACTCCGAAAGCGACAGCGACCGCGCCCACAGCGCCCATCCGCCGAGGAATGCCGGAGAGTCGACCGCTCGGAAATGTCAACAGCGCCACGACCAACAGGCCCTGATGCAGCGACTGCGCCTCCGCCAGAACCGACCCCGCCAACCAGGCGGCCCCAACCGCGCCGAACACCAGCCGCTCGCGGTTGTCTCCGACTGCTATCACCGCTGCCCCTACGAAAATGCAGCCGACAGCAATGTCCAACGTCGTGAAAACTGGGGTGCCGCCTACAGCCCGGCTGTCGGCGATGGCCGCGAGCAAAGCCAACACCACAAAAGCGACGGCGGCGACCGCGACCACCAACAATCGGACGCGCGGCCGCGTGTGAGGCCCGGCCATGTCGTCAGTATTCCTCGGTTCCCGATCGGAAGCAGTGTCAGCACGGTATTCGCAAGTGGCCTCCTGGCTCCATTGTCTGTCTGCACGCAACTAGCGTTCAGGAGCCCGATGACAATGATTGGACCACTATCAAAGCCCCGCAGGCCGACGTGTGCGTCAGCACCAAGGCAGTTCATCGCCATCACCGCCTTGCTGACCATTCTCTCGTCCGGTTGCTCCGCATCAGGCACGACCAGGGCTAGCTCGGTGACGATAATCGCGCCGGACGTGACCGACTATCGCGGAGATCTGTCCCGACGCGGGCTTATGCCTGGGCCGGGGCTTGACGAAGCCCCAGTGATGCTGTGGCGCCATCAGGACCCGACATCCCTGGGCTTTCCGCCGGCAGTGGCAGGAGGTCAGGTCCTCATCCCGGAAGATCTCTCGCTACTGGCACTGGACCTGACGAGCGGCGACCCGGTCTGGAGCGTGCCGCTGGGGGCAACCATCAACGCGCCGATCACGGTCTCGGAGGGCACCGCCTTCGTGACCACCACCGATGGTGTTCTGCGGGCGATCGACCTTTCCAGCCATCGAGAGCGCTGGCAGTTCGCGGGCGCCGCGGACGGGGGCCAGATAAGCGTCCAGGACGACACTGTTTACCTCGGGACGCGGGAGCGCCGTTTCGTGGCGCTGAATGCCGCCACCGGAGCGCTGGACTGGTCGGTCGAGACCGGCACCAGCAGCGGGAAGAACGCAATCGTGAACGGCGTGGCGTACGTCGGCGGTGACGGGGGCAGCATGCTGACGGCCATTGCCCTCGGCAGTCGGACAATTTTGTGGACCTTCGATACCCACAGCGACCGGATAGCCACGCCATCGGTGGCCGACGGCACGGTCTACCTCGCCGGTATCGCCGCAGGCGGCCTCTCCGGGCGTAACACCAACCTGTTCGCCATCGACGCTGCCACCGGCGAGCAAGAGTGGACTTTCGCGGCGCCGATGGATCAGCCGATGGCTGCCTTCGCAGTGGGGAAGCACGACGTACTGATCGGTGTGGACGCCGCGCCGGGAACCCTGTACGCCATCGACCGAGTCACTGGACAGCTTCACTGGCAATCGGCCATCGCCGGTGCGGTCGACCGTCCGGCGCTCGTCGACGACGTGGTCTACGTGGCCGCCGGGCCAGGCGGCCTCCATGCGTTCGATCTCACGACCGGGCACGAGCTGTGGAGCGCCGCCGTGGACGGCTACTCCGAGGGAGTCGTCCTCACCGATGGGATCGCCTTGGTGGCTTCTCGGGACGCTCCGGACGCGCCCGGCACCATCACGGCATTTGTCGGCCGTAACGACCCGCGGGCCCCAGGTCGATAGTCGAGCCGACTTGCCACGCCCCGGCACGTCTGGATAGAGCGTCGTTCCAAATCATCACGGGGCGGTGGTCAACGACTCAGCGGTGCAACCATCTACGCGTGGCACGAAGTCGCATGGTCGTGTTTGCTCCGCTGGCAATCGCGTGTTCGGGCGTCGCGACATGCCTGATCACGCTGGCGTTGGCCGAGCGGACAGATAGGGCGTCCTGGCCCGGGCGCGACGTCCCGGCGGATGTGCTGCTCCTCCTGGTCGGTTGGGCCCTGATCGGCGCAGGGCTGTGGTTGATCGGGCGACCGGGAGATCGAGCCACCGGGGTCCTGCTGACCACGGCCGGGTTCGACTGGTTCGTCGCCGACTAGAACAACCAGTACGCCGGGTCGGCACTCGTCCTTACCGTCGGACTACGTCTGCACCGACCCGTCCGGCAACGGCCACGCCGGCCGTCACCCCAACAGCCGCCCGACGGCCGGTACTGCGGGCGGGCCGATGAGCGACGAGCAGAAGGCCGAGCGCAGAGCCCTGATCGAATCCAACAAGGCCAATGCGGGCGGCCAACGAAACCTGCCGGGCATTCGTTCGTGACTACCTCGACCGGCGCAGCGCCCCGAAGGGGGTCCTGCGGTACGCGGTCGACACCATGCTCGCCCAACGCTGGGCGCTGGCCCGCTGGTTCAACGGGATGGCCAACCAGGTCGAGTCCGAGGTCCGTGAGGCGTTGGGCATCACCAGCGCCCGGTCAGCGATGCCCGGCTTCCGCTGGCCGTGCTGGCCCAAGTCGCCGGTGCGATCGAATCCGGCATCCACCCACAGTCGTGGCGCCACTGCGGGATCGACGGCACGGAGCGAGCGGACCGATCGGCGATAGTGGGGCTCATAGTGGGGCTGGCCCGGAAATGGAGAAGGCCGGTCTCGCCCCGAAGAGCGAAACCGGCCTCCCACCTGCCTCAACCGTGCGCGCGCCCGGAGGGATTCGAACCCGCAACCTTCTGATCCGTAGTCAGATGCTCTATCCGTTGAGCTACGGGCGCAGTGGTCCCCGACCCGACGAGTATAGGGCGCCGGATCGGACGCGGAGGCTCGGGGATTTGAACCCCGGATGGGCGATAAACCCAAACCGCATTAGCAGTGCGGCGCCATAGACCGGACTAGGCGAAGCCTCCTGTGGCAGCCGTCGGGCCCGCCGCCAATGTCAGGCGGCGAGCCCCTGGGCTACCGGGGCATGAGGGTACACCGGGCCGACCGTACGACCCGAGGGCCGAGACCTGCCGGGCACCAGGGTGATCGCCAGCGCTCCCACTGCCGAGAGCGCCCCGAGCGCCAGCGCACCGGAGACTCCGAGGGTGGTCTCGACGACCGCTCCGGCCACGCCCGCGCCAACCGCGCTCGCGCCGAAGGCCACCGTCGCCGTCCAGGTGAACGCCTCGGTTGCAGCACCCGCGGGCACCAGGACCGAAACCAGCGAGTTCTGCACGGTGAGCGTGGGAGCCAGCGTCGTACCGCCGAGGAACAACATGACGCCGAGCACCAGGAGGTTGTCGGCCAGAACGAGCGGCAGCATTCCCAGGACGACGGCGAACAGCGCCCAGCGGTACTGCCGGTTCAGGGCCAGGCCAGGATGCCGGGCACCGAACCACAGCCCACCGATCGCCGAGCCCAACGACCACACGGCGATGAGTACGCCGGACATGCTCGGCGAGCCGAGTCGGTCAGCAAAGGCGGGTACGCCGACCTCCAGGCAGCCCAGGCCGAACATCAGCGCGCAGCCGGACAGCAGCAGCCGTGGCATCCCGGGCGCGCGGACCGGACCCGGGCGCCCGCGAGCGCGTTGGACGGGTACGTACCCGCGGATCTCCGGGCTGCAGGCCAGCACCACGGCCCCGGTCGAGGACATGGCAGCGGCCAACCCGATCGCGACGATCGGAGAGGTCAGCACAACGAGAATGGCCACCACCGCAGGGCCGGCCACGAAGACCAGCTCCACACTGATTGCATCAAGGGCGTACGCGGCCTGCCGTACCGGGCTGCCCTCGGTGACCCGCTGCCAGACGGCTCGAACGGTCGAGGAGACCAGCGGCATGCCGGCCCCGGCAGCGATACATGCCAGCAGCAGGGCCCACAGCGGTGCTCCGAGGATCACCGTGACCACGAGTCCGGCGAGCAGGAACGGGAAGATCGTGGCGGTCACGAGCAACAGCCTCGAGGCGCCCCGGCGGTCGGCGTACCGGCCGTACAGCGGCGCAAAAGCCGCGATCGAAAGACCGTAGGCCGCGGCCGCCAGGCCGGCAATCGCATACGACCCGGTGTGCTGCTCGACCAGCAACAGCAGGGCCAGCGGCACCATGGAAGCCGGGAGCCGGCCGGCGAACCCGGCCAGCAACAGGGTTGGCGCGCTGGAGATCCTCCAGACAGTGAGGTACTGACGCATGATGGTTCGCCTCCTCCGGCGATTCGCAACAAATAGGACGTAGGGATCAAAACGCGGTAAAGTCCTTACCCACGTGCCAGGTTAGCTGCGCCCGCGTAGGGAGTCAAATGGATTACGAGGCCTACACATCACCATCGACGGAGCTTGCGATCGACCTCGCGAACCTCGACTCCTCCGAACCTGCCGCGATCGAGAATTTCCTTGCTGTCCATGAGGAATGGCTCACGCCGCGGACGCGACTCACCCTGCGTCCGGCCGAGCGCGACGAACTCGCCGGTGTCGCCGCGATGATCCGCGCAGTCGCTGCTGCCGAGGACGAGGAGTCGGTGATCGAGCGGCTCAACGCGCTCCTCGCGAAGTCCACACCGCATCCTCGGGTCACCAATCACGACGGGCGGCTGCATGTCCACTACAGCCGGGATCACTCGACCGCTGTGGAACAGCTCACGACCACTGTCGCGGTCGGCATCACGTTGCTGGTGACCGCTCATGGCTGGGAACGGCTGGGCATCTGCCACGCCATGGACTGCCAGGACGTCTTCATCGACACCTCGCGCAACCAGACCCGGCGGTTCTGCTCCGGTACCTGCTCGAGCCGGAGCAGTGTTGCCGCCTATCGCGCCCGGCAGCGGGAGCGGCCGGGCGGAGCGGAACCCACAGCGTGGCTGGGGTGAGGGAGGGGCGGCCGGGCGGAGCCGAACCCACAGCGTGGCTGGGGTGAGAAAGGCCTGACCCCATCCTCCGGCGGTTTGCTGGCAAACCGCCATCCAGTGTCCGCGGCGAGCTGAGGCCGTGGCGGTTTGCTGGCAAACCGCCAACTACGCTCTCCGGATGCCCACGCGACGGAGCACGGCGCTCGATCTCCAGCTCTTCACCAGCGTGCACGATCTCCCGAGCAATCCCACTGACCGCTGGCTCACCTGGCTGTCGCAGGCAGCTAACAAGGGCAAGCTCTGGCTCGTCATCGCCGCCGTCCTGGGCATTCGCAAGGGACCGACCCGTCGGGCGGCGCTTCGGGGTATGGGCTCACTCTGGGTCAGCAGCGCGCTCAGCAACGGCCTGATCAAGCCGATTTTCCGACGCGTACGGCCGGTTGCCTATCCCGACATTCCGCTCACTCGGACTCTGCGCCGCGCCCCGAGAACCTTCTCCTTTCCCAGCGGCCACTCGGCCTCAGCGGCCGCCTTCGCAACCGGGGTGGCGCTCGAGGCACCGCTGCTCGGCGCAGCAATCGCCCCGATCTCGCTGGCCGTGGGCTTCTCCCGGATCCGGGTCGGCGTCCACTACCCCGGTGACGTACTAGCCGGATTCGCCATCGGCAGCACCCTCGCGCTGGCCTCGCAGCACTGGTGGAAGGTCCGACCCACCCGGCCGGCCAAGGTACGTACGACACAGGTCGCCCCGGCGCTACCGAAGGGTCATGGCCTGATCATCGCGGTCAATCCGAACTCCGGCAGCGCCAGCGACGACACGACCGAGCAGATCCGGTCTGCTCTGCCGGACGCTGAGATCGTTGAACTTGCTCCCGACAGCCTCCTTGCCGACGTGCTCGACGAGGTCGCCGGCCGCGCCAAAGCCCTGGGGGTTGCCGGCGGAGACGGAACGGTGGCTGCGGCGGCGGCCATCGCGATCGAGCACGACCTCCCGCTGGCCGTGTTTCCCGCCGGCACGCTGAACCACTTCGCCGCTGACGTCGGGATCTCCTCGATCGAGGA
>Ga0136617_10004397_pt1 | contig 12609 bp, 12 predicted proteins | sample AntDrymUQ3222106_2_FD_129672 | JGI IMG/M metagenome (GOLD analysis project Ga0136617, IMG submission 129672) | Polar desert sand microbial communities from Dry Valleys, Antarctica - metaG UQ322 (21.06) | ecosystem: Environmental > Terrestrial > Soil > Desert | place: Antarctica: Dry Valley...
CGAAACGAAGTACAGTGTTCCGTCCGCCGTAATCGAGGGGCAATACTCATTACTCGCTGTATTCACTATCTCCGGAATGCGCCGCGGAGCTCCCCACGGAGCGGACACTTCGGTGCGGTCCACCACCCAGATGTCGCGGGTACGTTGCGCGGGTCCCGCTCCATCTGGCGGGCGAGTGGAGCTGAACCACAGCTGCAGGCCGTCTGGCGAGAGAAATGGCTCGCGGTCGCTGTGAGCTTTCGAGAACGAAAGCGTGTCTGGCGCCGACCAGCGCGCCCCATCCCGGGATGCTGCGCGCACGATTGTGTGTTTCGACCAGTTGGGCGAATGGCGGGTGAAATAAAACTCCCGGCCGTCAGCTCGCATGGTACCGAACGACTCGCCGCCGGAATCGGTGGTCACCTGGTGCAACGCAAATGCTGTCGGCTCCGCCAGCCTCCTCAACTCGATGGAAACGCCGCCTCGTCGCACCGCTGAGAGGACTACGCGCTGAGTATCTGCCCCCGTAACTCGTTCACCGACCCCTGCAAGTGAATCAGATCCGCCTGCAAAGCGGAGCCGGACGCGCACCGGCCTCTGAAGCTGCAGAACGAAGGTAAGACTGTCACCTCGATGTTTGAGCGAGGACGCCGGGATAGCGTGAGCGGAATCCGGGAGCCGCACGGAACCCCAAAGCCGGGTCTCTTCCTGCAGAATTTCGAGTCGCGCTTCCCCCGAAACTGCGGGAAGTCCCCTGAGCGCGAAACTGCCTGCTGGCGTCGACGAGTGTGTGCCGGAATCAGGCCGCCCCGCGGCGTGTCCGCAACCGAGTGTTAACATGGCGGCGCAGAAGATTACTATCGGCGCGAGTCCTTCTCCGGTCATTCGCGGCACACCCCCGTGAGCTGTGAAGCGCTGTGACGAATCATGAACTCAGCATCCACGCTGCGATTGGCGCGATTTTTCTCCAACGGCCTTGAAGAAGGTGTAGCAAAAAACACCGTCTATCTCGGCCGTTCTATAAAGAGCCCGAATTCCTGCATCGAATAGCTCCGGCTTCACCATGCCGGCCGTGATTGCGGGTTCGCGAACTCCCTCGATCATTGCGGTGAACGTCTTTTTTGTGAACCCGTCAACGAGATCCGGTCTGCTGGAATCCACATACACCATTCGCGGAGAAACGCGGACCGCATCAAAACCGGCCTGCCGCAGTAGAGGATAAAGCTGCCGGCCCACGAGAGCATTGCCACCGGCCGCCCGCTGCAATTCGACCTGGCAACCGATCGCCATGCGGGCAGCGTCGCTATCAGGATGAAAGTAGGCCGACCCATGGTCCCCCTCGATGACGGTGATCGTCCCACCTGGCCTGAGCAGTCCTCTCAGTTGGACGAGGGCTTCAACAGGATGGGAAAGGTGCTCCAGGACGAAACAGACGAAGACGTGGTCGAAGGATTCCGGTTCGAAAGGCAATGCGAAGATGTCCGCCTGCTGGAATTGCACGCTGGTGACACCGGCCGCGTCCGCGTTGGCTCGGGCTTGTGCGACGGAGCCCGCGGAGATATCGACCGAGGTGATGCGTGCGCCCGGACTATTGCGTGCAAGCGGTATCGTCTGGGCACCTATACCACATCCAGCCTCGAGGACGGAGCTGCCATCGGGGAACGCGGTGTCCGAGTGAAGTAGATCCACCAGCGTTTGCGCCTGATCCTGCAGGCGTACGTTCTCCATTCGGTCGTAACCGTGCACATAGATGCGGTTCAATGCTGCACTCTCACGAGGGGTCGAACCCGCCGCTGAACGAGGCCCATTCCGGCGACGTTGTGATTATCTCCGCGCCCGCTGTAGCGTGGTTAGACACTACCCGCACCCCCCATCGGGATTCTCGCGTGTCCGGCGTGCGACATGGACAAGGCGGACAAGTCTTTTTTTCATCCTTTTTATCCTCTCATCCTGTCAATTGCCAGGCCCTGACCAGGCGATGATTCCTGAATGGTGAATCGCTTGACGTAATGTACCGCATCATGTATAATGACCGTAATACTTTTCTGGTCACTTAGTCACTACCATGTCTCGAACGTTGCCCCCACATCTCGCCGGCCAAGATCTGCGCGAGACGATCCTTGACGAAGCTGACGCGCTCCTCGCCCGCTTTGGATATGCTCGCTTCACCGTCGATGAGCTCGCCCGCGCAGTCGGCATCGGCAAGGGCACCGTGTACCTGCATTTCCGTAGCAAGGAAGAGGTCACTCTCTCGGTGATCGATCGCGTTGTGCTCCGCGTAGAGCAGGCCCTTTCGGCGCTGGTCGCTGGATCGGCAGACGCGCCCGACCGGCTCCGCGAAATGCTGGTCGCACGCGTGCTACTGCGGTACGACAGCTTTGCGCACTACCAGGGAAGCGTTCAGGAGCTGGTGGGAGCACTTCGCCAATCGCTTCACGTTCGCCGCCAGGATTTTGCACACCGCGAGGCGGGCATCCTTGCGCGTGTCATCGCCGAGGGCATCCAGGCCGGTGATTTCGCTCGGCGCGTCCCATTGGAAACGGCTCACTTGCTGATGCTGGCCACCGAAGCCCTCATGCCGTCGAATCTGAGCGCACGGGACATCGGCGACCGCATCACCGTCCAGGCTCGCTCCAAAGCTTTGGCGGATGTCCTCGTTGAAGGTCTTCGTGGTGCGCCTCGAGGTCGTCCCTCGCGGACCCGCAGCATTACGGCGCGTGCGCGCGTCTTGAAGAAGGTGCGATGATACACGACCGGCGCGACGCCACCTGCGTTAACGAAGCAAAAATGGATTCGCGAAGCCGCAGGTTTCGTCGCGCACTCTCTATCCATTCCCGAATGTTCGCCGCCGCCTGCAGTGCTGCGACCATGAGCGCCCTGGCGTTCGTCCTGACTACCGGCTGTGCTTCATCTCCTCCTGACCCACTTCCGGCAACCGTAGTGCCACCTCTCAACACCCCAGCGACGCGCTTGCTCGCCGCATGGGTCGCCGCCTACAACTCGGGCAGCGTCGATACTCTGAGTGCGTTCGCCGCTGGAGCTTTCACCGCAGCAGCCCTCGCTCGTACTCCGGCCGCGCAACGCGCCGCCTCCGACGCCTGGGTGTTTCTGAATGTTGGTCCGATCGAGATCGTGGAGGTCGACAGCGTTAGTGGCGACACCGCGGCTTCCGCGATTGTGCGACAGTCACGGCTCGGCGCTTGGGGACGAGCCCGGGCAAGGGTCACAGCTGATTCGGCTCACCCGCTCTTGAGTGCTGGACTGTACGCGTATCTCGAGGATGCCCCACTCCGGTTTCGCGAGAAATACGGGCCGATGGACGACGCCGCACGCATCCACGCTGTCGTTACGGCCCTGGAAACATTGGCAGCGGCAGATGCGTTTTCCGGCGTGGTGCTAATCGCACGCGGCGACTCGGTGCTTCTCCACAGGGCGTACGGCTTTGCGGACCGCGAGCAGAGTGTCCGGAACCACGCCGACACACGATTCGAGCTAGCCTCGGTCGGTAAGATGTTTACGGGCGTCGGCATCGCACGCCTGGTGGAGCTCGGCAAACTTGCGTTCGATGATACTCTGGCGACGCTGCTGCCTGACTACCCGAACTCCGAAGCTGCGCGCCGCATCACGGTGCACCACTTGCTCACACACTCGTCGGGCGTGCTCGATTATCTGGAGCAGGACAGGTATCAGGAAGCCAAGCGAGCGGGCCGCATCAGGGGGCTGGCCGACATCTGGCCGTTCTTCGCTTCCGACACGCTCCGTTTCTCCCCTGGCACGCGAGTCGAGTACAGCAATTCAAACTTTGCGCTGCTCGGCGCTGTGATCGAGCGCATATCTGGTCTGTCGTTCTCCGAATTTGTGCGCAAGCATGTGTTCGATCCTGCCGGCATGCGGGAGACCTGGGTTACTGACAGCTCAACCGGCTGGCGTGCTCTCGGCTACACGCGGTTCGATGGGCATGGGCCCGATCTCACTTCGTGGCACGCGGTGCCACCTGCTGGCGCGGCGGGCGGGCCAGCGGGAGGAGGAATCGCTTCCGCTGGCGACCTCCTTCGTTTCGCGCGGGCGCTTCTCGCACACAAACTCCTCAGCCCGGCGATGACGAGCGCCATCCTCGTTGGACGTATGTCTTCCGGGGCCGGCGAACGCGTCGGCTATGGCTTCGACGAGACAACCAGGCGCGGGGTGCGCTACGTGGGACATAACGGTGGATATATGGGAACCTACAATGAGGTCGACATCTATCCCGAGTTGGGATACACAACGGTCGTTCTGTCGAACTACGATACCATGGGGCCGCGGGCGGCGGCCGAGGCTGTCCGGCGGGCGCTTGCCAGACGCTGACGGGACAGTCCGCTCCCGATGGTCACGACCGCGTGGACCAGGTCTCCCCCACTTTGCCGCGCGCTTTCCGGATGCGGCTCCAATACCACCAGTCGCATTGCTCTACCGGCAGATGGGGATCACGAGCCTGAGCGACCGCGGCGGCGAACACATCCAGCAGGCAAACGTCATGACGCACTCCGCTCTCCAGGCACACTCTCTCATACAGATCGCCCGGATCGCGCGCCGCAAGCTGTTCAACAGTCGTGACGCCAATTCGAGCGAGGTCCTGTACGGTAGCGGAGCCCACGGACCTCAGGTCACGCAAGCTCCGGCTCTCAGCGCCGGCGCGGGCAGCTCGTCTGATCACTCTTTCCTCTCACCGTGAACGCTAAAATCAGCCCTGACCGATTTGCCGCGTCTCTGCAGCATTCAGGGACTGCGAGGTAGATATCGTTCCGGAATCGGCATTCCGGGCCGCTCACTATCCCAGAAAACGGTGACTATCCACCATCGCCGGCCATCATTGAGGAGCTGTATGCTGTTGATGCCGCGGGCAAATGGCTTGGGATCGTTCGCATGTCCGCGCGACTCGTATGTGCTGAACCGGTGAGTTACGGATCCGAATGTCTCACTGATCTGCGCCGCTTCTCGTTCGAAGAATCCCTGTGTCTCGAGTCCGCCCGACCCCGAGATGTACTCATTCACTGTCATGACCAGTGGCTGGATTTTGCCGGTAGAGTCGCGGCGCGCGCGCGCCACGATGAGCCGCGCCTCCGGAAGAAAAAGAGCTCGGAATCGGTCCCAGTCACGTTTCTTCCCGGCGGGGCCGGAGATCGCGCCATATAGCGCACCGATTATGGAGTCAGCCGTCGACACGTCGACGGCGCTCGCAGAAACGGCAGGGGAACCGACCCGCGAGGCGCCTCCAATCCCCTCCACCTGGGCAGATGCCGGCCGGCTTCCAGATACAAATGCAGCCAATGCGACTGCGCTCAGGATCGTTCCGCATCGAGAAATGGTCGTCATATGGCAGCGCAAGTGTCGGGTTCGAGTCAGCGGTTACTCCTTACTGCTAGCGGCGAGCATCCGCTCGTGAGGGATCGTCGTCAATCGGGAGCTCGCCCAGCCCCTGATCTTTTTAGCACGCGCGCCAGCTCTGTGTCAATGCCGGCACTAGCGCTATCGTCCCACTCCCAGGGGCTGGGTGCGCCGGCGCGTGATTCCTGGAGCCGATACAGCCAGGAAAGTCCTTTCGCCCCAGAGTAACGATCCTCAAGGCGGTATGCTGAATCCCTCAGTGCCTCGTCCAGGGAGATGAATCGCGCTCCCTCGGCCGAGAGCGCGCCGAGTAGCTCATCGAGATTGTCAGCTGTCATCTCATTCGCGTGGAGTAGCAGGATGTGGCTCACCTGCCTGCCGAGTGATTCGGTTGAGACAGTTCGGAAGTGTCGTACGGCAGCCAGATCATGGCGCAGCATCAGGCGCCCGTAAGCGCGCACGCCTGCCGTGTCACCCCGTTCGACGGCTACGCGGTACGGAGCCGCGATGAGATAGTCACTGTTGTCGATAGTTACATGAGCATTCTGGTAGCCAAGCTCCTGCAGCACCGCTTTCGCAATGTTACGCTGTTTCGCGGTAGCTCCCTGATGCAGTAACGGAAAGCGAAAGAATTTTACTGGGCGATCGAGCGCGGCGCGCAGAGTTCCGTCGCAGTCGCGGACAGCTGCCGCCCAGGCATCTGGAGGCACGCGGTGCAGATCCCGGTGTCCACTGGTGTGATTGCCAATGCTCGCGCCGCCACGCTCCCATTGCCGTACAACACGAACGACACGCGGGTCGTTGCCACGGCAGTTGACGAAAACGGCTACCGGAGCGCGGTGCCGCCGCAAGGCGTCCTGAAGCTGGGTCGTCCGTCGCGCGAGCGTTGTGTCGTCGGGCCATGCACCATGCCAGGGAACATCGTCGATGGTTATTGCTACTCGAAATGTCGCGGTAGACTCAGCAGAGCTGCGCTGCAGATGCGGTCGCTCCGCGCTCCGCTCTGTCGCGCTTAGCGAGATGGCGACGGCGTATACCCACGCGCATATCCCAACGACCGCCAGTTTCACGCGCGGGTGCGCCGTTGCCGACACTCGAGACTACGGACAGGCGAAAGGATCACACCGCTGCTCTATGCCGAGTCCGAGGTACATCGTGTTGGGCCGGTTGGGCGCAAACGCGATTGCGCTCACGTCCTGGTAGCTGTTATGCCGGACCTGATATCGCCGACTGGGAAAATCCAGCTCGCATCGGTCGTGTACCAGATGCCTGTATTGCTGGTTCCCGCATATGCGCGATTGAAGTTGGCCGGATCGAAGGCGACCGTATACACCGTACTCGATACCGGAACTGCTGTGCCTACCGCACGCCATGTGCTTCCGCCGTCATTCGAGTCGTGCGTGCTCCCGCGCTCATCCGCCAAGCGCAGGACTTCGGCCGGCAGCCTGCGAACGGAGACGCCGCGCACCGCCGCCCCGGGCGGCGTCAACACGCTTACGCCGCCATTGATATCGATACGGTACAGACCACTTCGTGAATCAGGCCAGGCGTACGCGTGCGTCTCGGACGCCGCCACCACCGGCGTGTACTCCAGCGGAAGAGTGCCGATCTGCGTCCATGTGCATCCCGCGTCCTCGGACAGGAGCACTGTTTTAGCATGCGCCGCCAGCAGTCTGGCGGATGTGAGCGCGACTAGCCCGCGCGTGTATTTCACCCCACTCAACCTTTGCGCCGTGGAAATGATCGTCTCGCCACGGTCGAGTGAAAAACTTACCGCGGCCGTTCCCGCCACCCTCGTACAAGATGGCGGATCGAGTTCATCGGGTTCGGTGAGGCCCTTGTCCGAGCACGCGGCCAGAAGGAGGAGCGAGAAAAACCTGCTCAGACGAACAGACGGCATTTGATTCTCCGGTGGTGGCGGTCTCGCGCTTGATAGCAGCGAGCGACCGCCGTACCAGTAGATAACCTTGTGTGAGCTCCAACCGTCACGCACCCACCGCACACGCCCAGCACTGGCCAGATATGGGCATGGTCGGGCCACATACGGAATTCAGGACACGACAGATTGTTTGGCTGGTTACCAGTCCCCGCGCGCTTCCACAGAGCAAATGACCTTGCCGAGCGAGGCACCCTCGCCGATGCACGGGCGCGCTACTCGGGTTTGTCGCCCATCGCGCTGCTCCTGGCGTCTGGACGCTCGCAACGTCCGACCGTTACGGAAACACGCACCTTGTCTCGAGCACTTCCGGTTGTTGCCCTTCCCAACACCATGCAGCCGCGGCGTTGACGGAGTGGCTGCGGACCCGGGGCGACGTGATAGGACTTTGGCTAGTGCTCTCGGCCGCTTACGGCGGGTGCCCCGTTCGTTCTCCCGTTTGTTTCGACGGCTGCCTGTGTCGCGGGTTTGAAAACGATCGCATTCCGATCACGCACCCTCACGTGCGGCATAGCGTTCCCCGCCGATCAGCCCGCACGCATGCGGTCGCGTGTTTCGGAATGTCAGCGGTAACGTGCGGCCGCATGGCAGGCGATTGTAGCCGGGCGGCAGGTTCGGTCCGCACTGCTGCACATCGAAGTGGAGATGCGGCTGGCCGCTCTGACCGGAGTTGCCACTTCGGCCGATGACCTGACGCTGGCGGACCGAGTCGCCCTCGCTCACCAGGGCGCCATTCTGCGTGAGATGGAAGTATCGGGCGACCGTCCCATCGTCATGTCTGACGAAGACGTAGTTCTCCTTGAGATCCTCATCGTTTCCGTCCGGAAAGCTCTCCTGAATCGCTACGACAACGCCCGGACGTGCCGCGACAACAACACTGCCGACCGGCATCTGAAAGTCGACCGCATACAGACCCACGCCACGATTGCCCGGTGCGAAATGCTCAGTGCTCCGGATAACCTGCCAGTCGCGGCCTGTCTCATACGGCAGGATGTACGGGGAGCTGGCGTCCGCAGTGAACGCGGGACACTCCGGCGCCGGTCCCTGCACAAGCGACGTGTCGCGCTGCCCAGCTCTCACCGCGGCTTCATCTTGCATTTCGCCGCCGGTCCCCACTTCCACATCAGGCGTGGCGACGTGCGCGGCGGGACGGCAGGACGCTCCCGCGGCCAAGAGGACTAGTACAATACTGGTGCTACGCATCAGAAAGGTCCTCCAACGAAGCGATGGTTTCATAGGATCAGCGGTCTCTCATCGGCCGCCCGCAGCACACTGGCCGTACACCAACAGGGTTCAGCGGCGTTTCGCGATCGCCGCCTTGAGATCCGCGAGCGTTCCGACCCTGCCGTGGACGCCAGCGATCGTCTCCACATGTAGCCCCAGCCGCTCCAGGGCGCGACCGAACTCCAGCGTAAGTGTGTTGGCCGGTCCGGGCTCACCGCGGTCAGGCAGGATGAGCAGATCGCCCTGAAAGACGAGCTTCTCCTTCGGCATGTAGGCGAGGACGATCTCGTCCACGTGCGATGTCGGCCCGATGTCGTGCAGCTCGACCGTCATATCACCATCGGTGAACACGCGCTTCGTGGTGAACGTCTCGATGACAGGCTTCCGCGGCGACGCTGAAAGTGCGTCCGGCCGCAAGGTGTGGCGAGCGTTGGCGACGTGCTCGACGAACCCGCGATTGGTTGGCGTCGTCACGATCGTCACCCCCTCGGCGATGTACGGTCGCAGTCCGCCGGCGTGATCGTCATGATGATGGGTGAAGGCCGCGTAGCGTACCGGCTTGCCGGGCACGGTTCGCCGCACCGCATCCAGCACAGCCGTGGCCGCAGCCTGTGGTGTGGGCGTCTCGATCACGAGGACGTAATCGCGAAAGGCAACGAACATCACGCGGTTTCCGCCTGGTAGCTGCTGCATCAACCACACGTTGTCGGCCAACTTCCTGACCTGCTCCGCCTCGGGACCGCTGGGCCGCGCGTCGCTCAGGTCCGCAAATCCGGATGCGGGGGGCACGAACAATGACGACGCTGGCGCCGTGTTGATGGAGATCGCCAGTGTATCGTCACGAATGAGCTCTCCGTTGCGACGCTCGATCAACCGCGTCGGCACGGGGATGCCCTGCTCGAACCGATAGCCCGAGTAGGTGTAGGACGCGAGTTGGTCTCCGTCGACGGCGTCGTCGCGCAGCCACTCGAGCTGCACGAGTCGCTTGGTTGCCGCGTCGATCCAGAGCTCGTAAACCGCACCATTCGGCTCGGCGTAGCTCACGCCGTGAAGGGTCGCCCCCTTCTCTGATCGAGTGCCGAGCCAGCGCACTGTCTCCGCGCGGTCGCGTAGCTGGAGGAGCTGAAAGGCCGGCAGCTCGCGACGTGCCGGGTGCGTCGCGATGGAGGCGCCGCCGGGAAAGCGGATTACGGCGTCGCCGAGCCCGGCGCGCGCCGGATCGTAGAAGAAGCCACCCTGTGGGGTGGTGATGTTCGTGCCGCCGAACAGAAAATCGCGCGGATAGCGGCTCTCGCTGTAGCGCATCAGACGATTGTTCTTGAAGTCCATTACCAGGTCGGTGCGCGTGGGCTGAGTGGTCCACGGGCGGGCGAGCCGCTCGCTCTGATACGCCATCCATCGCGTGCCGCGGTACGTCATCGAGACGTTCTCGATCGCCCGAAGCCGCGCGACACCGCCATGCGTCGTGATTGCGCTATCAACGAGCGCGAGGGCGCGCGCCGTCGAACGCAGGCCTGACGACGACGCCTGGCCGGCGAGTGGATCCGCCAATGTCGCGAGGATCGTGGCGGCGATGAACGATAGGCGAAGGCGTCGCATGCGGGACTCTCGTGTAGGATTTCCGAATGCTGTCGTCAGCTGCGCGTCCCAACAAGCGCGAAGGGATGAAACGTCCTCATGGTGTGACGAAAATCCTTTACCTGCCTGTTTTCCAAACAGATCGATCACCAGGCAATTACGGGACGACGCAACGACCATGGCGAGTTGAGAAAGAAATCGTCGCGAAGCGCCTCGGCGCGGAAGTTTTTTCTCGTCCCCACCAATTGGGAATGCGACCGGGCGGCTCCCGGCCATTGGGCGGCAATGCGCTACAGGACTGGCCGATGCAGCGGTTGCCGATATACCTGAGCATTTTGGTAACCGAGCTCGAATTGTCGCGGGCACGCCTATTTCGGCGCGGCCGCGGAACACAGCACACTCGGCGAAGCGTACTGCCCGGTAGACGTCTCATCTGATTTTCTGCGAAACACGATTCCGCCGGATTCCAGCTGCGTGCTCGCCCCGTCTACGACACTGAATGTGACTTCCTGCTCGCCATAGCTGGCGTTCTCCCATCGCGCCATGAACCTCTCGCCGTCCCAATACTCAAGAGGAGCGGTGTGACGAGGGCCAAACCAGAGCGTGAGTCGCCCGTTTTGTGCGCGGACAACGGCGTGCCCATACACGCTATCGCTGTAGGTTCCGGCGTACGCGGACAGCGCACGCGGCGCGCGCGACCCAGCGCGCCTGGAAGCGTACAGCTTCTGGCGGCTTTCCTCCTCCTCGCGCCCGGCCTTCTCGGCAGCCACAAGAAAAGTCTTGCTCCAATCGACTGACGGCGCCGCGAGAATTCGATCCAGAATCCAGTTTCTCAACACGTCCGGCAGGTCATTCGCGAATCCCTGATTTCCGCGATTCGAAAGCACAACGATTCCGGCGCGCTGAGCCGGCAGTAGCGCTGCCTCCGAGCGGAATCCGTCGATCCAGCCGCTGTGTCGCACCAGCTTTTCACCGCGGTAGTCCAGTACGGACCATCCCATGCCGTAGCCCATGAAGCGTATTCCGGGATACCTCGCGCTCGAGACGGGCCGGATTGCAATGGGAATCTGAATTCGGTGCATTTCGGCAAGCGCTGCGTGGCTGAGGAGGCGTTTGCCCTCGAATTCTCCGTCGGCCAATTGCATGCGCAACCAGTTGGCCATGTCCGACACGCTTGCAGTTATCCCACCAACCGGTGCCGCATTATCGAGATTCAGCCGCGGGATGACTGCTGGTTTTCCTTTCGTCATTTCATGCGGCTGGGCGACATTGCTCATGTCTCGCAATGCGCAAACGCTGGTGCGGCTTCTCAGCATTCGCAGCGGAACAAGGAGTTCGTCGCGCACAAACACATCCCACGATCTGCCTGCGCGAGCTGCGATTGCCTCGCCCGCGGCAAGGTACATCAAATTGTTGTAGAGATATCGCGAGCGAAAATCCGAATCGAAGTCCAGGAGGCGCATCTGCCGCAGGATTTCTGCCCGATTGTTCTGGCCGCTCAGGCGGAGCCAGTCCCCGCTTGTAAGTCCCGTGCGGTGTGCAAGCATGTCACGCAGCGTGATGTGTTCGGTCACCCACGCATCGCGCAGACGAAAGTCCGGAAGCAGGGTCTTCGTGAGCGTGTCCCAGCCGACTGCACCACGATCCACCAGGATGCCGGCGGCGGCCGCGGTGAACGACTTGGTCAGCGAAGCAATGGCGAAGACCGTTTGGTCGGTGACGCGCGCAGGCTGTCCGGCTTCCAGTACACCATAACCGCGCGCCAGGAGCACGCTGTCATTTCGAACAAAAGCGATTGCAAGTCCGGGTACCTGCCAGGCGCGCATCGCCTCGTCGACATAGCGATCCAATCCTGGAATCGGTTCCGATTGGGCGGCCGCACCATGCGACCCGAGCATTGTGAGCACAGCGGCAGCGCTGGTAAGACTCTTGAATTGCACGAATTGCCTTCCTGGAGAATGAATCGTGGGGCGCGTGTCGGCGAGGGGGTGGCCCCAGTGGGCCGCTGTCGCCGTATTGCAGCCGCTTCGGTTGGAATGCTCGTCTACTCCCAGCGTTGGACTGTTGAGACGACCGGATAGTTTGAAGTTGACACAATGGTTCCCCGATATTTCCTCAAGCGGCTAAAGTTGGCATGGCATTCTCGCTTGATGCCTGGCATCCTGACGCTGGCCAATCGCAGCCGTCACCGTTCTGCCTTCCCGTGCCATAGGAGCGAAGCATGTCACGCATGGCTGTTCTGCTCGCACCCTGCCTTTTGCTCGGCTGCCCGGCGCCCGCCCCTCGCGCCGCCCCATCGGCGACTTCGATTGCCGCGCAAGGACACGACGGTGAGCTGCTTCAGCGCACCGTAGACTCCACTGTTCGGGCGGTGCTGGCGGCGCGCGACATACCAGGTACAGCCGTGGCAGTGGTGCGCGGCGACAGAATAGTGCTCGCGACGGGCTATGGTGAAGCGAACCGCGAGCGAAACGAGCCCGTCACGCCGGATACTCGCTTTCAGATCGCCTCGCTCACCAAGCCGTTTA
>Ga0136617_10004398_pt1 | contig 12609 bp, 9 predicted proteins | sample AntDrymUQ3222106_2_FD_129672 | JGI IMG/M metagenome (GOLD analysis project Ga0136617, IMG submission 129672) | Polar desert sand microbial communities from Dry Valleys, Antarctica - metaG UQ322 (21.06) | ecosystem: Environmental > Terrestrial > Soil > Desert | place: Antarctica: Dry Valley...
GGCGGCGAGCGGCCCATGCTGAACTACCAGTACCGCAATCGCTTCCGGATCGACGACTTCGTCGCGAGCGCCGAGCTGTACCGGTCGATCCGCCCCGACCTGATCGTGAGCGGCCACTGGCCGCCACAGGAGGTGACCGACGAGCTCCTGGACGTCCTGCTCGCGGACGGCCGCCGGCTCGCGCAGCTGCATCGCGACCTGCTCCCACTCGGCGAGGTCGACTTCGGCGCCGCCACGTTCGACGCGGGCGGCTTCGGCGCGCGAATCGAGCCGTACCGCTCGTTCGTCCGCTCCGGCGACCGGCTCGCGCTCGACGTGATCGTCCGCAACCCGTTCGGGCGGGAGGCGGTGGCGAGCGTGCGCCTGGAGGTTCCGAAGGGTTGGCCGGCGCCGCCTGCGCAGGAGTCCTCGCTCGCGGCGCACGCAGAGGGGATCGTCCGCTTCGAGCTCCAGGCCGGCGCCGCTACCCGCCGGGCCAGGATCGGCGCGGACCTGACCGTCGACGGCGTCCCGTTCGGGCAGCAGGCGGAGGCGCTGGTGGACGTCGAATGAGCGAGCTCGGCTTCGAGGCGGCGAGCTACAAGCTCGAGCTCGCCGCCGACGGGCTGACGGCGACGCTCTCCTCGCGAGAGGGTGTCCGCTGGGCGACGCTCCGGCCGCTCGCGGCGCTCGACACGGTCGCCGGGCTCGACGAGACGCTCGAGGTGCTGCCGCCGCGCCGCGACGGCGCCACGTTCACGGTGGGGCGCCGCTCCACGATCTGGGAGCGCGCGAACGTCACGCTCGACTGCGCCGACGACGCTGTCGAGATCCGTGCCACCGTCAGTGGCTGCGGCGAGCTCACCGACGTGCACCTGCTCGGCTTCCGCTCGCTACTCCCCCGCAAGCCGAGCGGGTTCATGCCGAGCGGCTCGGCCTTTCGCACGCTCTTCTCGCCCAACCCGTCCGACCCGCGCGTGCTGCGGCCTGCGGCCGAGAGCTGCGTGATCGGCGTCTCGGGCGACGGCGAGCCCGGCCGCGGCCACTGGCTCTTCACGCCGGCGCCGCTCTATTTCGCGTTCAGCTCCGACGAGGTCGCAGAGCCGGAGGTCGAGGCCGAGTGGCTCGACCTCGGGATCGCCGATCCCGTCGAGTCGCTCACGTTCACGCAGCTCGTCTACGAGACGCGCCACGGCGGCTTCGGCCTCCTACTCGAGTACGAGGGACACACCAGAGTCGACGGCGACTTCGAGGCGCCGGCGCTGATCCTCACCCCCGGCGTCCGCGATCCCTACCGGGGCCTCCGCCGCCACCGCGACGACCTCGTCGCGCGAAACGCCGCTCCCGCGCCGATGTCGCGGGAGACTCCGGCCTGGTGGCGCGAGCCGATCTTCTGCGGTTGGGGGGCGCAGTGCCACCTCGCCGAGACGTCGGGCGCGGGGCTCGCCGCCGACCACGCGACGCAGGAGAACTACGACGCCTGCCTTGCGCAGCTCGAAGGTGAGGGAGTCGTGCCGGGGACGATCGTGCTCGACGACAAGTGGCAGGCGGCGTACGGGACGAACGAGCCCGACACCGAGAAGTGGCCCGATCTGCGCGGCTGGATCGCCGCCCGTCACGCGCGCGGCCAGAGGGTGCTGCTCTGGTGGAAGGCCTGGGATCCCGAAGGCCTGCCTGCCGAGCTCTGCGTTCGCAACCCGGACGGCGTTCCGGTGGCCCTCGACCCGACGAATCCGCGCGCGTGTGAGGCGCTGAGCGAGAGCATCCACGCAATGCTGTCGCCCGATGAAATCGACGCCGACGGCCTCAAGATCGACTTCACCGCGCGAACGCCGAGCGGCAACTCGCTCGGTGCCCACGGCCCAGGCTGGGGGATCGCGCTCCTCCACGAGCTGCTCGCGATCGTCTACGCGGCGGCGAAGGAGGCGAAGGCCGACGCGCTCGTGATGACGCACACGCCGCACCCCGCCTTCGTCGACGTCACCGACATGATCCGCCTGAATGACATGGTCACGGGCGCGCCCTCGGTCTTGCCCCAGATGCGCCACCGCGCGCGCGTCGCGCAGGCCGCCTGTCCCGAGCTCCTGATCGACACGGACGACTGGCGGATCCCGACTCTGCGCGAATGGCGCGAGTACGTCGAGGAAAAGCCGCTTCTGGGGATCCCGTCGCTGTATTACGCTCACGCCTTGGACGCCACGGGCGAGCGGTTCGAGCCGCGGGACTACGAGGCTCTGCGTCGCACCTGGGCGGAGTGGCGGGCCGGCTCGTGAGCGTGCGGGAGGGAGGCGGCCTCGTCGGCGCGCAGTCGCGTCAGGTCACTCTGGCGGACATCGCGCGCGAGGCGGGAACGTGGGCCTCGACCGCGTCGCGCGCGCTCAGCGGCCGTGGCTACGTCTCGCCGCCGGCGCGCGGTCGCCTGCTCGAGGCGGCGGAACGGCTCGGCTACGTGCCGGACGCGTCCGCGCGGACGCTGAAGCAGCGCACGAGCCGCGTCGTCGGTGTCGCCGTCTCGGATCTCGGCAACCAGTTCTACGCGCTGCTCGCCGCCGGCATCGAGCAGACGCTCCGCGAGGCGGACTACCAGATGGTGCTCGTCTCCGACAACAGCGACCGTGCCCAGGAGCTCTCGTTCGCACGAACCTTTCTCGCCATGCGCGCGGCCGGGGTGATCATGACGCCCGCCGACAGCGCAGCCGCCTCCCTGCTCGCCCGGAATGGAGTCGACGTCGTCGAGGTCGACCGGCAACTGGCCGAGGTGCCCTGCGACGCTGTCGTGATCGACAACGAGGAGGGCGGCCGCCTGGCGACCGCGCACCTGCTCGAGCTCGGTCATCGCCGGATCGCCCTCCTCGTCGCCGATACCGACTGGACGACCGACGCAGGGCGGCTCGCCGGCTATCGCTCAGCGCACGCCGAGGCGAGTGTGGTCGTGGACGAGCGGCTGATCCTCCCGATCGTGTTCCACGCGCCGGATGCGGAGCAGCGGATCGCGGCGCTCCTCGACGAGCACGCGCCGACCGCCATCTTCGCCGCCAACAACCAGCTCGCCGAGCACGCCTGGAAGGTCCTGCGCGCACGAGGGCTCCGGCTCGCCCAGGACGTCTCGCTGGTCGGCTTCGACGACGTGGCTTGGACGTCGATGGTCGACCCGGGGATCACCGTCGTCGCGCAGCCGACGGTCGAGCTGGGCCGCCGCGCAGCGCAGCTGCTGCTCCGGCGGATCGACGATCCCGGTTGCGAGCCGGGCTTCGAGTGCCTCGAGCCCACGCTCGTCGTCCGCGGCTCGACCGCTCAGCCGTAAGCAGCGGCCTGGAGCGAGAACAGCTCGGCGTAGGTCCCGCCGAGCGCGACCAGCTCCTCGTGGGTGCCCCGCGCCGCGATCCGGCCCCCGTCGAGGACGACGATCAGGTCGGCCATCCGGACCGTCGAGAACCTGTGCGAGACGAAGATCGCGATCCCGCCGGTGGCGCGGGCGACGGCGCGCGCCGAGGCCGCGTAGCGCTCGAACAGCACGTGCTCGGCGTGCGCGTCGAGGGCCGAGGTCGGCTCGTCCAGGATCAGGAGGAGCGGCGCGGTCCGCATCATCGCGCGGGCGAGGGCGAGCTTCTGCCACTGGCCGCCGGAGAGCTCGGCGCCGTCGGCATGCGACTTCCCGAGCTGCGTCTCGAGGCCGTCCGGGAGCTGCTTCACGACGTCCTCGGCGGCGGCGCGCTCGACCGCAGCGGCGACCACGTCGCCGTCCTCCACGGCTGCGAGATCGCCGACGCCGACGCTCTCCCGAGCTACCAGCTCGAAGCGGACGAAGTCCTGGAAGCCGGCGGCGATCCGCTCGCGCCAGTCCGCGGCAGGGAAGCGCGCCAGGTCCTCGCCGTCCACGACGATACGTCCGCTCGTCGGGTCGTAGAAGCGGCAGAGGAGCTTGACGAGCGTCGACTTCCCGGCGCCGTTCTCGCCGACGAAGGCGATCGTCGATCCGGGGGCGATGTCGAGATCGATGTCGCGCAGCACCTCGACCTCGGTGCCGGGATAGCGGAACGACATCCCTTCGAAGCGGATCCCCTCGCGTAGGTGCTCCGGGACGGTGGCACCGAGCGGTTCCGGGCGATAAAGCCGCCCGACGAGCCCGCGCAACCAGGCGAGCCGACCCATCGCCTCCGCGCCGCGCTGGAGGAATTGCGTCGTGCCGACGATCTCGTATACGAGCTCGCTCGTCTGCGCGGCGAGCGAGACGGCGAGAACGACGTCTCCGGCCGTGTGCTCGCCGTCGATCGCGCCGCGCACGACGACGAGCAGGCCGAAGACGTATCCGAGCGCGAAGACGAGCTGTCCTGCCGACATTGCGGCCACCCCCTCGAACTCGGCGCGGAAGCGCCGCCGCCGCAGCTCCTCACGGCTCTCGTGCAACCTCATCCGCAGCTCGTCCTCGAGCCCGAAGATGCGGATCTCCTTCGCCGCGTCCGCCCGCACCGCCAGGTCGAGCAGGTGCGTGGCTCGCCGCGAGCGTTCGATGTCGTCCCACACGGCGGAATGGAAGCGGCGGAACGCCCAGCGCGCGGACACGAGCGGTGGTAGCGCGAAGGCCAGGAGGAGCAGCAGCGCCGGCTGAAGCAGCGCGAGCATGACCACCGTGACGACGAGCTGGAGCAGGCGGCCGACGCTCTCGACCGCCGTGCGGACCGACATGTACAACGGGTTGCCGCCGATCCGGAGCAGCTCGATCCGGTCCGCGAAATCCGGGCGTTCGTGGTGCTCCAGCCCGCGCGACCCCTGACTCAGCTCGCCGAGCTCATCGTTCACCTGCATGAGGTTGAGATCGGAGACCTCCACCCACAACACGTGCGCGACATGGCCGGCGACCTGATTCAGGAGGGCCAGGAGCGGCACGAAGGACGCAGCGAGAGTCGCCGTGAAGACGTCCCGCTCCACGACGGCGTCGGTCACGTACTTGAGCGCCAGCGGCGCGAGCGGCCAGCTCAGATACTCGAGCACCATCAGCCCTGTCAGCGCGAGCAGCCGCCGCGGGCTCGCACGCCAGCCGCTGCGAAGGATCGCCGCGAAGCCGCGCAGAAACTCGCTCATCCGGCACCGTCCGAGGCGAAGCGCTCCGCCTGGAGGCGGAACAGCTCGGCGTAGCGGCCGCCGTCCGCCAGCAGCTCCTCGTGCGTCCCGTCCTCGATGACGGCGCCTTCCTCGAGCACGACGATGCGGCCGGCGCGCCGAACCGACGAGAAGCGATGCGAGATCAGGATCGTCGTCAATCCCTGCGTCAGGTCGAGGAAGTGCTCGAAGAACGCCGCTTCGGCGCGGACATCGAGGTTCGCGGTCGGTTCGTCGAGGACGAGCACGCCGGCGCCGGCATCCACCGCGGCGATCGCCCGCGCGATCGCCACCCGCTGCCACTGGCCGCCTGAGAGCTCGGCGCCGTCCTGGTACTCACGCGAGAGGACGGTGTCCAGCCCATGCGGAAGCCGCTCGACGAGATCGAGCGCGCCCGCCTGCGTGAGCGCAGAGCGGATGCGAGCGTCGTCGCCGAGCAACGCGGGCGCGCCGAAGCCGACGTTCTCGCGGACCGGAAGCTCGTAGTGGACGAAGTCCTGGAAGATCGCGCCGAGGCGCCGCCGCCACGCCGCCGCGGGGAATTCGCGCACGTCGATCCCGTCGACCGTGATCCGCCCCGACTGCGGCTCGTAGAGGCGTGCCAGCAGCTTCACGAGCGTCGTCTTGCCGGCCCCGTTGAGCCCGACGATCGCGAGCGAGCGACCGGCGCTGATCGTCAAGTCGAGATTGCGCAGCACCGGCCGGGCGCCGTCGCCGTAGCCGAACGTGACATCCTCGAAGCGAATCTCCGCGCGTGGACGCCCTGTGGGGTCGGCGCTCGGCGCGACCGCCGTGAGTTGCGTGGCCGCCGCGGTTTCGAAGCGCTCGAGAGCATCGTAGGCACGTAAGCCGTTCTCAGTGGCCCAGTCGGAGTTCCAGAAGAACGTGCCGAACGCGCTGATCAGGACGATCGCCTGCAGCGCGAACACGAGCTCGCCGAGCGTGAGCTCGCCGCCGGCCGCGGCTCGAGCCGCGCCGATCGTCGCGACACCCGAGAGCACGAGCCACGCGGGGATCGAGACGAGGAACGGGACGTAGACAATCCGCCGCCGGGCTCGCCACACGGGCCGCACGGCGCCGAGCGCAGTGGACCGGTAGCGCTCGCCAAGCCAGGTCGCGAGCCCGAAGATCCGCGCTTCCTTCGCCGCCGTGGGCGTCGCGAGCAGGTCGCGGTAGTAGTCGCGTCGCCTGCGCTCCCCGCCGAAGCGCCCCTCGAATTCGCCAAGCCTGCCGACGCCGGAGCGAATGCCGACCCGGACGGCCAGGGCGCCGAGCCCGGCGGCGACCCCGGCCCACCACGTGTAGGCGACTCCGAGCAGGATCGAGGCGACGCCCCACTGCACGTAGCGCGACAGGAGTGCCAGCATCCCGGCGCACGCGCCTCCCGGCGAGAAGCCGATGCCGCGGTCCGGGTCGACGATCTGTGCGAGCTGGTCGAGCGTGCGCGCGTCCTCGAGCGCTCCGATTCCGACGGGTTCGAACGAGGCCGCGGCGACGCGCTCGCGGACGGCGTCGTCGACGCGCCACGTCACGAGCTCTCCGGCCGCCCACTGAAACGGCCACGAGAGCTGCTGGACGACGAAGAGCGCGCCCGCGAGGAGGAGCGCGTTCTGCAACGACTGCCATTGCGGCGAGTCCAAGCCGCCCTCGACGGCGGCCGGCACGCGACCGACGACGGTGCTCGTGGCGAGGATGAAGGCGACGGGCGCGAGCCCGGTGAAGAGCTGGAACGCGAGCGCGCCGCCGACGAGGCGGAGCCCCGCGACGCGCAGGAGGCGCAGGATCCGAAGGCGCAACTCGAGGCGCTCGCGCAGGTATTCCCTCAGCCGGCGCACGCTTTTCTGGATCGCCTTGAATCCGGCGTGAACATGTGGTTACGTTGTCACACCACCATCCTTGGGGTCTACCCACCTCTTAGCCAGGAGGCAACACATGTCGGGTCGCTGGATTCGCTTGGCGGGGTTTGTCGGAACGATCGCGCTCTCGGTCGCGATCATGGCCGGTCTCGCGAGCGCCCAATCGGACGCAACAGTCGGTAAGGCGCCTGCCGCTACCGGCGTCGCGTCGAGGACTCTCAACATCTACGGCATGGGCGGCCGGGACGACGTCGCTCAGGGCCGGCTCGACTTCGCCACGGACGCGCTCGGCTCCACGGTCGAGGTCTCGAATCCGGTCAACGGGTTCAACGACCAGGCGTTCCTGGCCCGGCTTGCCGCCGGCGACGTTCCGGATCTCGTCTATCTCAGCCGCAACAGCGTCGGCACGTACGCCGCGAGAAATGCGTTCCTGCCGCTCGCGAACTGCATCAGGTCGCAGTCGATCGACACGAAGCAGTACCGTGCCGCCGCCCTCGGCGAGGTTCGCTACAAGGGGCAGATCTACGCGCTGCCCGAGTTCACGAATCAGATCACGTTGCTCGTGAACCAGGACGTCGCGAGGGCCGCAGGCGTCGCCATGGCCGATATCCAGACGACGAACTGGAAGCGGCTACGAGCGGCGAACAAGAAGCTGCTCAAGATCGAGGACGGCAGGCTGACGCGGATCGGCTTCGATCCTAAGATCCCCGAGTTCTTCCCGCTCTGGGTCAAGTGGTTCGGCAAGGACCTGATCTCGAAGGACGGCCTCAAGGCCCAGCTCAACACCCGTGAGGCGGTCGCTGCGCTCGCCTACACCGTCTCGCTGATCAACGACCACGGCGGTTGGAACCGCTTCAAGGCGTACCGCGACACGTTCGACTTCTTCGGCCGCGGGAACCCGTTCGCGCGGAACCAGATCGGGGCGATGCCGTTCGAGAGCTTCATCTACAACGTCTTCGCTGACAACTCACCGCAGATCGACCTCGTGGCCAAGTACTTCACGAACCGCAAGGGCGGCCCGATCACGCTGTTCAGCGGCAGCGGTTGGGCGATCCCGCGCGGCGCCAGGGATCAGGACCTCGCCTGCCAGTTCATGAAGGCGATGACCTCGGTCGAGGCGTGGAAGAAGGTAGGAAAGGCTCGCTTCGACCTCCGGAAGCGGCAGGGTCGTGCGTTCACCGGCCTCTACACCGCGAACACGCGGGCGGACGTCGCGGTCTTCGAGGACATCTACCAGCCCATCGGCAAGAAGGCCTTCGACGACGCGGTCACGCTGCTCGTCCGCGCCCCGCGGTACGGGTTCGCGATCCCGCTCTCGCCGGCTTCGGCCGAGTTCCGGCAGGCCTGGATCGACGCGATCAACCGCGTCCTGAACGGCCAGCAGAGCCCGCGTGCGGCGCTCGACCAGGCCCAGCGCGAGGCTCAGACCGCGATCGACAAGGCGAAGTAGCGCAGCGACGTGGCGAGCGTCGCGACGAGCGGCACAGCGCCGGGCCCTCCTTCCAGGGCCCGGCGCTGGTTTTCCGGCTTCCGGGAGCGAGAGACCTGGACCGCCTATGCGTTCCTCGCGCCGTGGTTCCTCGGCTTCATCTTCCTGACGGCCGGGCCGATGATCGCGAGCGCGTACCTCTCGTTCACGAACTACGGCATCGAGCAGATCGCCGGCTTCTCCCCGACGGAGTCGGTCGGGACCGAACACTACCGCCAGCTCTTCAACGACGACAAGATCCGGCTGGCCCTCAAGAACACCTTCGTCTTCACGCTGATGATGGTGCCGGCGACGATGGTCGTCGCCCTCGTGCTGGCGATGATTCTCTCCAGGATCGGCCGTGCCGCCGGGATCTTCCGGACGATCTTCTACATCCCGCAGATCACGCCGCCCGTCGCGGCCGCCGTCCTGCTGCTCGTCCTCTTCAACGGCCAGGTCGGGCTTGTCAACCGCGCGCTCGAGCTGGTCGGGATTCAGGGCCCGTTCTGGACGACCGACCCGAGCTGGATCAAGCCGAGCCTCGTGATCCTGAGCGTCTGGAGTGTCGGCGGGACGATGGTGATTTACCTCGCCGCGCTCCACGGCGTTCCACAACAGCTCTACGAGGCCGCGGCGATCGACGGCGCGTCGGCGTGGCGTCGATTCAGGGACGTGACGATCCCGATGATCAGCCCGGCGCTCTTCTTCACCTTCATCATCCTCACCCTCGCCGGTCTCAACTCCTTCACGGAGGCATACACCGCCTACTTCGGCGCCGGCTCAACGGGAGCGGACTCTCCCGACGCCGCGCTCTTCTACGCGATCTACCTCTTCCGGCAGGCGTTCGAGTTCTTCAATCTCGGCTTCGCTTCGGCGATGGCCTGGCTGCTCTTCCTGATCTCGATCACGATCACGCTGATCCAGGTGACGGTGAGCAGGCGGTTCGTCTTCTACCAGGGCGGCCAGAAATGAGCCTCGAGGTGCGCAGTGTCCTCGACTGAGAACCTCGGGCCTGCAACGGGGTCGGCGAGCGCTCCGATCCCGCAGGTCCTGCGCGAGCCGCCCCGGGCGCGCTCGGCGGCCGGCGGCGCCAAGAAGGTCTTCTGGATCGCGCTCCTCGCGGGGTTGTCGGTCCTCTTCCTCTACCCGTTCGTCTGGCTGATCAGCGCCTCGTTCAAGCCGCAGGACGAGGTCTTCGACAACCGGTTGATCCCGCGCACGTTCTCCTGGAACTTCGACGAGGTCTTTGGACTGCCGGATGCGCCGGTGCTCAGCTGGCTTCTGAACAGCCTCTGGATCGGCACGCTCGCCGCCCTCGGCGTCACCTTCGTCAGCGCGCTCGTGGCGTTCGCCTTCGCGTACTTCCGCTTCCCCGGACGGAACCTCCTCTTCGCGCTCCTCCTCGCGACGATGATGCTGCCTCCGCAGGTGACGCTGATCCCGACCTACCTCATCTGGAACGAGCTCGGGAAGTTCACGACGGAGCACGCCTGGCTGCCGCATATCGGGGTGAACACCCAGTACCCGCTCTGGGTGCCCAACTTCTTCGGGAGCGCGTTCTACATCTTCCTCCAGCGCCAGTTCTTCCTCGGGATCCCACGCGAGCTCTTCGAGGCGGCTCGGATGGACGGGGACAGCTACTTCTCGATGTTCCGGCGGATCGCCCTGCCGCTCGCGAAGCCGGCGCTGATCGTGACCTTCATCTTCGAGATCCAGGCGAAGTGGTTCGACCTGATGAGCCCGCTCATCTACCTGCGCGACCAGGCGCTCTTCACGCTGCCGCTCGGGATCAAGACGATCCTCGACCGCTTCGGAACCGGCGGCGGCGGCGAGGGCGAGTGGCAGATCATCGTCGCCGCGACGCTGATCCTGACGCTGCCGATGGTCGTGATCTTCGCCATCTTCCAGCGTTACTTCATCGAGGGCATCGCCACCCAGGGACGGAAGGGCTAATGACGACCCTCGGGTCGCCGACCGCCGTCGCCGACGGCTCGGATCTCGCGCGGCCGCCCCACGTGCTCGGGCTGGACATCGGTGGGACGAAGCTGGCCGCGGGCGTCGTCGACTCGGCCGGCCGGGTGTGCTCCTTCGTCGTCGAATCGACGAACGCCGAGGAGGGGCCGGAGCGAGGGCTCGAGCGCCTCTTCCAGCTCGGTCGCCGGGCAGTCGACGAGTCCGGTGTGGAGTGGGCGCAGATCGATGCCGTCGGGATCGGCGCGGGCGGGCCGCTCGACACGACGCGCGGTGTGCTCATTGCGCCTCCGCACCTTCCGGGCTGGTGCGACGTACCGCTCGCCGCGCGGGCCGAGGAGGCGTTCGGGCTCCCTGTCGCCCTCGAGAACGACGCGACCGCCGCAGCTGCCGGCGAGCACCGCTACGGCGCCGGCGCCGGCACGAGCCACATGGTCTACCTCACGATCTCCACCGGAGTCGGCGGCGGGATCGTGATCGACGGACGGCTCTACCGCGGCGCCAGCGGCAACGGCGGCGAGCTCGGACATGTCACCGTCGATTGCGACGGGCGACTCTGCCGCGGCTGCGGGCGGAAGGGCTGCCTCGAGGCCTACGTCTCCGGAACGTCGATCGCCGAACGAGCCTGCGAGGCCGGGATGGGAGAGGTGACTGCCGGCGAGGTCGCCGCGGCCGCGAAGATCGGCGACGCGCGCGCGACGGTGGTGTGGGAGGCGACGATCGACGCCCTCGCTTGCGGCCTCACCTCAATCGTCAACTTGTTCGAGCCGGAGCTGGTTGTCCTCGGCGGCGGCGTCGTGAGCGGCACCGGCGAGCAGCTGCTCGGGCCCGTGCGCGAGCGCGTGCGCGCCGAGGCGATGTCGACGGCCGGAGAGGCGGCGCAGATCGTCGAGTCCGCCCTGGGCAAGCACGTCGGCGTCGTGGGAGCCGCCGCGATCGCGGCAGAGCGCACCGCTTCGAGCATCGTGCTCGATGGCTGAGACAAACTCCCGCGCGCTTGCCGAGCATCTCGAGCTGGCGACCCGAATCGAGGGGCTGCTTCCCCGTGTGGACGAGATCGGACGGGTGGTCGTCGACTGCTTCGCCGCTGACGGCCGCGTCTACACGTTCGGGAACGGCGGTAGCTCGCTCGACGCGACGCACCTCGCCGAGGAGCTCGTCGGCCGGTTCAAGCGCGAGCGCCGGCCGCTTCCCGCCCTGTCGTTGGCGGTCGACGCGGCGACGCTCACCTGCATCGCGAACGACTACTCCTTCGAGGAGGTGTTCGAGCGCCAGGTGCGGGCCTTCGCGCGAGCGGGAGACGTCGTTGTCGCGTTCTCGACGAGCGGCCGCTCGCCGAACGCCGTCCGCGGGCTCGCCGCCGCGAAGGAGGCGGGAGCGACCACGATCCTGTTCGGAGGCGGCGACGGCGGCCCGGCCCTCGAGCATGCCGACCACGCGCTCCTCGTCCCGTCGGAGTCGACCGCGCGGATCCAGGAACTGCACGTCTTCTTCCTCCACCTGATCGTCGACCGCGTCGACCGGTGGGCGGCCGGCGAATGAGCCAGCGGGTTCTCCACATGATCGGGAACGCGCATATCGACCCGGTGTGGCTCTGGCAGTGGCCCGAGGGCTATCAGGAGGTGCGGGCAACCTTCCAGTCCGCGATCGACCGGCTGGACGAGTACCCGGACTTTGTCTTCACCTGCGACTCGTCGCTCTTCTTCGAGTGGGTCGAGGAAAGCGATCGGGAGCTCTTCGCCAGGATCCGCGAGCGGATCGCGGAGGGCCGGTTCCAGGTCGTCGGCGGCTGGTGGGTCGAGCCCGACTGCAACATCCCCTCGGGCGAGTCGCTCGTGCGCCAGGCGCTCTACGGCCAGCGTTACCTCCGCGAGAAGTTCGGGATCACAGCGACGACCGGCGCCAACCTCGACTCCTTCGGCCACAACGCGACGATCCCGCAGATCCTGCGCAAGTCGGGCGTCGACTCCTATGTCTTCCTCCGGCCCGGCCCGAAGGAGAAGACGCTCGAGAGCCCGATCTTCTGGTGGGAATCGCTTGACGGCTCGCGCGTCCTCGCCTACCGGATCCCGCATGAGTACTGCGCCCCGAAGGACGACCTCGGCGAGCACGTCGAGAAGGCGCTTGCGACCCTGCCGGAGCGCGATGAGGAGTATGCCGTCTTCTACGGCGTCGGCAACCACGGCGGGGGTCCGACGAAGGCGAACCTCGATCAGATCGCGCGGCTGAACGAGA
>Ga0136617_10004399_pt1 | contig 12607 bp, 12 predicted proteins | sample AntDrymUQ3222106_2_FD_129672 | JGI IMG/M metagenome (GOLD analysis project Ga0136617, IMG submission 129672) | Polar desert sand microbial communities from Dry Valleys, Antarctica - metaG UQ322 (21.06) | ecosystem: Environmental > Terrestrial > Soil > Desert | place: Antarctica: Dry Valley...
CCGCGCACAGGTGCGGAGCGGCGACTGCCACCCCGTCGTGGCCGAGACTACCGTGGCGGTCCGGCAGGACGCGTCCACGAGGAGCAGCCATCAGCGGTCCGTCGCTGGACCCCGCCACCGTGGACCTGCTGGCGGTCCTGGCCTGCGCCAAGCGGGTAGTGGCTCAAGTCCGCGAGACGGGGCGCCCCTACGCCATCGAGGCGATCACCTATCGGCTCTCGCCCCACGGCGCGGCCGACTTCCTGGAACGCTATCGAACCAAGGACGAGATCAACGAGTGGCGCCAGCGTGACCCGATCGGGCTCCTGGAAGAACGGCTGCTGGAAGCCGGCGCCGCCAATGACGACCAACTGGCCGAGGTCCGGCAGGAGGCGCGGGCGGTGGTCGATGACGCGGTGAAATTCGCCGAGGAGAGCCCGGAACCGGCCCTGGCCGAACTGTATACCGATGTCTACGCCGGCGCCCCGGTGGATTGATCGCCCGCCAGCGAGCGGGCGACCACCGGCGACGTAAGGGAGAGCAGATGCCCGTTATCACCTACCGCGAGGCGTTGCGCTCGGCCATGGCCGACGAGATGAGCCGTGACGACGCGGTCGTCGTCATGGGCGAGGATATCGGCCTCTACGGCGGCACCCACCTCGTCACCGACGGCCTGCTGGATAAGTTTGGGCCGAAGCGGGTGATCGACACCCCGATCGCCGAGGGCGGCTTCACCGGCGCCGCGATCGGGATGGCAATGCTGGGGATGCGGCCCGTGGTCGAGATGATGACCTGGAACTTCTCGTTCCAGGCGGTCGATCAGATTCTGCAAAATGCGGCCAAGGTGCGCTATTTCTCGGCCGGTCAGGCGGGGGTGCCGCTGGTCATCCGCGGTCCGAACGGCGGCGGCGTGCAGCTTTCGGCGCAGCACACCCACAGTCTGGAAGGATTCTATGGCCACTTCCCCGGCTTGAAAGTCGTCTCCCCGGTGACACCGCACGACGCCAAGGGGATGATGCTGACCGCCATCCGCGAACCGGACCCGGTTATTTTTCTCGAAGCGGGCGCGCTCTACGGCACCAAAGGGGAGGTGCCGGAGGGCGAAGTGTTAGTGCCGTTTGGCAAGGCGCGCGTGGCCCGCGAAGGGACCGATATCACCCTGGTCGGGTACGGACGGCAGGTCAACATGCTGCTACGGGTGGCGGATCGGCTGGCGGAGGAGAAGATTGCGGCCGAGGTGATCGACCTGCGCTCGATCCGCCCCTTCGACACGCAGACCCTGGTCGAGTCGGTACGCAAGACGCACCGCGCGGTGGTGGTGCAGGAGCAGTGGCGCTGGTACAGCGTGGCCTCCGAGGTCGCCGCCATCATCCAGGAACAGGCGTTCGACGATCTCGATGCCCCGGTGGAGCGCGTCAGCGGCGCGGAAGCACCGGCGCCGTACGCGCGCAATCTGGAGATCGCGGCGTTCCCGAGCGAGCAGGACGTCATCGACGCGGTGCAGCGGGCGATGTACCGCTAGACGAGTCGGGAGCCGGAAGTTGGAAGTCGAGAGTGAGATGGCAAAGACGACGATACTCCGGTGGCTGATAGCTGATAGCCGATAGCCGATAGCGCTGGAAGGACGATCCCGATGCCGACCGTCATCATGCCCAAGATGGGCGATGCCATGGAAGAGGGCACCCTCCTGCGCTGGCTGAAGCAGGTGGGCGACGAGATCGCCATCGGGGATCCCCTGGCCGAGATCGAGACCGACAAGGTCTCGCTCGAGATTGAGGCGACGGAAGCCGGTGTGCTGAGCAAGATGCACGTCGACGAGGGGGCAACGGTGCCGATCGGGACCGCGATCGCCACCATCGGCGAGGAGGCTGTCGAGGTCGCCGCCGCTCCGGCCGCAGAGGCCACGGCTGTCCCGGAGCTAGCGCCGGAGCCGGAGACAGAACCGGCGCAAGCAGCGGCGTTGGAGCAAGAATCGGTGGCCGCGGGGGCGAGCGGCGCGAACGGCCGCGCCACAGCGGAGCTACCCGCACCCGCATCCGTACCTGCACGTACCCGTGACGCTGACGTCGCCATGCCGGTAGCGGCGGCGGTTTCGGGGTCCGGTGAGCGGCTACGCGCCTCGCCACTCGTGAAACGTCTCGCCGCCGAGCATGGCATCGATCTGGCCGCGGTCACGGGAACCGGACCGGGTGGGCGGATCGTGCGCGACGATATCGCCGCGCTACTTACCGGCGCGCCGCCGGTCTCCCCCGCTCCGTCCGCGGAGCCAGCTTCAACCCAGGCGTCCGCGTCTGGCCCGGTGCGGGTGCTCGATCTTCCTGATCGGCCGGCGGGTATCCCGCACGATCTGAGCAAGATCCGGCGCAGGACAGGCCAGCGCATGGCCGAGTCGAAATCGGCCGCGCCTCATTTTTATGTCACATCAGAGGTCGATATGGCCCCCGCCGCCGCGCTACGCGAGCAGATCAACGCCCAGACTCTGGACGATCTCGCGAAAATCTCCTTCAACGATCTTATTCTGAAAGCGGCGGCGCTGGCATTGCGGGAGTATCCGAATCTCAACGCCTCGCTCGAAAACGACCAGCTCGTCGAGCACCCGAATATCGATATCAACGTCGCGGTCGCTATCGAGGGCGGGTTGATCGCGCCGTTCGTGCCCGACGCCGATCAGAAGGGTTTGATCGCCATCGCGCGGATGACCAAGGACCTCGTCGGCCGCGCCCGCAACGGTGGTCTGACCCCGGATGAGTACCAGGGTGGCACCTTCACCATCTCCAATCTGGGCATGTTCGACGTCGAGGAGTTCATCGCCATCATCAACCCGCCGCAGGCGGCGATCCTGGCCATCGGCTCGATCAAGGACGTGCCGGTGGTTGAGAACGGTGAGATGGTGCCCGGCAAGCGGATGAACCTTACCCTCTCCGCCGACCACCGCGTCACCGACGGCGCCGAAGTGGCGCGCTATTTGCAAGCGGTGAAGCGCTATCTGGAAAACCCGCTGACGATCGCATTCGCCTGAGCGGATACCGCCACCTCGGCCGAGCTGTTCGTCGCGCGTTGATTTCAGGCCATAGCGCCTCGCTCACCGGCAACGACCGACCCGAGCCGGTTCTTCGTGACGCTGTGTGCCCCTTGGAGGCGCTGACCGGCCCGTACTAGGAGCGTGCCGAACTGTCGGATCGTGGCCGATTTTAGACCGTGGCCGGTCGCGGTAGCCAGATTGCTGGCGACGAACTGCTGATATTGACCCTCCGCCACCAACTGCCGGTGTTGGATCATGGCAACTTGCCAATCGGTGTCGCTCAATCCTGGGTACATGGCGTTCTCCTCTCGCGTGTCAACCCTAGCCGGATGGCGTCCCGGTGCTTCCGGGCACGATCCCATCATGCGCCGCCGCGTGCGGAGCCGCATCGTGGAGATTGCGGATGGGATTACGGAATTTGCCGTATGGACGAAGATTGGACGAGTCTCCGTAATCTCCGCTGTCTACGGAGATGCGGTCACTCAGACCAGACCCCGCCGCACCGCGACGGCAGCCGCCTCGGCCCGGGAGTTGACACCGAGCTTGGCAAAAAGGTTGCCGACGTGGGTCTGGACAGTGCGGGTCCCGATAAACAGCGCCTCGCCGATTTCCCGGTCCGAGCGTCCCTCGGCCAGCAAGCGCAGTACGTCAAGCTCGCGCGGTGTCAAACCACATGCCGTGGCGTCAGCGTGCACGGTTTGTGGTTGCGCATGGGTCACCGATGCGAGCGACATGGCATCGGCAATCGCGTCGGCGAATTGAACATCCTGCCCTTCTTCCCAGGCGGCGGCGAACGCCGGTTCGCTGAGCCGGGCGTGCGCTTCTGTCGCGATCTGCTCGGTCTGCGGAGCGTGGGCGATCCGCCCGACGCCGCTCGTTGCCCGCGCCGCCTCGACCGCGCCGAGCAGGCGCACCGCCCGCGCCGGCTGCCCGAGCGTCAGGGCGATACCTGCCAAACCGGCGACCGCGCCCATGACGATCCGGACGGTGCTGATCTCCTCCGCTGCGGCGATGCTCTCAACGAACAGGCGAGCGGCGAGAGCTCGATCTCCCTGCATCCGCGCGGCATGGGCGCGCTCGCCCAAGGTCATCGCGATGCCCCACGAGTGCCCAGTCTGGCGGTGGAGGGCGAGCGCTTCGTCGAGCATGACCACCGCCGCGTCCAGGTCTCCGGCCATGAGCCGGCTATCTCCAAGCTCGGAGAGCACGACGGCGACGGCGACTTTCGCTCCTGCCTCCCGCAGCAGCGGCAACGCCACCGCGTAGGACACTGCTGCCCGCGCCGCGTCGCCGGAGAAGGCCCAGGCCACGCCCAGACTGAAGTGGGCATAGCCGAGTGTGAACGGGTCGCCTTGCCGCTGCGCGATGGTCAGGGCTTCCTCGGCGTGGGCGACAGCGGCCGGGCTATCACCCTGGTCGCCGCTCATGTAGACGGCAAGCTCAAGCGCCGCCACGCGAACCGCGGCGGGAGCATCGGAGGTGGCATGAAGAGCCGGTTCCAACCAGCGCCGGACTTCCGCGTGGTAGGGCCGGGCGGTCCAATACTCTTCGATCGCCGACAGCAGCCGCAGCAGATTGATCGGCTGGTCTGCCGTGTCAAACCAGGCGAGCGCGGCGCGCAGGTTGTCCAGCTCGGCGTCCAGGCGGGTCAACCACCGAGCATCCGCCGCGAGGTAGGTCCCGGCCCCGGCCCCGGCCGTCTCCGCCAGGGTGAGACACCAGATGGCGTGGCGCTCCCGAATCGTGTCTTCCTCGCCACTCGCTGCCAACCGATCGAGAGCAAACTCGCGCACCGTCTCCAGCATCGAAAAGCGCGGCTCCCCGTCCGGACCCGCTTCCTGCCGCAACAAGCTCTTGTCCGCGAGCGAGGCGACGCCCTCGAGCGGGTCGATCCCGAGATCGGCGGGATCACGCGCGACGGCTTCCGCCGCTTCCAGTGTGAAGCCTCCGGCGAAGACCGCGAAATTCCAGAAAAGCGTCTGCTCCTCGGGCGTTAGCAGGTCATGGCTCCAGGCAATGGCGTCACGCATCGTTTGCAGCCGCTCTGGCTGGTCGCGTCCCCCTCCAGTGAGCAGCGGCAGCCGGTGTTCGAGTCTGGCCAGCAGCGCCGTTGGCGGGAGCACCTTGACCCAGGCCGCGGCGAGCTCGATGGCGAGCGGCAGGCCATCCAGCCGCTGACAGATAGCGGCGACTGCGCTCTCGTTCTCGGGGCTGAGAGTGAAGTTCTCCTGCATCGCTCGCGCGCGCTCCACGAAGAGCCGCGCCGCATCCGACATGGCCGCGTCGGCATCGCTGGTCTTCCTTTCCAGCGCGACTAACCCGAGCGGTGGTACCACGTGCTCGCGCTCGCCGGAGATCCGGAGCCGCATCCGGCTCGTGGCCAGAATTTTCAACCCTGGGCAGCCAGCGAGCAGATCCGCGACGAGCGGTGCGGACTCGACCACGTGTTCGAAGTTGTCGAGCACGAGTAGCAGGCGCCTATCCCGCAATATCGCCTTTAACCGTTCGATCAGCGGCTCGTCGCTGACTTCGTGCACGCCGATCGCCTTGATGATGGCAGAGGCCACCAGGTTCGCGTCAGCGATCGGGGCGAGTGGGACGAAGATCACATCGTCGGAGAAATCGCCCGCCACCGCGGCCGCTGCGCTGAGCGCGAGACGGGTCTTGCCGACCCCGCCAGGACCGGTCAGGGTGAGGAGTGGGACCTCGTCCCGAAGAAGCAGATCGCGTACGACGGCCAACTCGTGATCCCGCCCGATCAAGCGGGTACGCGGCATCGGAATTCGGGAGCGGCGATCGGCAAGCGATGATGGCGTCATGGGGACTCCGCCCGGGGATCTCCTTGCGATCTGGTTCATACTGCGACCGGGCACGTGGCTTCCGCTCATGTCCGTATTGGTCGCACCGGCAGGAGACGAAAGCGTGAACCCGCCCACCTGGATCACGTTCGACTGCTACGACACCCTCGTTGAGTTCGCGATCGACGACGTGACGCGGGATATTCTCGATGCGCGCGCGGACACCATCGATGTCGATTCGTTTCTTGCCGCGTTCGAGGCGTTGCGTTACGAGACCACCACGCACGGTCCATACATACCCTATCGCCAGGTACTGAGAGACACCCTCGCCCAGTCGATGCGCGCCTATGACCTCCCCTACCGGAAGGAAGACGGCGATGCCCTGCTCGCCGCCGTACCGAACTGGGGACCGTTTCCGGAGGTGCCGCCGGCGATGGCGCGGCTGCGAGCAGCCGGCATCAACCTGGCGATCATCACCAACAGCGACGACGACATCATGGCCCGCAATGTGGCCAATATCGGGGTGCCCATCGACCGCGTCATCACCGCGCAACAGGCGGGCGCCTACAAACCGTCGCCAGTCATTTTCGCATACACCTTGCGCGCGCTGGACTGCGCGCCCGGCGACATCGTCCACGTCGCCCAGGGCTTCGAGTACGACATCGTCCCCGCCCATGCCCTCGGCTGGACCCGCGTCTGGATCAATCGCTACGGGAAAACGGGCGATCCAGCCTACGGTCCCTATCACGAGTTGCCGGATCTGTCTGGACTGCCGGACCTGCTGGGCATCGCCGACGGCGACCGCTAGACCGTTCTTTCCGCACCGCGCGACAGAAACCGTGCCATTCTCAGGAACCGTGTCATTCTCAGGAACGAAGAATCTCGTCCGATTACGCAAGAAGTGCCCCAGAAACGAGATTCTTCGCCTGCGGTCTCAGAATGACACCTCTCTTGGGCCGCGGGTTCCGGTCACTCGGACGGGACTCGCGTGGCGCGCGAGTTCAGCTTGCCCACCGACGTCGCCAGCTCGGCGCGGGCAGCGCGCACGGCCGATGCTCCGTCTCCCAGACCCACCGCCTCGAGGGCGTCCGCGATGCAGGTCAGAGCGTCGTCCAATTCGGCGGTCAGGACGTGGTCGCCCAGCCCCGCCAGACTGCGCAGCACCAGTTCCTCGGTCCGTCGCGCCAATGGCGGCGGCAGCCGGTCGAGGGTGACGGCCAGACCACGCAGGATATCGGCGTAGACGTGATGTTGCATCGACTCCGACGCCACCACCGTCAACGACTCGATCGAGCCCATGAGCCGCTCCAGGACATCGTCCGGGTAGACGATTGCCAGCCGCTCATCGGACTCTTCCGCGACCTCCTCATCGGCCACGGCCCAGCGTGCCAGCAGATCGCGCAGATTGCGCACCGCCTCCAGCCCCGGATTGGGGTCCTGTTTCGACGTCGAGATCGTCGTCCAGGCGATCGTCTCCATCTGCTCCAGACCGAACGAAGGATCGCGTTCCAGATCGCGCTCGCGCTCGAGCTGGATCGCGCCCGCGATCGCCTGCTCCAGGTCCGCGATGTCGTCGGCCGGCGCCGCCCTGACATCGGCGAGCGGGTCGCCGAACGCGGCATAGCCACCGAGCGGGAGATGGAGGGCGATCTCGGCCCGCGGCGCCGCTTTGAGCGCCTTCGCGATCGCATCGAGATCGATGGCGGTGACGAAGCCATCGGCTGGAGCGCGCACCGTGCAGCGCACCGGACCCTTGCGCTGCGCCTGCCGCCGCGTCCGCCGCAGCAGGGCGTACTGGTGCTCTCGCGCCCGCAGGGTATGGTCGTGGATCGATTCCAGGATCGCCGAGGGGCGCATCTGCTCGATGGCGGAATAGATCAGCAACAGTAAAACGTAGAGCGCGGTGGCGGCGAAAAACAGGGACAGGGTGGCGCCGTAGATGGGGTTGAACTCCGGGCGGACGGTGGCCAGCGTGATCAGGATGTACAGCGTGATACCGATGAACCAGCCAGCGTAAACCTGATTGAGAGAGCGGCGCAGGAACTGATCGAACACGGCGTGAGTCATGCTTCCCGCCGACTGCTGCAGGGCCACCAGCAGCAGCGAGAAGGTGATCGAGGTGATAGTGATCATGCCACCGGCGATGGTGCCCAGAGTTTGCGTGGTCGACTCCGCGTCGGCGAATAGATGCGATTGCAGGAATTGTCCCAGCGGGTCGCGTTGGCTCTCATCGCGCTGGTCGAGGACGTAGGTGATGATGGCGAGCAGGAGGAAGCCGCCGACAACGATGGTCGGTACGGCCAGGAACGTGGCAAACGCGTGCTTGATCGTTGCCGGAACCTGGGCGATGCGCGCGCCCAGTGATTCCGCGCGAGCCGAGCCATTTCCCGCGATTCCTGGTGCCGGCATGGGAAGCCCTCTTGCAGCGAACGCGGCCGATCCCGGCCGACGATCGAAAACCACGCGGCGACGACCGGCCGCCGGCGGCGCGGGAGATGAGGACGATACCCGAAATCAGAGCGCGGGCGTCCGGCGCCGGGGAATAGCAGGAACTACTCCTTGGCGTGCACGTGGCCCAGTCCGCGATGAGATACCCTGAGTCGTGACATGTTGACATTTGCCCTGAACCAATGGCGTTTGTTGCCGCCGGAGACCTCTGCCGACGCCCGCGTGCTGTTGCTTGCCCGGGCAACGCGAGCGTTCGGTGATGGTTTCGTCAGCATTCTGCTTCCGCTCCATCTGGTCCAGCTCGGGTTGAGCACCGTCGAAATCGGCGCCGTGGCCACGGCAACGCTGCTCGGTTCGGCGGCGCTGACACTGGTGGTGGGCTTTGCCGCGCACCGCATCGGGCGGCGGGTGCTCCTGCTGCGGGCGTCGCTGCTGATGATTGCCACGGGTCTGGGATTCGCCCTGCTCCACGATTTCTGGCCATTGCTGATCGTGGCGTTCATTGGCACCCTCAATCCCTCCTCTGGTGACGTTAGCGTATTTCTGCCCACCGAGCAGGCTCTGCTGCCGCAGACGACCAGCGACCAGCAGCGGACGGCGCTGTTCGCCCGCTTCAGTCTCACCGGTTCGCTGGTGGCGGCGTTCGGCGCCCTCTGCGCCGGGGTGCCGGGGTTGATCGCGGCGCAGACCGGGTTGCCGCTCGGCCGCGCCATCGACGGCATGTTTGTGCTCTATGCCGGTTTGGGTCTGGCGGCGTTCTGGCTCTACCGGGGACTTTCTCCGGCCATCGAGCCGCCCGACTCGACCGTGGCCACGCCGCTGGGACCATCGAAACGCACGGTGTATGGGCTCGCCGCGCTGTTCAGTCTCGATTCGTTCGGCAGCGGATTCGTCGTGCAGTCTCTCCTGGCGCTGTGGCTCTTTCAGCGATTTGGACTCTCGGTGACGACGGCGGGTGTCATCTTTTTCTGGACGGGGACCCTCTCCGCCTTTTCCGCGCTGCTGGCGGTGCGTCTTTCCCGCCGCATCGGGCTGCTCAATACGGCGGTGTTCACCCATCTGCCGGCGAATCTGTTCTTGCTGCTCACCCCATTCATGCCGACCATGGAGTTGGCGGTAGTGCTACTGACGCTGCGCAGCGCCCTGTCGCAGATGGATGTGCCGGTGCGCAATTCGTATGTGATGGCGGTTGTTTCACCGGCGGAGCGGCCAGCAGCGGCCAGCGTGACCGCGGTTCCCCGCAGTATTGCGGCCGCGATCGGGCCGTTGCTCTCGGGATGGCTACTAAGCCTTTCGCCATTCGGCTGGCCGTTGGTGATCGCGGGGGCGCTGAAGAGTCTGTATGACGTGCTGCTGCTCTGGAGATTTCGCGCCATCCGGCCACCCGAAGAACGCAACCGGTAGCGGCACCGCTGGCCTCGTGTCGTGTCCGGGCGCGGATCGGTTTACGATTCGCGGATGCTCAATCGTGATCCGGAGCGAGAACAGCCACGCCCACCACCGCGCACCCGGCGGATCGCGGCGGCGGAGGCATCGCTCGCGAACGAGGGGTTGTCGGCGTTTCGCCGCGGCTACCGCTGGCTGAATCTCACCCTGGTGCAGCACGGGGTCTGGCCGTTGCTGGTAGTGGTCGTTGGCGCGCCGGCGGCGCCGATCGCACTGACGCCGTTTCCCTGGTATTGGGCACGGCTGGCCGCGCCGGTATTGGCGGCGTTGCTGGCGCTGGCCTATCTCGCGCAACGGCCCGACGGATTGCCGAGCGACATGGCCTTGCGCACGGCGGTCGCGGGAAGCGAGCGCGATCGCCGGTTGCGCGAACAATTCACGATTCTGATCGTCGGCGTGACGACCGCGGTGGCGCTGCTGCGGGTGATTCAGGGACCGATCGTGCCGGTGCTGAAGCTGGAAGCGTTCGGGCTCGCCGACGTCGCGGCTTATCATGCGATCAACTTCGGGCTCGCTGGGCGCGCGGCGCTCTCGGGATTCGGGCAGGCGCTGCCGGTGGCATTGTTCGGTCTGTCCTGGGGTCTGCGCGATCTCTTTCTGGCCGCGGCTTCGCCCGCGGCAGAGAGTTTGATGCTGTCGTTCGCGAGCGGAGCGGCGGTGGGTCTGGCAATTGGCGCAGTCTCGTTCGCCCTCCGCCGTTGGCCAGGTGGGTATCTTACCGCCGCCGCGTTCCAGTTTCTGGTGGTTTTTCTCGTGCTTGGGTTCCTTGGTTAGAGCTCAGCGTTTTCCCGCCGTGCCGCGTTCGGACATGTCGCGGGCAGGCCGGGGTATGCTCGGAGGTGGCGGAGACGTTCATCGGCAGAAAGGATGTTCGTGCAGACGCGAGAGATGGTGCTAACCGCTGCGGTCATCGTGGTGCCGCTGCTGATTGCGGTCGTGGTGACGTTGTGGTCTCTCGATCAGGTGCGCTACCGGCCCAAAAAGCGTAACCCGGTGGGTGGTGTTGCACGTGAAACACGCGAGTCGCCGGTCAGAGATGACGTGAGGACCGGCACCGATGGCCCGAGCGCGTCATAACCGCATTGTGCGTGCGGATCTCATGCGACGGGAGATGGCAACGCCGCGGTTGATGAGATGTGTGGATGACACGGAGAAGCGAGGAGGAGAAACTCAGTGGCGGTGGAGCGAACCCTGGTTATTCTCAAACCGGATGCTGTGCAGCGGGGACTGACCGGCGAGATTATGGGACGACTGGAACGGCGTGGATTGAAACTGGTTGGACTCGACATGCGCACGATTCCGCGGGATGTGGCGGCGCGGCACTATGCCGAACATGAAGGCAAGCCATTCTATGCCGGGTTGATCGAATACATCACCTCGGGACCCGTCGTGCTGATGGTGCTGGAGGGACCGCAAGCGGTTGCTGTGACGCGGGCGACAATGGGCAAAACGAATCCGGTGGAGGCGGTGTCAGGCACGATCCGGGGTGATTTGGGGCTGATGACCGGTCGCAATCTTATTCACGGATCAGATGCTCCGGCGAGCGCCGTCCGGGAAATCGCGCTCTTTTTCGGTGACCGCGAGCCGCAATCGTGGGAGCGCAGTGTCGATCCGTGGATTCTGGAGTAACGGACATCCGTTTCACGTGAAACCAGGTACGTAGATTAATTCCGTATCAGAGCGCAACCCGAAGGTAGTGTCATTCTGATGAACGAAGAATCTTGGCGCATTTCGTCAACGTCCCCAAGACCGAGATTGTGCAGGTTCGCCTATTGGTTGCTGTGAAAAATGCTGCGGTGACCGGGACATGACGTTGCTTTAGGCCGAGATTCCTCGAACGCTCGAGCAATGACACCGTTGCGGCACGGCGGGACCGCTGTACATGTCGCGATAACGCCTCATCGGGGCATGATTGATGAGAGAGAAGGACATAGTCCTCGGTCGCCGTCTTAAAGAATCCGAGATTAAGAATCCGAGATATGGACCAGTCCTGGTTGGGCGTTATGGCGGGACATCAACTCGGCAATCATGTTTCGCAATTGGAGATCGGTCACGTAGGGAGAGAGTGGACGTCGGTCGAAGATCGGCGAGCCGGAGAAGATCTCGCGCATGGCCGACGATCGTGCGTCATAGCGGGACGACCGCCAATAGCAATCGACGAAAAGCTGATCGCCATCGGACGCAATGTAGATCGCGTAGCTGGGATCGATCTCCAGCCCAAACACGCCGCGGTCGACCGCGTCGACCACGATTGGATAGCCCTCGGGCACGCGCGACCGATACTCGTCAGCCACCAGCCGCAACATCGGCATCATGCGCTCGCGGACTTGCTGCAACATCTCGACTGACACGCGTGCCTCCCAATGACCGTTTCCCGACGCTCTCACCGACCGCTGGTGAAGTATCACGGAGCGTCCAGCGGGAGCGCCAGCGTTTTCTTCCGTTTCACGTGAAACACGAACACCTGACAGCAGCCGGGGAAGGATTCTCCATCGGCGGGAAGCATCATGACTCGCTGCGACCGGCCAACGCGCGGCTCTCTTCCGCAAGCTGGCTCGCCCGCGGCGTCATCTGACCAGCGTATTTGTTCCCTTGCTTCAGCCGATAGGGGACGGATACCGGGGAGCTGACCTCCTCGAAGGAAAAGGCGCAGATGCGCATTCCCGGATAGAGCGCCACCGGCATGCGTCCCAGGTTGCTCAGCTCCATCGTCGCCGTACCAATCCAGCCGGGTTCGAAGACCGCGGCGGTCGAATGGACCGTGATCCCCAATCTGGCGATGGAAGAGCGGCCTTCCAAGCGCCCCAGCAGATCGTCGGCCAGCTCCAGACTCTCGACCGTCGAGGCGAGGGCGAAATCGCCCGGTTGCATCATGAATGGCTCGTTCGGGGAGCATTCGATGGTGCGCATCGCA
>Ga0136617_10004400_pt1 | contig 12606 bp, 12 predicted proteins | sample AntDrymUQ3222106_2_FD_129672 | JGI IMG/M metagenome (GOLD analysis project Ga0136617, IMG submission 129672) | Polar desert sand microbial communities from Dry Valleys, Antarctica - metaG UQ322 (21.06) | ecosystem: Environmental > Terrestrial > Soil > Desert | place: Antarctica: Dry Valley...
ATGGCCGTTCCCGCGGCCAGCACCACTGGTAGGAAAGTCGTCAGAATCTTGCGCCGCCAGCCCCTTCCACGCAAGAAGCTTTCACGATGCCCGCATGGCCGCTCGCGGCCCCGACTACTTTGAAGCCGTTGAAGGACTTGCTGACGTTGCGAACGTCGATGGCCATGGGTCGGTCAGCCCTCCTTGCGACGATCGAGCAGGGTCATGGTGGCGATGACGGCGAGCGCCAGCAGCGCGAGGACGACGGACGCCGCGTAGGCGCCGGTAAGGTCGAAGGCCTGGAAGCGCTGCTCGACGAACAGCGTCATCGTCTCCGTCTGGCACTCGATCTTGCCCGAGACCACGGCCACGGCGCCGAACTCGCCCAGCGCCCGGGCGGTCGTGAGGATCACGCCGTAGGCGACGCCCCAGCGGATCGCCGGCAGCGTGATGCGCGAGAACGTCTGCCAGGAGGACGCGCCGAGCGTGTTTGCGGCCTCCTCCTGCTCGGTTCCGATCTCGCGCAGCACCGGCACGACCTCGCGCACCACGAACGGCAGCGAGACGAAGATCGTCGCGAGCACCATGCCCGGCGTCGAGAAGATGATCCGGATGCCGTTCTCGGCGAACAGGCTGCCGATCGGCCCCCGGTTGCCGTAGACGAGGATCAGCGCCAGGGCCGACGACGACCGGCGACACCGCGAACGGCAGGTCGACGATCGCCGAGACGAGCGTCTTGCCGCGCCAGCGCCCGCGGACGATCGCCAGGCCCAGGCCGATGCCGAAGACCGTGTTGAGCGGCACGGCGATCGCGACCATCGTCAGCGTCAGCCAGAAGGCGTGCTGCGCGGGCGGCGTGGTGACGGCCTCCCAGGCCGGCCCGATCCCCTGCTCGAACGTCCGGTAGAAGACCATCGCGACCGGGATCGCCAGCAGCGCGGCGAGGTAGCCGAGCGCGAGCGCGCGCAGCGTCAGGCGCGATTTCCGCGAGCTACGTGGCACGGCGCTCGCCGCGCGTCGAGATCCAGCTCACGAAGAGCAGCAGCACGAACGACAGCACGAGCAGCACGACGCTCACCGCCGCCGCTCCCGCGGTGTTGTCGGACTCGATCTGCCTGAACAGAAAGACCGAGGCGACCTCGGTCTTGAACGGGATGTTCCCGCTGATCAGCACGACCGAGCCGAACTCGCCGAGCGCGCGGGCGAACGCCAGCCCGGCACCGGCGGCGATCGCCGGCACGAGGTTGGGCAGCACGATCCGCGCGAACACGGCCCGGGGCCGGGCGCCGAGCGAGGTCGCCGCCTCCTCCATCTCGCGGTCGAGCTCCATCAGCACCGGCTGGACCGAGCGCACGACGAACGGCAGCGTCACGAACAGCAGCGCGAGCACGACTGCTGCGCGCGTGAAGCCGAGGTCGAACGGGGCCGGTCCGCGGGGACCGTAGAGCGCGAGCAGCACGAGCCCGGCGACGATCGTCGGCAGCGCGAAGGGCAGGTCGATCAGCGCGTTGACGAAGCGCTTGCCGACGAACTCGTCGCGCACGAGCACCCACGCGATCAGCGTCCCGGTGACGATGTTCACCGCGACGACGACGAGCGAGGCGAGCACCGTGAAGCGCATCGCCGCGAGCGCCTGCGCGCTTGTGACCGCCTCCCAGAAGGCCGCCGCGCCGCCGGTCGTCGACTCCGCGACGACGCCGGCGAGCGGGATCAGGACGACGAGGCTGAGGTACGCGGTCGCGAGCGCTCCGCCGATCGCCGGCCCGCCCAGGCCAAGCCCGCGGCGCGCCGGCGGCGGCGGTAGGGCGACGGCGTCAGCGCGTGCTGACACCGAGGCTCTCCTCGATGCGCTGCATCACCGAGTCCTGCGGAACGAAGAACTTCTTCATGACCGCGGGCCAGCCGCCGAACTTCGCGATGTCGAACTGCTGCGGCGGGTCGGGGTACCTCTTCTTGTCGACGAGCGCCTCGATCACGGAGCGGTAGCCCTTCTCGGCGAAGATCCGCTGGGCCGGCGGGGAGGTGGCGAACGCGACGAACGCCCGTGCCCTGTCGCCCCCCTTCATCGTCGCGGCGATCGGGTTCTCGATCAGGATCGTCTCGTCGGGATGACGTAGTCGAGCTTCTCGCCCTTCTGCTGCGCGGTGATCGCCTCGTTCTCGTAGGAGATCAGGACATCGCCCTTGCCGCCGGTGAAGTTCTGCAACGACTCGCGCGCGGACTTGTCCCACGACGACGTTCCTGAAGAGCTGCTCGAGGTACTGCACGGCCTGTGCCTCGCTCGAGCCCTGCTGGATCTGCGCGCCGTAGGCCGCCATGACGTTCCAGCGCGCGCCGCCCGAGGTGAACGGGTTGGGCGTGAGCACCTCGATGCCGGGCTTGACGAGGTCGGCCCAGCCCCTGATGTTCTTCGGGTTGCCCGGGCGCACCGCGAGCGCGACGACCGAGCGGGTGACGATGCCCTGCGTCGGGGTAGCGCTCCAGTCCTCGCCGACGAGCTTCTCGTCGACGAGCTTCGTGACGTCGGGCTCCAGCGAGAGCGCGGCGACGTCCGCCGGCAGCCCGGCGATGACCGCGCGCGCCTGATCGCCCGAGGTGCCGTAGGACTGCGCGACCGTCACGCCGTCGCCCGCGCTCGTCTTGGCGAAGGCCGGAACGATCTCCTCGTAGGCCTCCTTCGGCGTCGAGTACGCGACGAGGCTGAGCCTGCCGGCGGCGGCGCCGTCGTCCGATCCGCGGCAGGCGGCGAGCAGGAGCGCGAGCGCAGCGAGGCTGAGGGAGGCCCTGCTCGTCCGCTTCATGGCCGCACAAAATATACAAACCTGATCGTGTTTGTAGGTATTAGTCGAGCCAGGCCCGCCAGCCGCCCCCCAGGACGAGGTCGGCGAGCGCCGCGTAGCCAGCCGCGGCCGGATGCGTGCCGTCGTTCGCCGCCGCCTCGCGCGTCCAGGCCGGCGTCGCGCGCAGCGCGATCGCGGTCTCCACGAACGGGACGCCGCGGTCGCTGGCCAGCTGCGCGAAGCGCCGCGACAGCGCGCATACGCGGTCGTCGTGCGCGGGCTCACCGGCGGGCGGCGGCCCGACGACGAACACGTCGAGCCCACGCTGCCGCGCGCCGTCGACGATCCGGCCGAGGTTGTCGACAGCCACCGCGCGCTCCACGCGCACGCGCCCGTGCTCGGCGGTCGTGTCGTTCGTGCCGAGGCCGATCACGACGCCGTAGCGCCCTTCGGCGGCGTCGATCCGCACCCGTCCCTCTGCCTCCCAGCGCGCCGCGACGTCGGCCGACGTGTCGCGGCGCACGCCGAGGTTGTAGGCCGTCAGCGGCCGCCCGGCGGCGTGCGAGGCGGCGACGACGCGCCCGACCCAGCCCAGGCCGGTCGGGTCGCCGAAGCCGGCGACGAACGAGTCGCCGAAGAAGAGGATCCGGCGGTCGTCGGCCATCCCGCCACAGTAGTTCGCCGTTCAGCGAGCGTCGCGGGCGGGAAAGATGCCGGCGATGAGCCCGGTCGAGCACCTGCGGGGGATCCCCGCCCTGCGCTCCCTGCGCGGCCACCATCCGGCCGTCGTCGTCTGCCTCGACGACTCGGCGCCGTACGAGCAGATCGACGACGCTCTGGCCCGACTTGACGCCAAGCTCGTCGTCGAGCGCGAGCCGGGCGCGTTGTCGGCGCGCCTCGGGCGCCCGTCGGTAACCGTGTGCGACCGCTACCTCGAGGTCGCGCTCCACGCGGCGCAGGTGGCGCCCGCCGAGATCCTCACGACCGTCCGCTGGCTGGAGATGCGCTGCGAGGAGTGCCCGCAGTCGAGCGTCGACATGCGGCCGCGCGCAGCCGACGGCGACGGCGCTTGACCGTCCTCGAGCTCGACACCCCGCACGGCCCGGCGCGCGTTCACCTGCATCCAGCCCGTCCAGTCCGTCCAATCCGTCCAATCCGTCCAATCCGTCCAATCAATCCGGTCCGTCCAGTCCGTCCGGTCCGTCCAGTCCGTCCGGTCGGCGAGCCGCGCGCCGCGCTCGTGCTCGGCCACGGCGCGGGCGGCGGCGTCGCCGCGCGCGACCTCGTCGCCGCGACGGATGCCGCGAACGCCGCCGGCCTGAGCGCCGCGCTCGTCGAGATGCCCTACCGCGTCGCCGGGCGGCGCTCTCCCCCGCGCGCGCCCGTGCTCGACGCCGACTGGATCGCGATCCTCGAGCAGCTCGGCAGCGGCGCGCTGCTCGGGCAGGCGCTGATCACCGGCGGGCGCTCGTCGGGCGCCCGCGTCGCCTGCCGCACCGCTACGGCGACCGGTGCGATCGCCGTGCTCTGCCTGGCCTTTCCGCTTGTCGCGCCGTCGGGCATCAGCCGTCAGGAGGAGCTCGACGGCGCCCGCGTACCCGTGCTCGTCGTGCAGGGCATGAGCGACCGCTTCGGGATGCCCGAGCCGGCGGACACGCGGACGGTGGTCGCCCTGAAGGGCGACCACGGGCTGAAGTCGGACATCCCCGGCGTGCGCGACGCCGTGGCCGCGTGGCTGGCTCAGCTCATCTGACCGTGAAGCGCACCCGCTTGGGCGTCGAGTGGTTCGGCGCGGCGTCCGACGCGACGAGCGTGGCGCGGTAGCTGCCCCTGCGCAGGCCCGTGGCGCTCAGCGCGAGCACGGCCGGACCGGACTTCACGATCAGGCGCGTCGTCGTTACCGCGGCGACCTGGCGCGTGCATGACTCGCCCGTGCGGGTTCGAGCGACACAGCGCATGCCGCTGCGCACGCCTCTGGCGGAGCGCGTCAGCACGACCTTGACGGAGGCGGGCTCGCTGAGGGCGAAGCGGAACGTCACGCGCTTGCGGCCGCTCGTCGTGCCCTTCGTCAGCCTGACCGTGAGCGTGCCGGTGAATGCCGGCCTGACGAGATCCGGCAGGGGGACGATCGGCCCCGGCGTCGGCGGCGTGACCGTGCGCGTGACCGTCGGCGGAGGTGGCGGAGGCGTGACCGCCGGCGCCGGCGGGGGCGGCGGCGGCGGCGCGACCCCCGGCGGCGGAGAATCACTTCCCTCGGTCGTGGTGAACGTCTGGTCGCCGCCGGTCACCGCGGCGACGCCGCCCTCGCGGATCGCCTCGGCGCGGTAGTGGTACGTCGTGGCTCCGGCGAGACCCGCCAGCCCGGCTGTGCCTGCCACCGCGGCGTCGCCGGCCCCGACGGGCTGGACGGCGGTGCTCGTGCCGTACGCGGTCGTCGTGCCGTAGGAGAAGCGCAGGCCGGTGGTGCGACCGTTGGGCGTCACGTCGCCCGCCAGCGTCGCCGTCGACCCGCCGACGCTCGTCGCGCTGCCGGTCGACGCGGCCGGGATCTCGACGCGGCCGCACCCGACCTGCGGCGAGTCCAGGCCCCAGCGGCGCAGCTCACCGCCGTCCTCCGGGTACGTGTCGGTGATCCGCAGCGTCCACGTGCCGGCCGCCGGATGGGTGTCGAACGCCGACAGCGAGCCGGCGGGCTTCACGCGCCCGGCCACCGGGCCGGCTCCCGCCGCCACCGGCAGCGCGGCGGCCTCGTCGTCGAAGATCGCTCCGACGATGTCGTCGCCGCCGAAGCTCTCGTTCGCGAAGTTGTCGGTGATCACGACGGTGACGCCGTCGTGGATGAGCCGGATCTCGAGGTCGCCGAGCCAGGTGTGACGCAGCTCGTCGATGCGCAGGTCGACATCGGCGATCGCGCCGCCCGTGGGGACGGTGAAGGTCGCGTTCGTCGTCTGCGGGGTCATGCCGGCGGCGTCGGCAACCGGGACGACGGTGCCCGAGCCCGGCCGCGGGTCGACGACGGCGTTGCCCGCAACGGCGCCCTCCGAGGAGGTGACGTTGATCGTCAGCTGGCTCGTCGCCGCGCACGCGCCCGCCGGCAGGCGCGCGACGAGCGCATCGCTGTTGATCGCGCGGCGCCCCTTGCCGAGCAGGGGCCAGGCGGCGTCCGCGTCCTCGGTCGCCAGCGGCGCACCGCCGCCGAAGGTCATCGTGCCGGCCACGCCGGACAGGTCGGCCAACCCGATGCCCTCGACCGACTGCTCGACGACGAAACGCTCGCCGGGCTCGATGAGCCCGTCGTTGTCGCCCTCGGGATAGGGGTCACGCAGCGTCGCGGCGTGGGCACGCAGCCCGCTCGGGGCGCCGTATCCCTCGGTCGGGTTCGTCGCGTTGGAGCTCGTGGTCGTCGCGTCCGCACCCATGCCGCGCGCCCGGAAGATCGCCCACAGCGCGGCGTAGTGGTCGTCGTCCGCTCCGGCCGCGCTGCGCATCGCGACGGCCTGCTGGAGGATCGCGTCGCGCATGTCGAGCATCGACGGGTTGTCGGCGGACAGCCGCATCCCGCCGGTGATCAGCGCCAGCGCGGCGCTGCGGCCGACGCCGCCGCGGATGTTCCACAGCGTCTGCGCCCATACCTCGCTGCCGTTGTGCGGCGACACGTTGTTGGTCACGGCGATGTCGCCGTACGTGTAGCCGCCCAGGACCGTGCCCGCGCCGCCGTGGCCGTTGCAGCCCGTGACGCCCGCCGGGTTGACGGGGCAGTCGATCGGCTTGGCCCGAACCCCGCCCGCGCCGAACGCGTATTCGCCGACCGTCAGGTTCGGCCCGGTGGTGTCGGTGCTCGAGCCTTCGGCGACGAGCAGGTCGAGGGCGTAGAAGTCGCTCCACGCCTCGCCCATCATGCGCGGCTGGATCGACGAGATCGTCGAGCTGCCGGCGGCATTGACGACGAGCCGGTTGCTCAGCCCGTGCCCGTACTCGTGGTAGACGATGCTGGCATCGTCGCCGCCGTTGACGTCGAACCTGTCGAAGAGGTACATCTGCATCTGCGGCGGCAGGCCGTCGGGTGGCGTGCCGAAGTTGGCGTTGTTGACCCCCGAGCCGTCGTTGACCTCCGACTGGACGTAGTCGCCGCCGGCGCCCTGCCCGCTCGGGTTCGTGCGCTGGAAGTTGCCCGACGCCTCGTCGAAGCCGATCGGCGCCTGAGCGAGGTGGTCGTGGAAGCGGCTGGCCAGCACGTGGACGTTGACCGCGGCCTGCTTCTCGTTGGTCTGCGAGGTCGCCGGCGTGTCGCTGTTCCACGTGCAGCCGGTCGACGGGCACGGCGTCGCACCCCCGAAGACCGTCACCGGGTCGAAGATCCAGTCGGGGCCAGCCGGCGCGCTGGCGGGAACCTGACGGCGGGTGCCGCCGTTTTCCATGCCCGGCGCCGGGGGCGTGGGGTTTGCCGATGGATCGACGTAGGTGCGCGAGAACTGACCCCACAGCCGCGTCCCACCCGCGCTGTCGTCATACCAGGCCGCCGGCATCGCGATCTGCTGCGCCGGCGTGTGCACCGGATCGCGCGGGACGTATTTCGCCTGGCCGGCGTGGCTCGTGAGGTCCTGGCGGCGCTGCAGCGCACCGTCGGAGGCGTTTACGAGGACGTCGTAGAGGCGCCCGTCGCCACCGTGCGTGATCGAGTGCCAGGCCAGGCGCGGCCCGTCAGCGGTCGCGATCCAGCGCAGCTGTGCGCGCTCGCCGGTGGCGAACGTCGTGATCCGGCGCCGGCCCCCCTCGACGGCGGTCTGCCGCGGGGGAACACCGGATCCCTGCGCGGCCTGGCGCGCGGCGCCGAGGCCCGCCAGCGCGCTGAGCGCGGGCGTGGCGGTCGGGAGGTCCGCGCCCGACACCGGCGCGCCGGCGACGTTGATCAGCCGGCCGTCGCGCGCCACGTGGGCCTCGAGGCCGCTGTCGAAGGACGGGATCTCGTCGAGGACCTGATTGAAGCGCAGGTGCGTGATCCCATCGGGGCTGACGTCGCGGGCGACGAGCCTGAGGTTCGCGAGATCGCCCTTCTGCAGCCCGAAGACGTCGCTGTGGTCGCGCACGTAGTCCAGCGCGATCTGGCGCGGATCGTCCGACGACGGTCCGGTCAGCACGCCGGTCGCGCGCCCGACGTAGGAGACCGCACCGCTGCCGCTCGCCGTGCGCACGTCCGCCAGCGCACCGAGCGAGCGCTCGAGCGAGCTGCGGGCCGCGCGCGTATCGGCCGGCACGGCGGCCGGGTCGGCGGCGCGCCGGTCGAGGTTGGGCAGGCCGTCGCGGGCCGGTGCGGGCGGGGACGCGGCGAAGACCGGGGTCGCGGCGAGCAGCACGAGGATCGCGGTCAAAACCGGCGTGACGAGGCGCTGTATGCCATCCATGGCGGGACTGCCTTCCCCTCCGGTTACACCGACTCGTGCACTATGGCGCATCGGGCACCTGTTGTGAATCGCGCATCGGTCGTTCGTCCAGTCGGGACCGATCGACGCGGTGCCGGCGGCCGGCCAGCCTACATCCTGAACACTGGCCGGCTGGTCGGCGCCAGCGGCGCGTTCGCGCACGCCGACAGCGCCAGGCCGACGACGTCGCGCGTCGCCAGCGGGTCGATGACGCCGTCGTCCCACAGGCGCGCGGTGGCGTAGTACGGATGGCCCTGGGTCTCGTACTGCCTGCGGGTGCGCTCGCGCAGCGCCTCGATCTCGCCCGGGTCGCGATCGGCTGCCCCGACCGCGCCGAGGACGGTCGCCGCCTGCTCCCCGCCCATCACCGAGATCCGCGCGTTGGGCCACGTCCACAGAAAGCGCGGGTCGTAGGCGCGGCCGCACATGCCGTAGTTGCCCGCGCCGTAGGAGCCGCCGACGATGACCGTCAGCTTCGGCACCCGAGCGCAGGACACCGCGGCGACCATCTTCGCGCCGTCGCGGGCGATCCCGTCGGCCTCGGCGTCGCGGCCGACCATGAAGCCCATGATGTTCTGCAGGAACAGCAGCGGGATTCCGCGCTGGTCGCACAGCTGCACGAAGTGCGCGGCCTTGCGCGCCGTCTCGCCGAACAGCACGCCCTGGTTGGCGAGGATCCCGACGGGGTGGCCGTGGATGTGCGCGAAGCCACAGACGATCGTCTTGGCGTACAGCGCCTTGAACTCGTGCCAGCGCGAGCCGTCGACGATGCGGGCGATGATCTCGCGCGGGTTGTAGGCCTTGCGCGACTGGACGGGCACCGCGCCGTAGAGCTGCGACGGGTCGACGGCGGGTGCCGCGCTGCCGCGCACCTCCCACGGCGGCGCCGCGCCCGACCCCGTTCCCCGCCCGAGCGTGCCGACGATCGAGCGCACGACCTCCAGCGCCTCGCGGTCGTCGTCGGCCAGATGGTCCGTGACGCCGGAGCGGCGGCTGTGCAGGTCGCCGCCGCCGAGCTCCTCGGCCGTGACCTCCTCCCCCGTGGCAGCCTTCACGAGCGGCGGCCCGGCGAGGAAGATCGTCCCCTGGTTGCGGACGATGACCGTCTCGTCGCTCATCGCCGGGACGTACGCGCCGCCGGCCGTGCAGGAGCCCATGACCGCGGCGATCTGCGCTATCCCCGCCGCCGACAGATTGGCCTGGTTGAAGAAGATCCGGCCAAAGTGCTCGCGGTCGGGAAAGATCTCGTCCTGCAGCGGAAGAAACGCGCCGCCGGAATCGACGAGGTAGATGCACGGCAGCCGGTTGTGCAGCGCGATCTCCTGCGCGCGCAGGTGCTTCTTCACCGTCATCGGAAAGTACGCGCCGCCCTTGACCGTCGCGTCGTTGGCCGCGATGACGCACTCCCGCCCGGCGACGCGGCCGACGCCGGTGATGATCCCCGCGCCTGGCGCCGCGCCGTCGTAGAGCCCGTGCGCCGCCAGCGGCGAGAGCTCGAGAAACGCCGTGCCGGGGTCGATCAGCTGCTCGACGCGCTCGCGCGGCAGCAGCTTGCCGCGCGCGACGTGGCGCTGCCCGGCACGCTCGCCGCCACCGGCGCGGACGCGCTGCAGCTGTGTCTGCAGGTCGGCGACGAGCGCACAGTGTGCGGCCTCGTTGGCGGCGAACGCCTCCGAGGCCGGACGCACGGCGCTGCTCAGCACGACGCTCATCGCTGCGGCTCCCAGTCCACCGAGCCGGCGACCAGGGTGTGCGATCCCAGCGGCCGCCCCAGCACGTCGCGCACGGCGCCGGCCGCCGCCAGCAGCGCCTCGAGGTCGATCCCGGTCTCGATCCCCATCTCGTGCAGCATCGAGACGAGGTCCTCGGTGGCGATGTTGCCCGTCGCGCCCGCCGGCACCGGGCAGCCGCCGAGCTCGCCGAAGCTCGACTCAAACGACGCGCACCCCGCCTGCAGCGCGGCGAGCACGTTCGCGAGGCCCTGGCCGCGCGTGTTGTGGAAATGCGCGGTCAGCTGCACCTCGTTGCCCAGCGCCGCCGCCTGCTCGAAGTGCGCGCGCACCTGGACCGGGTTCGCCATCCCGGTCGTGTCGCCGAAGGCGATCTCCTGGACCCCGGCGTCGATCAGGCGCCGCGCGATCGCCAGCACACGCGCGCGCTCGACGACGCCCTCGTAGGGGCAGCCGAAGCTCGTCGAGATGACCGCCTCGACGCGCAGGCCGGCCTCGCGGGCGCGGGCGACGACGCCCGCCAGGTCGGTCAGCGACTGCTGCACCGTGCGGTTGACGTTGCGACGGTTGTGCGCCTCGCTGGCCGACAGGAACACGCCGACCTCCTCGAAGTGCTCACGCAGCTCGAGCGCGTTGTCCAGGCCCTTGGCGTTGGGGATCAACACGCTGCGCGCGACGCCCGGCGGCACCTCGATCCCGGTCAGGACCTCGCGCGCATCGGCGAGCTGCGGGATGACCGCGGCGCGCACGAAGCTCGTGACCTCGATGCGCCGCAGGCCCGTCCGCGCGAGCCGGTCGATCAGCGCGATCTTGTCGGCGGTGGCGATCGTCTCGGGCTCGTTTTGAAAGCCGTCGCGGGGGCCGACCTCGCGGATCGACACCGAGGCCGGAAGAACGAGATTTCGTCCTCCGGTCATCGGAACGGCCCGAGAGCCATGTGAAGGTTCCGTCCTACGGTCATCGGTGCGGCCTGCGAGCTAGGTGACGCTGGCTGAGCCCGGCATCGCTGACCTGCGGACGACGTCACACGCACGTCACTTACGCCCCGAGCGCCCGGGCGATCACCATCTGCTGGATCTCGTCGGTGCCCTCGCCGATCGTGAGGATCTTCGCGTCGCGGTACATGCGGCAGACGGGGTACTCCTCGATGTAGCCATAGCCGCCGTGGATCTGGACGGCCTCCTCGGCGCAGCGCACCGCCAGCCGGCCGGTCTTGAGCTTGGCCTGGGCGGCGGCGAGGCTGAAGTCGCGCCCGGCGTCCTTCAGCAGCGCGGCGCGGTAGACGAGCAGCCGCCCGGCCTCGATCTCCGTCGCCATGTCGGCGAGCTTGATCTGGATCGCCTGGAACTTCGAGATCGGCTGGCCGAACGCGCGTCGCTGCTTGGCGTACGCGAGCGCCTGGTCGAGCGCCCCCTGCGCGAGGCCGAGCCCCATCGCGGCGACGCCGATCCGGCCGATCGCCAGCACGTGCAGAAACTGCTTGAAGCCGTGGCCGCGCGGGCCGAGCAGGTTCTCCTCCGGCACGCGGCAGCCGTCGAAGGTCAGCGGGCGCGTGTCCGATGCGTTCCAGCCCATCTTGCGATACGGCTCGCCCTGCTCGTAGCCCGGCGTCCCGTTGGGGACGAGGAGGTTCGAGATCTCCCGCTCGCCGGTCAGCGACGTGATCGTGACGACGCCGGAGATGTCCGTGCCGGCGTTCGTGATGAACTGCTTGGCGCCGTCGACGACCCACTCGCCGTCGTCGAGGCGGGCGCGCGTCTTCGTGTTCGCGGCGTCCGAGCCGGCCTCGGCCTCGGTCAGCCCGAAGGCCCCGAGGAGCTCGCCGCCGCACAGGCGCGGCATCCAGTCCTGCTTCTGGCGCTCGCTGCCGAAGAGGTAGATCGGCTGGGTCCCGAGCGACGTGTGGGCGCACAGCGTGATCGCCACGGAGGAGTCCACGCGCGTGAGCTCCTCGACGGCCAGCGCATAGGCGAGCGTGTCGCTGCCGGCGCCGCCGTACTGCTCGGGAAACGGGATCCCCATGAGGTTCAGGGCGCCGAGCTTGGCGATGATGTCGTAGGGGATCCGCTTCGTGCGGTCGAGCTCCGCGGCGACGGGGGCGACCTCCGCCTCGGCGAAGTCGCGCACTGTGCGGCGCAGCAGCTCGTGATCGTCGGAGAGATCGAAGTTCATGCGGTATTCAGTATGAACGCTCGTTCACCCAGACGCAACAGCAAGCCGTGGATAGGCGTAGGCGGTTGATCGTGGCAGTGAACGTGCGCTCAGCCAAGGGCGTCGATCGGCCGCCGCTGGAACCGACGATCACGAGGTCGGCGCGCTCGTGACAAATTCACACGTCGGCCGATCTCACCCTGGTACGGTCGCGACGACAGGCAACCGCATCGGAAGTGGGGATCCATGCTGGCCCAGGTCGCGTCGAGTTTGCGCGCGTCTCGTTTGAGTGCGAGCCCTGGTGGGGCACAGGCTGGTCGATCCGTCGCGGGCATTCACGAGATGTAGAGAGGATTTGGGCGCATGAACACCTTCCCGCCTGGCGGCGACGACGATTGGGTCGAGCCGATTCAGAAGCAGTTCGAGAGTAACCGTTCAGCGGGTCGGATCGTCACGGTGGGGCTGACGCCGGGATCGGTAGTGGCGCGGGGACGGGTTGGCCGTAGAGGTCGGCGGTGATCGCGGCGGTGAGGTACTCGTGCAGGC